>Ga0172371_10006418_pt1 | contig 17127 bp, 14 predicted proteins | sample Lak12m_FD_114543 | JGI IMG/M metagenome (GOLD analysis project Ga0172371, IMG submission 114543) | Freshwater microbial communities from Kabuno Bay, South-Kivu, Congo - kab_022012_12m | ecosystem: Environmental > Aquatic > Freshwater > Lake | place: Democratic Republic of the Congo: South-Kivu...
CCGGAGTCGAAAAGAAACTCTCCAACGAAGGGTTTCTGGCTAAGGCCAATGCTGAGGCTATTCAGAAGCAGAAGAACAAACAGGCGGAACTCTCCGCGAAGATTTCAGGGCTTGGAGACGGCCTGAGCAAGATGCGAGCCCTTAGGGGCTGATACCATTTCGCTTTCAAATTAGTGACTCTGTCATATCGGCGGGATTCCTCCAGCTCGACCGCGAAATGGTATATTACGAGTTCTGCGGCGGTACACATGTTCGGGAGGCTCGTAACAGTACAGGAAGCAGGGTCAACCCAGGACCTGGCAAAGGACATGGCCCTGAACGGGGAGCCGGAAGGGACCGCTGTCATGGCCCTGAACCAGACCCAAGGCCGAGGCCGTGCCGGGCATGGATGGGTCTCTCCTCCGGGCAGGAACCTGGCCCTTTCGCTGATTCTCAGGCCCGAGCTGGATGCCGCGTACGCTCCTCTACTGGGCCTACTCGCTTCAATCGCCGTAGCCCACACCGTGGAGTCCTGCGGGGTCCGTGGTGTGGCGCTGAAGTGGCCCAACGACGTGCTGGCCGAAAGCCGCAAGATAGCGGGGATACTCCCCGAAGCCGTCATGGAAGGCGGCAGGATCCGGTTCGTGATTATGGGAATCGGCTTGAACGTGAATGCCCAACAGGCGGATTTCCATCCGGATTTCCCGATTCCTGCCACATCGCTGCTTCTGTGCACCGGCCGAGAGTGGAACCTGAAGGAGATAGCGGGCGGCTTACTAGGGGAGATCGGGGCTCTCTACAACCGAGCGTTGATTGAGGGACCGGGCTTCGTTGCGGGAATGTGGGAGACCTGGTGGCCCCACCGCGGTAACGTGTTGACCTGGGGAAAGATCAGTGGAACAGCCGAAGGGCTTGATCCTGATGGAGCGCTCCGCCTCCGGTCCTTTGACGGAACCGTAAGCAGGGTTACCGGTGGAGAGGTATGGGTGGCGGAATAGTGACAGTATCGCTGATGCTCTTTGCAATGGAACAGCCATGGGAATAACCGGATCAATATGCAAACTGCCCGCCATTGCGCTGGTGCTGATCCTCTGCGGTTGTGTGGGCTTGGGCACACTTGGCATGATGCTCTCCACGGTGCCGGCAATCGGGGCCTTCCTGGAACGAGCGAGCGGCAAGTACGATTCCATTTTTCCCGAGATAACCATTCGGGCGGGGCAGGCTTCCGTCCGTGAGAAGCAGCCGTACGTGCTGGATCGCCTCAGGGAGAAGGATTTGCTTATCATGGTGGACACGCGCGAAGGCAAGCAATCCGAGGCTCTCAATCATCTCAAGGAGGTGCCCTCCGGCGCGGTGCTTACCAGGGACACGCTGGTGATCAAGAACCAAGGAGAGATTCGGATCCTTCCCCTGAAAAACATGCCTGACATGGTGATAAACTCGGAGAGCCTACAGACCGCGGTGAGGGACTATATGCCGACATTCAGCCATTGGGCCGCGGTGGCTCTCTTGTTTTACTTCCTCGTGGTCAAGCCCGCGCAGGTCCTGATTCTTGGCACCATTCCCTATTTTGCTGCCAAAGCATATTCCGTATCCTTGTCTTACGGCAACGCTCTCAAGATTGCTTCCGTGGCCATGGCAGGGCCCGTGATCCTGGACTTCCTCCTGGACGTGTCCGGGGTCAGGTTGCCAGGACAATTCGTAGTGTACTTCGTGGCTTACATCGGCATTCTGATTCTTGCCGCAAGAGACCTGGTTAGGAATTCCGGGTTCAGCCCGGAACCCGACGGCGTTATCCGTCCTCAGTGAGAGTTGTCACATGGATTATTTCCTCTGCGTGCTGGGAATGGTCATGATTGTTGAGGGCCTGCCTTATTTCGGCTTCCCGGACAGGATGAAGAGTGTCATGAGGCTTGTTCAGGAACAGGACGACAACACTTTGAGGATTTTCGGCGCTGCCCTCATGGGGGCCGGTCTATTGTTGGTTTATCTGGCGCGAAGCAGCTTTTACGGCCAGTAATACCAGTGCGCTTTCGGATCAGTGCAACCGGCGGGGCACCTCCTACGCTGCGAACGGACGACCTGACTTCGCTCCGGAGGTACCCCGCCGGCACGACAAAGTCACTCGTTTGAACGCGAAAGGGTATAACAGGATTTCGTGGCCAATCTTCCGACAAGTTCCCCCGTTATGAAATCACGGCAAGATAGCACCACCACGACTTCACCGGCCGCCGATTCAGAAGGAATTCCCCCGCGCTTCAGGCTGAGCAATTACTCTTTCCATCTGCCTGCGGAACTCATCGCTCAGGAGCCCGCCCCCGAAAGGGACAGGTCCCGCCTGATGTTTCTGGACCGCGGGCCGGGCCGCATCAGCCACCGAGTCTTTTCAGAACTTCCCGATCTCTTGGAACCGTCGGATCTGCTGGTTCTCAACGAGACCAGGGTGGTTCCTGCGGCTCTGACAGGACGCAAAGCGTCCGGAGGAAGGGTGGATCTGCTCGTCTTGAACCCCGCTTGTCCCAGGGGTGAAGCGCACGAACCCGCGGTGAGATCCTGCATGTTCAGGTCCGGGAAGCCTCTGCGGCCGGGCGCAACCATATTCATCGAAGGGGGGATCGAGCTTATTGCCGGTGAGATCACCGAACCGGGGAGGATGGATGTTGCCTTTCCCGCGGCCGAAGAGAACTTGATGGATTTTCTCGGAGCATACGGCAAGACCCCGCTCCCCCCCTACATACGAAACCAGAGCCGCAGGCCCCACCGTGACAGAGATAGGTACCAGACGGTCTATTCCAGGACCCAAGGATCGGTAGCAGCGCCCACGGCAGGGCTGCACTTCACCGAGAGGCTTTTCGACGCGCTTGAAAAGAAAGGAGTCCGTACCGCGAAAATTCTTCTCCACGTGGGACCTGGAACCTTCAGGCCGGTGAAATGCCCCGACATACGGCTGCACAGGATGGAATACGAATTCTTTGAAATTTCACAACAAGCCGCCGACGCTGTCAACAATGCCAAGGAAAACGGCCACAGAATAATAGCCGTGGGAACCACCGCGGTGAGGACTCTCGAAGCGGCCGCTGCCGCGGATGGGACCTTACGCGCCACGAGCGGGCAGACCAATCTCTTCATCGTTCCCGGTTACGAATTCAGGCTTGTACAGGGGCTTGTGACGAATTTTCATCTCCCAGGGTCTACGCTCCTGATGCTCGTGTGTGCGCTGGGGGGGAGAGAGATGGTTCTCGGGGGGTATATTGAGGCTGTTCGGGCTCGTTACAGGTTCTATAGTTACGGGGATGCGTGCCTAATATTTTAATTTAATTGAGGATAGGGGGTCCCGCCAAAAGGCGGGACCCCCTATGGGGCATCGGGAAGGATGCTGGGCGGGAGTCTATGGAAGGAATATTTGGTAGGGCTGATGCAGGTGGGCAACTTCTAGTAGGATGACAGGTTCTTGTCAAGCTTTTTTTCATAAAAAATAGTCATCCATGCGTTATAACAGGATCATATAAGATGCTGACCCAAAGTAGACGTCATCCTGTTGTCCTATGGGCATTTACCGAGACGATGTCTCGATGATTGGGCCAAGCAGTCCCTGCCGCGTAACGACTTGATATTACAAGACAGGCACTAGACTCCGCATACGACAGACCCTTCCCCCCTGTTATCCTGAGGATCATTTCTCCAAGTGGTACGCTCCGTCGAGGATTTCGGTCAGGACGCCGTGCATCTCTTTTGGCGGATGGATGAACGCGTAGCGGTTGCCCAAGAGCGACCGGGGCCTTCTATCAATTGTCCGGTGGCCTGCTTTGTGGAGTTCCTCCAGAGCGGCTGCCACGTCGTCAACTCTGTACGAGATGAGAAAGACTCCCTCCCCCCTTTTTTCCAGGAACCGCGCCACCTCGCAATCGTGGGTCGTGGGTTCCATGATCTCGACAGCCACGGTCCCCACATAGTACCGTATCACCTTGATGGCCTCTTCCGGCGATCCTTCTTCCGAAGCCGGTTCCATACCAAGGACCGGCTCGTACATCTTCCTGGCTTCCTGAACACTTTTAACAGCTAAGCATATGTGATCAATTTCTTTGACTTTCATGGTCAGTATCCTCCTGGAGGGCTGCCGCAGCGGTAAAGTAAAGTGCCTGATCCCCGCCGGACGAGTCCCTGTTGCTGACTGTTTTTCGCCCTATAGAGCCTCTGTGATAGCTTGATACCAGTGCGCTTTCGAGCCGGTGTAGCCGGCGGGGCACCTCCTCCGCTCCGAACTGAGGGCCTGACTGCGCTCCGTAGGTTGTCCCTTGAGCGCGGCCGGCTGCCGGTCTATGCCACACCTCCATCAAGTCTTTGCGGAGACGCCACCCCTAAGAGAGAACGACCAGCGCATCCACCGCGACGGGGTTGCCTTTGGTGACTACCAGGGGATTCACGTCTATTTCCTTGATATGGTGGTTTTCGAGGCCTATTCTTCCCACTTGAACGAGTATTTGGGCCAGCTCTTCTCTGTTGACCGGTTCCATTCCCCGGATCGCGTCCAGGATGCGGTAGCCTTTTATCTCGGTCATCATTTCAAGTGCGTCTTTCCGCGTCAGAGGGGCCATTCTGAAGCAGACGTCCTTTAGAATTTCGGTGAAGATGCCGCCCAGGCCGAACATGACACAGGGCCCGAACTGCGGGTCCCTCGTCATCCCCACCATGAGTTCCCGGCGTCCTTTGACCATCTCCTGAACCAGTACGGATGCCTCCGGGGAGTCCATCCGGGCCGTTAGTTCGTTGTACGCGGCAGTGGCTTCCGCGTCGTTTCTGATGTCAACGCGGACGAGGTCTTTCTCCGTCTTGTGGGTTATGTCCGGCGCGCAGCCCTTGAGGACCACGGGATAGCCGATTTCTCCGGTCGCGGACAGCAGTTGAGCTGGATCGCCAACGGCAAGTTCTCTGGCTACCGGGACTCCGTATGATGCCAGCAGCCGTTTTGCCTCGTGCTCGGAGAGTGTCTTCCTGCCTTCTTTGAGAGCTTTCTCGATCATATGGATATTCCGCCTCCTATAACAGACTTATAGCTCCCCGGGATAGGTTCGTGCAACCGCTATGACGCGCTCTACCCGGTTTCTCCCCGCGCTTCGATATGACTAATACCCTTTCGCGTTCAAACGAGTGACTTTGTCGTGCCGGCGGGGTACCTCGGGAGCGAAGTCAGGTCGTCCGTTCGAAGCGGAGGAGGTGTCCCGCCGGTTTCACTGATCCGAAAGCGCACTGGTATAACAGGTGCTTGATCCGCGAGGCCGGGGGCAGGCAAGGAAACGTGGGAGTGGCGGGGCTCTGTTTTCAAAGCTCTACAGACCTTCACCCCCCCCAAAAATCCACAAAGCAGGGAACTGGATGTAGATTTCTCTTGATTCCTTGGAAGCAAATGCTAAAAGGTACCTCAATACGTTGCCGGAATCGGGCCCCGGCTGACCGCGGCCCAATATGTTGCCTGTGCGGCGTATCAATCTGCCTGAACGAATGTCCCCCCGCATGGTCATGTGAGTCGGGTCACGATGGGGCAGGCCGACTGTCTTGTTCCGTGGCGCAGGGTATTGACCCGATTCGTTGTCCGGAACGGCACGGGTGGAACAGCTTCGCAGAATCACTGTACCCAAAGTAGTATAGACGGCAATCCGCCAATTTGGACATCGGTTTTTGCCGCGGATAAACATTGGAGGACGACTCTGCCGCCAAGCCGGAATCCGATGGTATAAATGCCTCTGGGCCAAGGAGAGAGAAATGTCGAAAAAACCGCCGAAACGGGACCCCATTATTGTATACAAGAGAGAGGAGAAGGGACTGAAGCCGTTTCTTCCAAAATCCAGAGGCTTCAGGTTCGGCCACACTCCGCCGTCCCAGCAGAAACAGAGGAAGCCCAAAGAAACCAAGACGGTGATACCGGAAAAGGTTCGCTTCCACAGCGAGAATTTGGCCCTATTGGACGCCCTCCCTTCCCCGGATCGAGACATAGCCAGGGCCTGCTATTTCATGTGCTTCCTCGTCCATGAGACCAAGACGAGCACCGATCTCTTCCCGCTCAAGCACAACTCCCTGGAGAAAATTTTCAAGAGCGGCCACGGCTGTCTCACGGTAAACTATGTTCGCAGGGGCGACAGAGAGATCTACAACCTGTCCCCGGACGCGCAGAAGAAATGGGAGGCCGAAACCGGATCCAACAAGCACCATTTGAGGATGTACCTTACGAACAAGTGCAAGGTGGAATTCGAGGAAGGGTACTTTGATCTGTACCATTTCCACATTGTGGTCGAGCCTTTCCGGTTTACATTCTATCTCCCCATCCATCAAGCCCAGTGGATTGACAAGAGAAGGATATCCAAACGCCGATTTCACTACCCTCAAACCGTAGAATACGGACTCGTCCGGGGCAAGGTAATAACAACATCAAGGAAAGCCACTATGGTGCCCCTGGAGCAGATCAAGGAAGAACTCGAGAAATTTCAGCGCGTAGAAATAGAAAAGAAGAAATAATCCGGCCGCGAATTGTACGCTCCCGGCCGCGGTTAATGCCGCGTCGTTGGATAATGTTTTCCGGGAAGACCGCAGGGATTAAGCATGAACTATTTCGGCCGGCCTTTCCGGGCGGCCGTGAAATGTGCCGATACCGGCTTCCCTCGGCGGACCCGACGGTCCCGTACTTGATAACACGCAAGCGTTCATCACATCCTACCTGAACTGAAGACTAGCGGCGACCAGCGGGAGCCGGACAAGAGTTGGAGTTTCTTGGGAGGGTCCGGGAACCCCTTCTTTGCACAAGGAAGGGGTTCCCGGTGCATCCTCATAGTAACTGCCATAGCAGACATTGGTTGCACCATGTCCCCGACGCGCAATCCGGATTGGTTTGATTATCTGGAGCCACGCTCCGTTTACGTCGTCTTCGAGGCTTTCCCGAGGCCCAAGGGCGCTTCCAGTCACATTTCCGGGATGGTGACCGCTCTGAGCGAGAACTATGCTCCGGTTCTTCTCCTGTGCCTTGGGTACGGCGACATGCCTGCATTTCAGCGTGAGGGGAGAGTATTTGTCCTTCGCCACAAGATTTACCATCCCAACGTGCTGAAGAGGGCCGTGGAATTCGGGGGCTTTGTTGAGCGAGTAGTCTCCGGATTGCGCAAGCCGCCCGAACTCTGCGTATTCCGCGACCCGTGGGGCGGCAAGCGGGCCCTGAGATCACTTCCGGACTCGGCGGCCGTCTTCGAGGTCAACGGGCTGCCTGCATGGGAGTTGCCTTACGCGTACCCCGCGCTGAGTTCCAGGCCGGGTTTGCTTGCCCGGATCCAAGACGTGGAGGATTCCTGCCTCCGTGAGGCCGACGCGGTGATCACGGTCTCCGATTTGACCCGGGAAGTTCTGATTCGACGGGGGGTGGACCCGGAAAAGATCCGCGTGGTCCCTAACTCCGCGGACCAGGCTTTTTTCGAGGCTTCAAGGAATGAGGCCGATATCCGGCATCCCGTGACTTCGCGCATTTTCGGCTATGTAGGCAGCCTTCATCCCTGGCAAGGGGTTGGTCTCTTGCTGGACGCGTGGGCACTCGTGGCCGAAGAATGGCCGGATGTGACCATGATGATCGTTCATGGCGGCCGGAGCGCGGCGGCGAAGGCGATAAAGGCCAGGATCAGCAGGCTGGGCCTGGGGGGGCGAGTAGTGTTGCATCCTCCGGCAAGTCCTGACGCACTTGCCGCTCTGATCTCCGGAATGGAGTTCACTTGCGCTCCGCTGTTGGAGACCTTCCGGAACACTGCCCAGGGGTGTTGTCCCGTGAAGATTGTAGAATCAATGGCCGCGGGCACGCCTGTCCTGGCATCGGACCTGCGGGTGAATCGCGCTATCATCAGCCACGACTATGACGGTTTCCTGGTCAGGGCCGGTGACGCCCGCGCTTGGGCCGTTGCCATAAGGGCTCTGCTGGAGGATCCATTTCGGACCAGGGGCCTGGCGAATGCAGCGAGTAGAACCGCACAAGAAAGATTCACCAGGACCGCGATGTTTGATAAGCTGGACCGTGTCTTCCATTGGGCTGTCGAGGCGGCCGCTGAGGCATCAGGGAACTCGCTGAAGCCTCGCCAGGTGGAGCCATGAGCAAGAAAGCGATCAACAAAGCGTCAGGTAAGTCTCCGCGGTTGGAGGACCTTTCCGAGCCCGTTCGCGGTCTCGTGGAAAACAAACGTATCTGGGGCCGCCGCAGGGTCAAGGAATGGCTGCAATTGCTTACCGAGGCCTCCAGTTTCGACGTGGCCCTGGAACAGATCCGGAACAGGGCCGGAAAGTTCAGGAACCTCTCCGCAGCAGCCACCGTGGTCCTTGCCATAGTCGCTGTACTCGTAGAGGAGCCGCTCCTGCTCTGGCTGATTCTCGTTCTAGGGCCTCTGGGGGCCGCTGTTTATTTCGGCCTTCGCAAATGGAACCTAGACAAGCAGGACGTTTCAGATGATTTCCGCAAGGTCATTGTCCCTTTGCTCAAGCTTCTGCAAGAAGATTTTCACCCCAACGGGCAGTTGCACCTCCGGCTCGACATTGGCGGTTTGACCAAAGAAAAAATCCTTGCCGAGAGAAACATGCCTCCAGGAAAATTCAGTAAGGTGGTGCTTACGACCTATGCCGACCCGTGGTGCCGAATGAAGGCGCCGCTGGCCAACGGAGGCCAACTGTTGCTCAACGTTGAGAACATTTGGAGTCGCGAACGGAGACGATGGCGGAATACCAATGGCAAATTCAAATGGAAGACAAAATGGAGAAAAGTGGTCAGGGTGACCGCGGGATTGATTCCTGATTCCCGGTTTGTGTTCGACAAGACTCTGGCTGAGGCCGTGGCGAAGAGATACAGGGCCGCCGCGCCCCAGGCCGGCGAAGATGAGGCCGGCAAGGGAACCCGGAAATTCAGGTTCAGGATGGTCAGAGTCCGGGGCCGCGAGATCGGGAAGCTCAGCCGGAGGTTCAAGTTCAAGGGTGTAAACGAACAGCCGCAAGATACTGTCACTCCGGAGCAACTTGCCGGAATGTTTTTCCAGATGGCCGGGATGCTCAGGCCCACCGGCAAGAGGAGTCACGCTTCATGACCGATTGGAGCACCGGAAAGTGTCATGCCAAGGCAGGGCTTCTGTTCCTGCGGGAATGCGGGAATCCGGCCGTGAATGACTGCCATTTCTGCGGCCGGCCGATATGTCTGGAGCATCAGATTGCCTTGCCCGATGGAATGGCCTGCCCCGACTGCGCGGTCCGGGAGGATCCTGAAGGCCGCTTTGGCGGCAATGCAGCCGACCGGGAACGCGACAGGGAGCGGTACTATCGGGACCACGACTACAGCCCGGATGATTCAGATGACGATGACTTCTCGGAAGACGATTACCGCGCTATTGATAGAACCCGGAGTCCCGAGGTAGGGGAAGGCGGCGACGTTCCCGCTTCTCCCGAAAAGGACGACCTGGACCACTTTATGGAGAGCTGAGGAACCAGGCGGCGCGTAACATGGAGCCCGAGCCGAGGATACTTTGGATTACTCAGCGTCATCCCCCTCAACGCGGGGGCATGGCGGTGAGTTCCGGACGGCTCGTGGAAGGCTTGAGGCGACGGGATATCACCACGGACGTGGTGGCCTTAGCCGGCGGGGACGATGAATCGGAACCCCAGCCACAGGTACGCGACAGAGGCACGGATTATCTCGTCAGCACCTCAGGCAAGTCGGGCAGGACGGGACAGATGGTGTGGAACGCGGTGGTTCCAGAGCATCGGCGTTGTCCTTATACGTTTGTGGTGGGCTTCGGAGCATCGGCAGCAGGCTTCTTGGCGGTCACTTTGGCCGCGTGGCTCGGCATTCCGTCTCTGGTGATGGTCCGTGGGAACGATTTGGATCAGGACTGGTTCGATGCGGAGCGCGGTCCTTGGGTCAGGGACTCTTTGTCGAGGGCCTCGGTCGTTGCCGCAGTGTCGCCTGACATGGTCCGGCGCATCCTCGCCCTTTATCCGGGCCGCGACGTGCGTTTCCTGCCCAATGGGGTGGATCCATCACAGTGGGAGCTTCTGCCCCGCGACGTCACCCTGTGCAGGCAGATCAGGGAACACTCCGCTCTGACTGGAAAGCGCGTAGTGGGGCTATTCGGAGAGCTCAAGTACAAGAAAGGTGTGGCGATGTGGCTGGCCGCTGTAAGGGATGCCGGCCTGAAGGACAAGCTTGGCCTTCTCGTTGTTGGCGACAGAATCGAAGAACAAGCCGCCCGGATGTTGGAAGACCCCGCTCTTTCACCCTCGCTTGTGCGGATTGCTTTCGCGGAAAGGGAGAGACTGCCGGGACTGTACGCCGCGTGTGACTACGTTGCCCTTCCTTCCCTGATTGACGGAATGCCGAACGCTCTCCTGGAAGCCATGAGCGTGGGGGTTGTCCCCATCGTGTCCGACGCGGGTGCCATGAAAGGAGTCGTGAAGGACGGCGAGACCGGGTTCGTGTTTCCGGCCGGCGACAGGGATGCCGCTGGAAAGGGGACTGCCCGGGCCATGAGCCTGCCTGATTCGGAGCTGGCGGCAATGAAGAAAAGAGCGCGGGAACATGTGGCCGCAAACTTCTCTGCCGCACGGGAAATTGAGGGCCTCTGCGGCATAGTGGTTCCCCGCCGAATGTGAAGCTTGAGAGGCCTATGATGGGCAGACGGGCATGAGTGCTCGGTCGCACCGGGGGTTTACGGTGGATATCCGGCGAATCATTAACGAAAATCAGAATATTCCCTACATGGTTCGCAATATTGCGCGATCGCCGGATGAAGCTTTTCCTACCCTTACGGCAAAAATCAAGCTCACGTGGCGCTGCAATCTCCGATGCCGCTTCTGCGGACTTTGGAGGTACTCGGAAGCCAATGACGGCCCGGACGCCATCACCCTGGAGCTTGTGAAATCCATACTCACCGTCCTTGCAGGCCGCGGGCTGAGGAAGATCCATTTTTCAGGTGGGGAGGTCACCCTCAGGGAAGACCTGGAAGAGATCGTTCGATTCGCCTGCGGCCTTGGTTTACAGGTGAACCTCACCACCAATGGCACGCTGGTTGACAAGAGGACTGCCCGGTTCCTGGTCGAGCATCGGGTTCACACGGTGGTCTTCTCGGTGGACGAGGCCCGGCCGCGGCGCCACGACGCGCTGCGGGGCGTGGCCGGTGCCTGGAAACGCACTTGGAGGGGTATAAGGCGGATGCAGGCGCGGCGGGAGGCCAAAGGCCGCGGCCCGAAGATAGCCGTGAACACGGTTCTAACGCGTCACAATATTGACCATCTTCCCGACCTGTTTGAGATGCTCCAGGATAACGGGATAGACAGTTGGCGGCTTCTTCCCGTGCGGACTGCAGATCCGGAAATGAGACCCACCGCGGAGCAGTGGGCCCGGTTGGGGCCCCGCATTTCCCGGTGGGCGCCGCTTGTGGGCAGGCGGATATTGGATCTCACCTGTGCGGGCAACCCTGAGCTTGCAGCGAAAGGACTGTACGCGGATCGGGGGGAGGCTCTCACATGTCTTGCGCCTTGGTTCAGCGTCTTCGTGGACGCGGACGGAAACGTGTTACCTTGCTGCACAGGCCGCAAGCGCATACCGGCTTACGGGAACGTCACCAGGCAGCCGTTGGAAGCGATTCTTTCCTCTCGTATCCGTCGAGAGCTTTGCGCAAGCTTCGCTTCAGGCCATCTCTTTGAAGTGTGCCGGTCTTGCGATGAGTTCCTGCAGGAGAACAGCCTTCTTTCAGCAGCCGCGGTTTTCGCATCGGACTCGCGGGCTGGCCCGCAAACTCTCCCGCGCTCTCCAGGAGAATGAATCGGAAAACACATATAATTTATTCCGCACCCGGCGCAGGACTCGGGCATCTGGTGCGGGGGCTTTCCGTGGCTTTGGCCCTTCAGAAGAGGGGCGTCAAAGTGCGGGTCGTGACGAACTCCCGGCATGTCGCTGGATTCGGAGGTCTTTGGACAAGAACGAATCCGGGGGAAAACTTTTCTGCAGAAAAGTCTTCCCCCGGCCCCCTTTTCCAAAGACTCCCACGCGGGGGGCACGCTCTCCGGCGTGCCGGGGACAGCGTAGAAAGAGCCTCCCCGTTCGCCTTGGCGCTCTTCCAGATGGGAGTCCCCATAGATTACATCCCTTCCGAATCGTGGCCGGCCGCGATGGAAGGGTACGTTCAGGGGACAAAGCCCCGGCTGGTCGTTCTGGACACTTTTCCTTGGGGCCTGCGCGGAGAATGGAAGCGCGTCAATAGCGGCGGGATATCTTTTGTGACCATTGCGAGGCGCCTCAACGTGGGGGAATACCTGAACGCGGCCCGCGTGCCCTGGGACCCGAAGAGCAGGCAAATCGAGCAGGTGATTGTCTCGGAGCCCCTCAACCAGGATTATGAAGAGCTTCTGGCGAGCAGCCAATCCGAAGTGTTTAGACTTCACGGAAGAATTCTGTTCCCTGCCGAGGACTTAACAAGCTTGGTACAGGATGGCTCAAATAAGGTTGGTTATCCTAGCCCGATGAGATTGCTTCGCTTCGCTCGCAACGACAAATCGCGGCATGTCGTTGCGAGGAGCGGAGCGACGAAGCAATCTCTCTCTCGTAGAATAAGCCACCGTATTTCTTCCGCCAGGTACTCGGTCCCTGAGCACCTGCAAGCACTCCTCGAAAGAGACAGGGTGTGGCTCGTTGTCCATTCCGGCCCTGAGCATGAGATCAACGCCCTGGTCGAAGCAGCCCGGGAAGACATGAAGGCATTCGAGGGGGGGACTTTGCTCGTAGCAGCCCCGGACGGGAATGGGGCCGCCAAAGCGATCAGCGGCAGGGACAACTCCGGGCGGGAGTTCATCCGGGCCGAATACTTCCCCGCATCTCTGTTGTACAAATCAGCGTTCCGCATAATAACGGCCGCGGGTTACAACAGCGTCGCGGAGGCCTGGAGCTGGCGGCACAAGTGGATTTGCATCCCTTTCCCGCGGCGTTACGACGACCAGGAGGGCAGGCTCGGCCAGGAGTTCGGCAGTTCCCGAGATGCTGCGGAAACGGTGGCGGAAATACTGGTGAGAAGGCTTGGACAGGTATGAGGATTGACCAAGTGGTGAAGTCCAACGTTGCGGAGAGTGTGCCTTGTCGAACCCCCACCTCAGTCTCGCCTTCCCCCGGTTTTCTCTTGACTTCCTAGGGGCCGTCCACTAGCCTGAGAGTAATCCGGAAATCCGGAGGTGGATGGCGAATGCCATCGAGGCCCGCAAGGGCCTTTTGCTTTTACAGGAACTTCTTCCCAAACACCCTGCGCCCCTGTCGGTCATACTTCCTCTGGAGAATTTCCACCACCCTTCGGCCGAATGCCGCCTGTTCTTTCTCCAGGAAGCCATGCTCAGAAGGGATCTCGTTTCGACTGGGGGCGGGAACTAAGAATCTCTGAAAAGTCGTTGACATGCGGGGGAGATAGGATGTTATGCTTAGAACCTTGTAATCATCGGTTAGTAGGTTGGCTCAATGCGAGTTGGAGATCTCAGCTTGAATCTACGCCCGATCAAGCTGGCGTTCCTGGTCGAGCTTTCAGATGTCGCAGCGGTGCGTACAGCTATTGAGATAAATTCGTTTCTGTGGGGGGGTGCACACAATCTCATTGTACCAGTCTTTCGACGAAAGCCAAAGAATTGGGATCGGCTTCCCTCCTTCCAATCGCCTGAAGACATCATGGTCGGGTACTTGGATGCTTATGATCCCGATTTCGTGGTCCCCGTCGGGCACTGCGCAAATCGCCAATGGAACTTAAGGCATAGGAATTTCTTGCAGGTGGAAGATCTTACACCAAGGATGAATGGGAATCCGGCCCCAATTTTTGGGGTTAGCCTATTCGAGACTCTGAATGATATTTACGAAGAAGAATTCAAGTTTAAGCGCGTGGAGCCACAGATTATAGTCTTCCCAAGGATATCTCGTCGAAACACCCTATTCCTGGAAGCTTTCTTTGGAGCGCTGCCAAAGGACGTCAGCGACGTAATAAACAAGAACTTCGGCTCGAAGCTGCAAATTCAAGCACCTCGTGTTTCGATCAAGGAATTCTACAGGTTTCTGGCTCAAGACCAACTTTTCCTTCGTCGCATTTCTAGATGGAAGATCAAAGCACTGCGTCACCGCGCGTGGCGAGGCAACATTGACTGCATATTCCTTCTCGATGCCACCAACACCCTCGACGTAATCGATTATTGGAATCTGATGGCAATCGGGTGGAACATTGTCCCGATTCCCGTACAAGTTATAGCAGAAGAAGGACTGCGAAAGATCGCAGAGACATTCATTGAAGAGAATCATTTCGCTTACGGATACGGAAATAAGGTTTATAATCAGACGACTATACTGGTGAGTTGGGGGGTGTCAGAGCAGACATTGTCTCAATTCACCAAATCGCTGAATCTTACACCAGCGGAGGGAAAGCACAACTACAAGTATTCTGTTCAGCGGTGGCGACCGCGCGTTTGGGATGGTCACGTGCGCGAACTCGATGGAGCGGAGTGCTGTAATTTGACAGTCGAATCGCGAAATGATTCGGTTGGAAACATGCTTGATGGACATATTGCCGTCCCAACTATCGATCCACCCATGCAGTTACTCGACTTTTTTTCTGGACGACCGCGTTTTGCCAACGAAATTAGTTTTGGGTCTTGCGGACGCCACCAGACCGATTTTGCGGAAGTATTGCCGAATGGTGGGCTGGAACTGATCCGAGAAATTGGTGCCATAGGATTGAACGAATGGAGGATAAGCGCTAAAGGAGTCGTCTATTTCTCTCCCTGGGCAAATGGCAGAATAGCTATGAAAGTCCCAAGCGCCGAAGCCGTATTCATCTCGTGGCTGAAACTGCACGGGTGGGATGCCAGCCTGTCTTCGTCGGGCCGGATAGCGAAGCAAATGCTCGAGCAAGTGGGCGGCACTTGGGGCAGCTCTATTCTTGCCAGCCCTGGGTTGATAGAGTACCTGAGCGATGACATGGCAGAGGGCAAGAGCGAACTCAAGGATGCAGTGTGGGGAAGGATACAGAAAATAGTAAATACAGAAAGACTGCCTGCAGATCCTGCCAGCTTTCTCCAAAGGCTCACAGACCAAAACATCATCCGTCTTGGGTTGGAGATCCAATGCCCAGTGTGCCAACGGCGCTCGTGGCACTCTCTTTTCGCTCTTGATTACACGATTAGGTGCGAGAAATGCCTCCACGACTTTGCAATCCCAACACATGCGCCGGATGACCTTAAGTGGGCTTATCGTTCGCAAGGACCCTTTAGCTTAAAGAGAGACGCCAAGGGGGCATACGCGGTCCTCTTAACATTGAGGTTTTTCTCAGAGATACTGAATGGGGCGACAACCCCGATAATGAGCTTTGAATCGAAGAAAGATGGAAAGACCTTGGAGGTGGACCTCGGCCTTTTTTATCGGCAAACATCGTTCGAAGGAGGGGAACGAGAGCTAATCTTTGCGGAATGCAAGACCTACAATCGCTTCGATGAAAAAGATGTGAGACGAATGAATCTGGTGGCGGACTCTTTTCCCGGATCAATAATCGTATTTTCCACACTGAATGAGAATCTGACGGGCCCTGAAATCCGGCTGATCAAGAGGATAACGAATAAGGGCCAAAGGCACTTGCGGGATGACCGCCTATGTAATCCCGTCCTCGTCCTCACCGGCACGGAGTTGTTCGCAAAGCACGATCTTAGAGGAGCCTGGAAACAAAGGGGTGGCAGGCATCAGGATTTGGCTGGCAGGGGTCTCTTTCGCACTGATCTACTGCCGCTGTGCGCCCTTACTCAGCAATTGTATTTGGGGATGCCATCCTAGGGCCGCCGGGCTGGAATAACAACCGCAGCGATGCAGGCCAGCGCAGAACAGAAGAAGGACCGCTGAAGAGTTCTTGAGCACTTCTGGCAAGTCTCGTCGAATAGGGCGTCGTGGCAGCGTAGGTAGGGTCCGCGTTACCAGAGTGAGGTCAGATCTTTTCTTGCCCCCCCTCACACTCCCAGCGGGGCCTGCCATCTCTTCTTCAACTCTCGGATGTCCACGGAGACAACAGTCTGGCCACTGAGTCCCTCGATGACTAGCTCAGGTCCTGGGGTCACGTCGCCTGCCAGGGCAACCGGGAAGCCTTGGAGGGCTTCCTCGAAAAGGACCTTTTTCTCGGGAGGGATCGTTGCCACGAACCGGCAGGGGCTCTCCGCGAATAAAGCGGTATCGTCGCGGGTGACCGAGGCGTCCAGCGGGATTGACGCCAGCGAAAACTTAGCGCCGAAGCCGCCCGCAAACGCGCTCTCCGCAAGCGCGACTCCGAGGCCGCCGTCCGAGGCGTCATGGCAGGAGGCTACCAGGCCGGCCATCATTGCCTTGTGCAAGGCACGGTACATGCGGATGGCAAGGTCCGGGTCCTTTACGACAGGAACCTCGTTGCCGACAAATCCCTTGGAAGCGTAATACTCGGAGCCGCCGGTCTCGTCGCGGGTCTCACCGATCACGTAGATAAGGTCGCCGGGACGCTTGAAATCCGGCGTGACGCTCAGCCGCACGTCCGGGACTATCCCGACAGCGGTGAACAGCACGGTGGGCGGTATGGAAATCTTTGTGTCGCCGATGCTGTAATCGTTCTTCATGCTGTCCTTGCCGGAGATGCACGGAATCCTGTACACAGTGGTCAAGTCGTACAACGCTTGATTGGCACGCACTAACTGGGCGAGCTTGTATTCGCCGTCCGGGGTCTTTTCGGACTGCACAGGATCGCACCAGCAGAAATTGTCCAGGCCGGCCGCGTGGTCCGGATCCGCACCCGCGGCCACTATGTTACGCATAGCCTCGTCAATGCATGCAGCCATCATGTGGTAAGTGTCCAGGTCGGAATATCGCGGCGCGATGCCGCATCCCACTGCCACTCCCCGGTAGCGATCACGCGCAGGTCTCAGCACGGCTGCATCCCCCGGGCCATCGTTGGTTGCGCCCACCAGGGGCTTGACGATGGTCGCGGCCTGCACCTCATGGTCGTACTGGCGTATGAGCCTCTCCTTGGAACAGATATTCCAGCGGCCCATAAGGTCCATCAGAGCCGGGGTGAGATCCTCCGGGCACTCGAACCTGGGGTCTTCATGGCAGGGTGGTTC
>Ga0172371_10006423_pt1 | contig 17116 bp, 24 predicted proteins | sample Lak12m_FD_114543 | JGI IMG/M metagenome (GOLD analysis project Ga0172371, IMG submission 114543) | Freshwater microbial communities from Kabuno Bay, South-Kivu, Congo - kab_022012_12m | ecosystem: Environmental > Aquatic > Freshwater > Lake | place: Democratic Republic of the Congo: South-Kivu...
CGGATCAAGAAAAAATCTTAAAATAAAAATTCCTTATTGGATTTCTCAAAATAGAAATTATCTTAAGAGATATTTAAGGGGATTATATGAGGCTGAGGGAAGTTTCTGTGTCCATAAGCCGACATATGCTTATAAGTTTTTGTTTTCCAATAGAAATAATTCTTTATTGGAGATTGTTTTTTCTGCTTTAAGATTTTTAGGTTTTCATCCCCATAGGAGTAAATATTCAATTCAAGTTTCAAAAAAGAAAGAAGTTTATAAGTTAAAAGAATTATTAAAATTTAGAGAATATTAATTTTTTGGGAGGTCATCTAGTGGTAGGATACGGGTCTCTGGAACCCGGAACGATGGTTCGAATCCATCCCTCCCAGCTAACACATGCTAAGTCAGGTGACTGAGGCACCTTATTAAAAGAAATTAAGAAAGATTAGTAAATAAATTAAATCTAAAAAAAATGAAAAAAGCTTTATATTATATTCTATTTGTTTTAGGAGTTTTGCTTATTTTTTCTTCAGTAATAGAATTAATTATTGGTAATATTTCAAATGTGGTAGGTGGTTTTATAGGGGGTATTATTTTTCTTTTGATTGCTATAAAACTAAAGCCAAATAAGAAGAAATTGGAAGAAAATAACTCTTATGAAAGGAAAGATTAAAAAATTATGATTATTCACATATTATTTACTGACAACCAATAAAAAAATTAAAGATGGAGTAAAAAAATATTTGCCTATCTGGAACGTTAATTCTTTGGCTGAAAGGTTTATTGAGCTGTTTCCCGGATTTAAAAAAGAATATAAAAATTCAATCAAGAGAACTCTGAAAGACAGAGATTACTTTTTTAAGGAATTAAAAGAGATACCGTATTTAGAACCGTATAAATCCCACGCTAATTTCATTTTTTGCGAAACAAAAATAAGCGGCCGGAAAATAACTGAAACTTTGTTCAGAAAACATAATATATTGATAAAATGCGGATTGAATCAATCCAATTTAAAAAGTGATGAATATATAAGAATAGGAGTCAGAACAAAAAAAGACAATACTAAATTAATTTCGGTTTTTAAAAAATATGAATAAAAATTATTGGAAAAAAGTTTGGGAAAGAAAGGGTAAAATTAATACCGATAATTTTATTGAGTTGGACGGCTTTGAAGCGACAATAATAAATCCCAAATTAGTCGCTTCAAAAATAATCAAACTGCTTGATATTAAAAAAACAGACAAAGTCTTGGAAGTTGGCTGCGGGGCGGGAATGTTAGCGCGGTATTTGAAATGCAATTATATAGGAGTTGATTATTCCAATTCTTTGGTTAAAAAACATATAAAATTGTTGGGTAATTCCGTATTGGTCGGCGAGGCGAATGATTTGCCGTTTAAAGACAAATTATTCGACAAAGTTTTTGCTTATTCTGTTTTTCATTATTTTCCAAATAAAAAATACGCTAAAAAAGCGCTTAAAGAGATGAGGCGAATTTCAAAAGGTCCGATATTTATCGCAGATTTACCGGAAACTTCACACAGAAAAAGTCATTTATTATTTAAAAAGGATGATTTTGCCAGGACGGTAAATAAGGCAAGTTTTTCTGATGGATTTTATAATAAAAATAGATTTAATGTTTTAATTAAAAAGTAGCGTTGATAAAGTTAATTGCTTAATTGAAAGATAAAATGAAAAATAAAAATAAAAAGAATGTGATTCTATTGGTACTTGATTCTTTGCGTTATGACAGGATTGGGTTTAACGGTTATAATCCCACTGCTTCTTTGAAAATTGACGAATTATTATCTTCGGGTTTGACTTTTAGTAATTGTTTTGCCACTGGCTGCCCCACTCAATTTTCCATACCCAGTATTTTAAGCTCAACCTTGCCTTTAGACAAGGGAGGGTATCGGGAAGGCATCAATAACCGCGATATCACTTTAACTGAGATTTTAAGGAAAGAAGGGTATAAAACAGCTTCTTTTTATACTGATGTCAACTGGCTTGACTATCGGCGGGGGTTTGAAGACTGTTTTTTATTATTTCCTTTAAGACGTTTTTTTGACTGGGTTAATGAATATACCGTTGATTATTATGTGAAATTATATCAAACAGGTAAAAAAACCGTTAAAGAAAGTTCAGTTATTATAGAGCCGTTCTTAAGAAAAGTTTTTGAAAGCGTCAAATTATTTTGTATTGAAAATGAAAAAACCGTCAGTATGAATTCTTTCCCTTCGGCGTTTCACCGCTATGACTATTCCAAAATCAAATCAGTTGCTATTAAAGAAGAAAAGCGTTTTCTATCCAATCCTCAAGATTACATATTGGAACTCTTGTCTTTCGATAAAAAGAAAAGTTTTTTCTATTTCCTTTATTCTTTAGATAGATTAGCCGACGAAGATAGATTTAAAGATGTTGATAAATATCTTCGAAATTTGTTAGTCGGGAGTTTTTTAAATATTCTTTTCCTGTCAGTAAAAAACCAACCAAATCCGAAAGTTATTAGAGAATACCTTTCCAGGTTTTTACATAAACAGAGAGGCTCGGTAAAAGGATTTTCTGGGGCTTTTGTAATTGATACTTTCTTTAATTGGATAAATAAAATAAAAAATGAACCATTTTTCGCTTGGGTTCATTTAGGCGATGTTCACGATATTAATTTTATTTCTTATGACATGCCCGATAGGAAATCAATAATTGATAAAGAAGTATTAATTCTTAAAGAATTTTATAAGGAAATCAAAAAACAAAAAAACAATTATCAAGGCAATCCTCTTTATGATTTTTCCATAAAATATGTTGACGGACAGGTGGCTCGGCTTATCGATTTCCTTAAAGAAAATGGAATTTTAGACAATACTTTAATTATTTTAACCAGTGATCACGGCAATACCAGTGCTGCATGGCCAATTAGAAAAAAAGTTCACATTGCCGCAGATTTTTATGATGAATTATATCATGTCCCATTAGCTTTTATTAATAAAGAAATCGAGCCGAAAAAATCAGATAATTTTTGTTCCTCTTTGGATATTGCGCCGAGCATTTGTGATTTTTTGGGTCTGCCGATCCCGGCCGCTTTTCAAGGAAAATCTTTAATTACTCCGCCTGCCGGGGGGCATAAAAAATTTGTGATTATGGAACATTTGGGGCCGGGCCCTTGCGATTTCACTTCAAAGCCGATTAATATTTGTGTTAGAAGTAAAACCCACAAACTAGTTTATCAGGACCACGATTGGCCAGCTCGGTTTTGAAAAAGGCGCCAGGAGAAACAAGATTTTTGATCATGCTGAAACACTTGGACTCAAGCTTTGCCCGGATGTACTTGCTCCGCAATTGTGGTCGCGTTATACGAATCAGCCTAATAACGAACATCTTATGATCGCCATGACCCCTATTCTTGATTTTGATGACAATTTACAGCTGTTCGTCTTAATACGCGACGGCCATGACTTGTGGCTTAGCAGTTACCGGAGCAATCCCGTGCAGTTCTGGGGGCCTGATAGTCAGTGGGTTTTCTGCCGTTCCCGCGAAGGGTTTTTATTCGACTAAAAAGGTTTTCCTGAAAAAGCCTTCTGCTGCATTTTTAAAGTGCGACAGAAGGCTTTTAAATTTCTTATTGAACTTGACTTTTTCGTTAATAGTTTTAAAATATCAAAGGAGGTTATTGCAGAATTAAACTTTTTTGAAAGCAGCCATAAAAAAGGAGGATGACAAATGAAGGCGTTTTTGCTCGTTGAAAGGCACAACATCTGGACTTATGGAAAAGGCAAAGATATGAAATCCGAAATAAGGAAGGAGGGGATAGTCTGCGCGTTTTTCGCGGAATCGGATCGAAAAGTAGCTGAATTTACCGGCGGAAATTACGTTGTGATATCGCTTGACGCTGGACTTTGCCCGACAGTATATCTTCCGAAGGAACTGTTTTCTCCTTATTCGGAAAATATAGTCTGCTACGAAAAAGACCCTATCCGTCTTTATATAGGGAGTCAAGAGGAAGGAATTTATCTTTTTATCGTGGAAGTGCCTTTTTTGCCTCTTGATTAGTTGCTGAGGGCAAATTAAAAAGCGGGATGAAATTATTTTCAATCCCGCTTTTTTATTTTTTGATTTGCTTGATGATTGAGAAAACATCAGCTTGTCGGTTGCTAGAATACAGCAGAACAATGGCTATTTGTTTTCCGTTGACATCAAAAATCGAAGCCAGGGTTTGTTTGGCTTGGGGCAGATATCCTGTCTTGCCTCCGATAAATTCAGCTAAAGGATAGAAATTATTCACGTTCTGGAACTTGAGAAGGTTTCCTGTTTTGTCCGGAAGCCAGAAATCGTTTTCTTTTGTTATTCTCAGTATTTCAGGATGGTTTTTCTGGATATAACTTAAGAGTTTGACCAGATCAGAAGCAGTTGTTTTGTTTTTCGAATTCAGGCCGTTTGCGTCGTAAAAAACAGTGTTTATCATGCCAAGCTCTTTTGCTTTTTGATTCATCTGTCTTATGGATTCGTCTTTTCCTTTGAAATACGACAGAGCTTCGGCTGCGTCGTTTACTGATTGTATCAGGCTGGCTTTTAAAAGATTTTCCTTGCTGATATTCAGTCCCAAAAACAAGCAAGGGCTTTGGCCTTCAGGTTCGAGCATTTTGCTTGTCAGGGTTATTGTTTCGTCCGGGTCGATATTTTCCAGAGCGACAACAACCGTCATCAGCTTGGTGATTGAAGCGGGAATATAAGATTGGTTTTGATTTTTCTGCAAAAGGACTTTGTTGTCCGAAAGATCGACTGCCAGATAAGATTGAGCGCTGATTGGCTGGCTAAGCTGAAAATTAGAAATCAAAGACTGGAAAACAGAAATCTCAAACTTAATGATTTCTATCTGCTGCATCAGTTTTGCCATTGTTGATTGCTCAGCTGCTCGAGAAGTGAAAGGCAATGAGACAAAGACCAGTATAAGCAATAATAAGATTTTTTGTTTCATGCTTTTATTTTACTATATTGCAGATTTTTTGATAGAATAACTAATATGGAAAGCAGAGAAATAATCAAAAAACTTAAATCTTTTTCTAGCAAGAAAAACGTGGCCGGCATGGCCAGGTTCGGCATTAATCCGAAATACGCCTTGGGAGTCAGTGTTCCTGTTTTAAGGGATTTGGCAAAAAAAACAGGCAGAGACCATAAACTGGCTTTAAGTTTATGGAAGAGCAGAATTCATGAAGCCAGGATACTTGCTTCTATGATTGAGGAGACTGACAAAGTAGCTGAAAAGCAGATGGATTCCTGGGTAAAGGACTTTAACTCCTGGGATTTGTGCGACCAATGCTGCATGAATCTTTTTGACAAAACAGCTTTTAACTGGAAAAAAGCTCTTGAATGGCCAAAGAGGGAAGAAGAGTTTGTCAGGAGAGCAGGTTTTGCCTTAATGGCTTCTTTGGCGGTCCACGACAAAAAAGCCAAAGATAAGGATTTTATTAAATTATTTCCTCTTATCAAAAAATACTCGATAGATGAAAGGAACTTTGTCAAAAAAGCGGTTAATTGGGCTTTAAGGCAAATAGGCAAAAGGAATGCTGTTTTGCGGGAAAAGTGCATAAAACTGGCAAAAGAAATACAAAAAACAGATTCAAAATCAGCCCAGTGGATAGCCAAAGACGCTGTCAGGGAATTGGTTTCTAAAAGGTAAAGGTTAATTAATAAAATGTACAGAAAAGACAGAAAACAGGATCCTTATACGATATTAGCCCAAAAACAGGGCTATCCTGCCAGATCGGTTTACAAATTGAAAGAGATAGATGAAAAATACAAGATTATCAAAAGGGGAGACAAGGTTTTGGATTTGGGCTGTGCTCCCGGCTCCTGGCTTCTTTATATTTCTGAAAAAACAGGAAACAAAGGCAAAGCAGTCGGCATCGACACGGAGGACATTGAAATAGCCGGAAAGCCCAATGTTTCATTCATTAAAAAAAGCATTTTTGACCTTAAAGATTCGGATTTCAAGGAAAAGTTTCAGGCAGTAGTTTCAGATTTGGCGCCTAAAACTTCCGGAGTCAAATTCCTTGATTCCGAGAAATCCTTGGAAATGGCGGAAAAATCTTTTGAAATCGCAAAATCATTTTTGGAACCAGGAGGCAATTTTATTTGCAAAGTGTTTGAGAACGATTCAAGCAGGGAACTTTTTGAAAAAGTGAAAGAACGTTTCGAATTTGCAAAAAGGTTCAGGCCGAAAGCGGTTTCCAGCCAGAGCAAGGAATTCTATATTATCGGCAAAGGGTTTTATTGAGCTGAATTATCGATGCTTGACAAAAAAAGCATTTTCATTTAAACTTTTTATGGTTTGAGCCAGAGAACAATCCATTGGTTTGGATTTTAACTTTCCGGCTAATTTAAAAACATATATAAGGAGGTATTTCTTGGCGAACATAATAGCTTTTGTCGTCCAAAATTCCAAAGACGATCCGGCTGAGACGGAGGCAGTCTTTTCAGACATTAAACACCTGAGAATCATCGCTATCAGAAGCGATAATAATGTTGAAGAGCTTCACCGCGGAGAGAAATTTTCCGCAGACAATTTCAAGAAAAAGATAAAAAACAACGGCAAAGCGTCTTTGCAGAATTCCGGAAGTCCGGCAAAAGCTGCATAAAAATTAATTTATGTCCCAGGCGATTTAAGACTGTCTTTTTTTAAAGGCAGTCTTTTTCTTGCCTGCTGTTATTTTTAGAGGTAGAATTATAATCGAAGGTTGAAAAAACCGTAAAAGAGCATATATTAAAACAATGGCTAAAAAACATAAAAAACTTTCAAAAAACAGGCCCGTTAAAGTTGCAAAGCCGGAAAAAGCCGACAAATCAGAACAGATTAAAAAAACCAAGATCAGGGTGATCGGCATTGGCGGAGGAGGCGGCAATATCGTTTCTGAAATTTCTTCCAAAATATCAAAAGCCAGTTTTGTCATTGCCAACACCGACAGCAAATCCATAAAAAGCGGCAGCAGAAAAGCGGCCAAATTCCAGTTCGGCCAGGATCTGACCAGAGGATTGGGAACGGGCATGAATGCGGAATTGGGGAGAGAGGCTGCCTTGAACGAGAAAGAAAGAATCAAAAAGCTTTTGGAAGACAATGACTTGTGCATTCTGGTCGCTTCTTTGGGGGGAGGAACCGGTTCCGGCGCTGTTTCTACTTTTGCCAGGATTTCCAAAAACCTGGGAAATATTACTTTGGGAATTTTCACTTTGCCTTTCAAGTTTGAGGGAGACAAGAAAATGGAAATCGCCATTAATGCCTTGAAAGAAGTCAGGAACCATTTGAATGCCATTGTCGTTATTCCCAATGAAAAAGTTTTCCAGATAATAAACAAAGACACCCCTTTGAAAGAAGCTTTGTCTGTCATCAACAGGTTTTTGTCCGAAAGCCTGGGAGGCTTGATCGAAACGATTTACGATCCAGGTCTGATTAATATTGATTTTGCCGATTTCAGAACGATTATGGAGGGCAGGGGAAGGCTGGCTTATTTGAATAGCGTGGAAATACAGAGAAAAGAAGGCGCGATAAAAGACATTGCCGCAAAAGTTCTTAATTCTCCTTTATATCCTTATACCATTAGAGGAGCTAAAGGCGTTTTGTTTAATATCGTGGGAGAAAAAAACCTTTCTCTTTCAGACGTCAGCCAGATATCAAAATCAATTTCCGAACTGGCAAACGCAGAAGCTAAGATAATTTTCGGCATAGCCCAAAGCGGCAAATCTTCAAATTCTATAAAAACAGTTCTTTTGGCTACGGGCTGCGGCATGAAAATAGGCTCTTCCAAAAAAAGGAAAGCCAGGAGGTCAAAGCCGATAAGGAAAATAGAAAAGAAGGAAGCAAAACCGGAAATCAGTCCAAAAAAAGAAACCAAAAAGAAGATTAAAATCGTTAAAAAAAGAAAGCAGTTAAAGCCTAAAATTCAGGCAGAAGAGCCTTTAGTTATTGATAATGAAAAAGTCAGGAAAAACGCCCTGCAGATAAGGCAGGAAGCTGATGACCTTGAAAAAGAAATGATTGAAAAGGAAAAAATTTGGGAAGCGCCGGCTTTTCTCAGGAAAAAAACAGAAAAAGAATAATTAATCATGCTTTACGATGTCATAATAATCGGAGGAGGGCCGGCCGGTATTTCCGCCGGCATTTACTCTGCCAGGCAAAAACTGAAAACTCTTCTGATAACCAAGAGCTTTGGTGGCCAGATGGCCAGAAAAGCAGTAGCTATTGAAAACTATCCTGGGTTTGAAGAAATATCCGGTCTTGAGCTGATAAAGAAGTTCGAGAAGCATTTGAAAAAATTCGCTTCCGAGCAATTCGGAGAAAACCGGATTAAAATAGAATTCGATTCAGTATCAAGAGTCAGCAAATCGGGAAAGATTTTTTCGGTTTTGACCGGGAAAAGGAGAAAATTCGAAAGCAAAACAGTTCTTATCGCCTCCGGAGCTGATCCCAGGTCTTTGGAAGTGCCGGGAGAAAAAAAGTTTATCGGCAAGGGGGTTTCTTATTGCACTACTTGCGATGGGCCTTTATATTCCGGCAAGGAAGTGGCTGTTGTCGGAGGAGGGAATTCGGGCTTTGAGTCAGCTGTTTTTCTTTCCGGCTGGGCAAAAAAAGTATATATTTTGGAGCATTCTTCTGAAATCAGAGCCGAGCAGTCGGTCTGCCGGAAAGCCAAAGAAACAGGCAATATCCAGATAATGACTTCTATTTCTTTGGAAAAAATCGAAGGAAAAAACTTTGTCGAATCGATTGTTTGCAAAGATCACAAGGCGAAAAAGACGATTTCTTTGGCAGTCGGAGGCGTTTTCGTTGAAATAGGATCTCAGCCTGCCACTTCTTTTGTCAAAGATTTGGTTGATTTCAATTCGAAAGACGAAATAATAATCGATCCGAAAACAATGCAGACAAAGACAGAAGGATTGTTTGCTGCCGGAGACGTCAGCAATGTTATTTTCAAACAGATCGTTATTGCCGCCGGAGAAGGGTGCAAGGCGATTTTATCAATCAGCAATTATCTCAGGCAATAATATGGATTATTCTTTCACCGGCATAGCGTATTTTTTCCTGTTTTGCTCGGTTCTTTATCTCATCTCCAGGTTTTACAAATATTGGGAAAAAAGCAGGGACACTCTTTCCAAGCTTTTTCTTTATTTCATTTCAATAATAAATCTTTTTTTCTTTCTGAAAATGATCGTCTGCCTGTTTTTCGTTAACAATCCTGAAATTCTGGAAAAAAGCATTGTTGCAGGAGCTTTAATCCAGGCTTTTGCCATGGCAACGATAATATATGCTATTTTCTATTTGAAAATACCTTCTTTGTCTCCTTGGATCGGATTTTATTTTGTTCTGTTTTTGGGAACAGTTTCTGCGGTTTTGACTTCTTTGATCGATTTTAATCCTCATTTGAGCGCAAGCGGATCGATTGATTGGGGCATTCCTTCCGAAGGCTTGTTTTTTGCCACTTCTGTTTTAAGAATGTTTTTGTTTTTAATCACTTTTTTGCCCTTGCTGATTATTTTCATCCAGCAGTTTTTAAAATCGGAAGACGCTTACGTCAGAACAAAAACATTCGGCATGATTGCTGCTTTGGTCTTTGCTTTTGTCATAAGCTCTCTTGATTTTTTCCTGATCGGCATTTTCAAATTGGATCCTTTGTGGAGGGACATTAATTCCATTATTTTAAGCGTTATCCTGATTATCAGCTTGCTCGCAAGCGAATTAATATGCAGAAAAAATCTGAAATCAAGTCAATAAAAGCAAGAACGGTTTTGGACTCAAGAAAAAAACCGACCATAAAGGTGGAGCTAGAGACTGATTTGGGCAGGTTCTACGCTTTGGTCCCTTCGGGCACTTCAAAAGGAAAACACGAGGCAGTTGAAAAACCATCATCAGAGGCTGTGGCCAATGTCAATAAAATTATCTTTCCTGCGCTCAAAGGCAAAAATCTTGGGAATCAAAAACAAATAGACGATATTTTAATTAAGCTTGACGCTACAAAAAGAAAATCGCGATTAGGAGCAAACGCTGTTCTCGGCGTTTCCATGGCAGTTTGCCGGGCAGGGGCAAAATCCGAAAAAAAGCCTTTGTGGAAATGGATTTCGGAAATTGCAGGACTAAAGCCGAAAATACCTTATCCTTCTTTGTTGCAGATAGAAGGCGGTTTGCATGGAAGAAAAAGAGGAACGGATATTCAGGAATTTATGGCTGTTTTTCAGGAAAAGTCTTTTAAAAATAATTTTAATTACGGGTTGAAGCTTTACAGGTCTTTAAAGCTAATTTTGCTTGAAAAATACGGAAAAGTAGCTGTCAGACTTGGCATGGAAGGGGCTTTTATTCCTTTTATCAGAAAAACAGAAGAAGTTTTGGATTTGATAATGCTATCGGCGAAAAAAGCAGGCTTGGAAAAGAAATTGAAGATTTTTTTGGACATAGCGGCTGCTCACGAAAAGAGCGGTTTTACCGGAAATTTTTATCTCGATTTGGTTCGTCAGTATCCTATTTTTGGTTTTGAAGACCCTTTTCCGGAAGATGATTTTTCAAAATGGAAAAAGTTTTTCAGTCTTTGCAAGAAACCTTTTGATTTTCTGATTGTTGGCGACGACTTGACGGTGACCAATCCTGAAAGGATGAAAAAAGCTAAAAAAATGAATCTTTGCAATGCTGTTATCGTAAAACCGAATCAGATAGGCACTGTTTCAGAAACTATTTTTGCCGTTAAGCTGGCAAAGTCATACGGATGGAAAACGATTATTTCCCACCGTTCAGGGGAAACCATGGATGATTTTATCGCTGATCTGGCTGTCGGCGTGGGGGCTGATTTTATCAAGTCAGGCGCTCCTTCTAAGCCGGAAAGAATGTCAAAATACAAAAGATTGCTAAAAATAGAAAAAGAAATTCATGGCTAAACTGATTTTATTAAGGCATCTTGAATCCCAATGGAACAAGGAAAACCGTTTTACCGGATGGACCGATGTTCCTTTGAGTCAGGAGGGGATTGCCAGCGCCAAGGAAGTGGCTTTGAAATTGTCAGGCTTTGAGATAGATAAAGTTTATACTTCTCCTTTGGCCAGAAACATGGAAACGGTTTATCTGGTCTTGAAGAATCTTGATGAAAAAGATTTGCCCGTGGTCATTAATAAAGCTTTGAACGAAAGGAATTACGGCAGATTGCAGGGCCTGAACAAGAGCGAAGTTAAAAAGCAGTACGGGGAAGAACAGGTCAGGTTATGGAGAAGAGGATGGGACGATGCTCCGCCGGAAGGAGAAAGCCTGAAAGACGTTTACAACAGGGTGGTGCCTCTTTACGAAGAGCAGATCAAGAACGATTTAAAAGCCGGAATGAACGTTTTGGTAGTGGCCAGCCATAACAGCTTAAGGGCCTTGGTTAAGCATATTGAAAACATTCCAGACGAGCAGATTATTGATTTGGAGATGCCGACGGGCAGCTTGAAAGAGTACGATATCGCAACTTGACAAAAGTTTATCTTAAGATAAACTTAATTTATATGGAAAACATAGTCGGCTTAAAGGAGCTGAGACAAAACATCGATAAATATATAGCCCAAATAAACAAGGGAAAAGATTTTATTGTTTTAAGGCGTTCAAAGCCGCTTTTTCGTCTCGTTCCTCCGGACAGAGAAGAAGACTGGGAAGAAGTAGTTGATTTTACAAGAATTCGCAAAGGAGGAATGCCTCTTAATGAAATTATTTCTCGCCTTTGATTTTTATGGATAAAATCAAAAAGGCATTGCGGAAATTATCGCAGAAGGAACGAAACAGGACAAAAGAAGTTTTAAAAAAAATCAATCAGGCAGAGACCAGAAGTTTAGATCTTAAAAAACTAAAAGGATACAGCGATATATTTCGTGTTCGGAAAGGCGATTTACGCATCATCTATCGTCAAACAGGAAAACAAATTTTCATATTAAGAATCGAAAGGAAAAAGGAGAAAACATATAAAGAATTCTAGGCAGAGATATTTTAAACGGCTTGACAAAGGTTTTTATGAAAGATACAATAAAACCGACTTAATTAGTCGGCTTTTATGTTCAAAATATCAACCAAGTCGCAATACGGGCTGAGGGCCATGGTTTATCTGGCAAAATGCAGAAAAGAGGTTTGCCCCTTAAGGTCCATCTCGAAAGAGGAAGGGATTTCTTTCGATTATCTGGAAAAAATAATTTCCAAACTGGAAAAAGCAGGCCTTGTCTCGGCCAAAAAAGGAGTTCAAGGAGGATATTTTTTGATTAAAAAGCCTTCAAGAATAAGAATCAGCGAAATACTTAACTCGCTGGAAGACAATAAAGGCCTGGTAAAATGCACGTCAAAAGGCAAATGCCCTATGTCGAGCAAATGTTTAACCAAGAGCTTTTGGTTTAAAATCCAAAAAACTTTGGATTCCGCTTTGAGTTCAATAACTCTGGCTGATTTGATTAAAAAATGAAAAATCTGTTAAAAATTAAAAACCTATACGTTAAAGGAAACGGTAAAGAGATACTGAAGGGCTTGAATTTGGAAATAAAAAAAGGGGAAATCCAGGCGCTTTTGGGCCCCAATGCTTCGGGCAAAAGCACTTTGGCCCAGATTATCGCCGGCAATTCAAAATATAAAGCGACCAAAGGAAGCATTCTGTTTTGCAACAAAGAAATCAAAAAGCTTTCTCCGGAAAAAAGAGTTAAGATGGGATTGGCTTTGTCGTGGCAGTCCCCGCCGACAATAAAAGGAGTCAGGCTTTCAAGCCTTTTGGAAAAGATTTCAAAAGACAGGAGCTCTTTTGAACCGGTTAAACATTTAATGGACAGGGAAGTAAATCTTGATTTTTCAGGAGGCGAAAAAAGAGCGGTTGAACTGGCCCAAATTCTGGCCTTGAATCCCAAGTTTGTAATTTTTGACGAGATTGATTCCGGCTTGGATCTGAAAAAAACGGAAACTGCGGCCAAAACCATTAAGAAATTGTTGCTGGATAAAAAGGTTTCCGTGCTTTTAATCACCCATTCCGGGACAATTCTGAATTTTTTGAAACCGAGCATTACCAACGTAATAGTCAGGGGCAGAATCATCTGCCGGGAAAAAGACTTCAGGAAAGTTTTAAAAACCATTAAAAAATACGGTTATGATAAATGCAAAAAATGCAAACTATCTTCAGATTGACCATAAGGTAAAAAGCATATTTTCTTTGCCTGGAGTCATTATTCTTCCCAGCCCTAAGGCCTGGACGGATTTTAAATGGACAAGGCCATTTTTCGCTAAAAAGCCAAAAGAAGGATATTTCATCTGGGTAAAAAAGCAAATCAGTTTTCCTTTGGCAACTTGTCTGGCTATTGCTTCTCCTAAGGTTTTTCAGGATATGAACAATTTAATGGTCATTGAAAAAGGCATTCGGGCAAAGGCTAATGTTGTTTGCCAGGCAGTTAAAAACAATTTATCCTGCAGCCATTCTGCCAGGGGCAAGCTTGTCTTGAAAGAAGGAGCCGGCTTGGAATATGATCATTTCCATCAGTGGGGACAGAAAGACTCGGTCAGCCCAGATTACGAGTTTATCCTTAAAAAGGGCTCTCATTTGGTTTATAACTATAAAAATCTTCTTCCGGCAAAAAATGTTTCCTTGAAAACGACAATTTATGCGGGCAAGAATTCTTCTGCCAACTTGAATTTTATTTTTCAGGGCAAAGGCGCTTCCAAAATAGACATATACGATGCTTTGCATCTTGAAGGAGAAGGTTCTCAGGGAATCGTAAAATTGAGGCTGGTCGGCAAAGACAAAAGCAAAATCAGGGCCAAAAGCTTGATTCTGGCAAAATCTTTGAGCAAAGGCCATTTGGATTGCCAGGGCCTGCTGGTGGACAAGGGAGCAGAGATTTCTTTAATGCCGGAACTGACTTGTCTTAACAAGAAGGCCCAGTTAACGCATGAAGCTTCCATCGGCAAAATATCCGAAGAAGAGCTTAATTATTTGCGCATGAGAGGGCTGAAAGAAAAAGAAGCAATTGACTTAATCGTAAGCGGATTTTTAAAACAATGAAAAAAGCAATCGTTGCTCTTTCTGGCGGGATAGACAGTGCCGTATCAGCTGCTCTTTTGAAAGACAGTGGTTTTTCGGTTAAAGGAGTTTTCATGAAACTGTTTCCCGGTAAAAAAGGCAAAGTTTCAGAAATAAGGGCTAGAAAAACAGCCAAGATCCTGAAGATTCCTTTTTCAGTTTTGCCCCTGGAAAAAGAGTTCAAAAAAAGAGTAATAGGGTGTTTTTTAAAAGACAGCAAAAAAGGATTGACTCCAAATCCCTGCATTGTTTGCAACAAAGAAATCAAATTCGGTTTGTTTTTGGAAAAAGCATTAAAACAGAAAGCTGATTTTATCGCTACCGGCCATTATGCGCGGACAAAAGACGGCCGTTTATTGAAAGCCAAAGACAAAGAAAAGGACCAGAGTTATTTTTTATGGAGGCTTTCGCAAAAGCAGTTAAAAAGAGTTATTTTTCCGATAGGCGTTCATACCGGGCAGGAAGTCGAGAAAATGGCCAAGAAATTCAAACTGCCATTTGCCGGAGTCAGAAAATCCCAGGAGATTTGTTTTATTCCGAGAACTGTCGGAGAATTTTTTAAAAACAATCTTGAATCAAAACCCGGGCAGATTATTAACGCCAGGGGAGATGTTTTGGGAAATCATCAGGCATTGCACTTCTATACCATTGGCCAAAGAAAGGGAATCGAGCTTTCCGGCGGACCTTATTATGTCTTGGACAAGGATTTCAAAAAGAACATTCTAATGGTTACCAAGAACGAAAGGGATTTGTTCAAAAAAGAATTATATATTAGGCAGGTGAACTGGCTAATCGGCAAAAAGCCTATTTTGCCTTTGAAAATAAATGCTAAAATAAGATACAGGCAAAAAGCTTCCTCGGCAAAAATTTTCAAAAAATCAAATTCCGAATTTTACAGACTGGTTTTTGACAGAGCCCAAAGAGCTGTCACTCCAGGACAATCAGTCGTTTTCTACCAAGGATCAGAAGTTTTGGGCGGAGGAATAATATCTTTTTATTAAAGGTCGCAAGCATTACATTTAAATTATTTTTTGCTATTATGAAAAACATGGAAAAAAACATCTGCCACGATTGCGGAAAAAACATTGAAATAGAGAACGAAGAAATTAAAAACGGAGTAGCCTTGGTTTACGAGAAAGGCGGAGAAAAAATCAATGTTTTTAAATGCGCCGATTGTTTCGAAAAAAGCAAGGAACTGAAAAATTATCAGCCGTGCGAAGTTTATTCAAGAATAGTCGGATATATCCGTCCGGTGCAGCAATGGCACGCCAGCAAAAAGGAAGAATTCAAGGAGAGGAAAGAGTACGATATCAAATAACGATTTTTGCTAATGGACGTATTTTTTTACATTTTATCAAGCACTTTTTTGATCAGCTTGATTGCTTTTGCCGGAGCGGTCATTTTGTTTTTAAAAGAAAAGCTTCTTGAGAGGATTCTTTTGATTTTGGTTTCTTTTGCCGCCGGCGCTTTAATCGGAGGCGCTTTTTTGCATTTGATTCCGGAAGCGATAGAGCAAGTCGGCCAGGAAGAATCTCTTTTGAAAGTGTTTTTCTATTTGCTTTTCGGTTTTTGCTCTTTTTTCATACTGGAAAACTTTATCAGCTGGCATCATCACCATTCAAAAAACCATCCTGAGATAAAATCATTTTCCTATCTTATTCTTGTTTCTGATTCAATTCATAATTTTATCGACGGCTTGATCATCGCCGCTTCCTTTGTTGTTTCTGCTCCTTTGGGGATAGCAACAGCCCTGGCTGTTGCCTTGCACGAGATTCCGCAGGAAATAGGAGATTTCGAGATTTTGATTTACAGCGGATTCAAAAAAATCAAAGCGTTGCTGTTTAATTTTATTTCCGCTTTGACCATAGTTTTGGGCGGATTGTTCGGCTTTTTGCTTTCCGGGAAAATAGGGGATTCGGTTGTATTCCTTCTTCCTTTTGCCGCCGGTTCTTTCATTTACGTGGCTTGCTCTGACTTGATTCCCGAAATCAAGCATAAGGGAAGCTTACAGAAAGCCCTGATTAATTTTTTCGTTTTTTTGACGGGAATAGGCGTAATGTTTTTAATGAAATTAATCTGATGATTTTATTGACTGATGAAAATTTCGAAAAGGAAATCAAAGAATCTGAAAAGCCTGTTTTGGTTGATTTTTGGATGCAGGGCTGCGCTCCTTGCTCTTTGATTTCCCCGGCCTTGGAAAATTTAGCGGAAGAATTCAAAAACGAGATTCTTCTCGCTAAAGTCGATTTGAATTCTGCTCCTTCTGTTGTTCAAAAATACGGGATAAATGCAGCTCCGACGATTGTTCTTTTTAAGGACGGCCAGCCTATTGGCGGATTCGTCGGTTTTATGCCCGAAGAAAACATCAGGGTTTGGCTGAAGGATAATTTGTCAGAGAACAAAGAAAAAATCGACAGCCTTGCAAAAGAGTACGAAGAATACGCCAAAAAGAACGGATTTTCTTTGAATCCGGACAAAAGAGTAACAGAGGCAATCATTAAAAGCTTGCTTGAAAAAGAAAAGAACTTGGGGGCCAGATATTGCCCTTGCCGGAGATTAACGGAAAACGAGCAAGATAACAAAAAAATCATTTGCCCCTGCGTTTATCATTTGGAAGAGTTGGCAAGAGACGGTAAGTGCCTATGTGGACTATTTGTCAAAGATATAATAAAATAACTTCACAAGGTCAAAAGATTTATTTTTTAAAAAAACATGGCAGATTTAAAAAACAAAGTAGCTATCGTTACCGGAGCCAGGAGGGGAATGGGCAAGTCCCATGCTTTGCTTTTGGCAAAAGCCGGAGCCAAAGTTTTGCTTGCTGATGTTTCTCAGGAAGAATGTCAGTCAGCGGCAAATGAAATCATAAAATCAGGAGGCCAGGCTCTGGCCGTAAAGTGCGACGTTTCAAAAAAAGACGAGGTCGAAAAAATGGTAAAAACAGCAATTGATGAATGGGGCAAGCTTGATATTCTGGTCAACAATGCCGGCATTTGCCAATTCAAGCCTTTTCTGGAAATGACGGAAGAAGAATGGGACAGAACAATTGATATCAATTTGAAAGGATATTTTCTTTGCGCCCAGGCAGCGGCAAA
>Ga0172371_10006424_pt1 | contig 17115 bp, 17 predicted proteins | sample Lak12m_FD_114543 | JGI IMG/M metagenome (GOLD analysis project Ga0172371, IMG submission 114543) | Freshwater microbial communities from Kabuno Bay, South-Kivu, Congo - kab_022012_12m | ecosystem: Environmental > Aquatic > Freshwater > Lake | place: Democratic Republic of the Congo: South-Kivu...
GTCGGTCAGTTCAGCGACCTTAACCGCTTTGTCTTCCTTGTTCATCTCTCACCTCCCGGCAAATAAAAAAGTCTGCCCCGCTGAGGCAGACATCCCGGACCGCCCTTGCCGGCGCGATGGCGCAGTCTCGGGCTTTCCTTCCAGTCACCTCTGCGGGCGGGCCTTCGGCCCCTTAAGTTCATTCCTCTCAGAACAAATACCGGCTTCTTCGGTGTTATTCAGTTGTACCTGCGTTCCTCGGGTACCGCGTTGCCTAACGATTCTAAGCGGCGCCCTCTTCCATGAAATCCCGGACGATCGTCGAATCGACGTGTATGCCTGGGCCCATGGTGCTGGTCAGGGTAACACTCTTTATATAGCGGCCCTTGGCGGCCGCGGGCTTCGCCTTGATCAGTTCGTCGATGACGGTGCCGTAGTTATCGAGCAGGTCGGCCTCGGAGAACGAGAGCTTGCCGATGGCCAGGTGCACGATGGCAGTGCGGTCGGTGCGGTACTCGACCTTGCCGGCCTTGGCGTCGGTAACCGCCTTGCCGATGTCGAAGGTCACGGTGCCCGCCTTGGGGTTCGGCATGAGGCCCCGGGGACCGAGCGCCCGGCCCAGACGACCGACAACCTTCATCATGTCCGGCGTGGCGATGCAGACATCGAAGTCGAACCAGCCGCCCTCGATCTTCTTGGCCAGATCCTCGCCGCCCACCTCGTCGGCGCCGGCGTCACGGGCTTCCTTCTCCTTGTCGCCCTCGGCAAAGACGGCCACGCGCATCTCCTTGCCGGTGCCGTGCGGCAGCATGGTCGTGCCGCGGATCATCTGATCGGCCTTGCGCGGATCGACGCCGAGCCGGAAATGGACCTCGACGGTCTCATCGAACTTCGCCGGCGGCATGCCCTTAAGAATCTTCATGGCCTCAAGGGGCGTGTACAGCTTCTCACGCTCCACCTGGGAGCGGGCTTCTGTCATTCTCTTGCTGGTCTTCATCGTCATTATTCCACCACGATTCCCATGCTGCGCGCGGTGCCGGCGATGATCTTCATGGCCGCTTCCACGTCATTGGCATTGAGGTCCGGCATCTTCAGCTCCGCGATCTCACGCACTTTGGAGCTCGGCACCGTGGCGACCTTGTCGCGGTTCGGTTCGCCTGAGCCCTTCTCGATGCCGGCGGCCTGGCGCAGCAGCACCGCAGCCGGCGGCGTCTTGGTGATGAAGGTGAAGGAGCGGTCCTCGTAGACCGTGATCTCCACCGGGATGATCGTGTTGCCTTCCTGCTGCGTCTTGGCGTTGAAGGCCTTGCAGAAATCCATGATATTGACGCCGTGCTGGCCCAGCGCGGGACCTACCGGCGGGGCGGGGTTCGCCTGCCCGGCGGGAATCTGCAGCTTTATCAGTGTCATTACTTTTTTTGCCATTGGGATCCTTTTTTTGGCGCAGTCAAGAAGGATACAGCAAAAACGGCCCGCACCGCAAGCCACGCGGCCGGACCGCCCCGTCCTTCCCTAAACTTTCTTTACCTGGTCGAAGCTGAGCTCTACGGGGGTCTCGCGGCCGAAGATGTTTACCAGCACCTTGAGCTTGCTTTGATCCTCGCTTATCTCGGCGATCTCTCCGTTGAAGTCCGAAAGCGGGCCCGACATGACCCGCACGGTCTCGCCGACGGTGAACATCGCTACCGCTTTCGGCTTCTCGACCGTGGAGGTGTGCAGGATGCGATCGACCTCCTGGGCGCTAAGCGGTATCGGCTTGTTGGCCGAGCCGACGAAACCGGTGACGCCCGGCGTGTTCTTCACCAGAGCCCATGAATCGTCGGTCATCAGCATGTTCACCAGCACGTAGCCGGGGAAGACCCGCTTTTCCGACTGCACCTTCTGGCCGTTCTTGGTCTCGACCACCTGCTCCGTGGGAACGACGATGTCCTTGACGTTCTGCTCCTGGTTCATCGACTTGATGCGCTGCAGCAGATTCAGGCGGACCTTGTTCTCATGGCCCGAGTATGTGTTGATTACAAACCAGTTGAAAGGCATGTCGTTAACGTGCTCCGGTTCTGTGTTAGCTGATCAGGGTTATGAGCCTGGAGAACAGTGCATCCAGGACGGCGATGAACGTGCCGGCGATGGCGACTGCTATCAGGACCACGATCGTCGACTGGATAAGCTCTTCCCGGCCCGGCCAGGTGACCTTGCTCAACTCTACCCGGACTTCGCGCAGGAACTGGCCGGCGCCCTTCTTGTCTTTCGACTGGGCCTTGGCGGGTCTGGCCTTGGCTGCCTGGGCCTTGGCTACGCGGCCCCGGAAGCCTCCCTTCGCCTCTTCCTTGACCTTGCCCTTGCCTTTGGCAGGAGCTTCCTTGACCTTGCCTTTAGCGGCGGCCTTCTTCGAGCCCTTCTTGGCGGGCGCTGAGGCATCCTGGTCTTTTTTTATTTTTGCCGGTTTGGCCATTGAAGAATGTCGATGTCCGAGTCGGTTTAGGTTGCGTATATATATTTGTATGGATGGCAGGGCTGGAGGGACTCGAACCCCCAACATCCGGTTTTGGAGACCGGCGCTCTACCAGTTGGAGCTACAGCCCTGCGTTTCGGGGGCCCTTCGCGGGTCATTCCCGAACCTGGATTATACTATGCTGCACAGGCTACGCAAAAAAGCAGCTGCTACTGGCGGAAACCGCCCGGTTCCGCTTTCCGGCGGGGCCCCGGAGCTATCTGGTCTCCCGGTGCGCGGTATGCTTGCGGCACCACGGGCAATACTTCTTCAGCTCCAGCCGTTCCCGGTTGTTCACCTTGTTCTTGTTGGTGTTGTAATTGCGGCGCTTGCACTCGGTGCAGGCCAGCGTGATGTTCGGTCTCTTGTCTGATGCCATGACTTATCCCCAACTTGAGCAATATAAAAGACGGCCAAGCCGTCCCTTTACCACAGTGTAAGATAGCAGAGAAGCGGCGGTTTTCGCAAGACGCCCGCGCACAGACGAGGGATTCGGCGAGTTAGTCCCTATTTGACCCTGATAACCACTTTACCCTGGGGATGCACCGTTTTCTGGTAGGTCATGGCCTCGTCGGCCTTCTCGAGCGGGAAAGTCCTGGCGATATGGACCTTCACCACCCCGTCCACCACAAGGCCGGCCAGTCTGGTCAGCCGCCCGGTCGTGACCTCGAAACCCTGGTAGACAGCCTTCACCTGATGCTGTTTCATGAGCTCCCCGTCCGGCTGCATCAACGACGAAACGATGATGCCGCCCGGCTTGAGCACCTGGTATGACCTGTTATAGACTTCTCCGCCGACCAGGTCGAGCACACCATCATAATCGCTGAGCAGCTCCTCGAACCTGCTCTCCTCGAAGTCGATTGCCTCGTCGGCGCCCAGTGATCTGACGTAATCGAAGTCATCGCCGGCGCAGGTGACAGCCACATAGGCGCCCAGATCCTTTGCCATCTGCACCGCCATCGAACCGATGCCACCAGCGCCTCCGTGAATCAGGATCTTCTTTCCGGACGAGACCTCGAGGTTGTCCATCGCCTGCAGCGCCATGACGCCGGTGAGCGGTAGAGCTGCAGCTTCCTCGTAACTGATCTGTGCCGGCCTGATTGCAGCCGATCCCGCATCGGCAAGATCATACTCGGCGAACGAACCTGTCCCGCCATTGAAGACATTGGCCATGCCGAACACCTGGTCACCGGGACGGAAACTTTCGACATCCGGGCCTGCTTCCACCACCACACCGGCAAAGTCCCCTCCCAGGACGGCGGGAACCGGCGCCTTGAACATGCCGTCACGGATCTTCCAGTCCAGGGGATTCACGCTGGCGGCATGCACCTCGACCAGGAGTTTGCCCTCGGCGACTTCCGGCTTTCCGACTTCCCGTATTCTCGTTACTCCGCCCTGGTCTTTATATTCGATCAGCTCGTCAGCTTTCATGAAGACCCTTTCTTCGAGAATCTCGCTTTTAACGGCGCCGGCCTCGCTTTCTTTCGATATTTCCCGAAGCCTGATTTCCAAACCTGCGGGGTATGTTGGGCGATTATCGCATGGCCTTTTCGTCATCTCGGTTAGGAACCGGACAAAACGGGAATCCGCAACTTGATGACGGCAACCAAAGGAGATGGCGATGACAAAGATACTGGCGATAACGACACATGCAACGGATGATCCAACGAGGGCAACGCTCGCATTCGTGCTAGCTGCCGGAGCCATCGAAACGGGCAAGGAAGCCGCCATCGCACTGATCGCGGATGGCTCCTACCTGGCCAAGCCGGAAATCGCGAAGAACATCCACGGCGTAGCCGCCCCACCGCTCCCCGATCTGATCAGCAAGATAGTCGAGGCCATGATACCCGTTTACATATGAGGTCCTTGTGCGGCCGCCCGTGGGGTGACCGAAGAGGACATGAAGTCACTGAACGCTTCGATCATGGATGAGCGCATCCTGGCGGAACTGGTATCAGAATCGAGCGTGGTGAATTTCTAGAACCAGCCGGCTAAATAGATCTATCAATCCGCTCGGCCCCGGGTTCCCGGGGCCGAGCGGTCCCACCATGTGCAAATCATCCGCGGCTCGCGGCCGTATGCCATCACAGTCGATAGCGTTTTAGTTTCAACAAATTGTGTCATATATGGCAAATTCTTTCATTATCATCAGCTGTTTCAATGGCCCTGCCATGTGAAATCAGCAGCAAAGCTCCGAACCGAGAGAAAGGAAAATCATGAAGAAGTGGAAAGCCGCTGCCGGGTTGGTCGCTGTCTTATGTGTAGCCGGATCGCTAGCAGGCTGTGGAGACAGCTCAACGACGAGCTCCACCGCCGGTACCTCAACCGCAAGCCAGGGTCCCGACTATTCGAATGCGACAAACTGGCTGGCGCTGCCGTCCTCGCCCGATGCCAAACCGGTCGACGTCTTCTTCCTCTACCCAACTGCTTATCAGCAATCCAGTCAGAGCGACCCGATCGTGTGCTCGATCGACAATCCCCAGATGCAGGCCGGCGCGAAGTCGGCTTTCGCCAGAACAGCCACCGCTTTTGAGACTGAAGCCAACATCTACGCGCCCTGGTACGAGCAGGCAGCCATCCAGGTCCTGGCCATGCCCTTCGACCAGCAGCAGTCGATAGTGGGCGGCCAGCCGACGTCCGACGCGATCGCCGCTTTTGACTACTACATCCAGCACTACAACAAGGGCAAGCCGTTTATCCTGGCGAGCCACTCCCAGGGATCGAACATCATGGTCAATCTGCTGGCGGATTATATGAAGGATCACCCGGACGTCTACAAGCGCATGATCGCCGCTTACGTTCCCGGATATTCGATAACGCCCCAGTACCTGCAGCAGAACCCGGAGCTGAAGTTCGCGACCGGCCCGGACGACACCGGCGTGCTGATCTCATACAACACGGTGTCCCCGACGAACTCAGCACCCGACCCTGTCGTGCTGCCCGGCGCGATGGTCATCAACCCGATCACCTGGACCACCGACCAGACGCCCGCGACCGCCGCACAGAACCTGGGAAGCCTCGGCGTCGACAGCCAGGGCAACGTGTTGCTGGACGCGCAGGGCAATCCCCAGAAGGTCTTGAACTACGCCGACGCGACCATCGATACGGCGAAGGGTGAACTGATCTGCAGCACGGTCGATCAGAGCACGCTCGCTCCGGGCAACCAGATGGTAGCCAGCGGCATCTACCACAGCTACGATTATCCGTTCTACTACTTCGACCTGCGGGATAACGCCGCCAAACGGATCGCGCGCTTCCTGGCGGAGCATTAGGCGTGGGTGCGCATCGGCTGGAAAGCAAGATTGTGAAACCGAGGGGAATGAAGCCGATTGGGATAAAACCGCAGCCTCGGGCAAATCGGGTTGGCGCCGTTGTTGCCGCCTTGCTGCCCGCAGCATTACTGTGCGGTGTTCTGCTTTTCTCTGGATGCGGTTCTGAGTCCTCAACGGAATCTGATGCAAACATCCTCGTTAACGGCCGGCGAATAACTCCGGCGGGCGAAACCAGTGATTCTGTCGGGAACATGCCGTTGAACGTAGTCCTGAGTCCTGACGGGCAGTACGCCATTACCACGTCCAGTTGCCTGGACACCCGCCTGACCGCGATGAGGGTAAGCGACGGCGCGGTCGTCAGTTCGCTCTCCTTTCCGGCAGGTGATACAAACAACCCGAACCAGGGGCTCTTTTTTGGAATCGCCTTCGATCCCACTCCCCATGACGGCGCCTATACATTCTATGCTTCCCAGGGAGCTTTCGGGACGGTAGTCACCGTGACTCTCGCGAGCGACGGGACCCTGACGCAAGGGGGCACGATCCCCGCGAAGCCCGTTCCCTACATGCCCGAGGACCAGCCGGCAGGCATCGCTTTTGCGAATGGGAACATCTTCATGGCGAATTACTTCTCAGTCGATCTCAAGGCGGCCATCCAGCCAGCTTCAACGCTCTCCATTTACCGCGCCAGTGACGGCGCCCGGCTGGGAAGCTTTACGTTCAATGACGATGCCAACACGAACACGCCATCGTTCCCTTACGCCGTCACCACGAGCTCTGATGGAACCAGAGCCTATGTCGCGAGCCAGCGGGACGATACCGTCTATGTCCTCGATACCAGCGACCCGGGCAATATTGTCCTGGCCTCAAAGATAACAAACCTGAGCCAGCCATCCGCGTTACTCATGAACAAGGATCAGACGCTACTGTATGTAGCCAACGCCGAAAGCGATACGGTTTCAGTCGTCGACCTCGCCAGCGGTCAGTCAAAAGTGAAGGCGACGGTGCTGCTGCGCCCAGCAAATGTCACTAATCTGCCCGGTGTATCTCCGTCGGGCCTTGCACTCTCACCTGACGAAAAGACCCTTTATGCGTCGCTCGGTGATTACAACGCCGTGGGTGTCATCGATACGAAGGCTGCCCAGTTGAGCGGCTACATTCCCGTGGGATGGTATCCAACGGCTGTCGCGGCGGCGGCCGATGGGAATTCGCTGCTGGTTGTCAATGGCTGGGGGACCAGCGCCATGAATCCTAATCCCGGGTTCAATTTTCTCGATCCCGACGTGGTGGGCATCAATGCCAACGTAAACCCCCCGGAATGGGAGGCTTCCCCTGGTCCGGGATACGTGCTGAACTCCATCCCGGGGAACGTCTCGCGGATCGATCTGACCGCGGCCTTGCCGGGCCTTGCCGACTCGACAGCCCAGGTCATACAGAACAACCAGAACACTCCGGCGATGGGGAGCTCCGCCAACAGCACCCTGGCTGACCTTGGCATCAAGTCGGGCAAGATCAAACACGTGATCTATATCATCAAGGAGAACCGCGGCTACGATCAGGTCCTCGGCGATCTGCCCCAGGGCAACGGGGATCCATCGCTGACCATCTACGGGAGGGACATCACGCCTAATCAGCACGCCCTGGCGGAGCGATTCATCCTGCTCGACAACTTCTACAACAATGCCCCGGTGAGCGGCGAGGGCTGGGTGTGGTGTACGCAGAGCCTTGCCAATGCGTTCACCATAAAAAGTATCCCTTACATGTACGCGCTCTCACTGCCGACGTATACGGTCAATTCCCCCTGGGGAGGACAGGTAAATGGCTATATAACCGGCGGTTTCCCGGCCCAGGACCAGGACGGGAACTTTCTCTCCTCCACCCACCAGGCAGCACCAGCCATTCCGAATGTAGCTGAAGCTCCAGGCGGGTTTATCTGGGACGGCGTGAAAAATGCCGGGCTGACCTATCGCAATTACGGGTTCTACCTGTCAGACGGAGCCCCGTCGAAGCCTCCTTACCAGGTCCCGGACAACTATCCCGTATCGGCCGGTCTTGCTCCCCCGGGACACATTCCGACTCCTGCCGGCCAGGTCGCCGGTGCCAGTGACTATGACTTCCGCAAGTTCGATTTCAACTATGCCGACAGTGACGCCTGGCTGAAGTACGGTTTTGACGCGACTTCCCTGGGTCTGACCACGGGGAGTCCCGCCGGCTACTATGCTTCGCAAAAATCACCGGTGCCGCCGCAGCCCAGCCGTTTCTCAGAATGGAACCGCGAGTTCCAGGAGATGCTCAAGCAGGACCCCTCCGGAGACAGCGTTCCGGCTTTCATGCCCGTCCGCATGATGCGGGATCACACCATGGGACTTAACCCGGGGAACAACTCCCCCAGCGCGATGATGGCAGACAACGATTACGCCGTGGGCGAGCTGGTCGAAGCCGTGAGCAAGAGCCCGATCTGGGAGAGCACAGTGATTTTCATCGTGGAAGACGACGCACAGTTCAGCAACGATCATGTCGACTCTCATCGTTCCTTCGCCCAGGTGATAAGCCCCTGGATCAAACAATCCACGGTGGATTCCCACTTCTATGACACCAACAGCGTGCTCAAAAGCATGGAACTTCTGCTCGGCCTGTCGCCGATGAGCCAGTACGACCACTTCGCCAACCCGATCATGGGGGGATGGGACTCGGCGCCAGGCAACAATGATGTTTACAACGCCATCCTGCCGTCGAAGGACATCATCGGCGAGGTGAACCCGAGCGCCTCCTCGTATGCGCCGAACAATCCCTTCAGGCATCTGGCCGAGCTTTCGAGCACGATGAACTGGAGCGTTGCCGACGCCGCTCCCTACGACATCCTCAACGAGATCCTCTGGAAAGATGCGATGGGTGCGTACGCGGTGCTGCCCGAGCTGCGGGTCAGCAGAATAACCGTTCCCGGAGAGGAGCAGGAGATGGAGTTCGATGGCGATGATGATTGACGCAAATAAACTCGGAATTGCCGCCACTATATTGGCGACGCTGTTCATTTTGGGATCGACGGCAGGTTGCGGCGGCGGCGCGAGCTCAACGGTATCAACCGCCACGGGCGTGCTTCCCTCGAATACGGTCCCCGCGATTGACAGCCAGGGTAATCCTGACTTCGCCAGTTCGTCCAACTGGCTGGCGCTGCCTCAAGCAACCGATAAGCCGGTCGACGTCTTCTACCTGAGCGACACCACTTACTCGAAGGCCACGCCGGGCTCCCCCGACACAGGTCCTATCGACGACCCGAAGATGCAGCAGGGCGCCCAGGCACGGTTCACCACGACGGCGGCGGCGTTCGAGACTGTCGGCAATATCTACGCGCCCTACAACCGCCAGGTCGATTCTCAGTACAAGTCGACCCTGCCCATCCCCGAGCAGCTCTCCCTGGAAGCCGGCATCCCGACCGCGGATGCGGTGAGCGCGTTCGATTACTACATCAACAACATGAATGACGGCAAGCCCTTCATCCTGGCCGGCCATTCGCAGGGATCGAACCTGATCGCGAACCTGCTCTCCGGTTACATGAAGGACCATCCCGAAGTCTACAAGCGAATGGTCGCCGCCTACGTCATAGGCTTTTCTGTCACCGGCGATTACCTGCAACAGAATCCGCAACTGCAGTTAGCCTCCGGCCCGGACGACACCGGCGTGATCGTTTCCTATAACACCGAGGCGCCGGTGATGAAAGCCAACAATCCCGTGACCATGCCGGGAGGCATCGCGATCAATCCGATAACCTGGACGAGGTCGGAGGCGCTCGTCCCGGCCACGCAGAACCTCGGCGGCATCGAGGTGGATCCGCAGACGGGCGAGGCGGTCCTGGATGCTTCCGGCAATCTCGTGAAAGTGCAGAATTACGCTGACGCTCAGGTCAATTTCCAGCGGGGCGTCGTGATCTGCAGCACCGCGGACCCGAGCCAGCTGGCTCCCGGGAATCCGATGTTGGCCGCCGGCATCTACCATATGTACGACTACCCGCTCTACTTCTTCGATATAAGGGCGAATGCCGAGAACAGGGTCGCCCGCTTCCTGGCCGGGAAGGGGTATTGATAATGCGCGCTTCCCGGATCGCGGCTATCCTCATGGCAGTCTGTCTCGCCTGTCTCGCTGGCGTCTTATATGGGTGCGGCTCCGACGGGAGCAACAGCACCGGTGCCCAGGCTGGCACCAGTTCCAGCACCCAGGCGGGCGCCGCCGACGGCTTGGGGGCAGACGCACTCGACTTCCGCCTGATCATTTTGCCGCAGGACGGCTACCAGCCCATCTACGATTTCATCGCGGACGCCAGGCGGAGTATCGATATGACCATGTATCAGCTGGCTGACCCCACCGCGCAGGCCGCCCTCAAAGCCGCCGCGGAAAGAGGAGTCAAGGTCAGGGTCCTGCTCGACTCGGACCCCCAGGGTGGAGGCGGCACCAAGCAGAACCAGGCGGCCTTTGATTATCTGAACGCAAACGGCGTCGAGGCTAGGTGGGCCTGGCCGGGAACCCTGTGGCACCAGAAGAGCATGACCCGCGACGGGGAAGCCGCCGCTGTGATGTCCTTGAATCTCTACGCGCCTTTCTACCCGATCGTCCGGGATTACGCGGTGATCACGCACGACAGCGCCACAGTGTCCGGTATGGGTGAGACTTTCGACATCGACTGGAACAACACGGGAAGCCCGCCTTCGCAGGGCGTGATTCCGGCGGGGTCGGAGCTGGTCTGGTCGCCGGGCGCAGAGCCGGGGCTGGTCGAGCTGATCAATTCAGCTCGTCCCGGGACCACCATCTACGCCGAAGACGAACAGCTGGACAGCCCGCCGATCGAGCAGGCTTTCATCGCAGCCGTGCAGAGAGGGGTCACAGTCAATCTGGCCATGACTTATTCCGCTGATTACGTGAGCGGCTTCAACACCCTGGTCGCCGGCGGCGTTCATGTAAGTCTTTATCAGCCGACCGCGCCGATCTACATCCATGCCAAGGCCATCTCAGTGAATAACGATACGGTTTATATTGGCAGCGCCAATTTCACGACCGCGATGACCGATCAGAATCGCAACGTGGGCCTCATCACCAGAAACCCCGTGGTCGTCAACGGCATCACCGCGACCATGGCCAGCGATTTCGCGGGGGCTACTCCCTATAGTGGGGGTTCATGAAGGTTCTGAGTTAGAAGGATTCGTAAGACCAGGTGCAGCGTTCAGGAAGATTCTTGCTCATTATGCCCGCCCGGCTCCTGCTCATCCGCTTCGAAGATCCCTGTCTGGTAGGCGAGCACTACTGCCTGGACGCGGTCGCGCAGGTTCAGCTTCTGGAGGATATGAGTGACGTGTGTCTTGACGGTAGTGTCGCTGATGTAAAGCTCCTGCCCGATCTCTGTGTTTGAAAGGCCGCGGGCTATCAACCGGAAGACATCCCGCTCGCGTGCGCTCAGGTCTTCGAACTCTTTCGGAGGCGCGCTGCGGGGAATGCTGTTGAACTCTTTGATTACTCGTTTCGTGATTGCGGGAGACAGAAGAGCGTTTCCCGAGGCGACCGTGCGGACGGCGGCGATCAGCTGTTCGGGCGGGTCATCTTTGAGAACAAAGCCGCTAGCGCCGGCTCTGAGCGCTTCGTATACGTACTCGTCGAGGTCAAAGGTCGTGAGAATGAGGATCCGCGCCGCATTGTCCGCCGCGAGGATGCGGCGGGTCGCTTCCAGCCCATCGAGTTCAGGCATGCGGATGTCCATCAAGACGACCGTCGGATCGAATCGGGCAGTCTTGGCGACCGCCTCGAGCCCGTTACTGGCTTCGGCGACCACCTCGATGTCCTCTTCACCGGTGAGCAGCAGGCTCAATCCGGCCCGGACCATCGACTGGTCATCCGCGATGAGTACGTGGATCGTCATCGGCCGTCACTTCCTAACGGGAGGCTCGTGCTGAGGACGAAGCCGCCCTCGGGCGATGGGCCCGCGGTCATCTCGCCGCCGTAGATCTTGACGCGCTCCCTTACGCCGATGAGTCCGAAGCCAGGGCCGTCGCTCACCGAGCCGCCATCACCATTGTCGCGAACATCGATCCTCAATTCGTCAGGGCCGTATTGGATTGTCACATCCGCCTGGTTGGCATGCGCGTGCTTGAGCGCGTTGGTCAGACCCTCTTGCACGATTCGATAGGCCGAGAGGTCGATTGCGCGTGGCAGCGGGGACGGGTCGCCTTCGATGTGCAGCCGGACCGGAAGCCCGGCGCTGCCGATGTCTCCCAGTAATGAATCAAGGCTGTCGAGACCCGGCTGGGGCGTGAGTTCGACGTCATCGCCGTTGCGCCGCATGGCGCCCAGCAGGCGCCGCATTTCGGCAAGAGCAGTACGCCCGGCCTGTTCCGCGCTGGTGAGGGCATCCCGGTCATCTTCGAGCTCTTGCGGAAGCCTGTGCCGGACAGCCCCGACCTGGAGCACCATGACGCTGACGGCATGGGCGACAACGTCATGAAGCTCGCGGGCGATGCGGGCACGTTCCTCGGCGACGGCGATGCGGGCAGCCGTCTCGCGCTCGCGCTCAGCCTGGGCAGCCCGTTCTTCCGCAGCTTCGGCCTGTTGCGCCCGCTCTCGCAGCGCGAAACCTCCCAGCCAGGCCATCGCAAACAGGATCGAGGTGTAAATGAATGCACCGGAGGTGAGGTTCGGGTCGTTGTAGACGATAATCAGCGCGCCGCTCACTACGACAACCAATCCGCTGCCAGCCTGAACAGGGTCGGGAAGTTTGCCGAGCAGGAAGGCAGCGACCAACCCCGCCAGGTAGATGCTGAGCGTGAAAGTGACCAACCGACCATCGATGAAGGAGATGGCTGCCGCCATCAGCCAGAGGCAAAATGGCGCCGCGAAAGGAAATCGTCGGCGCCAGAGCAGCGGCAGAACCGCGAGCGCCACTGCCGGCACCGTGAACCAAAGCGGGGCCTGCGGCGCGCGTTCCGTGTCGTGCCGAAACGCGACCTCGAACATGCCCGCGATCGCAGCGAACACGATCAGGGCGTCGAAGCCGTGCTTGCGGGCGAGATTACCGACCTTGCTCATACATCGATATTACTTCAATTGCTCATCCGCCACCTCCTACCTGAGTAGGATTTGAGTTCATCCTCTGGTTCGAGCTCGAATCGTGCTACTTGACGATGTGCGATGGTCCGTTGCGCCCTAACATCTAAGCATGAAATGAAAAACGTCTCGGAAAGGACGCATGATGAAGACCTCGACAACCTACATGAGCAAAAGTAACAAGGATGAGATAAAGGGAAGGTATCTGTTCACCGCCAGGATTTCCGGCTGGAGCGCCCGGCACAAATGGCTGATTTTTGCCGGAACCCTGCTTGTTCTGGTCGGCTCCTTCTACTTAAGCAGCTCGATGGGAGTCAGGACGAGTCAGGTCATGGGCGCGGGAGACGCGCAAAAGGCAAACGAACTCCTCGAGGACAGGTTCGAGGAGGTAAATCCCCCCAGTGAAACCATCATTTTCAACAATCCGGATCTCGACGTAGCCGACCCGTTGTACCGGTCGACGGTCGAACCGGTCGTTGCGGAGCTGCGAAGCCGCGAGGGAGTTAATACGGTAGCGAGCTACTACGACACCGGCGCCGTGAGCATGATCTCTGATGACCGCCATGTGATGATAGTGCGGCTGGTCCTCGACCAGGAAGAGCCGGAGGTTCTCAAGGAGCGCACCCGGCCGATCATGGACGCCGTCGCTCAAAAGAACCAGGAGCTCGCGGCTTCCGGTTTTGAAGTCGCCATGGTGGGCGGGACATCAGGGCCGATGGCCATGAATGATGTCGTGAATCAGGAGTTCGGCTTGATCATGATGATCGCCCTGGTGGGCGGTTTCATCATACTGCTGCTGGTCTTCGGCTCGCCCATCGCGGCTCTGGTCCCGCTGACCCTGGCCCTCACTTCGGTTTTCGCCGCTATCGGTCTGGCGGTGCCCGTCAGCCGGCTGCAGGAGCTCAACCTCTATTACTATGAGATGATCGTGCTGATCGGTCTGGCCGTGGGCACCGACTACAGCCTGTTCATCATCAGCCGTTTTCGCGAGGAGCGCGAGGCGGGCCGGCCCAAACATGAAGCCATCATGGCGGCCAGCAACACCGCCGGCAGGGCGGTCCTCTATGCCGGAATCACCGTTGTCATCTCGGTATCCGGCCTGTTGCTCACGAGGGATTCGCTTTTCATCGGCCTGGGCCTGGGAGCCATGATCGTGGTCTTCTTCGCGATCATAGCGTCCCTGACCCTGCTTCCGGCTTTGATATCACTGTTGGGCGATGGACTCAACCGGCTGCGCATTCCGCATCTGGGACGGCCTTCCCATGGCGGCGGCATATGGGGATTCATCACCGACAAGGTGTTGGCCAGGCCCGTGGCCTCCGCGCTCCTGGTGCTTGTCCTGCTTCTGACTCTGACCGTTCCGGTGCTGAGGGTGAATATAGGCAACACCCCGCTTACAACCGACGTGCTTCCCGAGGAGATGGAGGGATACCGCGCCCTGAAGTTGATGGAGGAGCATTTTGGCGGACTCGCCGAGTTCCAGGCACTGTCGCTGATTGTTGACCCTGGAGCAGGAAAAGATGTGAACACGCCAGCGCTTCAAAAGTCGGTCGATGAAGTCCTTGAAGCAGTGGAAAAGGACGATGCTTTTGTGCCTCCGTTTGACGTGCAGGTCAACCGTGAGGAAGATCTGCTGATGATCACCGTGCCGGTCACCAACGGCGACGATGAGGACGTCGCCGATGCAGCCGTGAACAAGATGCGCGAAGATATAATCCCTCAGGTATTCAACGATTCTGGTGTCGAGGTGCTGGTCGGTGGTGGCGGAGCCTATCAGCTTGACGCCGCTAATAACGTGAAATCCACAGCGGGATATGTGTTCCTCTATATCCTCGGCCTGGCATTCGTACTTTTGTTGCTGATGTTCCGCTCCATAGTCATTCCGATAAAAGCGATCGTCCTGAATCTCATCTCCGTAGGCGCGGCCTATGGCGTCATGGTGCTGGTGTTCCAGGATGGTGTGGGAGATGGCCTGCTGGGCTTCAACGCCATCGGCAAGATAGAGATCTTCATGCCGCTGTTCCTGTTCGCCGTGCTCTTCGGGCTGTCGATGGACTACCATATGCTGGTGCTCAGCCGTATCAAGGAAGCCTACGAAGGCGGCATGAGCAACGAGGAATCCGTGTCCGTGGGCATCAAATCGACCGCGTCGCTGATAACAAGCGCTGCAGCGATAATGATCCTGGTCTTTGGCGCTTTCGCACTGTCCAGCGCGATGTTCATGAAGCAGATGGGCGTCGGTCTGGGTGTGGCAGTGCTTATGGACGCCACTCTGATCCGTGTGGTATTGCTGCCCGCCAGCATGAAGCTGCTGGGAGACAACAACTGGTACCTGCCCAAATGGCTCGAGTGGCTACCGGATCTGCAACCAGAGGGGAAACCGGAAAGGACCGCCCGCGGCTCGATCAGGCCTGGCGCGAAGTCTCTCTCGCCTTGAACCCGTTCTTCCAGGCCTCCAGGAGCACGCTCTGCGAGTTCGTATGCATCTCGGCGTAGCCGCAGTTGCCGCAGACATCGATGCGGAAGCCGATCTCGACCGCGTCCCGTTTCTTTTCTGGATTATCGAAGGCGATATGCGTGATATGACGGTCGGAATCGAAGTTGGTCCAGAGGACCAGGTCAGGTACGATATCGGTTGAACCGCACTTGGGGCATTCATTCATCATGAGGCTCTCCTTACTGGGATTGGAGCGAAGAGTCTCTATCTATATCAATTAATTGTCATCATTAAAAGAGGTCAATAACGAGGTGATTGATTCAATCATCGCCTATAATCTCTTTCGCTTTCTCCAGGTCCTCATCCCGCACTAATAGATTGCCCAGCGAGCTAATCGCCGGAATGCCCTCAGAATCAAGCAAGCCCTTCACCACGAGGGCCTCATCTGAGGATGAAAAGCATTTTAAAAGGACGACCTCCTTGCCCTTCGCGTCGAAGGCACCATTCTCGATCATGTCATCGATTTTTCTGGTCAAGGATTGCAGGTCCTCTGGAATTAGCTTTTCCTCCAACTCCTCCTGTTCCTGATCATCCTCTTCGTCCTCATCGCTGAGGTCATCTGCGTCACTGGCGTACCAGAATTCATTGGGGGCTTTGGGAGGATCCTGAGGAATCTCGCTTCCGTCAGGAACGTCGTCAGCGTCTTCGGTATCAAACAGGATCTCTGCCGGCTGTTCTTCAAAGCTGTACCCGTCTGTGACATCTTCGACTTCTTCAGCTCCAGCTATCCGGCTGCCGCAAGCGCCACAGAAAGATACATTTTTATCAGCTAGCTCTTCTCCACAATTTGGGCAAACCCACATTCTTAAACCTCAATATTCGAGTTCATTCGCGGCGGTAGAATCAAATGCGTGTTCGCAGCGGCCGGATTGACCCAAGTTCCGTTGCCTCGTTTTGCCGCGCCTTATAAAGATCCCATCGAAGCTGAAGATTCATCCAGAAGTCCTCGGTCATGCCGAAGAACTTCGCGAGGCGCAAGGCAGTACTGGGAGAAATACCACGGCGTTTGTTCACGATCTCGTTCACCCGCTGATAGGGCACATGAATTGAGCTAGCCAGTTCTCTCTGGGTAATGCCCATCGGCGTGAGGAACTCCTCCAATAGCATTTCCCCCGGATGAGTAGGCTCTCGATTTGTGGGAATTCGAACCATTAATCTATTCCTTTCAATGATAGTCAGTTACCGTTTCCTGATAACGCTTCCAGCTTGTTGCCGGGCGGAATCCTCAGCTGCTCGATCAACCGCACCGAATCCAACTGATCCAGCTTTCTTGCGCCAATCTCCCAAAACAACGCGGACAAGTCTTTCGCGCCTCTTTGGTATTCTTCCCGTTTAAGATATCCTCGCTGCCCCTGTTTTTGAAGGACTGGATCACGATGCCATGATAGCACGGTATCCATGCTATTGAGAGATTATGCGAGGTAAGTTCGAGTCCTGCGGGGGCTTACGATTTCAGGGAACTGAATTTGGCTTAGGTAAGCCAAAAACCGGAGGCGGAGTGTTGGTAGCGGTGGTAGGACTCGAACCTACGACACGCGGATTATGATTCCGCTGCTCTGACCAACTGAGCTACACCGCCACGTGAGCCGGCCGGCGCCGGCGAGGTCGTCATATGGAGCCCGGTTACGGACTTGAACCGTAGACCCCCTCCTTACCATGGAGGTGCTCTACCAACTGAGCTAACCGGGCTCGTATGGTGGAGGAGGCTGGATTCGAACCAGCGTAGGCGTCGCCAACGGATTTACAGTCCGCCCCCTTTAACCACTCGGGCACTCCTCCGTAACTTCAGAATTATA
>Ga0172371_10006427_pt1 | contig 17109 bp, 15 predicted proteins | sample Lak12m_FD_114543 | JGI IMG/M metagenome (GOLD analysis project Ga0172371, IMG submission 114543) | Freshwater microbial communities from Kabuno Bay, South-Kivu, Congo - kab_022012_12m | ecosystem: Environmental > Aquatic > Freshwater > Lake | place: Democratic Republic of the Congo: South-Kivu...
CGAGACACAGAAGCGGGCCGTCTACTTCAAGGCCCGCTCCAGCCTGGCGGTGCACCCGCCGGCCGGCTCCGAGTCCCGCGGTGCCGAGCGTGCCGGCACGGCCTCGACCGCGCCGTCGCGGTCCGCGGCCACGCCGGCCGGCCGGCGTGCGCAGGGACCGGCCGCACAGCCGGCCGAAGCCGCACAGCCGGCCGACAGCGCGTCCACAGCCGATTCACAGGACACGGTGCTGCAGTGGGTGCTCGAAGTGCTGGATGCTATACTGGCTGCCCGGTCCGCTCGCGCGGATGCCACGGCGTCGTGACCGCGCGGCACTCCCCGAGAAAGGCACACTTGATGAAGACACGCATGCTCGTGAAGACACGCATGCTCGCCGCCGTGTCGGCGCTCCTGCTCGCCGTCATCGGCGTCGCTGCTCTGGCGGGCTGCGGCGGCGGCGTCCCCCAGGGAGCCATCGCCTCCGTCGGCGACGAGGTCGTCACCCAGAAGGAGTTCGACAAGATCATCGACCAGTCGAAGGCGCAGTCCGAGCAGGAGGGTCAGCCGGAGTTCCCGGCCGTCGGCAGCGCCGAGTACAACCAGTTCGCGGCGCGCGTCGTCGAGTACCTGGTGCAGCAGAGCGTCATCAACCAGGCGGCGGCCGACCCCGAGCAGCTCAAGACGGCGCTCGAGCAGACGCTGGGCATCGACTCAGAGGAGCTCGACGCGCGCCTCGGCAAAGACGCCGCCAAATACGACCGGCCGATCAAGATCACCCAGAAGCAGATCGACAAGCAGGTCGACCAGCTCGTGCAGGCCTACGGCGGCAAGGAGTCGGTCGAGGAGCTGCTCAAGCAGCAGGGCATGACCTGGAAAGACCTCGATGCAGCCATCGAGGACCAGCTCAGAGGCCAGGCGGTCTACGACCGCGTCGTCGGGGCGGTCAAGGTCACCCCCAAGCAGATCGAGAGCTACTACGAGAAGAACAAGGACCAGTACGACCAGCCCGAGACCCGCCAGATCCGTCACATCCTCGTCAAGACCAAGGCCGACGCCGAGAAGGCCCGCGCGCTGCTGGTCGCCGACCCCTCCAACGCGAACTGGAAGAAGGTCGCCAAGGAGTACTCGATCGACCCCGGCAGCAAGGACAACGGCGGCGATCTCGGCGACGTCACGCCGGGCATGATGGTGCCCTCCTTCGACAAGGAGAGCTTCGCCATCGAGGCCAAGACGATCTCCAAGCCGGTCAAGAGCCAGTTCGGCTGGCACGTCATCGAGGTCACCAAGATCACGCCGGCCAAGGAAGGCACGCTCGCGGACGTCAAGGAAGAGATCGAGCAGACCCTGCTCAGCGAGAAGCAGCAGGAGGTCTGGGACGGCTGGCTCAAGAACGCCCAGAAGAACGCCGACGTGCAGTACGCCGAGGGCTTCGATCCCAAGCAGCTCGCCAAGGCCAAGCCGACCGCCTCGCCCAGCGTCGAGGAGTCGCCGGCCGGCGACGAGGTCCCGGCAGACGAAGAGACACCCGCCGGCGACGAGACGCCCGAGTCGTCGCCGACCACCGGAGAGTGACCGTCACGTGACGCCGCAGCAGCCTGGCTCGGTCCGGGCCGCCGGGCGGCTCACGCTCGTGTACATCGGCGCCGGCGCCGCGGCGGCGCCCGCAGAGTCTTTGCGGGCGCTGACCGGCGCCGGCGCCGTCTTCGTTCCCGCCGCTCTGGACGCGCCGCTGCGCGCGCTCGTCACGACGGCCGCTGCAGACCGGCTGGACGAGCTCGACCCCGCCGATCCGGCGGCGGCGCTGACGGCGGCGCGGGAGAACGGCGCCACGGTCGTGGTCGCCGGCGCGCGGGGGCCGGAGCTGGTCCGGCGGGTGCGGTCCCTGGTCGCTGAGGCCGGCGGCATCGAGCTTCTGACGGTGCCGTCCGGCCCGCTCTTCGACGACTGCCTCGTCGGCCAGTCGCTGGTCTCGCTGCTGCGGGTCACGAGGGTCCTGCGTGAGCGCTGCCCGTGGGACCGCGTGCAGACCGCCGGCGACATCATCTCGTACAGCCTGGAGGAGGTGTACGAGCTGGCCGACGCCATCGCCGCCGGTGACCGGGCCGAGGAGCACGGCGAGCTCGGCGACGTGCTCTTCCAGGTCTACTTCCTGGCCGTGCTGCTGCGGGAGCAGGGTGCCGGCGACCTCGGCAGCGTGGCGGAGAGCATCGAGCGCAAGCTGGTGCGCCGCCACACGCACATCTTCGGCGACGGGGTCGCCGAGACGCCGGCCGCGGTGCGCGGCCAGTGGGAGCGCATCAAGCGCGAGCAGGAGGGCCGGCGGGGCATCTTCCACGACGTGCCGGCCGCGCTGCCCTCGCTGCTGTTCGCGCGCAAGCTGCAGCGCCGCGCGGCCGAGGTCGGCTTCGACTGGGAGACGGCACAGCAGGCGTTCCCCAAGATCGCCGAGGAGCACGCCGAGCTGCGCGAGGCACTGGCCGCGCACGGCCCGCTCGGCGAGTTCGACGACCCCGAGGTGGCGCCGGCGACCGGCGGTGCCGGCCGCACAGACGGCTCGTCGCCGCTCGAGATGCGCCACGATCCGCACCTGCGTCACGAGTTCGGCGACCTGCTCTTCGCGGTCGTCAACGTGGCCCGCAAGGCCGGGGTCGATCCGGAGCTGGCGTTGCGCGAGGCGTCACAACGCTTCCAGCGTCGTGTCGAGGGGGCCGCCGAGCTGGCCGCCACCGAGGGCCGCGACTGGGCTGCGCTAGGATTGGACGAGCAGGAGCGCTACTACCAGCGGGCCAAGCGCGCCACCGGTTGACGCGGCATCGCTGCCGCCGGCAGCCGGCCGCCACCGACGTGTCGGTCGCCGTCGCGGCGATCGCCGAGCGCGGGTCGGCCGGTACGTGCCGCCGGCCGCGGCCGATGTGCCGGTCGGCCTTCCGGTGTCGCGGCTCGACCCGCCGGTCATCGTGCGCTCACATGCCTATGCCACAATGACAGACATCGACGCCGTTCGGGGGCCTCGGGTCGCGAGGGCCGTGGGCGGCGCCAGGAGGAGGGCGGAGACATGACGATCATCATCGACGTGGTGGGCAGGCAGATCCTCGATTCGCGCGGCAACCCGACCGTCGAGGTCGAGGTGGCGCTCGAGTCGGGAGAGGTCGGCCGCGCCGCGGTGCCCTCCGGCGCCTCGACCGGTGAGCACGAGGCGGTCGAGCTGCGCGACGACGAGAGCGCCGAGTACGGCGGCAAGGCGGTGCGCACCGCCGTCAAGACCATCGACACCGTGATCGCCGAGGAGCTCATCGGCCTCGACGCCACCGACCAGCGGCTCATCGACCAGGTGCTCATCGAGCTGGATGGCACGCCGAACAAGGCGAGCCTCGGTGCCAACGCGGTCCTCGGCGCCTCGCTGGCCACCGCCTACGCGGCCGCGGCGGCGCTCGACCTGCCGCTCTACCAGTACGTCGGCGGCTGCAACGCGCACGTGCTGCCGGTGCCGATGATGAACATCATGAACGGCGGCAAGCACGCCGACAACACCGTCGACCTGCAGGAGTTCATGGTCATGCCGGTCGGCGCCGAGACCTTCGACGAGGCGCTGCGCACGTGTGCCGAGATCTACCACACGCTCAAGGGCGTGCTGAAGCGGCGCGGCCTGGCGACCGGGGTCGGCGACGAGGGCGGCTTCGCCCCGGACCTGGCCAGCAACGAAGAAGCCATCGAGGTCATCATGGAGGCGATCGGGAAGGCCGGCTACGAGGCCGGCCGCGACGGCGTCTGCCTGGCTCTCGATCCGGCCGCCAGCGAGATCTACGAAGACGGCATGTACGAGCTCAAGGGAGAGGGCCGCACGCTGAGCTCCGCCGAGATGGTCGACTATTACGCGGCCCTCTGCGACAAGTACCCGATCATCTCCATCGAGGACGGTCTCGCCGAAGACGACTGGGACGGCTTCAAGCTGCTCACCGACACGATCGGCGACCGCGTGCAGATCGTCGGCGACGACCTCTTCGTCACCAACACCGAGCGGCTGGCGCGCGGCATCGAGATGGGCTGCGCCAACAGCATCCTCATCAAGCTCAACCAGATCGGGACGCTCAGCGAGACGCTCGACGCCATCGAGATGGCGAACCGGGCCGGCTGGACGGCGGTCGTCTCGCACCGCTCCGGCGAGACCGAGGATGCCACCATCGCCGACATCGCGGTCGCCACCAACGCCGGTCAGATCAAGAGCGGCGCCCCGGCGCGCACCGACCGCGTGTGCAAGTACAACCAGCTGCTGCGCATCGAAGAGATGCTCGGCGACGTGGCCCGCTACCGCGGTCTGGCCGCCTTCTGCAACCTGCGCGGCTGACCTGCGAGAGGCGCGGTCGCGCTCGCGCTCCTGAGCGGCCGGAGCGCCGGACGGCCGCCGGACCTCGCGTGCAGTGCGAGCGAGCCGGGTGCGGCGGGCGTCGAGTGCGGGCGACGGTCGGAGTGGAACGATGACAGAGACATGAACCGGATCGGGGACAGACGTTGAGACGCACCAAGATCGTCGCCACCATAGGGCCTGCGACGCACGGGCAGGCGATGCTGGAGCTGCTGCTGGCAGCCGGTGTCGATGTCGCCCGGGTCAACTTCTCGCACGGCTCCGTCGAGGAGCATGCGGAGACCATCGCCCACGTGCGTGCCGCCGCCGCCGCGGTCGAGAGGCCGGTGGCGGTGCTCTGCGACCTGCCAGGTCCCAAGCTGCGCATCGGCGAGCTGGAGCGGCCGATCGGTATCGAGTCCGGTCAGGAGATCCTGCTCGGAGAGGGCGGTGAGCTGCCGCTCACCGAGCCCTCGCTGGTGCTGCACGCGCAGGAGGGGCACCGGGTGCTCATCGACGACGGCGCCGTGGCGCTCAGCGTCGTCGGACGGCGCGGCGACGCCATCGTCACACGGGCTCTCAACAAGGGCCGTGTCGGCACGCACAAGGGCGTCAACCTGCCGGATACCAGCTTGCCGATCCCGGCCCTCACCGCCCGCGATCGCGAGCTGCTGGGCGTCGCCGTCGACCTCGACGTCGACTACATCGCGCTGAGCTTCGTGCGCCGCGCCGCCGACGTGCTCGAGCTGCGGGAGGCGCTGGCCGAACTGGGCGGTCGGCAGCTGGTGGTCGTCAAGATAGAGAAGGCGGAGGCGCTGACCGAGATCGGGAGTATCGTCGCCGCCGCCGACGTGGTGATGGTGGCGCGCGGCGACCTCGGCGTCGAGATCCCGCCGGCCGAGGTGCCGATCTGGCAGAAGCACATCATCCACGCCTGTGTGGTCGCCGGGCGGCCGGTGATCACGGCGACGCAGATGCTGCAGTCGATGGTGTCGTGTCCGCGGCCCACGCGGGCCGAGGCCAACGACGTGGCCAACACCATCTACGACGCCACCGACGCGGTGATGCTCTCCGCCGAGACGGCCGTGGGCGAGTACCCGCTGGAGGCGGTCAGCACCATGGCGCAGATCGCGACGACCATCGAGGCGGACATCGAGCGCGGCGGCCGGGCCCCGCAGCCGTGGGCCATGGACGGCAGCGACATCCCCGACGCCATCAGCTACGGCGCCTGCGACGTCGCCCGCAAGGTCGGGGCACGCGCGTTGATCACTGCCACGGCCAGCGGGGCGACGGCGCGCGCCGTCGCCAAGCATCGGCCGTCGCAGCCGATCGTGGCCGTCTCGCCCGACCCGGGTGTCGTCGATCAGCTCGCCCTCGTCTGGGGCGTCGTGCCGCTGCTGGGCACCCCGCACGACCACTTCGAGGCGGTCGTCGAGGAGGTCGATCACCTGGTTCGCGAGCGCGGGCTGGCGGCCGTCGGCGAGACGGTCGTGATCACCGCCGGCGTCCAGAGCGGGCAGCCGGGCAGCACCAACCTGATCAAGGCACACGTCATCGGCTGACGCCCGGTCTCCGAGCGTCGACCGCCGCCGCCGCCCTCCTGGTGCGGCTCGTCTGTCCGACGCGCCTGCTCGGCTCACCGGCCTGCCCGACGCCGCCCGGCACGAAGGGTGACCGGCGGCGGCAGGCGAACCATCGACGGCGGCGAAATCAGAGAGCAGCAGCGACGGCCGGGGCGGAGCGTGCCCTGGTGCCGACCGACGACGAGAGGTGCACGCGCACGATGGCGGCCGCCAAAGGCAGAGCTGGGACCACCGCGGATGGCGGGCGACGCCGCTCGTCTTCGTCGTCGCAGCCTCGTTCGCGGTCGGAGACCGCGCCGCGCCGCCGCTCGGAGTCCGGCCGCCGCTCGGACTCCGGCCGCCGCCCAGGCTCTCGCCGCCGCTCGGACTCTCGCCGGCACACCGGGACGGGACCGCTGCGCGCGCACTGGGGCCGGGTCGGCATCCTCATCCTCGTCCTCGTCGCCGCCGGGCTCTACTACGCTCCCCTGCGGGACTTCTTCGCCCAGCAGGACCGGCAGCAGAAAGAGGCGGCGACGCTCGCCGAGCTCAAGCGCCAGAACAAAGCGATGGAAGAGCAGATCGCGGCGATGAAGAGCGAGGCATGGCTGATACGTGAGGCGCGGTCCCAGTTCCAGCTGGTGCCGAGGGGCATGCAGGCGTTCGTGGTCGACGGTCTGCCGAGCGACGAAGAGCTGCCGAAGCAGGAAGTCCAGCCGGTGGCGCAATCACTGAGCTGGGGCGACCGTCTCCGCGACCTCTTCGACACGCTGCTCCGCTGATGAGCGGCGCGAACGTTCGTCATCAACCGATGAGCTCGATCTCCCAGCGCCCGGACCGCCTCGATCTGGACGTGGTCGCCCGCCAGCTGCGCCGGGGATCGTGGAAGGAGCTGCGCGCGGTGACCCGCGTCGCCGCCCGCTGTCCCTGGCAGCTCCCGGCGGTGATCGAAAGCCGGCCGTACGATGCCGCCGGCCGGCCCTTCCCGACGCTCTTCTACTTGACCTGTCCCACCGCCGTCGCGGCGGTCGCGAAGCTGGAGAGCGGCGGCGGCATCGCCCGCCTCACGAGCATCCTCGGTGAGGACGCCGGCCTGCGGCGGTCGCTGCTGCAGGCCGAGGCCTACGAACGCCGGCGGCGGACGACCCTCGCTGCTGTGAGCCCGCACGACGGGGAGGCGGCCATCGACGGTGGCGCGGCGCTGCACAGTGGCATCGCCGGCCGCTGCTGCCCGTCGCGGAGCGATGGCATCGGCGGCCTCAAGTGCCTGCACGCCCATGCTGCTCACGCCCTCGCCCGTCCCGGCTACTCGTTCGGCGAGCTGGTGCTTGAGCAGGCACACGACTGCGCCGCGCTCTGGTGCGACGATGCCCGCTGCCTGCGGCTTCCGACAGCTGAGGCCGGCGGCGGGCCGGCACCGGCTGCGGCCTCACGGATCGCGCTCGTCGACCTGGGGACCAACACCTGCCGGCTGTTCCTCGGCACAGTGGGGTCAGGCTGGTGCGGTCCGATCGAGCATCACACGCGCACCACCAGAGTCGTGCGCCTCGGGGAGGGTGTCGACCAACGCGCGGGACTCCTGCCGGCTGCCGTCGAGCGCACTCGATCCTGTCTGGCCGAGTATGCGGAGCTGATCGCCGGCTACGAGCCGGACGCCCGGCGCCTCATCGCCACCAGCGTGCTGCGCGACGCTGCCGACGGCCCCGCCTTCCTCGACGCCGTGCGCCGGGACTTCGATCTGCCCTGGCGCATCCTGTCCGGCGCGCAGGAGGGGGCGGCGGCGTTCCGCGGCGCCGTCTGCGGGCCGGCCGGCGCGCCCGGCGCGCTGCTCGTCATCGACATCGGCGGCGGCAGCACCGAGCTGGTGATCGGCCGCCTGCCCGATCCGGCGACCGCTCAGGACGAGCCGACGGCCGCCGGTCGGCCGTGCAGCCTGACCGCGGCCCGGCGCCAGGGTCGCCCGCAGCCCTCCTTTGTCCGCAGCATCGATATCGGCGCGGTGCGGCTCACCGAGCGGTTCTTCCGGCACGACCCGCCGACGCCCGGCGAGTGGGGGGCGGCGGTGCGCTTCGTACGGCACTCGCTGGCGGCCGCCGTGCCCGAGCACGTCCGTGCCGATATCGACCGGGCGATCGGGGTCGCCGGCACCGTCACGACGCTGGTCGCCAACAAGCTGGGCCTGCGCGACTACCGGCCGCGGCTCGTCGACGGTCAGCCGCTGCATCTGCGGGAGATCGAGCACGCGATCGCCCGGCTCCGGCCTCTGACCAGCCGCGAGCGTGGCGCGCTGCCGGGCATCCAGCCCGGCCGGGAAGACGTGATCCTTGCCGGTGCCCTCATCGCCAGGGAGGTGTGCCGCTTGTTCGATCTGCCGGGGGTGACCTGCGGCGAGTCGGACATCCTGGAGGGGGCGGCGCTGGACCTGGCCGAGGAGTGGCGCAGCGGCTGACGGCATCGTGCCATAGAGAGGCAAGATTCCTCAGTTGGCCGAAAGCGACGTTGCACCGTGCGAGGTTTCGTGAAGTTTCCGAGCTCCGTAAGTGAAACTTGTCCAAAAACTGATGCTTTGACCATCTCTCGCCAACTGAGAGACTACCCCCGGTCCGTTGCCCCCAGCCCCACGGCAACCGGGCAGCAGACGGCCGTCTTACTGTAGATGCGGTACGCAGCGATGATGTGGACGAGACGGTCGTCGATACGAGCGCACGCGACGCGCCGCAGAGGTGGATCTTGTGGATAGGCGGTCGCGGCGACGTTTGTCTGGTGCGGGCGGCGATCGTCTCCGAGACGTCGCCGCCCGCACCATCTTCTTTGTGCCGCTCTTCGCGGCCTTTGCGGCGCCGCCGCCGGTCCCGACTTCTATCTCCGCACCCTTCGCGGGCCTGCCGCGGGCCGATGACACGACGAGCCGGCCGGCGCTGGTGCGATCCGTCGTGCCGCAGAGCGGCACACGCGACGTCTGCGATCCTCCGTACACACAGAGCGGCCGGCCCGGCGGGCTGCACCGGTAGCGCGGACGTATACTTCGGGCCGGTGCGCCCGGCGCCGATCGGCGTCGTCGCCCGGCCCTTTCGTCGAAGGCTCGTGCGACGTCGATCCCGCCGGTCACCTCTGCGTGCCGGAGTGGCGGAACGGTAGACGCCGCGGACTTAAAATCTGCTGGGTCCGAGTGGCCCGTGTGGGTTCGACTCCCACCTCCGGCACCACCGCCGCACCCACGTACCCGGGCGAACCTGTTTCGACTGGACGGCGGCACCGTAGGCGTCGAGCCGGCAGAGGGCGACTTGTCTCCGCGACGCATCGCTGATGATCGACCGCTCGTCAGCGCGCTGAGAAGCCGCCGTCTATGGTGAATTCGGCACCGGTCGTCCATCGTGATTCGTCGCTTGCCAGATAGAGGTCCACGTAGGCGATGTCGATCGGCTCGCCCAGGACGCCCATCGGCGTCGCGGCCGCCAGCGTCGAGCAGTGCTCGTCCGCGCTGATGCCCCAGTTGCGGGCATCTTCCTCGACCATACAGGTACGGATGAAGCCCGGGTGTACCGAGTTGACGCGGATGGGCAGTCCCTCGGCGGCCATGGCCAGAGCGGCCGACTTCGTCATCAGCGTGACGGCGCCCTTGGACGCGCAGTACGCGATCTCCGTGGCCTCCCCCAGCTGACCGTAGATCGACGACCGGTTGATGATGGAGCAGAGCTCAGCGTTGCCCTTCATGGCTTCGATGGCGTACTTCATGCCTAGGAACACGCCGGTGCAGTTGACCCGCATCACGGCTTCGAATTCGGGCAAGGTGGCGCCTTCGACGCTCGGGATACGCTGCAGACCGTCGCCGCGGTCCATGACGGTGAACCCGCCGATGCCGGCGTTGTTGACGAGCACGTTGAGCTTGCCGTAAGCGTCGACCGTGTCGGCCACGACACGCTTCCAGTCCTCTTCTCGGGAGACGTCCAACTCCATGAAGGTCGCCCGGCCACCCGCGCGCCGGATCCGATCAGCGACGGCCTGACCGGCCGGCTCGTTGACATCGGTGACCACCACGCCGGCACTCTCCGTGGCGAAGAGCTCGGCAGTCGCGCTGCCGAGTCCCGTCGCGGCGCCGGTGACGATCGCGACCTTGCCGTCGAGCCTGCCCATCGGTGCTCCTCTCTCCGCTGGCTGCCCACGTCTCCCCGGCAGGTCGTCGGCCCACTCCCACGTGGTTCCGGGCCGTTGTGGCCACCAGGCAGCGTGGCGGACGCCTGCTCCGGCTGCGTCTGTATATCGAACGAACGAACGACTGATTAGCCGTGTGTATAGCAGCGCCGGCACGGGCTGTCAATGCGGTCAGCGAGCCGGCGCAGGACGACGCGTCCGTCAACAGGACGCCGGTGTCCGCCCCGGAGCGCGGACCGCTCGCGAAACCGCCGCCTGCAGGATTGGCGACCCGCAGGTACAATGCAAGCATTCGAGCGAGTGAATGAACGAATGACTCAAGGGATCAGCCGATGACTGCTGCGGCACGGGGTGAGGCGACAGAGACGACGACCCGGCAGAAGCTGCTCGACGCCGCTCAGAGGATCGTAGCGCGCGACGGTGTCACCGGGTTGAGCATCAGATCGGTGGCGGCCGAGGCGGGAGTCTACATGGCGGCGGTGCACTACCACTTCGGGAGCAAGAACGAGCTCATGGACGTGCTCGCGCGGCAGCTCTATGAGACGGCTGCCGATGAGGCCGCGGCCGCGGCCAGGGCGGTCCCTCCCGGGATGCCTCGTGTGCGCTACATCCTTGAGTGGTGGCTGGACTACTGGACGAAGGATACGGACCTGATCTTCTTCGACGTGCTGGGCTACACGATACGGCACGAAGACCAGCTCGAGGGACTGCGCTCGTTCTACGACCACTGGACGGATCTTCTTGTGGAGTTGCTTGATGACTTCTGCGAAGGCACGGAGATACACGGCCGGCCGCTCGCCGTGCTGTTACGGATCTTCACCGATGGCCGCGCCATCGACCGGCTGGTCCAGCTGTCGAGCAGCGACAGGGAGATGGCTGTAGCGGCCCTGGAGGCGCTCCTCGAGAGCATGGCGGAGAGCAAGTCCCGCTAGGGCTCCCTCTGGATCAGTCACCCGTGCGACGCCCGTCGTGACACCGACGTTTGACAACGCTGGTGTCACGCGCAGCCAGGGCACAGACAGGGCCGAAGTACTCCTCGCCGAGCCCCATTAGCGGAAGCTCGCGCCCGCCGCCACTTGACATGCCGCCCGGGTGATAGTACACATGGCAGTCAGCCAATCAGTCAGGCGTTCGTTCGAATTGACAGCTCCGCCATACTCGTAGTCGGGATTCCGCCCTGCCCATACTGCGGGTCGCGATGCGACTGCTCGGGCGCACGGCTGGGCGCAACGGCTCACGGCTGGATTCGATCAAGGAGTGCATCATGTCCTCGCCTTCACTGACGCTCCTCGATGGATCGACCCTCGAGCAACTGCGCGGCGCGGCGCTCAAGGTCCTTGAGAAGACGGGCGCCACGTTCGGGAGCTCGAAGGCTCGCGCGATGCTCGCGGACGGCGGCTGCCGGGTCGATGAGTCGAGCGGCGTCGTGCGATTCCCCGGCGAGCTGGTGGAGTGGGCGGTCTCCAGGCTGCGCCGCGATGTGCTGCTGGCGGCACGAGGCCCAGAGCGGGACGCTCTGCTCGACGGCAGTCGGACGTTCCTGACCTCGACCGGGATCTGCCCCGCCATCGTCGACGCCGGCGGCGGGCGCAAACGCGACCCCACGCTGGCCGACCTGTCCGATGCCGTCCAGATCATGGACGCGCTGGACGAGATCGGCATCTGCTGGTTCCCGATGAGTCCGACCGCCGACGCCCCGGGCACGCTCAGCGACCTGTACTCCCTGGGCTGCCTGCTGACCCACACCGACAAGCACATCCAGGGTCAACTGGTCCGTCCTGAGGACGTACCCCCGGCCATGGAGATGCTGAGGTCGGCGGCACCCGACGTGGATCTCAGAGCACGACCGATCTTCTCCAGCCTGTACTGCCCGGTTTCGCCCCTGGCTCACGAGGCCGAGGCGGTCGAGGCCGCCATGCTCCTGGCGATGTCTCACGTTCCGATCGATATCTACAGCCTGCCGATCGCCGGGGCGACGGCGCCGATGACGCTGGCCGGGACCGTGGTGCAGGCGCTGGCGGAGGAGCTCAGCGCAGTCGTGCTCTTCAAGCTGGTCGACGAGGACTGCCCCCTGATCCTGACCGCCGACGCCTCGATCATGGACATGCGGGGCTCGTACTTCCTGCGGGCGGCGCCGGAGATAGCTTTGATGAGCATGGCACTGAACGAGCTCATCCACTCGCTGGGGGCTCCGACCCTGGTGGACTGTCCGTCGCCCGACTCCTACGATCTCAACTTCCGCGGCGGCCTGGAGACGATGGGGAACTACAGCGTGCTGTGGCTTGCCGCCCCCGACATCGCCGTGGGGGCGGGCGGCGTGGAGATGTCGCAGGCGGTCTCGTTGCCCAAGCTCGTCCTCGACGCGGAGGCGGCTCACTACTGCGCCCGGCTCCGCGAAGGTCTCGCCGTCGATGAGGAACGCCTGGCGGTCGAGGTCATCTCTGCCGTGGGCCCCGGCGGGCAGTTCCTCGAGCAGCCGGCGACGGTCAAGTTCCTTCGTTCGGGCGAGCACTGGCTTCCGGACGTGCTGCGGCGCGGTGACTACGAGGCCTGGAGCGACGGCGCGCCGGACGCCGTGGAACGCGCAACACAGAGGGTCGCCGAGATCCTGGAGGGGCCGCGGCGATCGGTCCTGCCCGACGGCGCCGCGGCCGCGATCGAGAAGGTGCTGGCCGAGGCGAGTCGGCAGCGGACCCGTCTGTCCGGGAACACAGCGCGCTCTTGAAGCGACCGACGATGTCGAAGCCGCTCTTGACGAAGGAGGGGACCCATGACTGCCGTGCCGTGTCTCCCGCTGCGGCGTCGTGCCCGGTAAGTCGCTGCTCCCACAGCCGCCGGTCATCGAGCGACTGGTCGGCCCCGATCTGATCGCGGCAACCATTGACAGGCAGGGCCGGCAATGGTAGAAGTCAGTCAATCAGTCAGTCGTTCGTTCGAATCGCAGCGAGAGACGCGGCGCACCCGCCACCGGGCCTCCCGGCGACTCCCGGGCGAGTGGCGCCACGGCGAGCGGTGACGCCGCGGGAGAACCGACAAGGAGGGGGATCATGACCCACAGGATCGTCGTCGGCTACGACGGTTCGACGATGGCCGACGCGGCACTCGACAGGGCTATCGCGCTGGCGCGATCGGACGATGACTGGGAGATCACGGTGGTCTGTGGCGAGGACCGGCCGCCCGGCTGGGCCGGCTCCAGCTACCGTTTCGGCATACCCATCGGCGGTGAGCAGATGGTCGAGCGGTGGCGCGAGCAGGTTGACGAGGACATGGAGAAGGCGGTATCGCGGGTCCGCGCGGCCGGGGTGACCGCCGCCGCCGCCTGCACCCGTGATGAGCCGGTCGAGCTGATCCTGAAGGTCGCCCATGAGATCGGCGCGGAGTACATCGTGATCGGAGCATCCGGTGCCGGTGGCGTGGTGGACGTGATCCTGGGGTCCACGGCGATGCGCTTGCTCCATCGCAGTGACGTACCCATTCTGATCGTGCCGTCACAGGAGAGCTGAGCGCGCGATGCCGGCGGGCGACGGGGGGCGGCCTTTGTCGAGCCTCGGCGGGGAGTGTCCGGCGGCCGAGCGGCTGGGAGGAGAGATGAAACGAGGCAGAGAGACCGCGACGCACAACGGAGGCCTGCAGCTGGGGGTCTTCAGCGAGGCCGACCTCGACGACATGCACTCGGCTACCCTGGAGGTGCTCGAACGGGCCGGTGTCCTGGTGGAGGACCAGGAGGCGCTGGACGTCTTCGCCGACGGCGGCTGTCGCGTCGATCGCGAGACGAGGATCGTCAAGATCCCGCCGCACGTCATCGCCGACGCCTTGCACTCGGTGCGGCCGAGCTTCCGCATCTGCGGTCGCGACCCGAAGGACGACGTCCTGATCGAGCCGGGCCGCGTCACCTTCGCCCCTTTCGCCGAGGGGCTGATGGTCAACGACCTGGAGACCGGCGAGCACCGGCCCACGGTCAAGGACGACATCGGCACGATCGTGCGCCTCTGCGACGCCCTGGATGAGCTTGAGCTGCCGCTCAACGCGGTGGCGCCGCGCGATGTGCCGCCGGAGACCGCCGCCCTGCACTCCTTCGAGGTCGGCATCCAGAACACGACCAAGCCCTACGAGATCTCGTCGATGAGCAAGCGCGACTGCGAGCTGGTCTTCGAGGCGGCCGCCATCATCGCCGGCGGACACGACGCCCTGCGGGAGCGGCCGTTCGTCTACCTGGGCGCCTGCCCGGTGGCGCCGCTGGTCCTGGGCAGCGGCGTGACCGGCAGCGCCATCGCCCACGCCCGCGAGGGCATCCCCTTCCTGTGCGTCTCGATGGGCATGCAGGGCGGCTCGACGCCGATCACCCTGGCCGGCACGCTGATCGTGCAGAACTGCGAGCTGCTGGCCACCCTGGCGCTGATGGAGCTGGTCAACCGCGGCAACGGCTACTGGTACGGGACCTCGACCTGCTCGATGGACATGCGCTGGGGCAGCTCCTCGGTCGGCTCGCCGGAGACCGCCCTCTACTGCGCCGGCACGGCGGCGATGGCGACCTACTACGGCATCCCTTCGTGGACGGCCGGCTACTAGGCAGATTCGAAGATCTGTGACGTGCAGACCGGCCACGAGAAGACCATCACCGGACTGTTGGCACAGCTGGCAGGGGCCAGCGTCATCTACGGTGCGGGGATGCTCGAGTCGGGCGTCACCTTCGATCTGGCGCAGCTGGTCATCGACGCCGAGATCATCGCCATGACCAAGCATGCCCGCCGGGGGATTGAGGTCGGCGATGCCACCACGGCGATCGAGGAGATCATCGAGGTCGGCCCGGCGAGCCACTTCCTGGAGCGTGCCAGCACGCTGAAGGGGGTGCGCGAGATGAGCCTGACCAGGTACTTCGATCGCCAGGTGCGCGAGGGCTGGGAGATGGCCGGCTCACCGGAGGTCTACCAGCTGGCACGCCGGAAGGCCCGGCAGCTGCTCGCCGAGCATGCGGTGGAGCCGCTGCCCACCGAGGCAGTCGAGGAGATGCGTGCCCTGGTCATCAGGGCAGACCGCGAGGAAGCCGGCGTGCAGGGCTGACCCGGCGCCCAGACTGGAGGACCCCACCTATGGCAGACTTCGAGACCCTGAAAGGGATGATCATCGCCGGTGACGGCGACGGCGCCAAGGCCCAGACCGAGGCCCTGATCGCCGAGGGTAAGGCCCCGCGCGAGATCCTCGACTCCGCCCTGCTGCCCGGCATGGAGGTCGTCGGGGCGCGCATGAAGAGCGGTGAGTGCTTCATCCCCGAGGTGCTGCTTTCTGCTCGCACCATGCAGGCCTCGCTCGACATGATCAAGCCGCTGATGACCGACGGCGGCGGCGAGGCGCTGCCGACGGTCGTCATCGGCACCGTCGAGGGCGACATGCACGACATCGGCAAGAACCTCGTCGCCATGCTGCTCGAGGGCGCCGGCTTCAACGTCGTCAACCTCGGCAAGGGCATCACGCCGACCGAGTTCGTCAAGGCCGTCGAGGAGAACAAGCCGAAGATCGTCGGCATGAGCGGCCTGCTGACGACGACCATCCCCAAGATGGGGGTGACCATCAACGCCCTCAAGGACGCCGGTCTGCGCGACGGCGTCAAGGTCATCTGCGGCGGCGCCCCGGTCTCCGACGCGTTCTGCGACGAGATCGGCGCCGACGCCTACGGCCCCAACGCCGCCATCGGCGTGGATAAGTGCAAGGAGCTGGCCGGTACCTGAAGACCAACGCATGCATGCCGGTACAGGCCGGCGGAAGGGAGCATGGGATATGAACGCTGACTCGGTAGATGAGCTCGCAGTCGCTGCACCCGGGATGACAGAGGCGCCCACCGCGGAGGCCGCCACCGATGAGGAGCGGGTCATGCAGCCCGGCATGGCGGCCTTCAAGCAGCTTGCGCGTGAGAGATGCGCGGAGGTCGCCGCGCCCGAGTACGAGTTCCCGCAAGCGATGACTCGTAGCCACTGGATCGTGGCCTGCGTGCTGACCGTCATCTGGCTCGTGATGATGTACACCGGCTACTGGTGGTGAGCGTGTCGCCGTCCGGCGATTGACGAGTAGACGGAAGTGACTGACACCGCGCGCGTCGCGCGACCTTTTTGCCGAGGCGCCGACCGCTGTCTCAGGGGGATGGAGTGATGGCAGAGAAGGTATCCGCAGCCGAATACGCCGAGAGGGAGACCAAGCTGGGCCTGCTTCCGATGAGGACGGACCAGCGCCTGTGGGGAATGACCGACGTCTTGTGGGTGGCCGGCGCGACGGGGATCGCCACGTGGGCCTTCCTTCAGGGTTACTACACCGCGGGCTACAACACGATGCCACAGGCGCTGGCCAGCCTGTTCGGTGGCATCATGGTCTTCATCCTTCTGGTGGCGATGGTCGCGGTGCCGGCGACCAAGTACGGCATCGACAGCTGGATCGTGTTCCGGTCCTCGATCGGGTTCAACGGCGTGTATCCCTTGCTTATCCTGGCGATGGCGTCGGGATTCGGCTGGCACGCGGTCAATACGCAGATCTACGGCCTGGCCTGGACGAACCTGCTCTCGACCGCCGGTTGGGAGGGTGTGAGCTCGTCACCGTGGATCGGGAAGGCCATCGCGATCACCTGTCCGCTGTTCGCCTTGATGATCGCCGCAAAGGGCCCCAAGGCCGTCGGCATCGCCACGAGGATCATGTGCAGCTTGCTGATCGTTCTCGGTATCCTCATGGCCGTCATCGTACTCGCGAGGGGTGGCCTCAGTGACGTGTGGAACTCGGCTCCTCTGTGGGGCGAGGCGCCTTCCCGCACCAACTACATGATCTCGGTGGAGTGGCAGGTGGCCTTCGCCGTCAGCTGGGCTCCGGCCATCGGACAGCTGACGCGCGTGGCGAAGAAGGAGCTCCACGGCTTCTGGGGTCTGTACTGGGGTTACGGGTTCGTCATGGCGGCCTACATCGTCATCGGAGTAATCGTGGCGTACGCGGCCGCAAGCATGGGGGCCGAGGTCACAAGTGATCCGACGCAGTACCTGTATACGGTCGGAGGTCCGTGGGCCGGCACCCTTTCCCTGATGATCGTGATCATCGCCA
>Ga0172371_10006429_pt1 | contig 17109 bp, 11 predicted proteins | sample Lak12m_FD_114543 | JGI IMG/M metagenome (GOLD analysis project Ga0172371, IMG submission 114543) | Freshwater microbial communities from Kabuno Bay, South-Kivu, Congo - kab_022012_12m | ecosystem: Environmental > Aquatic > Freshwater > Lake | place: Democratic Republic of the Congo: South-Kivu...
ATCGTCTCCTTGGCGTCGCGGGAAGCCTCGTCGGTCTGGCTCACGATGCGGTTGATCTTCTCCTGGTTGCCCTTGAGGACCTCGCCGACCTGGTGCACCACCTGGCCCAACTCCGTGCTGGTGTTGGTGATGGACCCGATGGCCCCGGAGAGGCGATCCTGGAGATTGCCGATGACCTGGAGCGGGTCGGTGTAGCCCATTCCCTCGATTTCGCTGCCCTCGGCAACGCGCTCGCGCGGGATGGGCTTTCTGCCGGCTTCGAGGTTCACGGCGGCATCGCCGCCGATGAGCGAGGCACTGATCCGGGCCACGTCGGTGGTGAACACCGGCTTGTTCTCGTCGATCGCGGCGGAGATGCGGACCCTGCCGTCATCGAGCAGCTTCACCTCGGTGACCCGGCCGATCACCACGCCGCTCTTCTTCACCGGCGTGTTCTCCAGGACCATGGGGGCTTCGGTGAAGATCATGTGGATCGTGATTCGCCGTTGGAGAAGTTGCGGCCCCTCGCCAAAAAGAAACACGAGGATGAGGGTGATGAGGATGGTGGCCAGCACCATCACGCCAACGCGGAATTGCACTACACGCTCGTCCATGGCTGCTCCTCTCCTGGATCGGGGATGAGGGATTGGGGATTAGGGGTAATAGCGTTGAATGAGGTCCCCTCTCTTTCTGAGAGAGAGACGCCTGATTCGCACGCCTCGCGCAGCGCCCGATCGGGCGCTGCACCCCGCCGACTTCATCCCCAATCTCCAATCCCTAATCCCTAATTCCCCCCGCTTCCGTTGACTCCGCGCATTTCCATGAGGCGTTCACCGGCCTCGCCCTGCACGAACTGCCGCACGCGGCGGTCTTCGGCGCGATCGACCTCTGCGGGCGGTCCGTCGTAGAGGATTTGCGGTTCCCCCGGACGGAGCCTTGCCAACGGGTAGAGCATAACGACCCGATCGGCCACCTTCTGCGCCGTGCGCATGTCGTGGGTCACGACGACGCTGGTCACGGGGTGGCGTCGCCGCGTGCTGAGGATCAGCTCGTTGATCACGTCGCTCATGATCGGGTCCAGCCCGGTCGTCGGCTCGTCGTAGAGCATGATCTCCGGCTCCAGGGCTAGTGCCCGGGCCAGGCCCACCCGCTTCCGCATTCCGCCCGAGAGCTCCGCCGGCTTCTTGCCCACCACGCTCTCCGGAAGTCCCACCTCCGCCAGGCGTGCCAGGACAATCTCGCGGATTTCGTGCTCCGGCCGCGACGAATGCTGGCGCAAGGGGAAGGCCACGTTCTGGGCCACGGTCATGCTGTCGAACAAGGCGGCCTGCTGGAAGAGGAATCCGAAGCGGATCCGCGTGCGAGTAAGATCTTTTTCGCTCAGCGTATAAATGTCCTGACCGTCGAAGCAGACCGTGCCGTCGGTGGGGCGCAACAGCCCGATAATCGTCTTTAAGAGCACCGTCTTTCCGCAACCGCTCTCGCCGATCACGGCGACGGTCTGGCCGCGGGCGACCGACAGATCGATGCCCCGGAGCACCTGCTGGCGCCCGAACCGCACCCCGAGCCGCTCGATGCGGACCAGCGGTTCCACGGATTTCGTGCTCTCGGATCGGTCGACCATGGCTCAAATCAGCGACGGGGCCCTGGGCCAGAGCATCAAGTAGATCGCGTCGAGGAGGATGTTCAGAACCATGTCGAGGAACAAGATGACGCAGAACGATTGCACGAACGCCGCGGTGGCCGCCTTGCCCACCCCCTCCGCGCCGGGATCGCAATGGAACCCGCGGTGGCAAGCGATCAAGGCGATCGCAGCCCCAAACGACAGGCTCTTGGTCACGCCCGAGAAAAGGTCGAACAGACCCACGAATTCGGCGGAATTGTGGATGTAGTGGAACCAGTCGATGTGGAGCACGTAGACACTGTAATAGGCCGCCCCCACGACGCCCATGAAGTCGGCCATGATCGTCAGGCACGGGATCAACACGAGGCAGGCGAGGAACCGGGGCACCACGAGATAATGGATCGGATTGGCCCCCATGCTGGCCAGGGCGTCGATCTGCTCGGTCACCCGCATCGTGCCCAATTCGGCCGACATCGAGCTGCCCACCCGTCCGGCCAGCATCGTGGCGGCCAGCACCGGCCCCAGCTCACGGACCAGCGACATGTTGATCACCGCCCCGAGCCGTGTCTCGAGATTCATCAACCGGAACTGGGCGTAGCTCTGCACCGCGAGGATGATGCCGATGAACGTCCCGGTCAGGGCGACGACCGGCAGACTGAGCACCCCGATCTGGTAGAAGCTGGGCAGCAAGGTCTCTCGTCGCGGCAGCCGGATGAAGAGCCACTGGAGCGTCTGAAACACGAAGACGGAAATGCTCCCCAGCCCGGCCACCCAACCCGTGACCACTTCTCCTAAGTCGGCGAGCCAATCGACCAGCCATCCGGCCAGCCCGCCCCGAGGGCGCGCCATTCCCGCATTGATGGTTGTTGCGTTGGAGGGAATTGCCATGGCGATTGTGGAGGATTAACGGTTCGAGAGCAGTTTGGTGCCTCATTCATTGTTCGTCGACTCCGAGCGTGCGGCTTGAGAAAACACTGACGATTAAGACGTTCCTTTCTACTGCGCAAGCTGGGGTGTTTGGGCAATATCTGCCGAGTTGGATGTGCTGGAAATCTGCCGGGAGGTGGAGTCGTAGGGCGGGTCGAGCGAAGCGAGCCCCACCAATCTCTCTCGCGGCTGCGATTTCCGTCTTGGCAGAACTCGCTCCGCTCGGCCGCCCTCACTCGCTCGGCTCCGTCCTTGACGTTCATAACGCGGGGCGTTATTGTCCCTCGGATGATCCGAACTCTTCGCGACAAAGCGACCGAGGGAGTTTTCCACGGAGAGGCTGTCCGGAAACGTCCCCTCTCCCTTTGGGAGAGGGCTAAAGTGAGGGCAGTTCGGCGACGAAATGGCTTCCTCGCGTCCGCATCTTCACCATGCCCTCACCCCCTGCCCCTCTCCCAAAGGGAGAGGGGAGACTTTTCGGACAGCCCCTGAGAGAGGATGCCATGTCGCCACGAAAAATGCCGCCCGTGCACCCGGGCGAGATCCTGCTTGAAGAATTCTTGAAACCTTTGGGCGTCAGTCAATACCGGCTGGCGAAGGACGTGAGCGTTCCGCCGCGCCGGATCAACGAAATCGTCCACGGCTCGCGGGCCATCACGGCCGACACCGCCTTGCGCTTGGCCCGCTTCTTCGGCACCTCGGAGCGGTTCTGGCTGAACCTGCAAACGCGCTACGACCTGGAAAAGGAGAAGGACCGCCTGGGGGATCGCTTGAAGCGAGAGATTCGTGTCCTGGCGGAGTCGGGTTGAGCGGTGACCGTAGGGACTACGCGCGACCTCGCCAGGCGCACCATGCCACAAGACCAACCGCCGCGCCGCCGAGGTGGGCGAGAGAGGAGTTGCCGCACACATGCCTGGCCCGCGGCACGCCGGACCACCGGCAACGCGGCCGCCCTGCCCCGGCAACGCGGACACACGTAGGAGAACCCCGCCTCGCCCTTGACCTGCTGCAAACGACTTCGACATGCCGGACAAGTGAACATGTGCCGACTCCACGTTAACTGGGCTCCAACGAACACCCGCGCGCGGCCGGTCGGTGTATCCAAACATCACGCCTGTTCTTCCGCCTCGCGCTTCTGCCTCTCCGTCTCCACGCGAAGGCACCACACGGTGATGCCGATGGGGATGGAATAGGCGATGACAAAGAAGGCCACAAAGAGGAGAACCGCGTCGAATTGGCCCACGGTCAGCGCCCCGAGCGTCCGCAAGAAGATGTCCCAGGCGGAGAAGAAACAGAGAAAAATGCAGGCCAGACCCGCACATGCCGGCCCGTGCGGGTGATGCCTCAAGATGAGCATGCCGCCTACTGCAATGGCCACTGCCAGGACTACGTCCGCGGTCCATCCGACAACGCCGCCGGGGAAGCTCAGGACCTCAATCACCAGCAGCACCAGGGCCGCGAGGGCGCCATAGGCAACACTCGCCACACCGACGAGCTTGCGCCAGCGGGCCAGTTCCTCTTGGCAGGGCCTCCTCGGCTCCGCACGCTCAATCGCAGGCGGCATGGGCGGCTCTGGCGGTTCGGGATTCGCCATGGCGGCCGGCTCGGGCTCGGGGGTCGGCGGAGGGTGGACGGGGTCCCAGAACGAAGCGGGGAGCCAGTCGTCGAGCGAATCGTCCTTTTCTCCCGTACCTCCTTCTCCTGCAACTCCCCAAGGCACCCGCGTCGTCGCCCCGCACCGGCACGTGGCCTGCTTGCCGGCCATCTTCTCGTTGACCCGGTACTCCTTGCCGCAACCGGCGCAGCGGAACGGAATCGGCATCGCGTGGACTCCGGGAACCGCGCCGGGCGTCCGAAGTCGGCCTCACCCCGCGCGATTGAACGTGGTGGTTCCTTGGCTATCTTGTATTCGCATGGACGCCGGGCGGATTTGCACTGCATGTTCGTCATCGAAACGATGATTAGGCTACCCCCTAAATGGTGTACCATGTCTCCTCTGCATCGCGTGTGAAGCGTGCAAGAGCTGGTTTTCTTGCTTTCCACCCGCGCCTTCTCCGGCAATTCCTGACGATTTGTAGCAAACTGTACCGGCACCCTGGCCTAGGCAAACTGGTGAAGCGGGCGAAGATGCAGTATAATTGCGGGGTTGTCGTCTCGTGCCCCAGGGAGGAGCGTTCATGGAAAAGTCGTTGGATCGGAAGCTGGCCCGGATCTTGGCCGACTCGTCCTCGAAAGAGCTCATCATCGCCGACGCCAAGGACGCCGACATGGCGTTCGGGCTGGCGGCCCCGGGCCGGAGCCCCGAGTATCATGCCGGCGAGGCCCGCTTCCGCACCCTCGACGAGTACCGCCAACTGATGCGGGACCTCGTGCGCCAGGGCTTCGTCGATATTATGCTCATGAGCGCTAGCACCAACGAGGTGCTCGCCATTGAGGAGCGGCTCTTTGACTCCAGCCACGTCACCCCGGCGGTCCGGGCGAACGATACGACCGATATATGGCTCGCCACCGGCACCGGGCGATACTCTTCTCAGCCCTCGCTCCCGTTCCGCACGGCGACCATCGACCACATCATGTGCGGCAAGATGGAATGCCAGGCGCACGAGCGCAGCCTGGGGGCCGACCTGGGATTGTATTCAGTCACGTTCAATAACGACACGACCCTGGACCGGGCGACCCTCGAAGGCTACAAGGCCTTTCGCCTGGAGGCCGAGGCCAAAGGCTTCCGGCATTTCCTGGAAGTCTTTGATCCGAACGCCTGCGGCGAGCACCCGCCCAAGGACGTGGGCCGGTTTGTGAACGATCACATCGTCCGGGCCCTGGCCGGCGTGACGAGCCGCGGGCGCCCGATCTTTTTGAAGATCCCGTATCACGGCCCGGCGGCCATGGAGGCCCTGGCCTCCTACGATCGCTCGCTGGTGGTCGGCATTCTCGGCGGCTCGGCCGGCACGTCGTTCGACGCCTTCCACATGCTTTGGGAGGCCAAGAAGTACGGGGCCCGGGTGGCCCTGTACGGGCGCAAGATCAACAACGCCGAGCACCAGCTCACGTTCGTCCGCTATCTCCGCGCGGTGGCCGACGACGAGATCGGGCCCGAGGAAGCGGTCCGGGCCTACCACGGCGACCTGGCCAAGCTCGGCATCCGGCCGCAGCGATCGCTCGAAGAGGATCTCCACCGGACCTACACCGCCACGAGCTACAGCGGCGCATCGGCCGCTGCTGCGAAGAGGCCAAGCCACGCCCCGACGGCAGCCGCCAGGCCCACTCCGGCAGCAGCAGATTCCGGCGAGCCCGATTTCAGCAAGATGACCCCCGCCGAAAAGGCCCGCTGGAACCTCGATCGGTGGAAGAGGATCATCGGTTAGGGGCGGCCGAAGAGTGACCGGCGTATTTGCAGTGGCCCCACGTTCGTACTAGCCGTAGCCCTAGCGCGGGCCTCGCTTGGCGAGGCCCGCGCTAGGATTACTTCCCATCCATCGCAAACGCCGCCTGAAGGCGGGACTACGAACTCATCCGCGGCTACAGCAGCGGGCGCAGGATCGGCTCCAGGGCGTCGGCCATGCGGAACATGCCGAGGTCGGTGGGGTGGGAGGCATCGACCGCGGCCTCGCCGTCGTCGCCGAGCAGGTGCTCGCCTTCTACGTAGGTAAGCCCCTCGACGCCCGCCGCCTTCAGACGTTCGTACGCGGCCCGAAGCGCTGCCCGGCTGGCGGCGTGATGCTGCCGATGGCCGGGGATCAGCGAGGCGTTGGTGAAGGTCCGGTCTTCCACGAGCACGATGGGCGTCTTGGGCCGTGCGGCTCGCAACTGGCGCACGAGCGGCTCGGTGCGTTTCGCCACCGCGTCGGCCCCCATGTTCGGCAGGCAGTCGATCACGTAGACGGCCGCGTCTAACTCGGCCATCAGGGCGCCGACCTCCGGGTCCATGGTGCCGTTGCCGGAGAAGCCGAGATTGATGACGGGCCGGTCCAGGCGCCGGCCGACGATCGCCGGATAGGCCATCCCGGGCCGCGACGCGCACCCGCCGTGGGTGATCGACGTGCCGTAGAACACGATCGGCCTGGTCCGCGGCGGAAGCGGCTTGAACGACGCCTGCGGGGCGACGCCGATCTCCAGCGATTCCACCCCGTTATAAAGCGGCAGATACAAGAGGTATTCTCGCCGGCCGGGCTCGATTCCTTCGGCCAGCCGCACCTTGAGCTTGGCCGCGGTGGGCGAGACGAACCCCAGCCAGCGCCAGCGGCCCTGCTTGTCGCGGGCGTAGAGGTCCAGGCCGCTCACGCCCGTGGCCGGCATGTGCGGCATGGCGAGGCTCTTCGACAGAAGCTCGTAGCGGGCCCAGATCGCCGTGGCATCGGTCTCGAAGCGGCTGCACATGCCCGCCGAGTGCCGGCTCAAACTCCACACCGAGTCGCGGACCACGCCCTTGGCTTTGCGGGGAAAGCGATCGAAGTACCGCTCGGTGTCGCTCCAGCCGCGCCCCTCGACGCCCCACTCGCGCACGTCGTACCAGGCCATGCCGTCTTCCACCTTCGGCTTGACCGCGCCGACCTCCTCGGCCCGACCGCCGCCGGAGACTCCCGCCGCCGCCAGCGCCGCAGCCGAAAACGCCATGAACTGTCGCCGATTAACTCGATTGTTGTACATGCAATGCCCTTTTCCTATCCATGGAGCTACCGTCGACACGCCTGGACAAACGGCAGCAGAGACGCGATGAGAACCCCCAGAATTGGCACTGCCATCAGGATGAGAACGATCGCACCCGAGGCAATGTAGTAAGTCCGCCCGTCCGGATCTTTGCGACGTAGCCAGAACGACATCACGATGTTCCTTTGGCTTGAGCCTCCCGAGCCGGACCGTTGCATGATCCCCGCTGGCAGCGTAGCACGGCCGAAAGGGCTGGTCAACGGCGTGGGCGGTTCGACTATAATCGTGCGAGAGCCGCATCCGCCCTCGGGATGCGGTCGGCTTGGGTGGCATGCCATCAGTCGGCGCAGCCGAGGGTCGGCATGGAAGCCGTCGTGGCGGCCTCCATACTCAGTGCGACGCTTCGCGTCGTGAGAGCATGCCACCCAATCCGCCCTCGGGATGCGGACGTTGCCAGCGTCATCGGACCGGGACTACAAACACAGGGAGGTCACAGCATGAGATGTATTGTAGCCGCAGCGATCTTACTGTTCGCATCGGCGGTTTTCGCGGCCGACGGCCCGCGCCAGGAACTGAGCCTCAACGGCGTGTGGCAGTGCCAACTCGTCGCCGAGTTGTCGGAGCCGCCGGCGTCGGGCGAGTGGAAGAGCTGCACGGTGCCCGGGTACTTGAGCGGCACCGATTACCAACGGGCGTGGCTGCGGCGATCGTTCGCCGTGCCCGCGGAAATGCGAGGCCAGCGGATCAAGATCCATTTCGGCGGGGTGAAGTTCAACAGCCGGGTCTACGTGAACGGCAAGCACGTGGGCGGGCGTTTCGGCGGCTACGTGCCGTTCGAGGTCGACGTGACCGACGCGGTCCGCTTCGACGGTCCGAACGAACTGGCCGTCGGCTGCCACGATTGGACCGGCGTGTTCGCGCCCGGCAAGGTCAACTTCCCGAAGAACGCCAACTGGGACGCGGTCCGCAACGCGCCCCAGGACAAGATCCTCTCGCCCATCGGCGGGCTGTATGGGCTGTACGGGATTTGGGACGACGTAACCCTGCGGGCCCGGCGGCCGGTGCACGTCAAGGATCTCTTTGTCAAGTCTTCGGTCCGTCGCGGTGAACTGGTCGTCGAGTACATCGTGGCGAACGAATCGGGCCGCGAGGCGGAGGTGGAACTCAGCGCGGTTGTGGAAGACCAGGGCAAAGACGTTCTCACGCTGGCGCCGGCGAAAGTGAAGATCGCCGCCGGGGGCACGGGCGCAGTGACGCTCCGGCGGTCGTGGGCCAAGCCGCGGCTCTGGTCGCACGTCGATCCGCACTTGCTCCACCTGCGGACCTCGCTTTCCAGCGGCGACCGCCTTCGCACACGGTTCGGCTTCCGCGAATTCTGGGTCGAGGGGCACAAGTTCTTTCTAAACGGCACGCGGGTCAACCTGCTGGCCACTTCCTGGTGGCCGCCGCACGGATGGATGACGCGGGAAGAGATCCGCAAGCAATGGGAAGCCGTCAAGCGGATCGGCTGCGTGGCCTTCCGCACCCATACGCAGCCCTGGCCGAGCCTGCACTACGAGGTGGCCGACGAGGTGGGCCTCTTGATGATCGTCGAAGGGGCGGTGTGGAACGACGACGACACGTACCGGATCTATGACCCCGTGTTCTGGCAGAACTACGCCCGGCACCTCAAGGCGATGGTCGATCGCGACAAGAATCGGCCGTCAGTCGTGATGTGGAGCCTGGAGAACGAGTTTTTCGGCGGCCGATTGAACGACGCCTCGCCGGCCAAGAAGGACCTCGTGCGCATGGGCCGGCTGGTGAAGACGTGGGACGGAACGCGGCCGATCTTCTTTGAATCCGATGGCGATCCGGGCGGCGTGGCCGACGTTATTGGCATCCATTACCCGCACGAGTATCCCGGTTTCACCTGCTGGCCCAACGAGGCTCTTTGGCTCCAGAAGCCTGCGGCGATCCCCCACATGTTTCTCAACGGAGCCAAGGAGTTCGTGTGGAAGAAGGACAAGCCGATCTACGTCGGCGAGTTCCTTTGGATTCCCTCGCGCGATCCTTCCTGGCACACCGTGTTCTTCGGCGACGAGGCGTACCAGGACTACCACCGCTACCGCAACCTGGCCAAGGCCGAGGCGTGGAGGATGCAGATCCTCGGCTACCGCCACCTGGAAGTGGGCGGCATCTCGCCGTGGACGGTCATCGAAGGCGGGCCCATGGACGAAACCAACCCGCTCTACGAGGCCCAGCAGGAGGCGTACAAGCACATCGCCGCGTACCCGCTGGAGTACGATCGGCGGTTCTATTCGGGGGAGAAGGTGCGGCGAACGGTCGACGTGTTCAACGACGTCCTCGATCCTTCGGCACTCGAGTTCAGTTGGACGCTCTCGGACGAAGACCGCGTTGTCGACAACGGCGGCACGCAGTTCACACTCGGGCCGGGCGAGAAGGGATCGTGCGAAATCGTGCTGCGGATGCCGGAGACCAAGTGGCCGACGCCGCTGGAATGGCGCCTGGCGATTCGCCGCGATGACCAACCGGTGTTTGCCGACAGCCGCCAACTATGGGTCTTGCGCAAGGCCCGGCTCTCGTCGAAGGCTGCGAGGACCGGACTTTACGACCTGGACGACGCGACGAAACGAGTTCTCGATTCGATCGGTCTGGCGACGGTGCCCGTGGGCGATCTGCGAACGATCCCGCCAGGTATTGAGGTGCTGGTGATCGGCGCGGGTACGCTGAGCGCGTCGGCGCGGGACGTGCCGGTCATCGGCCGCGTTGCGCCGGAGCGGGCCGCGTTGGCCCGATTCCTCGACCGCGGCGGCCGCGTGCTCGTCCTCCACCAGGAGGCGTATCCCGAAGGGCTCTTTGACGTGGCCCTGACGCAACACCGCTCGACCATGACCTTCTCCTCGCACCGCGATCATCCTGCCCTTCGAGGCGTGCTGTCCGATGATTTGAAGTATTGGCGCGGCGATCACCTCGTGGCCACCGAGGAAGTGTCGCGGCCCACCGCGGGATCGGCCGTGCCGATCGTGGTTTCCGGCTCGGCCGCGGGGATCGATCACGCGCCGCTCCTGGAACGAAGGATCGGGCGAGGATGTATCATCCACTCGCAGCTTCTCCTAGCGGAGAAGTTCGACACGGAGCCGGCCGCCGCACGGATTCTCGTCAATCTCGTGGAGTACCTGGCCGGCTACCGGGCTGAGGCGAAGAAGACGGCCGTGGTGGGCGGGGCCGAGGCATACCGGACGTATCTCCGGAGTCTTGGGCTGCGGTTCGACGACCTTACGCGCAAGATGGCTTCCACCGATCTCGCGTCCTATGGGCTGGTGATCTGCCGCGGGGAGACGCCGGGTCTGGAGAAACTCCGGCCGTGGGTCGAGGCCGGCGGCAGCTTGTGGCTCCACCGCGCCCCGGCCGACTCGCTGGAGAAGATCGGACGCGAGTTCAAATTGAATCTTGCCGCCCGGCCCTACACGGGTCCCGTGACACGAACCGAAGGGCAATGCCCGCTCTTGAACGCTGTGGCCCGGGAGGATCTGTACTGGCTCGGGAAACATGTGGGCATCGACTGGGCCGATACGCCGCGGGCTAGCGGGATGAGCGATCTCGTGCTGAGCAAGACCATGGAACCTGCCAAGGCGACCGCTTACGAGGTGAAGGACTGGAAGCTGGAGGGTGGGCTGGTCGAGCGGAGACCGCCGGGCGTGGTCTTCGCCACGGTCGGATCCGCCTCTAAGGAAATCGACTTCCCGGCCGCAGGCGACTACCTCTTCGGCGTACACGCCCGGGGAACGCCTTGCTTCGGCGTGTATCCCATTGCCCGGGTCGCGATCGACGGCAAGCCGCTCGGCGAGGTGTCGGTGACGGGGCAGTGGGAGACGACGTGCGTTCCGGGCCGCGTGAACGCGGGGAGGCACGTGGTCTCGGTCGCCTTCCTCAACGACGCCAGCGATCCGCCGCGCGAGGACCGGAATCTCCAGGTCGACAAGGTGCTGATCGCCCGCGACGACGACGCCAGCGGCGTGCGATTCCTCACGTCGCCGGGCGCCGTGGCTGTCGCCGATCGCGGCAGGGGGAGGGTGTTGATCGACCAGGTCCGCTGGGACACCGAGGAGCAGAACGCCCGCAAGGCGGCACGCCTGGCCTGCTCCCTGCTCACCGCGATGGGCGGCGATTTCCAGCCCCGTCTGGGCACCACGATCGAGTGCGAGCGGATGTCGCCCCAGCCCGGGATGCCTTTCTTCAGCAATCAAGGAGGCCACGCCGCCTTGGCGTGCAACGGCTACGTGCAGACGCCGATCCAGGTGGCCGCCGCGGGCCGCTACAGCATGGAGATGGCGGCCTCGGGCACTCCGGCCGCGGGCGTGTATCCGCTGGTGGAAGTGGCCATCGACGGCAAGCCGGTCGGCCGCGTGCAGCTCACCTCCGGGGCGTGGCGCTCGTACTTCCTCGACCTCGATCTCCCGGCCGGGAACCACGAGCTGAGGCTGTCGTTCGTCAACGATCTCAACGCCAACGGCGAAGACCGCAACCTCTTGCTCGATAAGGTGACGTTTGCACGTGTCTTGCCCGGAGAGTAGGCAGGCTTCTGCGACGCGGACAAGCCGCCCGTGGCGGCGGGGTGGCGTTGTCTCGGCGACGACCTCTTCAGCAACGGCGATACTGTGTTCGATCCCGACCGGGACCGGTTAGGCTACCCGGGACCATTTGCCGCCGTAGTCGGATCAGGGGGCGCGTCCCTCGCCCCTCAGAGCGTACCCCATGCTGAAAAGTGCGGTCCCCCACCTATTGCCGATAGAGCCATCGTTGACTAGACTCGTCTTGTTCTTGTGGTGACTTCTTAACTTTTATTGGGGACATGCCATGAACGGTCTTCGCGCGATGAGAAGGGGATTCACGTTGGTTGAGTTGCTGGTCGTGATTGCGATCATTGGCATCCTGATCGCCCTGCTCCTGCCCGCGGTTCAGGCGGCTCGCGAGGCCGCCCGCCGCTCGCAGTGCTCCAACAACCTGAAACAGATGGGCTTGGCAGTCCACAATTTTCACGACGTGTTCAAGAAGCTGCCCCCGGCCGTGATGATGAACACGTCGGTGACCGCTGCGGGCGACGTGGACCAGAACTTCGGGCCGAACTGGGCCGTGCTGATCCTGCCCTACCTCGAACAGAAGCCCCTTTTCGACAGCGTTGCGACGAGCGTGAACGCGTACATGACCACACCCGCCGAGGCCGGTTGGCGTTCCCTGCGCAGCACCGTCGTACCCGTTTATCGTTGCCCTTCCGACACGGGCGGGGATACCCCTTGCTCCCGCGTGGGGGGCAACTGGGCGCGGGGCAATTACGGGGCCAACGCCGGGCCGGACCTGTTCTGGGTTGGCGGTTCCGTTGAGGGGACATCTCCGCTGTCGACCCGAATTGGCCCGCCCACCGGAGGCGGCTACTTCACCACGGCCACCGCGGCTCCCGTGATGGGCGCCAATTCCACGCACGGTCTGGCCAACATCACCGACGGCACCAGTTGCACCGTGCTGATCGACGAGATTCGCATCGGCCCCGATGCCACGGACCTTCGCGGGACCTGGGCCCTCGGTCAGGTCGGCGCCAGCATCGTGGCCGGCTCGGGTCGCGCCGACACCCCGTATCCCAACGCCAATATCAGCGGCGGCGACGACAGCCAAGGCTGCAGCGACAACACGGCGGTCGGAATGGGTTGCAGTCCCGTCAGCACCAACAATCAGGTCGTTGCCCGCAGCAGGCACCCCGGCGGGGTTCAAATGGGCCTCGTCGACGGGTCGGTCCGTTTCGTCGCCAACACCATCGGCACCGATCGCTACTACTACATGCACAGCGCTGCCGACGGCGTCATCTTCAACTTTGACTGAGATCCGTGGTTGCGTCCATTCTCCCTTCACCCGGGGCGGGAGAGTGGTTTCGTGGTCATTCGTATCCCCAAACCTATGGCGGCCGGACGCCATGAGCCCTTTTCTTGCGAGGCACGCGATGATCCGTTCGATCTCCCTTGCGGTCGGGTGTTTGATTCTCGGAATGTCGTCAGGCTGCGGCGGCCCCGGCAAAGTCGTTGTCACCGGGGAGTTGCGACAGAAGGGCGAGGTCTACCGGCCGGACAAGGGCGAGCAGCTCATGATCATTTTCGGGGAGGAGAAGGATGGGAAGACCACGGGAAAGAACTTCCCCACCCGGCTCGCCCCGGACGGCACGTTCAAGATCGCGGGCCCCGACAATACCGGCATTAGGGCGGGCAAGTACCGCGTCGGCATTTTCAGCACCCCGGAAGTCACTGTCCCCGGCCAGCCCGTGCAAGATAAATTCAAGGGGGCCTTCGAGCTGAGCAAGAGCCCGATTTCCGTGGAAGTCAGCTCTTCCAAGGCCGACGTGAAACTGGAGGTTCCCTGACATCGTTCGGGACGTGCCGGCCGAGGCTCAGAAGCCCGCCAGAGCAGTGGGCTCGTCGCCGTAGATGCTGAATACCCTATCGAGCTTGGTGGCTCGAAAGACCTCTCGCTGGCCGGGCGACACCCCGAAGAGTCTCAGGGTCCCCCCGGCCGCGGCCACGCTCCGCTCTAGCGACACCAGCATCCCTAAGAACATGCTGGTGATCACACGCAGACGGGACAGGTCCAGCGCGATCCGGGGGGCGCTGCCGATCGCCGAGGTCACCTCGTCGATGCGAGGGAGGCTCTCGGAGCCCGAGATCAGCCCCGGCAGGAAGATCAACAGGGCAACCTCGTCCCTCGGCTTCCGGACGAACCACAGGAGCCGTGCGCAGCCCGGGCACGGCGTATCCTCCTCGGCATTGGGCAAATCAATGACCGAGCCGGCGCCGCAATAGGGACATAGGATCGGCACGCCTTGCGGACATTCAGATGCATTAGCCACGGCCAAACCCCTTGAATGGACCCGTCAAGTCACCGCCCCCAATTCTACCCATTGGGGGGCAGTCTGCAAGGTCCTGGAAGGCTCTTGCCCGGCAGGGGCGTCCGGTGAAAGCCCAGCGACGTGGAGTTGGCCGACAGCGGCGGCGCGCTTCCGCGGAAATCGCCGTCCATGGGGAGCGCGTAAACCTTCGAGACTTCGGAGGTTCTTGGATCGGCTAGAAATGGCTCCTCGGGCTGTGCGCTCGGTCTCTTGGACACGCCCGAAAAACTGAAAATCCGGTCTAGACGCGATATGGCGGGTGTAGGTAGACTCCGCCCTCCGTCCGGTTCTATCGTTCGGCGTTCGTTTCAAAATACGGGATTAGCGCAGGCCAGGCAAGAAACCGCGATCTGAGCGTTGCCCACCCCTTCGGCCGCAAGGGGCCAGCGGGGGTTGGTCGTTGGGAACAGCGACCCGCCCGGCGATCCAGGGAAGTCGCCGCAGGCACATTTCGCGGGGATGTCGCGAGATTCAGGAGGATGACGCGATGGGTTGCACGGTATGTCGGCGGTTGGGGGCGGGTTGGTTGGGGGTCGCCGCTTGGATCACCCTGTCGCTGATCCCGGCCGTTGCGGATGAGCCCGCGACCACGTCTGGCAAGACCCGTGGGCAAGCTGCCGCGGAGCAATCGCCCAGTCCATCCGTATCGGGGAGTGCGAAGCGAGGGCCCACCCTGGCGCCGCCGAAGCACGGCGGGCTTCGCGACGCGAAATCCGGCGATGCCACGCCCGGCGAGGGGGCCGAGAAGAATCCCTCCGGAACGCCGGCGGCAACCGCAGTCCCCGATCGTTTGCCCGGCGACTCGGGCAACACGGCCGCCTCCAAGGAGGGCAATGCGAAGAGCATCCTCGAAGTCCTTCCGGACGGCCCACCGGCCGAGGCCGCCAACAAGAAGGCGCCTGCCGCAAAGTCCGGCGCAAAGAATGGGCCCGCCGCGCCGTCCGACGAGAAGCCGCTTCGCCCCATCCCCGAGGAATCGGCTGCGGGGCCGGTCGAGATCGAGACCGCGAGTTTCAACGGGGTCACTCCCGGCACGAGCACGATGGCGGACGTGAAGAAGGCGTGGGGCGTCCCCAAGGAGATGCGCAAGCAGCAAGGGGCGATCGTTCACCTTTACAGCGTCGATCCGTTCGATCAGGTCGAGGTGATGTTCTATCAGGACAAGGCGGCCTCGATCGTGATTCGGCTCAATCACGCGTTCCCTGCGGAGGGCGTGGCGAAGCAGTTGGCCCTGTCCAAGATTCGACCCGTGTTGATCTCCAACGAGATGGGCGAAATTCTGGGGCAATCGTATCCGGAGCGAGGGGTGCTCTTCTCGTTCGCCCCCGGTCCGGCGCCCAACAAGCCGACGATGAAAGTGGCCCAGATCATCCTTGAGCCGGTGACGGCGGAGCCGTTCGTGCTCCGGGCGGAAACGGACCTGGACTCCCAGACCGACGCGAGCCTCAAGGACTTGGAGACGGCCGTCAAGCTCGCGCCGCAGAACGCCCGGGCCCGCTGGCTCCAGGCCCGCGCCTTGCTCCTCACGGGCGACCCGAACAAAGCCCTGGCGGCCGCCGAAGAAGCGGCCCGCCTGGACCCGAAGAACGGCCAGTTCCAGCTCACGCAGGCGCAGATCCTCGGCCAAGTCGGCCAGTTCCGCGAGGCGACGGAGCGCGCCGAGCAGGCGGCTGCCCTGAGCGAGCAGCGTCCCCACGTCAAGGCCCGCGCGTTGTGCCTGCTCGGCGACCTCGCCAACTCCGGACCGCAACCCGATTACAAGCGGGCCATGCAGTACCACAGCCAAGCCATCAAGGCGGCCGAGGCGGTCGCCGGCGATCCGCACCCGGCGATCCGCCAGCCGGCCAAGGAGGTGCTCGTCGATGCCCACCTCGGCGCTGCCCACGACGTCGCCTGGGGGAACTGGAACAACAAAGAGGTGGCCGTGGCGGCGTGGCTGAAGCGGGCGTCGGAGTTCGCCGACGACCTGATCCAAAACGACGGCGCCACCAAGGAGCTTCGCCTCCGCGTGGCGACGCGGGGACTGGCCGCCTGCGTGGGCCTGCAAGACAAGGCCGATCCCGCCGCCTGGGCCGATCAGGCGATTCGCGCCGGGAAGGAACTGGTGGACGGGGCTGCGTCGGCGTCGCAGAAGCAGGAATTCCAGCGGGAATTGGGCCTGGCCCTCTACGACGCCCTCCAGGTCTGCCAGATGCGCAACGAGCGCGACGCCGTGGAGAAATACGGCAAGCAGGCGATCGAGTGCCTCGAAGCCACCAAGCCTTCCAAGGACCGCCCGGCCGACGTCTACCTCCTCGGCCGCCTGTACTTCCGAATGGGCGCGATCCGGACCAGCGGGGAGCCGGACCATCGCGCGGCCGTCGAGTGGTTCGACAAGGCGGTCGCCACGCTCCAACAAGCGATTCCTCTGGCCTCGCCGGCGGAACAGGGCCGGCTCGGGGAGACGTTCGTCACCATGGGCGTATCCTATTGGGAGACCGGACAGCGTGAAAAAGCCCTCCAGCTCACCCAGCAGGGCGTGGAAATGATGGAGAAGGCCGTCCTCGACGGATCGCTGCCCAGAACGGTCCTTGAGATCCCCTACAAGAACATGGCCACCATGCACCGCCAATTGGGCCAAGAAGACAAGGCCCAACGCTACGCCGAAAAGGCCAGCTTCAAAGCCGAAACGACCCGGCAGTAACGGCGGGGTTGCTTCCGTGCCATTTGCGGTTACGATAAGGAGAGGATGGCCAACGACAATCCGCACGAGGCCGCCAAGGGGGCGGTGGCTCACATGTCGACGACCCCAACAATCTTGACCGCCACAGAATTGGAGCAGATGCACGCCCTTTATCGACAGGGTGGCGGGGAGCATCACATGGCGCCACATATCGTGTATGCGGATGCGACCTGCCCTCATGCCGGCTGTGGGCAACGCATGCAAGCCATCGATTTTCGCCTGGAAGCCCACGGCCGAGACGTTCACGACCCGCTGGTCCGCGCCTGGTGGGACGATACCGGC
>Ga0172371_10006431_pt1 | contig 17108 bp, 16 predicted proteins | sample Lak12m_FD_114543 | JGI IMG/M metagenome (GOLD analysis project Ga0172371, IMG submission 114543) | Freshwater microbial communities from Kabuno Bay, South-Kivu, Congo - kab_022012_12m | ecosystem: Environmental > Aquatic > Freshwater > Lake | place: Democratic Republic of the Congo: South-Kivu...
CTGCTGTGGTTTCAGCTGCTGTGGTCTCTACAGATGTAGTCTCAACAGAGGTAGTTTCAGCTGCTGTGGTCTCAACTGCAGTGGTCTCAGTAGTTCCAGTATCACCATAACAAGTATCACTTACTCTTAGCTCTGTCTGAAGATTACAATTAGGGCCAGAATATAATAATCCATATTTTACTTCTGCTACCCATTCTGGAGCTGTAAACAAAGTATTAATAAATGTCCAGTGTATGCTTCCACCATGATTTTCACCCACTACTCCATCAATAACAGCAGTTGCATTTTTATCAACAGGACCAAGTACCAGGTGCCACAAAACATTACCACTGCCTATTGCAGAAGGATCGCAGCCACCTTTATCAAAAAAATCCCATGATTGTCCAACATGCTTTGATTTTAGAGTTACATTTCCACTTGTTGGCAAACCTTTACAATTGCTTGGTGCTGCAGATATTGCATGAAGTGGTAAAAATAAAAGCGACAAACCTATAATAAGCATAGCTATGCCAAAAAATGTTACCGACTCAATTTTTCTTTTTTTACTAATTTCCATTTAACTTTTCCTTTTTAGCAAACATGCCATCTAAAATTATGATATCTGCTGCATGAAAGCTGTTATTAAAATGATTATAAATCCAAGCACTGCACAAATAATAAATAATGCGGATAATTGCTTTTGGTGAATACATAAAATACCATCATCCCTTAACTGGCATACATTTTTTATTTTTGGAAAATATATTAATTTTGCAATAAATATTAAACAAATTATTGTCAGGATGAGTAAATGTTTTACAATAAATAAAGCTCCATGAGCATTTGTAAATGAAATCTCGCTGCTACTTTGCTGCATTGAAAGAAGAATTCCTGAAATTACAAAAATAATAATGCACGTATAGCTTAGAATTTTAAGAATCCTAAAAATATCTTCTAAAACCTTCGTTGAATAATCAGTTCTTAAACTTTTAAATACCGGAAAAAGTATTATTGAAATAAAAATAATTGAACCTATCCATACAGTTACAGATGACAGATGCATAAAATTAATTAAAGCTTTAACCCAGAACATTTATACCTCCGGTTAGTAAATTAATTACATATAATTATTATTATCGGTAAATATTTTTAAAACTTAACTGATTTAAGATACTTTATAAAATTGGTTTGTTTTAGTCTTTTATTATTAAAATAACAATTAATTATCATCTAAAGTAATTCAATTCTACAGACACACTTATTTTTCAGATAATAGAATAAAAAGATATTGGAGTGAATCAATTATAAATTTAGAGTAAAGACTCTATGTTATTAGAACGGACTGCCCGTTAATTGGTGAAGACTCTTTTATTTACATATTCGTACTTTTGTGCTGGTGCCCCTAACCATTGAAAAGTCAAACCAAATTTTAAAAGAATTAATTAAGATTAGAGAAAGTACTCTCTTTTAAAATTCAACTTAGAGTTTTTTAAGATTTTCAAAACCAGCAAGGTAGTCATCATAGCGAATAGAAGAGTCTATTCCAAACTTGCTAAGTAAATCCAAAACTTCGTTTATAGAAAGATCAAGTTCTTCTGCCATTTTCCCAACAGATACCTTTCCGGCACTATATAATTTAAGCCAGTAAAACACCCACCCTTCCCGTAATAGTTCTCTGACTATTTCAGATTTTGCCTCTTTTTTTTGTACTGATAATTTAGATATCCGATCAATCTCTTCCTTATTTAAACGTAAACTCATTACACTCATTTTATTTTCCCTTCTTTATTCTTTCTTCAGCATCCTTCATAATATCTGAAGAATAACGACCATATTTTTTTAGAAGTTTTAGTTTTGCCATTGCTAACAATTTGTCAAGATCTGCTTCGATTAAAAAATGAATCGCAGTAGCAAATTTTACACCAAATATCTTGCAAACTTTTATTGCCAATCCGTCATCAGTTGCAAGTACAGCATCCTTTACTTTAGCAATAATTAAAGCAGCAACTTCACCACTGCCAAGAGGAAAATCTTTAAGAAACTGCTTTATTTCATCCTTGTTTGGATCTTTTTCTATAATAAGATTTCCATTTTTAATTTGTTGAACAATAAGTTCTGTATCTATCTCGTTTTTATATATTACTTCCTTTTTTACAGTCTCTGGAATTACTCCATCATATCTGCTTAACACCAATTGGAGAATGCCTATCTTTGCTAAAAGAATTAATGTTGATGCATCAAAAACAATCAATATTACCTCATTAATACAAATTACTACAATTGTAGTATATCATAAATTTAAAATATCTCAAGAAAATATTGGAAAATTGAATCATTAAAAAAAGTGTAAAATTAAAAATTACTGGTGCCCCTAACATTGAAAAGTCAAACCAAATTTTAGAAGAATTAATAAAATTTAAGGATTTTTAAGAGTTTTATCATGTTCCCCAATAGCTCTTAGCAATATTCTGACTTCATAATAATTCCAAGTCATCCTAATACTCATACTAATACTTGTTTCAAAAATATCTTCTTTGCCTTTTATTTTTTTAGTTCTCAGAGATGGGTGTAATGGATTTTCAGAAAGTATTTTTAATTTAGAATTTATTATTTTCTTTAAATCATCTGAAAATAATTTATAATCTTTTTTAAATCTTTCTGAAAAAAATATTTCCATATTATTCTTTGAGTTTTTCTATCAAATCTTTAAATCCATTAGCTTTATGAATTCTTCCGGATTTAATATCAGACTCAACTTCTTTTTCTTTAGCTTGCCAATCTCTAGACCAGAACCAAGACTGTGCACGATCTATAACCATGACAGGTTTTATCACTATCTTTTCATCTTCTAAAGTTATTTCAAGATTATCACCAGCTTTAAGATCAAGTTTTTTTATAATTTCAGCAGGAAGGGTGACTTGTGATCTATCCCTTAACTTGGTAACCATTTTATTCACCACCAATTTAATAAGAATTTCTAATATTCGTATTATACTAAATTCAGAAAAATAAATAAAAAAATTTTGAAAAAATTTATGAAATTTAAAGATTTTTATAAATAATTTTAGAAAATCAATTTCTAATATCAAATCAATTTTTTTAAAATGATTGAGTTTTAATTTTTAAATAATATTATTTCTTTTTTTAAATAAATTATTCTTATTAATAAATTTTTATTTACATTGCCCTACATTATATTATAATAAAGGTATTGTAGGGCAATTTTATCAATATTAATTGCCCTACAATTTATGATTCGTTAAAATATGTAGGGCATAAAGTAAAGGAATCAAAGATCGATGGCAGTTTTAAAAGAAATGTTTAAAGAAGAAAAAGAACGATTAATTAAAATGAAAAAATTTTATATGGATAAAATCTATGAATTACCCAAAGGGAGCATAGTTTTTAAAACTAGAGGTGATAAAAAATATCCTTATCTTGTTTATAGATCCGGAAAAGTAATAAAAACTGATTATTTGAAACTTAGCAATGTTGAGTTGAAAAAACTAAAATTAAATATAAAGAAACGAAAAAAGTATTTAATTTTATTAAGAGAAATAGAAAAAGATCTAAAAATTTTTGGAAATAGTATAAATGAATGATATTAAACAAATATTCTGGGAAACAATAAAAATACTAGAAAAAAATAAAGTCCTTGACCATATCGTCTTAATAGGCAGTTGGGCTGAATATATTTATGAGATTTCAGATTATTTAAAAGGTTTTGAAGCTAATCTAAAAACAAAAGATATCGATTTTTTAATAAAGAATATAAATAAACCTAAGGGAGGAATTAATATCGTAAAAATTTTAGAAAAAGAAGGATATGAAACTTCAATTGATTATATTAGTGGAATATTTAGATTTTATAAGGGTAAAGATTTAGAAATAGAGTTTTTAGTAAGAGAAATCGGTAAGGGTCAACTGGAGTCTTATAAAGTGCCATCCTTTGGAATTAAAGCAGAAGGCTTGAGGCATATTGACCTATTAATTAGAAACGCTATAACTATTAAAGTTAAAAATATTAAAATAACCATACCTACTCCTCAGGCCTACCTTTTACAAAAAATTATAATAAATGAACATAGAAAAAATAAAGCAGAAAAGGATTATTTAAGTATAGAAAATTTAATAGAAAACATAAAAAAATCAAAAGCAGAATTACAAAAACTAAAAGATTTATATACCGCATTAACAAAAAAGCAGAAAAAAGTTATTGATAGGTTTTTTATCGATAAACTTTTTGAATTATTATGAGTAAAATTTTGAAGTTGGTGCCCCTAACAATTGAAAAGTCAAACCAAATATTGGAAGAATTATTTAAAATTTCAGAATTTTGCTTTTTTAAGTAACTCTGCTATCTCCGGATTACCGCATTTTGTAGCCCACATTAAAGCAGTGTTCCCCTTTGCATCTTTTAAATTAACATCTGCACCATTATTTATAAGTATTTTTACACACTCAATATAATCAAAACCTGATGCAACCATCAAGGCTGTAATACCATCGGGATTTGATTTTTCATTGACATCTACACCATGATCTATAACAGCTTCAACACTTGCCAGATCACCAAATAATACAACTCCCATCAAATCTGTCCAGCCTCCATTGAAAGCATCGCTGTTTTCTGCTGTTTTTTTGCTGATACAGGTACCCTTATCCAGCATTAGCTCGACGGTTGCTTCTGTAAGATAAATTAAAGTCTCTAAATTGACAACTCTTTCTATCGCCCATTTAAAAGCTGTCTTGCCCTGGACATCTTTTAAATTAACATCTGCCCCCTTATCTAGAAGTAATGCCACAGTTTCACTATGACCTGAACTAGCTGCAAGCATTAAAGCTGTAGAACCGTCATCTCCTTTTTCATTTATATCCGTGCCATTATCCAGAAGCATCTTTACAATCTCCGTATCGCCGTTAATAGCTGCTAGAATTAAATCTGTCCAAATTTTGCGAAAATAGTCATCATCTGGCTCAGATTTTGGGGTATCTACTGCACCATTGTCTATCAGTACATTTACTATTTCAGAACGACCTTGTTCTATTGCAAAGCGCAAAGCAGTATAACCATCTTCACTTCTTACATTAATATCAGCACCATTATCAATCAGTATTTCCACTATCTCCGTATATCCAGGACCTGCTGCAAACATTAAAGCTGTCCAACCTTCGACTATTTTTGCATTAACATCTGCTCCCTTGTCTACCAGAACCTTTACAATCTCGGTGTAGCCATTGCTTGCTGCACTAATCAAAGCCGTATAACCATTAACATCTTTTACGTTGACATCTGCGCCTTTACCTAGAAGCCTCTTTACGATCTCAATATAACCCTTTCTAGCCGCACTATTTATAGCTGTGGAGCCATCATTTCCTTTTGCATTGACATCTGCACCTTTAGCTATCAACAACTCTACAATATCGGTGTAACCACCATCTGCTGAACGAATCAAAGCTGTAGTGCCGTCATTTCCTTTTGTATTAATATCAGCACCATTATCTATCAACAACTTTACTGTTTTTATATCGCCTACATATGCAGTCCATATTAAATATGTCCAGCCATCACCAAATACCCCATTATTTAACTCTGACTTTAGAGCAACATCTGCACCACTATCTATTAGTGACTCTACAATATCAAGGTGGCCTGTAATTGATGCAATCACCAAAGCTGAGTTACCATAATTTGCATTTACATCTGCACCATTTTTTATCAGCATCTCAACGATTTCTATTTGACCATTACCTGCCGCACTCATTAAAGGTGTAATAGTATCTGTATAAATATCGTAATTTTTATTGATTATTCTTTCTTGGGTGCCAGTAAAGCCATAATCTTCGGAATAATTAAAAGATACGGTGCTTACAATATCTGATTTTACATTTACGTCTGCTCCATTATCTATGAGCATCTCTACAATATCTGTATAACCAAAACCTGATGCAACCACTAAAGGTGCCCAGTTTTCTTTTGAATTGACATCAGCCCCTTTATCTATAAGCATTGCCACAATCTCTGTAAAGCCACCAATTATCGCATATTTCAAAGCTGTGCTGCCAATATTATTTTTTATTTTTACATCTGCCCCATTATCTATGAGCATCTCTACAATATCTGTATAACCAAAACCTGATGCAACTATTAATGGAGTAAAGCCATACTGGTCTTTTATATTGACATCTGTGCCTAGCTCTATAAGCCTTTTTACTTCATCAAGATTTCCTAACCTGCATGCTTCAATTAATTCAACCACTTCGTATACGATTACTGTTTCGATAAAAGCTTCCTCAATAGGTGTATCCTTATCATACTTTTCTTCTATAATTTGCACCCTATTTTCAGTAAACTCAGCAGTTTCCTTGCAGCCTGTTTCAAATAGGACGATAAATCCCGATAAAATTACTATAAAAAATACTGATAAAAATTTCTTCATGGCAAATATTTTATTATATTATTGAATATAAGATACTTTTAAATATATAAGTTTTAAACTATGTTATGATACTATAATTGATATACAATAAGATTACAATAGGGCGAGTTGATATTTTTAAGAGCCAGATAAACCCTCTGTTTATTGGTGAAGATCCGAAGATCCGAAAGCCAGATCCCAGAAATTGAAACTAGAAGTTGGTGCCCCTAACGTTTGAAAAATCAAACCAAATTTTGAAAGAATTAATTAAGTTTAAAGAATTTTTTTAATATATTAAGCTAATTCCAATTTCTTAAGGTTTAAATTTTTAGAATTACTTCTTAATTAGAATTAGATATAAAAAATTTATTGATTTTCTTATAATATAGTTTACTAAACTAACTTTTATTTGGACTATAGGTATCAGAAACACAAAAATGATATTAAAAAATAGCGATATTAATTATTTCTTCGTTGATGAGTCCGGTGATCCTACATTTTATAATAAAGAAGGAAGATGTATTGTTGGTGAAGAAGGATGCTCAAAAATTTTAATTTTAGGTCTCATTAGAACCGAAAATCCAAACACAATGAGGAAAGCGATTTTGAATTTAAAAGATGAGATTTCAAATGACTCTTATTTGAAAGCTATACCTTCTTGTCAAAGAACTTTAACAGAAGGATTTCACGCCAAAAATGATACACCTGAGATAAGAGAAAAATTCTTTAAATTAATAAAAACTCTTGATTTTAAAGCGGAACTATTTGTTGCAAGAAAAATAGAAAATTTATTTCTAAAAAGACACAAGGGTAAAGAGAAACTTTTTTATGATGATATGATTATTAAGTTATTCGAAAACAAGTTACACTTAGCCTCAATTAATTATATTTATTTTGCTGTAAGAGGTAATAAAAAAAGACAATCTCCCTTAAATGATGCAATAGTTACTGCAAAAAATATCTTTGAAAAAAAATCTAATAAAATAGTTTATTCAGATAATATAATTTTCCCACAAACACCAACAGGAGAACCGTGCTTGCAAATTACGGATTATATTAATTGGGCTGTTTATAGGGCTTTCATTAATCAAGAAGAACGTTACATAAACTTTATAAAAGAAAAAATTAGTCTAATTGTGGATATTTATGATTTAAAAAAATACCCTAAAAATTATTATAGCAGAAAAAATGTTTTCTCTATAGAAAAAATAAGCCCTTTGTAGCTAGGTTGATTAAAATCAACGCACGGCATGAAGCCGACTTTCGCTAGCAAAGGACTAATTAATCATAATATAGCACCATTTATACTAATTGTAAACATAACTCCAAAAGCTATAAAACAGTAATATTTTAAATTTTATATAATAATTATTTAAAATATTTATTATTATAAAGTATAAATTAATGTATTAAGATTGGTGCCCGAGGCCGGAATCGAACCGGCACGAGGATGAACCTCAACGGATTTTAAGTCCGTTGCGTCTACCAATTCCGCCACTCGGGCGATGACTGAATTATTTTAACAAAATTACATCAGACTGTAAACAATTCCATCTAAAATATCATCTTCGCTGACAAGCAATTTTTTCACGCTAAGGTTGCTCATAATCCTAAGTAATATAGCGGTGCCGGCAATAATAACATCTGCCCTTTTTGGATCAAGCCCGGCTATTTTTTCCCTTTCTTCAATATTTACACTGCAAAAAAATTCATAAATTTTCCTTATTTTACATTCCGATAAAATATAATGATGAATTTTATTCTTACTATAAGTCTTCAGCTTCAAATCTACTGCAGCCAATGCCGAAATTGTACCTGCCAGACCAACCATAATAGAAAATCCATGTTTTTTAATTTTAGCGGATATATCTACTAGGCTGGCTGAAATAAATTCATTTAATTTTACAAGTTCATGATTGCTCGGTTTCCCAGATGAATTCCTGAGAAATCTCTCAGTCAGACTGACACAACCCAGTTCAATACTTTTGACCAGGATAATTTCATTTTTATTATTACCCAGAATAAACTCTGTACTTCCCCCGCCTATATCGATTACTAAAATATTTTTTAAATCAGTTTGATATGACATAAACTCTAGTTTTTTTGAGAGTTCATTAATATTTATGCTCTTTAATGCCCCATAAAAACTCAACCGTGCTTCTTCTCTCCCTGTAATAACCTCGACAGTAATGCCAAGTTTCTCATTTACAAGTTTTTTAAACCAGTCTGTATTTTTTGCCTTCCTTAAGGCACTTGTTCCAACAATCCTGAAGCTATCGACATTTTCATCTTTTATCTTTTTAAGATAGTTCGCCAGAACTTCAATTGTTTCTTCTGCGGAATGTTTTGAAATCAATCCTGTTTTATCCAGGTTTTTCCCGATACGAGTAATCATCATCTCTCTTGCAATTGTCTTAAGTTTATAGACACCGTTTGATTTTTTTTTACAGCCAGATATCAATAACCTTGTGGAATTAGTTCCGATATCAATTGCTGCTAGTTTCATTTAAAGAAGGTATGTTTCTAATTAATTGAGAATTTTATATGATTTGTCTGATTACTCTTTTATTTCCCTATTATATAAAATAGCAATATTACCCCATAAATTGAAATCTGAGTACACATTTCCAAGAAGATTCTGAGACTGGGAATTGTTATTATTGGCCGCAGTATTGTCTTCTGCTTGTTCTTCCTCTATTTGTACAAAATAGTTAGTTTCAGAACCCTTGGTCATATTGAATTGCTTTCTTGCCTCAAGTTCGATAGCTTCATCCTGATATAAGCTTTTTTCTTCAGCAAGAAGCTTTATGTTATCATTCCTTGACGAGTTCAACTTTTCTTCAAGTTCAATCAGCTGTTCACGTTTTTTAATAATATTTGATATTTGATTCAGAGATGAAAAAACACAAAGTAGTATAAATATTATAAAGACCGCGATGAAGATATTTATTTTGGTCTTTCTTGACAGCCCGCCTATGACTTTAATATTTTTTTCCATTTTGTTTATTTTTTCAATAAATATTGCTACGAATTTTACTGGAAAAAATATTTATTATTTTTTTAAATTAATATTAATTATTATATGATAATAAGTATAACACATTTTAGCTTTTTTTTGCAATTTTCCAGAGTTCTTCCTTTTCGTCAAGTGATAATTTCTTAAAATCAAGTCCATGTTCCAAAGCATAATTTTCCATAAAATTAAATCTATCAATGAATTTTTTACATGTATTTTTTAAACTTTCCTCACTGTCAATCTTTAAATGCCTGCTCAAATTCACAATGCTGAATAAAATATCTCCAATCTCACCTGATATATGGCTGATTTTTCTATCCGGAAGTTCCCTTTCAAGCTCTTCTATTTCCTCCTTTATTTTATCAAGCACACCACTGCTTTTTTCCCAATCAAAGCCAAATCTTGAGGCCCTTGATTGTATTTCATTTGCATAATGAAGTGATGGCAGTATTTTAGGAATATTTGTAAAAACAGAAAGATCCTTGTTCGATTTCTCTTTTCTTTCTTCTTTTTTTATATTTTCCCAGTTTTCCAGAACTTCCTGGCTGCCCGTTACCAGCTTATCCCCAAAGACGTGAGGGTGTCTCCTGATAAGTTTATTTAAAATGTTTCGAAGTACATCATTTATATCAAACTCAGAATTTTCCCGAGCAATTTTGCTATGAAATACAACCTGGAGAAGAATGTCGCCAAGCTCTTCTTTTAATTCCTGGTAATTCTCGCTCTCAATTGATTCAACGGCCTCATAAGCTTCTTCAACAAGATTTTTCTTGATAGTCTTATGGGTCTGTTCCCTGTCCCACACACAGCCTTTTTCAGATCTTAGCTTTTCCATAACAGCAATCAGTATTAAAAACAACTTCCCGGGATCTCTTACATCATCTAAATTGTTCAACAATTCTTCTGTTAATACAATTGTCATTGGCTCCCGCCTTAAGTAGTTCCGGTTGTATCTTCTGCTCCCGTTGTTGTACTGCTGTCTGTGGTGCTGCCGGTGGTACTTGTAGTACTGCTGTCTGTGGTGCTTGTACTGGTGTCGGTACTTGATGATGTATCGGTAGTGGACGAAACATCTAGAAGTGAACCCTTGAGATCAGTAGTATATTCTATGTTTGTCTTAGATATTAGATCATATATAAAACTTTCCCATTCGATATTTTGTTTATTACTCAAAAGATAAGATTTAATTGTGTCAGTTACTTCACTAAAATCTTTGATATATGCATCTGTGTGATCTGTAACTTTGATTAAATGATAACCGTAAGTAGTTTCTACTATATCGCTTATTTCTCCAACTTTTAATGCGAAAGCCGCTTTTTCGAATTCTTCAATGGTTTGACCTGCACTGATAAATCCTAAATTCCCACCACTTTCTGCGTTTTCGGTATCCTCAGAGTATGTCTTTGCAAGTGTCGCAAAATCTTCCCCATTTTTCAGTTTTTCCTGTATGACCTTAATTTTATCATAAGCTTCCGTTTTTATTTGCTCGTTAAGTTCCTGCCCTTCCGGTATGTTGAATTTTATTAAAATATGACTTACCTGGACTTGTTCTGGTACATTAAACAAAGTCTCTCTGTTAGAATCGTAGTACTGCCTAATTTCTTCATCAGTAACAGCTATATTTTTTGTAACATCCGCAAAAATTTTTTCTCTAAGAACCTCGTTCTTTAATTGATCCATCAGAAAGACTTTACTGATATTTTTAGAGGTCAATGCTGCTTCAAAATCACTCTCGGACGGATAACTGTCTACAATTGTCTGGTAGGCGTTGTCAATCTCTTCCTGTGTTGCTTTAAAATTATTTTTGTCAGCATGATTTTCAAGAACAACCAAAACTATTAATGAATCAAGAATATTGGCTTGAAGAGTTTTAAATTCTGCTGTATTTTCTTCAGGAACCGATGTAGAGTCCTGGTTTTTCAGAAATTCAACATATTTATCTACAGAATCCTGTTTGATACTTGTGCCATTGACTTTAGCCAAAGTTTTACTGAAGTTAAATCGGTAGCCAAAGTAACCAAAAACCATACCGGCAGCCACCGCGAGCACCACAATTACACTCACAACTGAAACTATGATTTTACCTGTTTTAGTTAATCTTTTTTTAGTTTCCGGGACATTTTTGGGTTTTGGCTGGTTTTTAAGTGCTTTCTTTTTCGCCCTCCGCATCTCCTTTGTTTCTTCATTTTCGCTTATTCTTTCTTCATCATCCCACTGATAAACTTTCTTTAAATCTTTTTTTTCATTGTTTTCTTCGTTCAATTTGAATCCTTTTTCATAATTTTTATAATATTTAAATTTAATTTATAATGCTCCCAGATTTTAAATAAAGCCTATTATATCACTTAAAACATTTAATACTAAATCTAAATCTAAATTTTTAGCAGAATTTTTAATAAGAATCTCCCCGCTTCTGGGCAAATATATAAGATTGGGATTTTTATTGGTCATCTTTACTGCGTTTGCGGAACTCATTAATATTTTTTTCAGAGATATTCCCTTTCTTGAATTATAAATAATCTTTTCAATTTTAGCTTTTTTCAACATATTTTTTATAATGGCAATATTGATTAAATTTTTTACCGGTTTTGGACTATTGCCATACCTGTCAGCAATGCTTATAGCTATGCTCTTTATATCTTCTTCGCTTTTAGCACTGCCTAATGTTTTATAAATATTTACTCTTTCTTTCTCATTTTTTATATAACTTTTAGGGATATAGGCACTCACCGGAAGCTCTATTTGCACATTTATATCTTCTTCTATCTCAACTCCTTTTAACTTTTCGACTTCTTCCTTTATTATCTGACAATACATATCAAACCCTACATTGTTAATATGCCCATGCTGTCTGGCCCCTAAAAGTTCTCCTGCACCCCGTATTTCCAGGTCTTTCATCGCTACCTTGTATCCTGAACCAAGTTCAGTATAATCTGAAAGAGTTTTAAGTCTTTGAAATGACTGGAAATTCAAATGCATTCTGTCAGGATAAAAAAAGTATGCATAAGCTTTTTCAGATGATCTTCCGACTCTTCCCCTGAGCTGATACAACTGAGCCAAACCAAACCTGTGAGAATCTTCAACAATGAGAGTATTTACATTGCTTATGTCCATTCCTGATTCAATAATCGAGGTGGTAAGAAGCACATCATATTTTTTGTTTAAAAAATCCTGCATTATTTTTTCAATTTCTTCGCCTTCCATCCTGCCATGGGTCACAGCAATTCTTACGTCAGGCATAAGTACACCAAGACGGTATTTTTTTTCATGCAATCCAACTATACGGTTAAAAACATAGTAAACCTGGCCGCCTCTTTTAATTTCCCTTTCAATCGCCATTTTAATGACCAGATTGTCTTTTTCGCCAACAAAGGTTTCAATTGGGACTCTTCCTGCAGGGTGAGTTTCAATTAAAACGATATCTCTGACTCCGGTAAGTGACATATATAAAGTTCTTGGGATCGGAGTTGCAGAGAGCGTCAGAACATCAACTTCTTTTTTAAGTAGTTTTATCTTCTCTTTGCTGTTTACTCCAAATCTCTGCTCTTCATCCACAATTACCAGTCCCAAATCATTCGGCTTTATGTCATTGGAAAGCAACCTATGGGTACCGATAAGCATATCGATCTTACCATCTTTAAAGTTTTTCAGGATTTCATTTTGCGATTTCTTTGACTTGAATCTGCTGATTACTTCTACAATAACCGGAAAGTTTTTATATCTTTCACTGAAAGTTCTATAATGCTGATCGGCAAGTATCGTGGTAGGAACAAGCATTAAAACCTGTTTGCCGTCTTCAATTGCCTTGAAAGCTGCCCTGACGGCAATTTCTGTTTTCCCAAAGCCAACATCCCCGCATAATAATACATCCATTGGCTTTGAATCCTGCATTGTGGTTTTAACATGATCAATTGCTTTAAGCTGATCTGCAGTTTCAGAAAAAGGAAACAGATCTTCCATTTCTTTCTGCCATACATCATCCGGGGAAAATGCAAAACCTTCCTTCAAATTCCTTTCTGCGTATAGTGATGAGAGGTCAATAGCCAGGTTGTGAACCGAGGCTCTTGTTTTCTTTTTGAGATTTTCCCATTGTTTTGAATTCAGAGCGGTAATCATTGGATTTTTATCACCGATGTACTTATGAATTCTGTCGGACTGCCATATAGGCACGTAAAGTTTGTCATTGTTTGCATATTCTATAAGGAAATACTCTTTTTTATTTTCACCTATCTGTTCTGAGACAATTTCAAGATACTTGCCTATACCATGAGTTTTGTGAACAATATAATCTCCCGGACTGAAGTCCTCGTGCTCCTTCTCAATTACCGATTCCGGTGAATCCCGGTAATATTCCAGCTGCTCGTATATATCAAGCTCGCCATACAGAGAAATAGATTTTGATTCATAACCTCTGAACAACTTGGTGTCAATTATATTTACAACATCACGGTTAAAGCTAAAAAAATCAATTATGCCGGTACTCTCATCACTATTGCCCGAATTTTTACCGGCAAAACAATTTTTAAAAGATATTTTGTTATCAAGTAAAATATCAGTTACTCTTGCTCTTCTTTTTTGACTTTCAAGAGAAATTATCGGGATTTTTTTCTTTTTTAAATCTTTTTTTAAATTCTGTATAAAAATTTCGGAATTACCCATACTTTTTTTCTGCCTGGAAATTCCTTCAAAAACAAAGGCCCCTTCCTTATCTGCTTCAAGGAATGAAGATGTGATGTTTAAACTGTAATCAAAAGACTCGTTTTCAATAAAATCCTTATCCAGAATAAAAGAATTTAATTGTCCCGAAGTCATTTTTAAGTTTTCATTCTCTTCAAAATCACCTGATTTTACAAGCATGTCTATGTCGCTTTTTATCTTTAAATTTACTTCAACAGGATCGCAGACAATAAAACCAAATTTTTTTATATGTTCTTTAGCGATTTGAAAGATTGAAATCATTTCTTCGGATTGATTTAATTGCTCACCTTGAAGATCGTTTGTTTCTGATTGAATTTCCCAGGGGTTAAGATTCGGGAATATCGATATATTTTCCAGACTGCATACTGGCTGCTGGGAATCAATATCATAAATTCTTATTTTTTCAACATCTTCATCCATTAAATCAATTCTTACAGGTTTTTCTACAGCGACATCAAATATATCAATAATATCACCCTTTGCACTGAATTCACCCTTATCAAAAACTTTATTTACTCGTTCGTAACCGATATTGACAAGTTTTGAGATTAATTCATCCCGGTTGATTCTATCTTTAGATTTTACAATTATGCTGTTTTGTCCGTTTAATTTGGATTTAGGGATAAGATCTATTATTGAACTGCTTGTTAATATGATAATAAACGGTTTATCTCCGTCCTTAAATTCCATAATTTTTTTAAAAACTTCAAGCCTGGCTGACAGATTTTCAATGCCGGCAGATTTACCTTTGAAAAAAAAACCGCTTCCAATCGTAGGGTAAAAAAGAATTTGCGGACTGTCTATTAAAGGACCTAATTCCATGGATAGTTCTTTGGTCCTGTCAAGTGTCGAGGCAAGAATTAATAGTGGAAATTGAAATTCATTAAAAAAAGATCCGATCAAAAAGGGCCAGATACTCTCATCTGCAATAAGATTTGCATCGTGTGAGTTTTTATATTTTTCTATGAAATCAAGCCATAGCTCTTCTTTGCTGAAATTATTTATAAACATCAATTATATTTATTCATTGCATAATTAATTCCATATTCGACATAATCCTTTAAAGCTTCGACGCTTACCGAAACAATAGAATCAAGCTCCCTGGTCTCTCTTATTTTGAATTTAGACAAAACAAAATCTGCAGGATCTTTATGACCGGGAGGCCTGCCGATACCAAATCTTAATCTGTCAAAATCGGAGTATCCCAGCTTCTTTACGATTGATTCAAGACCATTATGACCGCCTGTTCCGCCACCCGATTTAAGCTTTATTTCACCAAACTCAATATCAAGATCATCATGGATAACTATTATTGCGTCTATCTTATCTTTAAAGTGTTCAACCACTTTTAAAATGGCAGAACCGCTGTTATTCATGAAAGTGTAAGGCTTTACGCAAAGCACATCTTTGCCTGCATATTCTGATTTAATGAGGATAGAGTTAAATTTAGAAATCTGGCTTAAAATCCCGGTTTCTTCATTAAATTTATTCAGTATTATAAAACCAATATTGTGCCTTGTCCGGTCATATTCTTCACCAGGATTTCCAAGGCCAATAATTAATATCATTTTTCTTCTTTTTCCTTATCAGAAACCTTTTCTTTTGATATAACTTCAGGTTCTGCGGCAGCTGCTTCTTCTTCTATCTCAGCAGCAGCTTCTTCAACAACAAGATGCGTAGGATGAATGATTGAAACAATTATTTCTTCAGGATGATTTAAGACCCTAACATCGCTGCCAATGATTAAATCAGCTACTTTTATGATGTGCCCCATCTTTAAATCTATAATATCATAAGTTATTTTTTCTGGAATTTGCATCGGCAGACATGCTATATGTAATTCTCTTAATCCATGCTGGACGACTCCGCCTTCTTCTTTAACTCCAATTGATTCTTCCTCGTTCAATATTACTACAGGAACAGTAGTTTCAACTTCTTTTTCCATTTGGATCCTGTAAAAATCAATATGTGTAAATTCATGAGTAAAAGGATTCTTCTGGCTGTCTTTTATAATCGTAACTTCCTTTTTATTTTTGCCGTCAACGTTCATTGTCATTTCAATAATCATACTGGCGGTACTTTTACCTTTTAAAATTTCTTTTAATTGCTTTGAATCAATTTTTATGCTTCGGGGTTCTTCTGCCTGACCGTAAATTGTTGCAGGAATAAAACCACCGGCTCTTAATCGTCTGGATGAATTATTTTTTAATTCTTTTTTACTTCTCATTTCTACTTTTAATGAAACGTTACTCATAATGATCCCACCTTAATTGAATATTTTTAAACTAAATTCTTTTTAAACTAAATTCTCGCCCTTGAATAACGAGCTCACAGATTTGCAATGATAAACTTTTTTTATGGTTTTTGCAAGAAGCGGGGCAATTGAAACCACTTTTATTTTATCCTGCCTGAATTCTTTATTTATCGGCAGCGTGTCCGAAACCACAATTTCTTCTGCTCTCGAATTTTCAAGAAGCTCTATTGCATTACCTGAAAAAATTGCATGAGTTGCACCGACAAATACTCTTCTTGCTCCAAATCTCATAAGTATATCGATACCTTCTACAATGGTTCCTCCTGTATCTATCATATCATCAAAAATAATTGCATCCTTATTCTCAACATCTCCAACAAGGTGGTCCATTTTTGCCTGGTTTGGTCCCGGTCTTACTTTATCAAGGATCGCAAGAGGGAAATGCAGTTGATTTGCAAAAATACTTGCTCTTTTAACACCGCCAACATCGGGACTGACAACAACGCCTTCTTTGATATTCCTGGTTTTGAAATAATTTGCAATTATAGGTATCGCAGTTACATGATCAACTGGTATATCAAAGAATCCCTGTATCGTTGCAGAGTGAAGGTCCGAGACAATAAGTCTGTCTATTCCGGCAACTGATAACAGGTCGGCAATCAATTTAGCTGTTATTGGCTCCCTGCCTTCAGATTTTTTATCCTGTCTTGCATAACCATAATGAGGGATCACACAGTTTATA
>Ga0172371_10006432_pt1 | contig 17105 bp, 11 predicted proteins | sample Lak12m_FD_114543 | JGI IMG/M metagenome (GOLD analysis project Ga0172371, IMG submission 114543) | Freshwater microbial communities from Kabuno Bay, South-Kivu, Congo - kab_022012_12m | ecosystem: Environmental > Aquatic > Freshwater > Lake | place: Democratic Republic of the Congo: South-Kivu...
CTCTGCTTCATCACCGAGGTGACGGTCAAGCTGTTCCCGTACTTCCCCGAGAACAACACCTTCCTCGGCTGGACGCTCAAGAGCATGAAGACCGGGTTCGAAGTGCTGCGTGAGGTCATGGTCAACGGCTACAAGCCGTCGGTGGCGCGTGTGTACGATCCCGGCGACGCCGGCTTACACTTCTCGCACTTCGCCGCCGATGACGACTGTGTGCTGCTGTTCATGGCGGAGGGCCCGGCCGGCATCGCCAAGGCCACCGCCGACGGCATCCAGGCGATCGTCGACAGGTTCCCCGAGTGTATCCAGGTCGACAGCACCTACATCGAGACGTGGTTCAACGACCTCTGCTGGGGTCCCGACAAGATCACCGCCGAAGACGAGCGCATCCGCCAGACGCGCAACGTGAACCGCACCACCGAGATCTCGGCCGACTGGAGCTCCATCGGCGACATCTACGAGGCCGCGCGCGACCGCATCATCGCCGAGATCCCAGACATCACGATGATGGGCGGCCACTCCTCCCACAGCTATATCAACGGCACCAACATGTACTTCAACTACTTCTTCAACGTCGTCGGTGTGGGACCGGAGGAGGAGACGGCGAAGTACTACCTGCCCATCATCAGCATCATCTGCGAGGAGACGCTCAAGCGCGGCGGGTCCATCGTCCACCATCATGGGATGGGCAAGGCACGCGCGCCGTGGGTCAAGGACGAGTACGGATCGTCCTACTACATGCTCGACACGCTCAAGAAGGCGTTCGATCCCAACGGCATCATGAACAAGGGGACGATCTTCCCGGTCTGAGGACGACCCCGGAACGTGAGGAGCGGTGCGCGGGATGGCCTCGTGTGCCGGCGGGCCGATCGGCGCGTGAGACGCGAGTCCGTGGGAGACGGGGTGGAGTGAGGCCGATGCGGATCCTGGTCTGCTTCAAGGTGACGCCGGACTTCGAGATGCTGCGGGAAGCGGACTGGATCGCCGGCGAGGGGAGCCTCGCGGAAGGGGCCGGCGTCCAGACCCGGTACGTCCCGCGGGTCCTCAACTGCTTCGACGAGAGCGCCCTCGAGCTGGCGCTGCGTCTGCGCGACGCGGCGGCCGGCCGCTCGTCCGCCGGGCCGGAGCTCAGCGCTGTGTCGATAGGCGGTAAGGAAGTCGAGCCCTTCCTCACGACGCTGCTGGCCCTGGACTACGTGCGCGCGGCGCGCGTGGACGTCGGGGTCCACGTTGACTTCGCTCCCGCGACGGTCGCGAGCATCGTCGCGGCCTACGCGCGGCGGGTCGATCGCAGCGATGTGATCCTGCTCGGGTGCCGGAGCGGACCCGGTGACGGCGGTACGGTGCCGTTCCGCATCGCCGAGGCGCTGGGGTGGCCCTGTATGACCGAGGTCGTCGAGCTCGACGCGCCGCCAGGTGGCCTGCTCAGAGTGGCGGGCCTCGCCGACGACGGGCTGCTTCGGGTCACGTTCCAGCCCCCCTGCGTGCTGGCGGTGGGCAACGCCGTGGTCTCGCGCCTGCGCGTACCGACGCTGCGGGACCGGCTCGCCCGGCGGGACGTGCCCGTCGATGTGCTCCCGGCCGCCGATCTGGGCATCGAGGTAGAGCGTGAGATCGAGCGCGAGCCGTCTCGTCTCATCGGTCTTGAGGCGGTGCGGCGGGCTCGGGCCGGCGTCGTCGTCGACGGCCGGACGCCGCACGAGAAGGCGCAGCGGCTGCTCGACGACCATCTGAAGGCGGTGATCGAGCGCCTGTGAGAGCGGTAGCGGTAGTCGACGGGACTCGCGGCGGCGCCGATGCTCAGGCCCGGGCGCTCGGCACGTTCCTGCGCGAGGGTCTGACCGGCGTGGCGGTCGACGAGACCGTGGTCCTCTACCATGCCGATGACGACAGGGAGCGGCTGATCGAGCTGTCGCCGACGCGCGACGTGCGGCTCGTCAGGATGGCCGCCAGATGCCACGACACGGCGGCCGGCATCCTCGCCGAGATGACGCGCGCCGGCGACCTGTCGCTGGTCCTGCTGGCCGGCGGCGCCGCAGGCGCGGAGCTGGCGACACGCGTCGGATGCCGGACCGGCGGTGCGGTGGTGACCGATGTGCTGGACGCGCAGGTGGAGTCGGACCGTCTCATCTGCAGCCGGCCCGTCTACTCCAATCACATGACGGGACGCTTCGAGCTGCGCGCGCGTCCCTGGTGTGTGAGCGTCGATCCGGGCTGCGTGTCCGCCGGCGGTCCGGGCAACGGCGGTCCGGGCAACGGCCGGCCGGCCGCCATGGAGCATCGCGTCTTGTCCGAGGCCGATGAGACGGCCAGGACGGCCGCGAGCCGGTTCCGGGACATCGAGCTCCGACCGCTGCCGGAGACCGGCGATCTTGCCGGCAGCCGATTCCTGGTGGTCGCAGGCTACGGTGCCGGGAGTCGCGAAGGGGTGGCTCGCATCGCCGCCGCGGCCGCGCGTGCGGGAGCCGATCTCGGTGTCAGCCGGCCGGTGGTGATGAACGCCTGGGCGCCGATGGACCGTCTCATCGGCGTCTCCGGTACGCGCACCGCCCCGGTGCTGTGCATCGTGGTCGGGGCGTCGGGAGCGGCGGCCCTGCACTGGGGCATCGAGAAGGCCGGCTTCATCGTCGCCGTCAACACCGATGAGCGGGCGCCGATCCTCGCCAACGCGGACGTGGCCGTCGTCGAGGAGGGGGTCGCCGTCATGGAGGAGTTGGCGGAGATGATCGCGCCGCGCCGTCTGTGACGACCGTGCGAGGGTGACGACGACGCATGCGGCCGCATGCGGGCCGGCTCTACCTCATACCTCCGCCGGTGTCGTCGGCCCCGGGGTGCCGATGCTCTCAAGCTCCGTCTCTGCCGCGGATGCCTTTCCGGCCGCCGCGGCGGCCGTCTCGGCCTGCAGCGCCAGCAACTCCTGCGGCGCGATGTGGCACTTGTAGGTGTGCCCCGACACGGCTTCCTGGAGCGGCGGCTCCTGCTCCCGGCAGATGTCGCCGAGGAGCCGGTGGCAGCGGGTGTGGAAGCGGCAGCCCGACGGCGGTTCGCTGAGGCTGGGCATGGTGCCGCGCAGCGGGATGCGCTGCTTCGGATCGTCGAAGTCGAGCGTCGGGATCGAGGAGAGCAGCGCCTCCGTATAGGGATGATGCGGCGGATTGAAGACCTCGGCCGCAGCTCCGACCTCGATGAGCTCGGCCAGGTACATCACGCCGATGCGGTCGGAGATGTAGCGCACCACCGCCAGGTCGTGCGAGATGAAGACGTACGAGACGTGCTCGTTGGTCTGCAGCTCGACGAGCAGGTTGAGGATGCTCGCCTGCACCGAGACGTCGAGCGCCGAGGCCGGCTCGTCGCAGATGACCAGCGTCGGGTCGCCGGCGAAGGCGCGCGCGATGGCGATGCGCTGCTTCTGACCGCCGGAGAGGTCGACCGGTCTCTGGAGCAGGAAGCGCGGCTCGACGCGCACGTCGGCGGAGAGCTTGTCGACCTTGCCGCGCACCGACCCGCGGTCGACGCCGCCCAGCTTGCGCACGGCGCGCGTGAGGATGGCGCGCGTGCTCCAGGACGGGTTGAGCGTCGAGTCGGGGTTCTGGAAGACCATCTGGATGGCGCGCAGGGCGTCCTTGGAGCGCCGACCGGCGGTCGCTCGCAGCTGGCCGCCCTCGAACTCGATGATGCCCGAGTCGGGGGCGATGAGGCCGGTGACGCACTTGGCCAGCGTCGTCTTGCCGCTGCCCGACTCGCCGACCAGGCCGAAGGTCTCGCCGCGCTTGAGCTCGAGCGAGACGTCGCTGACGGCGGTGAGCTTCTTGCGGCCGTCCTTGAACGTCCGGTAGACCTTCTCGATGGCCAGCACGTCCGCCTCGGTGGCGCCCCTGGCCTCGAGGCTGGTCGCCAGGACCGGGGTCATATGGGGCATCTCCGGTACGTCCGGCGAGAAGTAGCAGCGCACGTGACGCGACGCTTCGCCGACCGGTTCGGCGTGATGCGGCGAGTAGGCCGCGGGATCGGCCGGCAGCGCTTCGGCTTCGGCCGCCCCTCTGGCGCCGCCGTCGCCGGGCCAGGCGTAGAGATCGGGCTCGCGGCGCACGCAGACCGGCTTGGCCATCGGGCAGCGGGCCGAGTAGACGCAGCCCTTGAGCGGCTCGCCGAGCGCCGGCAGCGTGCCGGGGATGGTCTGCAGCGCCGCGTCGGTCTTGTTCATGCCGAAGCGCGGCACGCAGCGCAGCAGTCCCATGGTGTAGGGGTGCCGCGGATCGGTGAAGACGTCGCGGGCCGCACCCTCCTCGACCAGTCGCCCGGCGTAGAGGACGCCGACCCGCTCGCAGAGACGGGCCACCAGGCCGAGGTTGTGGGTGATCAGCAGGATGGCGGCGTTGATACGGCCGCGCAGCTCCTCGATGAGGTCGAGGATCTCGGCCTCGACGGTGGCGTCGAGGCCGGTGGTCGGCTCGTCGAGGATGAGCAGCTGCGGGTTGATCGAGAGGGCCATGGCGATGACCACCCGCTGCTGCTGGCCGCCGGAGAGCTCGAACGGGTAGCGGTGCAGCGTGGCATCGGGATCGGGGATGGCCACCCGGCGCAGGCTCTCGCGGGCGCGCTCGAGCGCCTCGGACTTGCCGGTGCCCTCGTGATAGCGGTAGACCTCGGCCAGCTGGTCGCCGATGCGCATGGCGGGACTGAGCGCCTGGGTGGGGTCCTGGTAGACCATCGAGACCTTGCCGCCGCGCCACTTGCGCAGCGCCTCTTCGCTGAGCTCGCTGACGTCCTGGCCGTCGACGAGCACCGTGCCGGCGTCGATGGTGCCGTTGGCGGCCAGGTAGCGCATGGCGGCCATCGCCAGGGTCGTCTTGCCGCAGCCCGACTCGCCGACCAGGCCGTAGGCCTCGCCGCGCTCGATGTGCATGGTGATGCCCTTGAGCACCGGCAGGCGGCGGCCGCGGCGATGGAAGGTGACCTCGAGGTCGCGGACGTCGAGGGCGCGCGGCGCCGGGCCACCGGTGGACGGCTGCCCGTTGACGGAGGGCTGATCTGCGGCACTCATTTCGAGAACACCCTTCCGAGGCCGTCGGTGATGAGGTTGACGGCCACCACCAGCGAGGCCAGGGCGACGGCCGGGAAGAGCACCGTCCACGGCGCTATCTGCAGAAAGACGCGCTGCGTGGAGATGGTCAGCCCCCAGTCGGGCGAGGGCGGCGCCAGGCCGAAGCCCAGGAACGAGAGCGTGGCCGCCGTGAAGACCGCGTAGCCGAGCCGGACCGTGCCCTCGACGATGATCGGCTGGGTGATGTTGGGCAGGATCTCGCGCGCCATGACGAACGCCGAGCGCTCGCCGCGCAGGCGCGCCGCCATGACGTACTCGCGTTCACGTTCGCTGATGACCGCCGCCCGCACGGTACGGCTGACGACCGGTGTGAACAGGGCTCCGATGGTGACGATGATGATGGCCGTACCCTTGCCGAGCAGCGAGAGCACCAGGATGGAGGTGATGATGATCGGCAGCGCCAGCAGCACGTCGACGAGGCGCATGATGATCTCGTCGGTCAGGCCCCGCCAGAAGCCGGCCACCAGGCCGATGATGCCGCCCCACAGCAGCGCCAGGATGGTGGCGGCCGGGGCGATGATGAGCACCGTGCGGGCGCCGGCCATGGTGCGCGCGAAGACGTCGCGGCCGAGGTCGTCGGTGCCGAACCAGTGCGCCCCGCTCGGTGCCTGCAGGCTCACGGCCGGATCGACATCGGTGGGGTTCTGGGTGATACCGGTGGAGAAGAGCGCCATGAACACCCAGAACAGGAGGATGAGCATCCCGACCATGAACGTCGGGCTGCGCAGCAGGGCTCTGGCGAGGTAGCGCCGCTGGCGGCGCTGCTCGGCGGCGGCGGCGGCGTCGACCTGGGCCTCGACGGTCGCGCGCGCCGCGGCGGCGTCGGCCCGTATCTCGAGCATCTCGGGATCGGCGCTCAGCTGGGCGCCCTCGGCCCGCAGATCGGGATCGGGGCCGAGGGAGCTGTGTCTCCCGTCCACCTCAGCCACCCTTTCTGATGCGCGGGTTGAGCAGCGCCACGATGATGTCGGCGAAGAGGTTGGAGACCATGTAGATGACGGCGACGATCAGCACCGCTGCCTCGAGCATCGGGATGTCGTGTGTCAGGGCGGCGTCGACCATGAGCTTGCCGATGCCCGGGTAGACGAACAGGGTCTCGATGACCACCAGGCCGCCGATCAGCCAGCCGATCTGGCTGCCGATGACCGTCACCGTCGGCACCATGGCGTTGCGCAGCAGGTGCCCGAAGATGATCCGCCGGCGCGGCAGTCCCTTCAGAACGGCCGTGCGGATGAACGGCATCTCCATGACCTGCACGGTGCCGGCGCGGGCCATGCGGGCGATGTAGCCCAGCTCGAGGAACATCAGCGGGATAGCCGGCAGGATGAGGTAGTAGAAGCGGTAGACGAATGGGGAGCCGTCCGGCGGCATGGCCGTCACCGGCAGCCACTTCAGCGCCACCGCGAAGACGTAGAGCAGCACGACGCCGCTGACGAACTCGGGGATCACGGTCATCGACAGGGAGGAGATGGTGATGCCGCGATCGAGCAGGCTGTCCCGTCGCAGGCCCGCGAACACGCCGAGCAGGATGGAGAGCGGCACGATGACGGCTAACGCGAACCCGGCCAGCAGCAGCGAGTTGCCGAGCGCCTTCATGACGACGGGAAACACCGGCTGCTTGAGGAGGAGGGAGTCTCCCCAGTCTCCGGTGACGAACCCGGAGGCCCAGTTCCAGTACCGCTCGTAGAGGGGCAGGTCGGCGCCCAGCTCGGTGTTGAGCGCGTCGACCTGCTCCTGGGTCGCGTAGGGACCCAGGATGGAGCGCCCCACGTCTCCGGGCAAGACCTCGGCGAGTGCGAAGATCAGCACCGAGGCGAGGATCAGCGTCGGTATCATGAGCAGCAGCCGACGGCCGATCAGGCGCAGCATCCTGGGTCCCCCTCGTTTCAGTCTCTCTCGTCAGACCTCAGAGGCACCTCAGGCGGTCTCCATGAATGCCTGGCCGAGATCGCAGTAGAACGAGCCCGGTCCGCGGACGCCCTGGACGGTCTTCTTCTGCGTGCGCAGCTGGGTGATGTAGAACGCCAGCATGACCGGCGTGTCGTCCTGCTGGATCCCCGACAGCTTCGCGGCCAGCTCCATGCGGGCCGACTCTTCCGGCGTCGACATGTACTCGTCGAAGGTGCTGGCGAAGTCGGCGTTGTCCCAGTGCGAGGAGCTCCAGGCGCTGGTCGGCAGGAGCATGGCCTGGGCGAACACGCCCGGCGTGGGACGGCTGCCCCACTCCACGATCGTCATCGGCGCGTTGAGCCACGGCGTGACGTCGCTGTCGCCGGCATAGAACGCCTCGTAGCTCACCTGGTCGAGCTTGACCTTGATGCCGGCCGGCTCGCACTGTGCCTTGATGAGCTGCGCGTACTGCGGGTTCTCGAGGTACTTTGAGAAGGTCAGCTGGATCTCCAGGCCGTCCGGATAGCCGGCTTCGGCCAGCAGCTGCTTGGCCTTGTCGTAGTCCTGGGCCCGCTGCTCCGGCACGTCGGGGCTGCCCGGGAAGACCGTGGGCTCCCAGAAGGTGTCGTAGCCGAGATAGCTGCGCCCGTCGTAGAGGGCCTTGTTGATGGCGTCGCGGTCGAGGCAGTAGGCGACCGCCTGACGCAGGGCCTTGTTGTCCTTCCAGGGCTCCACGTTCATGTTGAAGCTGACGCAGCGGATGCCGCTCGACGGATAGATGTCGACGCGCAGGTTGGGGTCGCTGAAGAGTGCCTGCGCACCCTGGAAGATCGTCTGCGGCTGAAGGTCGATCTCGCCCGACTGCAGCTGCAGGTTGGCGGCCGACTCGTCCTGGATCATGACCCACTCGACCTGGTCCAGGTACGGCAGCTGGCGGCCCTGGGCGTCCTTGCCCCAGTAGTCCGGGTTCTTGACGGCGGTGGCCTTCTGCTTGGTGACGTAGTCCTGGAGCAGCCAGGGGCCGGTCCCGACGGGGTTGTTGGGCCAATCACCCTCGTAGGTGCGCGGCAGCATGACCGTGTTGTACGAGGAGGCGCTGACCATGAACGGGAAGTCGGCGAACGGCTTCTCGAGGTTGAAGGTCACCGTGGAGGCATCGGTCGCCTCGGTGCCGCCCTGCGAGAGGATGCCTTCGAGGGCTGCGAGCGCGGCCGAGCCGCTGTCGGGATCGACCAGGCGGTCCATGGTGGCCGCGACGTCCTCGGCCTCGAACGGGCTGCCGTCGTTGAACGTGACGCCCTGGCGCAGCTTGAAGGTCCACACCGACGCGTCCTCGTTCGGCTCCCAGCTCTCGGCGAGCTTGGGCACCAGGCCGTTCTTGTCGTCGAGGTCGATGAGGTACTCGCAGAACTGCGAGATGAGCACGATCCCGCCCTGGTCGTAGATGGTGACCGGGTCGATCTCGGTGATCGACGGAGGGATCTGGACCCTGAGCGTGCCGCCCATCACCGGCTCCATGCCGGTGGCGCTGGCGGTCGGCGACGCCGCGCCGCCGCCACCGTCGTCGCCGCCGCAGGCGGCCAGCATGGAGCCGACGGCGGTGACCGAGAGGCCGAGGACGGAGGCGCGGACCAGCATCTGGCGCCGCGTCATGCGCCCGCTTCTGACCTGTTCGACGAGGTCGTCGGCGCAGTCTTTCTGGTACTTGTTCTCACTCATGCGGATGCTCCCCTTTGCGTCTGCTGCACATCGATGCACGTCGTTCGAGGATTCTCAAGGACACGCCTTCGTCGGGATCAGGCAGCAGGTTCCGATCCACTGATCGACACCGGCAAACGTACGCTTTCTACGGCTCTTGTCAAGCGCTTGGGCATGAAAGAAACGCCGAACGTCTCCACACCAGAGGAAACTAACGCCACGACGAATCGCGACGAAGCCGCTCCACCGGGATCTGTGTCGACGTGACCGTGTCGGCCGGCGCTCCATGCTTGCATGATCAGACAGAGTGTCACCGGGCGATGATGCGGTTCGCTGTCCGGCGCCACCTCGTGGGCCCCCCCGCGGACTGCCCGTCCGGGCGGCAGGCGCTCCCCCTGCGGTACTGATCGTCACCCAAACGTGCTCCCCCTGAGCGTGGTCCTGCGGAACGATGTACCACTCAGGGACGAGCACGACGCCCTCTTCGGCAGGTCGGGACTCGTCCCGGTCCGCGTGACCGTACAACCTTCCGTCGCGGATGGCAAGAGCGCCGTAAGAAACTTGTGAGCAGGGAATGCGAGTCGGTCCGCATAATTGGCTATGAGATGCCGCCTTCGACAGCACGAAACACTGGTTTCCGCGTGAGAACAGAACACCACCACTTGCCGCCCGGCTTCCGGACCGGTGGAGGAACGGCCGAATGTAGACCGCTCACCTGGTATGTACCATCCGTCCGTGTGGTAGCCTCGGGAGGCTCGCCCGGTAGATCGGGACGCGGAGAGACCGGTCTCGGTCGCAGTCGTGGGCGGGAGGGACTCGGAGAGGGGGCTCGAGATGGGCAGGCAGTCGCGTACGCCGGCACGCACCAGCCCGCTCTACTCCTGGCTCGCGGCGCTGCTGCGCGATCGGATCGAGACCGGCCGGCTGAAGCCTCACGAGCCGCTGCCGTCGGAGCGCGTGCTGAGCGAGCGCTACGCGGTCAGCCGGATGACCGCCAGGCATGCGCTCGATACGTTGATGAGCGAAGGGTACGTGTACCGCACGCCTCGGCGCGGGACGTTCGTGGCTGAGCCGAGGCTGCAGTTCAGCGTCGGCAGCTTCACGCGCGTGATGAGCGACGCCGACGGCAGACCGGGGACGAGGGTCCTGTCGGCCGCCACCGTCGACCCCGATCCGTCGGTGTCGGAGGCGCTCGGCATCCCCGCCGGCGGTCGTGTCCACGTGCTGCAGCGTCTGAGGACCGCCAAGGGCGAGCCGGTGGCCATCGAGACCATCCAGGTCTCGGCCGATCGGTTCCCGGACCTGCTCGCGCACGATCTGGCGGGATCGCTGTGGGAGCTGTTGCGCTCGCGCTACGGCGTCCATCCGGCACAGGCCGACGCTCGTATCGTGGCCGTCAGCCTCGACCGCTCCGCCGCCCAGACGCTGGGGGTGAGGCGCGGCAGTCCGGCGATCGTCCTCTCACGGGTCGTCTTCGACGACCGCGGCGAGGTCGTGGAGCTGGCGCGCGACGTCTATCGGGGCGACCGGGCGGAGTTCGCCGTCACCGCGCCTGTGGAGGCCGCCGGCGGTGGGCGCTGAGCACGGCGCGGTCCGTGGAGACGGCGGCGCGCCGTCCGGCGAAGAGGGTCGCGGCGGTCGGTGGCCGCTCCGCGTGGCTCGACCGCGGCTTCAGAAGAGCCGCACGCCCTGTCTCTTCAGCGCCGCCTGGACTCGCGTGACGTCCACCCGTCCGGTCGTCGTCCCGTCCCGCAGGGACACGGCGGCCGCCACGCCCGCCGCCTGGCCGGTCAGCGCACAGCACACCTGGCTGCGGACCGCCGCGTGCGAGACCCGGTCGCCGGCCACGCAGCGCCCGGCGACCAGCAGGTCGTCGACCTCGCGCGGGACGAGGATGCCGTACGGTACCTGGAAGTAGCGTCCGGTGGTCGGCAGCACGAGGTGTCCGTAGCCGTCGATGAACTCCGGGAAGATGCCGATGGAGTCCGGGAAGCGCGCCTCGCCGAGCACATCCTCGGCGGTGAGCTCGCAGCGGCCCACGATCTTGCGTGAGTCGCGTGTGCCGAGCGTCATGCCGAACGTACGCAGGCGGGCTTCCTCGAAGCCGGGTGCGAAGCGTCGCAGGGCTTCGATGGCCAGCAGCGCCTGGCGCCGACCCTCGATCTCGGCCCGGGTGAGGTCGCGCACATCGGTGCAGTCGTAACCTTTGAGCAGGATCATGTTGAGGTAGGTCATCTCGCCGGCCGGGGTGATGCGTCCCCAGGTGCCGCCGATGCTGTCCATGTCTTCGGGAATGATCCCGGCGCGACGCGCCTCCTCGAACGGCTCGCGGAGGTAGGGGCTGAACAGCTCGTCCTCCTTGCCGGCGGTCTCCATCTCCCATGCCCGGTCCCAGTCGCGATAGGTCGGACGCCGCTCGGCCGCATGCTGCAGGAAGCGCCGGCCGACAACGCCCGAGCAGGAGAAGACGACCGTGACGCCCAGCGTCTCAGTCGAGGGCGTGGCGTGACAGGGGGCGCCGGCACGGTCGGCGATGTCGGCGTCGCCGGTGGCGTCGATGACGCGCCTCGCAAGGACCGCCTGCCGTCCGGACTTGCTCTCCGTGATCACGCCCTCGATGAGCCCGTCGTTCACGATCGGCGCCACCGCCAGGCAGTGCAGCAGCGGCTCCACGCCCGCCTCCCGGACGAGCTCATCGGCGACGCATTTGAACATCTCGGGATCGAGGGCCTCGCTCAGCGACTGCGACTCGGGCTGGGTGCCCCCCATCGCCTTGGCACGCTGCTCGAACTCAATGCCGAGCCCCTCGCTGTCCACGGTTCCCTCGCGCCGGTACCAGGCGACGCTTTCCACGCCGACCTGGGTGATGACGCCGCCGAAGCAGCCGTAGCGGTCGAGCAGGGTCGTGTGCGCTCCCTCGCGGGCGGCGCCGATCGCCGCCGCCAGGCCGCCGGGACCGCTGCCGACGACCAGCACGTCGGTCTCCAGGAGGACGGGCGTGCTCCTCGATCCCTCCGTGACGTGTCGTGGCATGTGACCTCCAGTGATGCCGGCGGCGTGCCGGGCGGTGCTCTCGTCGATGCCGTCGGGTCCCCGGCGGCGTTTGACAAAGGATAGCGCAACGTTCATGGTACATACCAGCGCTACTGGTACATACCAGAGGTGATGAGTCATGGAGGACAACGACAGCCTGAGCCCGCACGAAGAGGCGGCGGACGGGTCCGCCACGGGGCCCCCGTCGTCGGCGAAGACGATCGCGGGGCCTGGCGGCGCTCCGGGGCTCGCCGCGCGCAGGCGCTCGCTGGCGCGTCTGGCCGACGAGACCTTCGACGTCCTCGTCATCGGCGGCGGCGTGACCGGCTGCGGCGCGGCTCTCGATGCCGCCGGGCGAGGCCTCAGCGTCGCCCTCGTCGAGAAGCGCGACTTCGCCGCCGGCACCTCGAGCCGTTCGAGCAAGCTCATCCACGGTGGCCTGCGCTATCTCGAACGACTGGACTTCAGGCTGGTGCGCGAGGCGCTGCACGAGCGCCGTCTCCTCATCGAGAAGATCGCGCCGCACATGGTCCACCCGACGCGCTTCCTCCTCCCTCTCACGCACAGGGTGTGGGAGAGGGTCTACATGGGGTCGGGGCTCCTGCTCTACGATGCCCTGGCGGGGCCACGGTCCGCGACCCCGCGTCACCGCCACCTGTCGCATGCGGCATGCCTGCGGGCCGTGCCGTCGCTGCGCGACGACGCGCTCGTGGGCGGGATCAGCTACTACGACGCCCAGGTCGACGACGCCCGGTTCTCGGTGATGCTGGCCCGCACCGCCATGGCCGGCGGGGCCGTGTGCGTCCCCGCGGTCGATGTCGTGGCGTTCCTGCGTGAGGCGGACGGGATCCGCGGCGTGCGCGCCAGGGACCTCGAGTCCGGCGCGGAGCTCGAGGTACGGGCGCGCTCGGTCGTCAATGCCACCGGGGTCTGGACCACGGAGATCGAGCGGCTGGCGGGAGTCGAGGTCCCGATGATGGTGCGACCGTCAAAGGGCGTGCACATCGTGGTGCCCAAGGCGCGCATCCGGTCCGACTACGCTCTCATCCTGCCCACCGAGAAGAGCGTGCTGTTCGTGCTGCCCTGGGGTGAGCAGTGGATCGTCGGGACCACGGACACGGAATGGCGGTTCGGTCTCGACCACCCGGCGGCCACGCACGCGGACATCCGGTACCTGCTCGATCACGTCAACGCGATCCTCAAGGACCGGCTGACGCTCGACGATGTCATCGCGGTCTACGTCGGCCTGCGCCCGCTGGTCGACGGAAGCTCCGGCGAGACGGCCAGGGTGTCCCGGGAGCACGCCGTACGGCGCAGCGCGCCGGGACTGGTCAGCGTGGCCGGCGGCAAGTACACGACGTACCGGGTGATGGCCCAGGATGCCGTCGATGCGGTCGCCCGTGAGCTGCCGTTCGCCGTCGATGCCAGCCGTACGGCCGACACGCCGCTGCTCGGTGTCGTGGGACTGTCCGGCGCAGCGACCCGGCTGCGGGCTCATCCCGGCGCCGTCTCGCTGCCGCCGGAACGTCTCACGCATCTGATCGGCCGCTACGGGACGCTTGCCGCCGAAGTCCTCGACCTGGTCGTCGACGAGCCCTGCCTCGCGGCGCCGCTGCCCGGCGCCGGGAAGTACCTGGCCGCCGAGGTCGCCTACGCGGCGCTGAAGGAGGGGGCGCTCCACGTCGACGACGTCCTCACCCGCCGCACCCACATCGCGTTCGAATCCGCCGATCGAGGGCGGTCGGCGGCGGAGCACGTGGCCCTGCTGATGGCCCCGGTCCTCGGCTGGGATGCGGCTGCGGTCGAGCGCGAGGTCACCCACTATCGGGCGCGTCTGGATGCGGAGCACGCCGCCCAGTCGATGCGGGACGACGCCGCCTCCGACGCCGCCCGCTCGCCGGTCCGCGACGTGCGGCTCGCAGCCGGATGAGGCACGCCGCCGCATGAGCGCCGACCGTGAAGGAACGGCGGTCGGCAAGCCCAGTACCACACGACTCCCCGTGCCGTGTACGGTGAGGTCGTCGAACAGGGAGGACGGTACATGACTCAGAGCACACCAGGCCCGATCGCCGGCGCCGGCATGGCGCCGTTCGCACCCCCCATCCGCAGGCTCATGGGGCCGGGGCCGTCGGACGTGCACCCGCGCGTCCTGGCGGCGACGGCGCGGCCGACCATCGGCCACCTCGATCCGGCCTTCGTCGGCATGATGGACGAGCTCAAGGAGCTGTTGCGCTACGCGTTCCAGACGGCCAACGACGTCACCTTCCCCGTCTCGGGTCCGGGCTCGGTGGGCATGGAGACCTGCTTCGTCAACCTCGTCGAGCCGGGCGAGACGGTCGTCGTCTGTCGCAACGGCGTGTTCGGCGGACGCATGCTCGAGAACGTGCGCCGCTGCGGCGCGACGGCGGTCGTCGTGGACGACGAGTGGGGCGCGCCGGTGTCCCTCGCCAAGGTCGAGGCCGCGCTGGGCGAGCATCCCGAGGCCACGCTGGTGGCGTTCGTCCAGGCCGAGACTTCTACCGGCGCTCACACTGAGCCCGGACCGCTGGTGGCCCTGGCTCACGAGCACGGCTGCCTGACCATCGTTGATACGGTGACCGCCCTCGGCGGCTGTCCGGTCAAGGTGGACGAGTGGGGCATCGACGCCGTCTACTCGGGCACCCAGAAGTGCCTCTCCTGCCCGCCCGGGCTCTCACCGGTCAGCTTCGGAGAGCGCGCCGTGCGCAAGGTCCAGGATCGTACGACGCCCTGTCAAAGCTGGTTCATGGACCTCGGACTGCAGCTCGGCTACTGGTCGTCGGGCGCCCGCACGTACCATCACACGGCGCCGGTCAACGCGCTGTACGGGCTGCACGAGGCCCTGCTGATGCTCCGGGAGGAGGGTCTCGAGGTCGCCTGGGAGCGGCACCGCCGCAACCATCTGGCCCTGGCCGCCGGCCTGGACGAGCTGGGACTCTCGCTGCTGGTCGAGGAACGACACCGTCTGCCGCAGCTCAACACGGTCGTCATCCCCGAGGGGGTCGACGACGCCGCCGTGCGCACCTACCTGCTCACCGAAGCGGGCATCGAGATCGGCGCCGGTCTGGGGACGCTGGCCGGCGGAGTCTGGCGTGTCGGGCTGATGGGCTACTCGAGCCGGGCGGACAACGTCCTGCCGTGCCTGGAGGCGCTCGAGACCGCGCTGCAGGAACAGGGCCGCCCGGTGACGCCGGGACGGGCCGCCGCGGCCGCACAGCGGGTGTGCGCCGGGTAGTCGCAGCGTGCCGGGCTCGCCGGCGCCGCGCCCGGGAGCCCGGAGCCGGGTCCGCGATGCGTCCTCGGGACGTTCAGTCGAGGCAGTAGGCGTCCAGCTGCCGGCGCGTCACGGGATCGAGGTCGTCGGGCGGCTCATACCGGTCGAGCAGCTCGGCGACGCGCGCCGCGCCGATCGTCGCCAGGTCGTGCCCGCCGAGACCCTTCCACGTCTCGTACGGCGCCCGGTTCATGATGGTCCGGAGGGGGACGTCTCGCGCGTGCCTGCGCGTGTGGGCGTGGCCGAGAACGCCGCCGCCGGGACCGGCCGCCGCCACGACGTCGAGGGCGAGCGTCTCCGCGTCCACCTCGATCGGCCGCCGCGCCATGCGCAGGCCGGTGAGCACCTCGTCATCGATGACGAACTTCTCCGGGCAGAAGCAGTTGAATGAGGAAAGGATGCCGGCCGCGTGCAGGACGTACTGCGCCCCGGCGCGCAGGACGGTGTCCATGGCGAGCGCCGATTCCGCTCCGGCCTGGGCGTCGGGAAGGTGCGCGTCGGTGACGCTGCCGCCGGCGCGCACCGGGACGCCCAGCCAGTGGCCCAGCCGCACCGTGGCCTCCATGAGCTGCCAGTACACCGGCGCCCCGATCATGAGCGCGCCACTCTGCATGGAGGAGAGCGACGAGGTGCCACCGTACAGGAACGGTGCGCCCTCACGGGCCAGCTGCGTGAGCACGAGTCCCGTCAACAGCTCTGCGTGCTGGACGGCGAGCAGGCCGGCCGGAGTGACGGGAGCTGTGGTGCCGCCCATCGCGCAGACGGCGACCAGGACCGGCTGGCCGAGACGGGCGAGGCGCAGCAGCACCTGGGCGCCCTCCCCGGAGAGCTGCAGCGGCGAGGTGGTGTTGATGACCGACCAGAGGCGCGGCCGCGTGTGCCAATGGGCCCCGTGCAGGATCTCGAGCACGTCGGTGGCCACGCGGAGCTCGGCCAGGGAGGTGACCGTGTAGCGGCAGCTCTTGTCGCTGCACGTGGCGTGCAGGTGGGCGATGAGACCGGCTCGCCGCTCCTCCGGTACATCGCCGGGCTCGACGCTGTAGCCGAGCACGTCGATGTTCGGCGAGAGGTGCGCAAGCGCGACCGCCGTGCGAAGGTCGGCCAGCGTACCGGACCGGTACTCGCCGTCGCTGAGCACGAACGGCGGCCCGGAGGCACTCGCCAGCACGGCGGGCTCATCGAGGTCGACGCGCAGATCGAGCTCGGGTCGTCTGCCCGCCACCGTGTAGCGCGCCGGGACGGTGGCTCGCGCCCGTTCGACAAGCGCGTCGCCGAAGTGAGCGCACCCTCCATCCACCCGGGCGCCGTTGGCCCTGAGCAGCTCCAGCGCCTCCGGGTCGAGCACAGCGCAGCCGACTTCTTCGAGCAGCGCGAGCGCCGCCTCGTGGATCTGCCGGCAACCCTGCTCGTCGAGAGCTGGTCGGGCGGCTTCGTTCACGTCGCCTTCTTCGTCCATCCCGCCGGTCGTGCAGTGTGCGTGTCGTGCCGTCTCGTGCTGCTTGTCATCGGGCGTCCGACGACGTGCAGACGGTCACCTGATGCTTGTACCCGCCGATCGTCACGCGCCGTGTGTCACGCGCCGGCCGCGATGTAGGCCTCGACCAGCTCGTCCATCGTCGCCTTCATCCCGGCGCTCAGCGGCTCGGGCGTGTGCTCCGTCATGATGTCGACGAGCTTGCGGTGCGCCTTCTCCGTGGCGTCGAGCGAGCCGCCGGCTTCCCAGGCCGCCTGGGTGCTGCGGTTGAGGATCGTGGGCCGCCACTGCAGGCCACGGACGTGCCGCTTCGTGTGCTTCTGACCGAGGAACTCGCCGCCCTGACCCACCGCGGCGATGGTGTCCAGCGCCAGGGTCTCCTCGTTCACCTCGATGCCTTCGAGGGCGCGGCGGTTCATCGAGATGACCTCGTCGGTGAGCACCACGAGCTCGCCGGCCGCCGTGAGGCCGAAGTCGAGATAGCCGATGTCGTGGTTGAGGTTGGAGCCGGCCTGCATCGAGAGCAGCGTGAGCTCGGTGATGTCGATGCCGGCGTTGGCGTCGACGCACTGCGAGTCGCTGGTGCCGGCGTAGCCCCAGTTGGGGATGTCCATCCA
>Ga0172371_10006433_pt1 | contig 17103 bp, 14 predicted proteins | sample Lak12m_FD_114543 | JGI IMG/M metagenome (GOLD analysis project Ga0172371, IMG submission 114543) | Freshwater microbial communities from Kabuno Bay, South-Kivu, Congo - kab_022012_12m | ecosystem: Environmental > Aquatic > Freshwater > Lake | place: Democratic Republic of the Congo: South-Kivu...
TAAAGAAAAACCGATATTCATCGCAGACGGCCATCACAGATATGAAACCGCGCTCGAGTTTCAGAAAGAAATGAACGCGGCATCAGTTGCCGATTCACCGATTCACCGATTCACCGATTCACCAAATCCATGGGATTACGTTCTTATGTTCCTTGCCAATATGTCGGATGAAGGGCTTACAATACTTCCCGCGCACCGGCTTGTTAAGAATCTGCCGGAAAACTCTCTCGATATTCTTTCAGCGCATTTTGAGATAGAGGCCCTTGCGGGAAATGAGAATATCATAGATGTTTTATCAAAACATGAGCATGCCATCGGCTTTTTTCAAAAGGGAAGCGAAAAGATGTATCTTCTCCAGAATAAAGGCTTAGGCCTTGAAAATATTAACCCTGCGTTAAAAGAACTTGATGTTACCCTGCTACATGAACTAATATTTAGGAAACTGCTGAATATTACCGAGGTAACGTACGAAATGGACCCGTCTCAAACAAAGGCTATGGTCAGGGAAGGAATGTATGATGCGGCGTTTTTCCTGAATCCTACGGGAGTGAAGGATGTGGAGAGAGTAGCCCTTTCAGGAGAAAGGATGCCGCCAAAGTCCACATATTTTTATCCCAAGCTGTTAACAGGAATGGTTATATATAAATTCGGGGATTAGGGACTGGGGATTAGGGACTGGTAAAAGATTTAACTAGTCCCTAGCCTCTAACCCCCAACCCCATTAACTAAGGGAGGAGTTTTTATGTCTATTAAAGTAGCAATTAACGGATTTGGAAGGATTGGAAGGGTTTTTTTAAGGCAGAGCGCGGGGAATAAAGATTTTGAGATTGTCGCGATTAATGATCTCACGGATTCAAAGACACTTGCGCATCTTCTCAAATATGATTCTGTCCATGGCATATTCGGAGCGGATGTAGAAGCAAGCGATAGCGGGATAAAAGTCAACGGCAAAGAGATAAAAATACTTGCTATTACAGACCCCGAGAAACTGCCGTGGAAAGACCTTGGCATTGATGTTGTTCTGGAGTCAACAGGCAGATTTACGGACAAGGCGTCAGCGTCAAAACATCTAACAGCAGGCGCAAAATGGGTCATTATATCGGCTCCTGCAAAAGACCCGGATGTTACTGTCTGCATGGGGGTTAACGAAGAAACTCTTGACCCGTCAAAGCACAAAATAATCTCAAACGCCTCATGCACGACAAATTGCCTTGCGCCTGTTGCAAAGGTATTGCATCAGGAATTCGGCATAGTCAGGGGTTTGATGACGACAATCCATTCATATACAAATGACCAGCGCATTCTTGACCTGCCGCATAAAGATCTAAGGAGGGCCAGGGCTGCCGCGATGTCCATGATACCAACGACAACCGGTGCTGCAAAAGCAGTGGGGCTCGTTCTTCCTGAACTTAAAGGCAAGCTTGACGGCATGTCAATAAGAGTTCCGACCCCGAATGTCTCTGTTGTTGACCTTGTGGCAGAGCTTAAAAAAGATGCAACGGCAGAGGATGTGAATGCAGCATTAAAAAAGGCGGCAGAGTCCAGGATGAAAGGCATTCTGCAATATACGGAAGACCCGCTGGTATCCATAGATTTTAACGGCAATGACCATTCTTCTATCGTTGATGCGTCTGTCACAAAGGTGCTTGAAGGGAGAATGGTGAAGGTTATCTCATGGTATGATAATGAGACCGGATACAGCTCGCGGGTGAGAGACCTGATAGTCTATCTTACAAAAAGGAGATAGTTGGCTATGGCGAGAAAGAATAACGGCAATCCTGTGCCAATCAAGGATATACTGAGCAAGCTCACTATAGAAGAGTTAAATATAAAGGGCAAAAAGGTATTTATCAGGGCTGACTTCAATGTGCCGCTGGATGATAACCTCAGCATTACCGACGACCGCAGGATTCGTTCTACGCTTCCGACAATAGACTATGCAATAGACGAAGGGGCAAAGATTTTACTCGCGTCCCATCTTGGAAGGCCAAAAGGGAAAATAGACCCGAGGTTTACACTGGCGCCGGTTGCAAAGAGGCTTCAGAGGCTTCTTGGCAAGGAGGTCACATTCGCGCAGGACTGCATAGGCCCTCAAGTCGAAAGCATTGTCTCAAAGATGAAAGAAGGCGATGTCGTGCTGCTTGAAAACCTCAGGTTTCATGCGGGAGAAGAAAGGAATGACGAAGAATTTGCAAAGGCGCTTGCAAGGTTGGCAGACTTTTATGTAAATGACGCCTTTGGGGCGGCGCACAGGGCGCATGCATCAATTGTCGGAGTCCCAAGGTTTATTCCTTCGGCTGCCGGGTTTTTGATGAGGAAGGAAATAGAATACCTGAAAGGCACGGTCCAGAATCCTGTCAGGCCGTTTGTCGCCATACTCGGCGGGGCCAAGGTCTCAGGCAAGATAGGCGTTCTCGAAAATCTTGTTGACAAAGTTGACAAGGTTATAGTCGGCGGCGGCATGGCATATACATTCATAAAGGCTATGGGATACGAAGTTGGAGATTCTCTGGTTGAGACGGAGATGCTTGAATTCGCAGAAATGATAAGGAGAAAACTTGTCAGCAATAATGTGAAGTTTTATCTCCCTGTTGACAGCGTTATAGCCCAGAGCATGGAAACCGGCTCCGAGACAAAACTTGTTACAACGCAGGAGATCCCGAAAGGCTGGAGGGCTCTTGATATAGGGCCTGCATCTGCCAAACTTTTTGCGGAGGCAGTGCAGGACGCAAAGACAATAATATGGAACGGCCCGATGGGTGTTTTTGAGATGGATGCGTTTTCGAGAGGCACCTTTGCCATCGCGCATGCGGTGTCTGACGCATACGCGCTCACAATTGTGGGTGGAGGCGATACTGACCTTGCCGTGCACAGAGCAGGCGTTTCGGACGCGATATCTTTTATATCAACAGGCGGCGGGGCCTCGCTGCAGCTGCTTGAAGGGAAAGAGCTTCCCGGGATTGCGGTATTGACGGATAGAAAAGAGGAGTAGAGGGCGATTAGCTCAGTGGTAGAGCGCTTCCTTCACACGGAAGAGGCCGTGGGTTCGATACCCTCATCGCCCACCATAGATTAGAACATAGATTAGAATTTTTTAGCTTACTTCTTTTTGCTTTTAGCTTTCTTTTTATGCGTATCGCAGGTCTTGCACATGGCCGTCCCTCCTTTTACTTTTTCCTTTTTTTGGTTATCTCCTCCAGCTTTTTCTTTGCCAGAGCCGCCTCTTTGGATTTAGGATATTTTTTTATCAGTTGTTCAAGGATACCTTTCCCTGCCTTTTTATCTCCCAATTCAATAAAAGAATAACTCTGTTTCAGAAGCGCTCCCGCGGCTTTTTCGCTCTTGGGATAGGTTCTAAGCAGCGAATCATACTCAACGATTGCTCCTGCATAATCTTCTTCCGCATAATAAGTCTCTGCGATCCAGAACCGGGCATTGGCGGCAAGCCTGTCTCTTGGAAATTCCTTGAGGAATGCCTCGAACTTTTTTCTTGCCTCTTTATATTTTTTGTTTTTGAAGGCGGCATAGGCTGTTCCATACGCCTTTGCAGGGTCTTTTATCTCCTGCTCTTTTGTCTCGGGATCTTTTGCCTCTGTTATTGTCTCGCCTGTCCCGGTTTTAGCATCTGTTGTTTCTGCTTTATCTTTTTCTTTTTCTTTTGCATCTGCTTCCTGCTTTTGTGAGAACTTATTATTCAGTTCTTTTACCTGCGCCTCAAGCGCGGTTATCTGTGAGCGGAGCAAATCCATCTCTGCGGACTTATCCTTCAAAAGTTTATCAACGAAATATTTATTTTCATCAAACCTGCCCGTCAGTGTCTGGAGATCTTTTGAAATCCCTGAGACCTCTGAGCGGAGCGATGCCTCGCTCTCTCTCAGAGCAGTAAACGATTCTTCTTTGGCTGCGTTTTCTGTTTTTTTATTTAAGGCAGCCAAAGACGTCTTTATCTCAGAGGTCTCTTTCCGGATATCAAAAGAATCTCTCTTCAGTTCATTTATATCGGCCTTCATCACCTCAGCGACATCAGCGGTTATACAGCCCGCAAGAAACAACAGCAAGACAATAACGATAAACGGTTTCATTTATTTAAGTTCTTTTCCCGTTGATGTGAATTGAACCCTTCTGTTTTTCTGCCAGCACTCTTCGGTCTGTTCCGTACAGAGAGGCTTTTCCTCGCCGTAACTTACCATCTCAAGCCTTGTCTTTGATACGCCTGATGATACGAGATAATCCCTTGCCGACTTTGCCCTTTTTTCGCCAAGCGCAAGATTATATTCGTTGGTGCCTCTGTCATCTGCATGCCCTTCAAGGGTCATTTTTGCATCCTTGTTTTTCATCATCCAGTCTGCCACATCTTTCAGAGTCGGCTTCGCGTCTTCCCTGATGTTGTATTGGTCAAAAGCAAAAAGTATGTTCCCGAACATGGAAGTTTTGACGTTTATCGGCTCTTCTTTTACAGGCATGGTCTCTACTTTTTTAGGGGCTGCTTTTGACGCCTCTTCCGTCTTCATGGGCTGCTCGGTCTCAGCCTTCGGCGCTGTTTCCTTTTGGACTGTTTCCTGCTTTTCAGGCGCAGTTACTGTTTTTTTCGCGCATCCGGCGAAAATAAATCCTAAAGCTAACATCAATACAAAAAACCTTCTCATAAAACCTCCTTCTAAAAAGTTAATTAGGCGACCATTTAGGGCCAAAGGCCCTTAACCATGCAGGTATTATTCTTTTCTGTGCTTCTCCGTTTGCTCTCATTATATAGATGCCGGTTTTGCCGTCCCTGTCGGACGAGAATATTATAAATCTTCCATCAGGAGAAAGTGAAGGGTCTTCATTGTTTCCTTTGTCCGTAAGCCGGGTGAGTTCTGAGCCGTCAACGGCAATCGTAAAAATCTGATGCCTGCCTGCATGTCTTCCAACAAAGACAATTCGTTTCCCGTCCGGCGCCCAGCTCGGAGATGTATTATATGAGCCTTCAAAGGTCAGCCTTCTCGCATCCCGCCCCTCCTTATTCATTATATATATTTGCGGTGTCCCGCCTTTATCCGAAACAAAGGCTATCAGTTTTCCGTCAGGCGAGACAGCAGGTGAAACTTCTATCCATCTTGCTGACGTTATCCGCGTCAACGATGACCCGGAAATTTTCAATCTGTATAATCCATAAGTTTCATCTTTCGATGATGAAAAAATAACTTCGTCGCCGTTAGGGAAAAAATTACCTGACATATTCAGCCCGGTTGAAGCGAATATTTTTTTCTCCGTCATTTTCGTAAAGTCTAACAGATATATGCCCCATTGTCTATTCCTTTCCGAAGAATAAACAAGCTTGGTGCCGTCTTCTGACCAGTGAGGCCTAAGGACAAAATTACCCCTTATCCCTAACCGTTTAATCCCTGTGCCGTCCCAATCCATTATGTAAAGCCCTTTTTTGCCCTCATCTTCGGCAACAAAGGCGATTTTTGTCTTGAATATTCCGTTCTCTCCCGTGATATGTTTATATATGTCGTTTGCGATAGTATGGGCGAACTGTTTTATCGAGGCCCTTCCCGCTTTATACTCTCTCTTGAAAACCTCTCCGCTGCCTGTTACATCATAGAGGGATACTATTGCAGTAATGTTCTGTTCGCCGCTGACCGTTCCTTTTATGACAGCCTCTGCGCCAATCACGCTCCAGTTCTTAGGATTGAATGCCTGAGAAGAACTTTCTATATAAGCGTCTTTGTCAATGCAGAAGAACAATCCTGTGAAATCAAGGTCATTTTTTATGATCTCCGAGATAACTTTTCCGTCGCGCCCGGTGAATTCAGGGATGGCTATGGGAAGTTTTTTTATCGCGGGAGAATTAATGTCAATGTAAATCTTTGCTTCGCAAACAGCAGTGAACAGTGAAAATATCAGAAAAAAAATTATGATGCACGATGCATGATGCACGATACAAGATACAGAATTCTTATATCCTGCCTCCTGTATCTTGTATCCTGTATCTTTAAGATTCATGGCGTAAACCTAAGCTCTATCTCCATCTCATAGGGCGGAGGAGAAACAGGGCTTGCCTTATTGATTGCCCTTAATACAGAGCGGTCAAAAAGAAGATTGCCTGAGCCCCTTTCAATTTTATTTATTCTTATGCTTCCGTCCTGCCGTATTATAACCGATATTATCGCCTCAAAATTTTTACCCCACGCTTCGGGGAATGCCCAGCGCTGCCGTATTTCATTCCCTATCTTATCGGAATAATTTTTTTCGGGAGAACCGGATGTTGTTTTGCCTGCAGGCTGAGAGGCCTCTGCCGTATCTCCTTTGGGGATGTTAGAACTTTTTATGGAAATGCTCTTCCTTAATTTGACGAGGCGCTTTGCTTTTTTTATAGCTTTCATTACAGCAATTCTGTCTGATATATATTCTTTTGTTTCTTCGAGATTTTTTGCTGTATCGTCAGTTTGCGAGGATATGTCCGGCTGGGGAGCCGAGTCGTTTGCAATTGTTGCCCTGTTTTGACTTGAAACAGAAGGCTTAGCAAGTTCAGGGCCTACAAGACTTACAATATACGGAGAAGGCATGGCAAAGTGGTTTGTCTGTTTTATAATGATAACTGCCGCAAAAAAAAAGGCTGCATGGATTATGAGAGAAAAGATCGCGGTTGCAGGAAGGCTTGGCCCCTTCATTTCCTGTCTATGATTATCTTCGGTTCGGTTATCATCCCAAGCTTCTCGATCCCTGCCTCCTTTATATCGCTCATAACCTCGACAACAAGGCCGTAGGGCACATCTTTATCGGCTTTTAGGAAGACATTCGGATTCAGTTTGCTGATGGCGCTGAGCTTTTGTTTCATGGCAGGCATAGACATCGGAGTGTCGTTCACATAGATAATGCCGTCTTTTTTTATCACAAGGGTTATTCTTTCCTCAGGGGGCAGGTCTTTGCCTTTTGCCTGCGGAAGGTTTACGTCAATTCCCTGCTGCAAAAGCGGCGCTGTCACCATAAAGATAACAAGCAGCACGAGCATCACATCCACGAAAGGCGTAACATTTATCTCTGAAAGCACCCCTCTGTTTCTTTCGGCCTTCATGCGGTTTCCTTTGAGAAGAAGTCAAGGAGTTCTTCGGAGAAGTCCTCCATCTCGATAATCATCTGGCGCGCCCTGCTAAGGTAATAATTATACGCAATTACAGCCGGGATGGCCGCTACAAGCCCCGCCGCCGTTGCGATTAAAGCCTCCGCAATGCCCGGAGCGACAACCGCCAGAGACGCTGCGCCTGCCGAGCCTATGCCGCGGAACGAGTTCATAATTCCCCAGACAGTTCCGAAAAGTCCGATGAAAGGTGTGGTTGAACCTGTGGTTGCGAGGAAACTGAGATACCTTTCGAGCTTGGCTGCCTCAAGTGCCGCATATCTCCTTAGGATCCTTTTGATCTCTGTCCTGTCACGAGCCTCTTCTATAGATGCTGACTTGAATATATTCGCTGAAGGGCTTAGATTAAGATTTCTTGTCGCGCTTAAAAGGCCCTTTATGTCGCGGCCTGCTCTGTATGCCCTCAAGAATATATCGGTTTCCTTGTTTGCCCTGGAAATGTAACGGTATTTGTAAAAGATTATCGCCCATGAAACGACCGAGAAAAAAAGCAGAAGGACTAACACCCCTTTGACAACATAGCCTGCTTGAAGTATCAGCTGAATAGCGGAATTTTGCATAAATACCTCTCTTATTTCTTAAACTTAAGAAACTAAATTTCTATGTTCTGTATTTCTGTATTATAGATTAAAAAAAAGATTTCTTCCATCCTCAGTGCGGTTTCCTTGCCTGCACGAGTTTTTTGGCGGCAGTGCGGAGAGCTTCCGCAACATTTCTGTTTTTTTCGATAGTGGCCAGGTCTTTCATTTTCAGGTTGTAAAGCATCGGGATTGCTACCCCCGGAGGAGTTTTTGGATTAGTTGCAACCGCAAGCACTATCCCGTAATTTTTCATCCATGCCTTATTTTTTGTAATAGTCCTTAACGCTTCGTCGGGGATAGAGCGCGAGTGCGCAAGAAGCTCTATTTCTGTTTCTGTAATTTTTGGATTTTCAAGCACTGCCAGCATCACCTGCTTGTTCGTATCCTTAAATAAGATTGACCTTGCTTCGCGCCCTCCTCTCATTGCAAGCAGTCTTTTTTCGGACACGCTTAATTGCTGGATCTTCTGCATCAGGGTCTGGGATTTTATCTCGGGCGTGGTTTCCTCTGCCGGAGATGAGGCAGTCATATCTCCATGGGATTGCAGCAATTCTGCAGCTTTTGTTTTGATATTTTCAGGGACCTCAGGGTTTGTTAGCAGCAGCCCGATAATGTCCGGCCTTTTAATATTTGCCTGCAATATCTCTTCAAAGGTGTCCGCATCTGCTGTCTCGGCAATCAATGCCTCTATCATCTCTTTGGATGCAATAGAGAGGTCAACGCCAATGCCTTTCTGTTCTTCCATGCTCGTTAGCCCTTCTTCAAGTATAAAAAATATTCTATATTGCCTTTTTGTCCCGCAATAGGCGACTCAAATACGCCTATAGTTTGCAATCCGATACGCTCCGTCTCTGTCTTAACGGAATCAACCGCCGCGAGCCTTTTTTCTTCTTCTCTTACAATGCCGCCCTTGCCTACTTCTCCCTTGCCTACTTCAAACTGCGGTTTTACGAGTGCAAGTATTTCGCCGCCGTCTTTCAGGAATTCTAACACTTTTGGAATGACCTTTGTAAGGGATATGAAGGAGGCGTCTATTGTTGCAATGTCGATCATGTCGGGAACTTTTTCTCTTTCAAGATGCCGTATATTGGTCCTTTCAAGAAGTATAATGCGCAGGTCATTTCTTAAAGACCATGCAAGCTGGCCGTATCCGACATCAATGCAATAAACTTTTTTAACGCCTCGTTGCAGCATGCAGTCAGTAAAGCCGCCTGTTGATGAGCCCACATCCATTGCGATTTTGTTTTCAAGCGGTATGTTAAAATGCTTTATTGCTGCCTCAAGCTTTAATCCGCCGCGGCTTACATAGGGGATGTCTTCTGATTTCAGAATTATTGCGGAATCAAGATTTATCATGGCTCCGGCCTTTGTAACAGGGGCGTTGTCAATAAGGACATTTCCTTCCATTATCAATGCCCTCGCCCGCTCCCTGCTTTTAACGATTCCCCTGTCAACGAGGATTTTATCAAGACGTTCTTTCATGGAATCATTATAAGTAATCCATTAGATTTTTTCTTTTCTATTTGTGCAAAGATATGCTATATTCGGTGCATAAAAAACAGAAAAGGTGCTGTAGGTAGAACAAATATTAGAGGTAGTAGAAAAATAATAAAATGAAAACGTCAAAAGTAATTGCCCTCATCTTTTGGCTGGTTGCCTCTGGTTTATGGTCAATGAATATATGGGGTGGCTGGGCTGAAAGATTTTATGAAAAGCAAAAAAACAATTACTGGACTTGGTATTGGTTACGTCTATTTAAGATCGAATTAACAGAAAGAAACTGCATATTGTTTATCAAAGGCATAAGCTTGGCGGGAATTATCTTATCAACTATGGGCTTGTTAGTAATTCTATTATCGTGAAAACTCAACGAACTGATGTGAGCGTTGAGAGAAATGCCTTGCAGGTCTGGTAAATACCTTCTTCATCAATTCCGTATTTCTTCCGTAATATCGCCTGTGCGCCTTGTTCAACAAATTCATCCGGAATGCCGAGGAGTTTAATCTTTATATCCTGAATGTCTGTACTATTCAGGTATTCAAGAACTGCGCCTCCGAAACCTCCGGCAAGCATGTTCTCCTCAATCGTAATTATCCTTTTTGTTTTTGTCGCGATTGAAAGAATAAGCTCTTTGTCCAAGGGCTTAACAAACCGCGCATTAATCACAGCAGCGCTTATCCCTTCCTTCTCAAGCTTTTCTGCTGCCGCAAGCGCAGGCAAAACAGTATTGCCGATTGCGATCAATGCCAAGTCAGAACCATCTTTTAATGTTTCCGCTTTTCCGAGTTCAATCCCTAGTCCCTGACCCCTAGCCCCTAGCCCCTGCCGTATTTTCCCCCTCGGATATCTAATTGCCGATGGCCCGCTGTGTTTTATTGCAAATTCAAGCATGGCCTTGAGTTCAACATCATCCTTCGGAGCCATTACAGTGAGATTGGGGATATGCCTTAGATAAGAGATGTCAAATACTCCCTGATGCGTGGGCCCGTCCTCGCCGACTATGCCTCCTCTGTCTATTGCAAAGACAACAGGAAGATTCTGGAGGCATACGTCATGAATAATCTCGTCATAGCCTCTCTGGAGAAATGTGGAATATATTGCTACAACAGGCTTCAGCCCCTGCGTGGCAAGCCCTGCCGCAAATGTTACGGCATGCGGCTCTGCAATGCCCACGTCATAAAACCTTTCAGGATATTTTTTTTCAAAGCACTCAAGCCCTGTTCCTTCCCTCATTGCCGCTGTGATGGCAATAACCCTAGCATCTTTTCCGGCAAGCTCTGTTAACGCCTCACCGAAAATCTCGCTGTATGAAAGAGCGCTTTTATCGCTTATTGAAGAGCCTGTCTCAATCTCAAACGGCCCGACCCCGTGAAAGATGCACGGGTCTTTTTCAGAGAATTCATATCCCTTGCCCTTTTTTGTTATAACATGGACTAATGTGGGCTCTGTTGAGTTTTTGATATTTTTAAAAGTCTCTATGAGCAGCTTGATGTCATGCCCGTCTATGGGGCCGACGTAATTAATTCCAAGCTCTTCAAACAATATTCCCGGAAGAAAAAGCCCTTTCAATGCCTCCTCTGCCTTTTGCGCAAGCTTTGTGACTTGATCTCCGAACTTTGGTATGCCTTCAAGGAATGACCTTGTCTGTTTTCTGAATCTCTGATATAGGTCGCCGGTAAGAATTCTATTCAGATAGGCTGACAGCGCGCCTACATTTTTTGAGATTGACATCTCATTGTCGTTGAGAACCACAATCAAATCTTTCTTTAAATGCCCGGCGTGATTCAACCCCTCAAAGGCAAGCCCGGCAGTCATGGAGCCGTCGCCGATTACGGCAATGACCTTATTAGGGATTAGGGGCTGGGGATTAGGGGCTGAGGATTTTTTGAGCAAATCGCGCGCTGCTAAGATTCCAAGCGCTGCTGAGATTGATGTTGAGCTGTGCCCTGTGCCGAATGCGTCATGAACGCTCTCGTCTATCTTGGGGAATCCTGAGATGCCTTGATATTTCCTGAGCGTAGAAAACTTTTCATATCTTCCGGTGATAAGCTTATGCGTATACGACTGATGGCCCACGTCCCAGACAATCTTATCTTTGGGAGATTCAAATACAAAATGAAGGGCAAGCGTAAGTTCCACAGTGCCGAGATTTGACGCAAGATGCCCGCCGTTGATTGAAACGCGCTCTATGATTATCTCCCTCAGTTCTTGTGCAAGGTCATTGAGTTCTTCAGGCGAAAGGTTTTTCAAAGCTGCGGGGGATTTGATTTCTTCTATCAATTCAGTTTCTCCTGGCAAGCATGTATCTTGCGATTTCCCGCAGGGGCTCCGCCTTATCCGGAAAGTTTTTTATAACAAATATCGCCTCGGTTACAAGCTCCTCGGCTTTTTTTCTGGACGATTCAATGCCGTAAATAGCGGGGTATGTCATCTTCTTTTTCCTTACATCAGAGCCCGTGGTCTTGCCGAGTTCATCCGTGCTTCCCTCTATGTCCAGTATATCATCTATTATCTGAAAGGCAAGCCCGATGTTCTCTCCGTATCTTGTGATTGAATTAAGCTCAGGCTTTGAACAATTTGCAAGGAACGCTCCTGCCCTTAAAGAGCCTGATATTAAAGCCCCGGTCTTGTGTTTATGGATAAATGAGAGGGTTTCTGAGTCAGGCTCCGTGTTCTCGGAAAGAATGTCCTGCGCCTGCCCTCCGACCATTCCGTGGATACCTGCGACAAACGCCATCTCTTTTATTGCCCGTATGAGCGCGGTATTTTTTATATTCTTGTTTGAGAGCGAATTTGCCATCATAAAAAACGCCTCTGTCAATAAGCCGTCTCCCGCAAGTATTGCCATGCCCTCGCCGTAGACCTTGTGGTTTGTGGGCTTGCCGCGCCTCAGGTCATCATTGTCCATTGCAGGAAGGTCATCGTGAATCAATGAATACGTATGAATGAGTTCTATCGAAGACGCGAAGGGAAGAATATCCTCCGAATCGCCGTCGCACGCCTCATGAGCCGCAAGGCAGAGGATGGGCCTTAACCTTTTTCCGCCTGCAGACAAAGAATAAACCATTGAATCCTTCAGGGTTTTCGGCAGCAAATCAGGCGTGAAATAATCCTTAAGAAAGGAATCTACGAGTTCCTTTTTTTCTTTGAGATAGGCTTTTATGTCCATAGAAATTATATTTTACCCCATTTCGTAGTTCTATTGCCCTTCTCAGGATTTCATTGCTATTCCAAATACTTTATCCGCTCTATCATCTCCTCGGGAGATGGCAGGTATTTTTTGAGTTCACGCGGCAGCTTTTCCGTCAATTTGTAAGTGGATACACCTATCGGCTTTTTAGCATCCTTCAATGCATATTCGACAATAGTCCGGCTCTTGTCCTTGCATAAGATAATGCCAATGGAAGGGTTTTCATCAGGAAGTTTTGCCCTATCATTCAAAGCGGAAAGATAAAATTGCATCTTACCGGCATATTCAGGCTTGAAGGCGCCGACTTTCAACTCTATAGCGACAAGACACCGCAGTTGCCGGTGATATAGCAACAGATCAATAAAGAACTCCTGACCATCTATCTCCAACCGATACTGATTGCCGACAAAGGCAAAGTAACCGCCCATTTCTATTAGAAATCTTCTAACATTCTCAAGAAGTGCACCTTCAAGTTCTTTTTCTAAATGCTCTTCGCCAAGCTCCAAAAAATCAAGGGAGTATTCGTCCTTGACTGCAAGTTTTGCCTGATGCCGGTATTTTTCGGGAACGGCCTTATCGAAGTTTGTCTGGTTTGTCATGAACCGCTCAAACGCGCCTGCTTCGAGCTGATTTATTAACACATCTTTTGTCCAGCCAAATTTCTTCGTTGTCTTGATGTAGAACTCGCGCTGAATATTGTCTTTACATCGCTGCATTATGATGACATTTTTTGTCCAGCTAATTTCTCCAACCAATGGCTGGAGTTTTGAGTTATCCTTGTACAGCAAGTAGAACTGCCGCATATTCCAAAGGTTTTGTGATGAAAACCCCTGTATCCCCGGAAATTCCTTTTGCAGGTCTCTTGCAAGTGTTTCGACTATTGCCTTGCCCCAGCCAAGGGCAGCCTGTTTGTTCACTATTGATTTGCCGATGTCCCAATAGAGATTAATAAGCTCTTTGTTTACGGCCTTAAAGGCATCATACTGAGCCTTATGAATGCGTTCCTTTATCTCTTTAAAGAAAGTTTTATATTCTGTAGTCATTATCGTTTTCATCTTATCCCCTTCCCCTCCACTCTACGAGTTGCAGACAATCGCAATCTCTTCGCCTTCTATCTTTCAGATAATCTGCCGATCCCCTTTAGTCGCTATCTTATCTATCTTATTTTTATATCTCCGGCAAGCCCATTTCTTCAAAAACTTGTTGCACCAGTGTATCTGCCTGCTTATGGTCATGGGTTCGGCTGAAGAAGGCTTCAAAAAGTTTTGCCTTTAGGTCTTTTAGATATCTTTCATAGTCATCAACAGCATTTATGACAATAGCCATTTGTTTTGGAAATTTTATCAAAAAACTATTTGGCTTTTGGGCATAAATTATAAACTTTGCTTCTTCTAAGTTCGGCGCATCATATTTAAAACCGCCATCAGACACAACTTCCTGTTGCCCTATAAAATATGAGCCGAGTTTTAATGGTTCGTTAGGGATAGAGATTTCTCTCGCATCTTTCAGATGTTTTGAGTCAAGAAATTCTTCAGGAAATTTCTTTGCGCCGTTGGAGATTATTTCTTCAATAACCTGCTCTTTGAGTTTTTCAATATCTCTTTGTGTCTTTACCTGTTTTACTTTTTTCCGCGACTTTGCCAAATCAATTCTTTCCCTGACCATATCTGTAAGCCCTTCATATAGGGGCTTTAAATATTTCTTTGGGTCAAGCCCAAGAGCCTCAAGCACAGCAATATCAAGCGCCTGCCTATCTTTCATTTTTACTTCTTCAAAGATGGGTTTGACTGGACGAGCTAAGAGCTTATCAAAAGCTTTAAGAATAACTTTTTTTCTTTCTTCACTGAGTTCTTTAAGCTTGGGGAGTAATAAATCTTCAACTTCATAAACTGCTGCTTTTAATACCCCTTCACCTAAAGAATGAAACCCGATTAGTTCTCTCTGTATCTGCATAATACTCGAATTTAATATAGCAATAAGCAGGTTTGCATATTTCTTATTCTTTGAAGTGATGCCGTAAAACTTATCTGTTTCGTAAACCTTTGCATTATTTAATATAACTCTATAAGAATCATAATACATTTCAGGCCAGAACCCATCTGCAATTTCTCGCACCCCTAAATCGTACCAATATTTCCTCCCTTTAACAGATGGAACATCAGACCATAACGTCCCATTTTTAGTTGTCTGTTTTTCTCCCCATTTAATATACGAATATACCCCTTTGTATTTACGAAGATTTTTAATGTCATCCCTGCACAATAACATTTTATGCTTTAAATCATTTGTATCTATTGCAATACCGAATGCCTCCTTAGGTGTTCTAATTATTGGAGCAGTAAATTTATTTTCAATTTCCCAGTGCTTTATCTTTTCCTCTGTTAGAAAGAAGAATTCTGTAACTCCTGGTTTTATTCCAAATCTTACCTCAGCAACTTCATGTAAGGGTGTCCACAAATCTTTGCATTTCTCCAATATTTCAAAGTAAACCTCTGGAGCTCTGAGGTATTGCCCCCATTTGACGGTCTTGCCTGATTCTTCTACTTTCTCAAGGAGTTCGCCTTGCTTTAGAACTCTTATCCTAAAGTTATCATCTTCATAGGTAGCATGGTCTTTTAAAGTATTTATAAACTTTGTGCCTTTCAGTTTGTAATATTCCGCGCCAGCATTTTCTACAGAATGTATTAACTTATCAAGTCCTAACCATCTCTGCATTGGAAGTTTTATATCCCATGGGATAAGCTCTTTAAGCCGCTTTTTGATTTTTACGAATTTAACATTGTTATCATTCCTCTGTTCTTCATCTTTACATCGCTCAAGGACTGTAACTACTGTGTTAATAGCCGCGTCCTCAAACCACGGCTCGCAGCGGGATTCAAGGATGGCGACTACCTTGAAGTTTTTAAGGAAGAATTTCTGAAGCTCATAGCCATAGGCAACATCAAGCCATGAATTGGATGTAACAATGCCCATTCTTCCATCGTCCTTAAGATGTTTAGCTGTATGAAAAAATAGAAAAGCATAAATATCGGCCTGACCTGAAAGCCTTAATTTTCCGTTGTCGAATAATTCCGGATAATCTGCTTTCCAATCCTGAAAAAGAACCCTTTCAAGTTTTTCTTTATAACCCCCAATCCTTTTCTCAATTAACTCCTGTCTGATGTAGGGAAAGTTGCCGGCTATTCCATCAAATTGAGGAATCGTCTCGTCAATCATAAAATCAGACTGGCCTGTTGGTTTTGGAGGCGGGAATTTAAAGGTATTGCCTGTTTTCACCTCAAAAAAATCCTTTGATATGACACGGGGAAAATTTGCATAGTCCTCTATGTTCTGCCTGTAAAGGTTAATTGTTGCAAGCTCGGCAGGAAAATGAGCAATATCAATGCCCCATATCTGAGAGAGCAATTTTTTATGGTCTTTCTCTCCTGCATTCCTGAGTCTGTCATACGCCCTGATAAGGAAAGTCCCTGTGCCGCAGGTAGGGTCTAAAACTTTATCCGATATTCTCCTGACACAGAAGGTAGTTATCAAGTCAACCAGTTCTTCATTCGTAAAATATTGACCTAATGAGTGTCTTTCTTCGGGCGGTATCAGTTTTTCAAAGACATTTCCGACAACATCCTGAGGCATATGCGAGAAATTATATTTGTTCAGGTTATCAAGAAGATTTGTTAGAGACTCAACACCGCTCGGAGGAAAAGGGACTCTATCAGGGAAGTCCTCCTCAAACACTGCCTGATAGTCTATCTGCCTTGCAATATCAAAATATTCTTTTAGTTTTTTATCAACTTTGGCAGGATTGACTCCGTGCAAATCAAATTTTGGAATATCCGAGCGGAATCGGCGCAATGTTAGATAAAAAAGTATTTTTCCGAAAAGCCTGTAAATAATCTGTCTTGATACAGTTTCAAAGAATGCTTCTCCTGCCTCATAAGTTGCGATGCCCTGTCTCGCAGCCCAATTAAAAAGCGCATTTTTAAATGTAGCGCTTTTGCCGATTTCGGATATTAAAGATTTATGTATGTGAGGCCAGAGGTTTTTTACTGCCTCTGAAAGCTCATGAACAAAGAAGGTGGAATCAACATCAATGAGATGAAGATGTCCTTCTCTGTGAAGGGTTGAAAGGTCGTTCAATATCTCTTTTGCCCTTGCTTTAAGAAGCTCCTGCTTAGACACAACCCAGAGGTCATCAGGATTTATTATTTGAGAGATTGGCGCATAGGTTTTTAACCTATGAATTCTTGATACTTCCTCTGTCCAATTAGGAGTTCTCCAGATAACAGCATCTCTCATATTCCATGTAACGAAATAATCGGCATGCATGGCTCTTGCCTTTTCGGCAGCATTATTGAGAAGCTCTTGGTCGTCAACAGGCGTGGCAGGCGTCTTTAATTCCCATCCGCAAAAACCTTGATGAGCCTTTCTGTTAAGCCATATCTGAACGTCAGGAAACTTTGTTTTCTTTTCTGAAACTTTTACAGAGGGATCTGATGAAGCAACTTCAAAGGGATACGAACCATCCTTAAAAAACTCGTTGAGCCAGGATATTACCTGTCCTCTGAACTCGTTTTCATTGGCTTTAATGTCCGGCATAGTTAACCCTCATTTTATACCAAAGCGATTGATTTTTTCAGCCTGGAAGAAAGAAAAAGCTAATTACAATAGTTCAAAAATATAGAAGAACAACAGTTTATACGGAGGGTTACAAA
>Ga0172371_10006438_pt1 | contig 17093 bp, 19 predicted proteins | sample Lak12m_FD_114543 | JGI IMG/M metagenome (GOLD analysis project Ga0172371, IMG submission 114543) | Freshwater microbial communities from Kabuno Bay, South-Kivu, Congo - kab_022012_12m | ecosystem: Environmental > Aquatic > Freshwater > Lake | place: Democratic Republic of the Congo: South-Kivu...
CCCCCATGGTGTGTACTATAATATAGAGAGGGTGGGAAAGGCGCGTTTTCCGCGCCTTTGTATCAGAGTCACGCTAAAACCAGCTAAACTAGCCGATTGTTAACCATACAGCCCTAAGGTTGACTTACACCACCTTATATGGTAGATGCCATCAGAAGCGGTTTGAGTACCTAACTCAAGTTTGCCCCCACAAGGAACGCACTCAATCTATCCAACATTTAACCTCAACAGACTACACACTAGTTTTACAACCACAGCCAGACTCACTTGGATGCATATTGCATGTGGATGGGCAGCAGCGGCTGTTCCACCCCTCCCTCTCGGCGGCCCACCTGATGAGCGGCACGATCGCTTCCCTGAACCCCTCGCCCTCCTCTGAGAGACGGTACTCCACCCTCGGCGGTATCTCGCTATAAGCCAACCGTTCAACTAAGCCTATTGACTGAAGCTTAGAGAGGGTGTCCGATAAGGTCTTAGGGCTGACGCCCCTGAGCCTGCCCTCCAGCTCATTGAACCTCAGAACCTCGAAGTTACCCAGGGCGTTCACTATGAGGAGCGCCCACTTCTTACTGATGACGTCTATTACACCCTCCAATGGACAGAAGCATATGTGCTCCGATTTCTTCAACGCTATTCAACTCTGAAGCAACTATCTCACTACACACTTTATAGTTTAAATGCTTCAAACATGATAGCAATGGGCGGTAATATAAGATGTGCGGACACGAATGCGAATGCAGTTGCGGCTGCGGACACCACAGGAGACACTACACCGCGGAGGAGCGGAAGGAGCACCTTAAACGGTACGCTGAAGGTGTGGAGAAGGAGCTCGAAGCAGTCAGGGAGAAGCTCAAAGAGCTCGAAAGCTAGGCTTCAGGAGCCTAGACAACCTGAAAAGGCAGATACCCCTTTTCTATATAACGGAGCAGAGTCTCGTGAAAGAAGCTATTAACGCTGAAGACATAACAAAATACTACAATGGGTTACACGCGCTCGACCATGTCACCTTCACCGTAGGCGAGGGCACCATCTTTGGGCTCTTAGGCCCCAACGGGGCAGGTAAAACCACCACAATACGCATTCTCACGGGGTTAACCAAGCCTAACAGCGGAAAGGCGTCTGTACTGGGGTTCGACTTGGCCCGCGAAGCCGTGAAGGCAAAGCAGAGGACAGGGGTCGTCCCCGACATCTCCAACGTTTATGAAGAGTTAACGGCTTACCAGAACCTGGTATTCGCGGCTCAGCTCTACGGCGTGCCCCGAACACAGTGGAAGCCCAGGGCCGAGGAGCTCCTCCAGAGCTTCGGCTTGGCGGAGAGGGCTGAGAGTAGGGTAGCCGGGTTCAGCCACGGCATGAGGAGGAGGCTCACCATCGCCTGCGCTCTCGTCCACAGGCCCAAGCTTCTGTTCCTGGACGAGCCCACTACGGGGCTCGACGTTCAGAGCGCGAGGCAACTGAGGTCCATGATAGGCGAACTGAGGGATGAAGGCGTCACCGTGTTTCTTACTACCCACTACATCGAGGAGGCGGACCAGCTCTGCGACAATGTAGCCATGATCAACAAGGGCCGTATAGTTGCCCTAGACACGCCTGAGGTGCTCAAAGCGTCGGTCACAGGTAGCAGGGTCGTGGAGGTCTCGTTCTCAGGCCACAAGGAAGAAGATGAGTTGAAGGAGGTACCGGGTGTAATTGAGGTCTACAGGCTTGGAGACAGGTACAGGCTTACTGTGAGCAGTGGGGCTGACATCTTTTGCGCTCTCGTGGACTATGCTCGAAGCAGAGAACTCACTATACTGTCTTTAAATACCTTGAAGACAAGCTTGGAGGACGCTTTCCTGCGCATAACAGGGTCGACGCCCACTCCCGAGGCGGGAGACAGGAACGAGAGCGACAGGAGGGCAGGGTAAATGAGGCTTGGTTCGCTTAGCGGAGCCCTCTACATTGCTTGGAAGGACATCAGGGTGTACTACCTGAAGGCGCCTAACCTCACCTACGGCCTCATAATGCCCGTGTCCCTCTACCTAGCCTTCGGAGTCACTGGCCAGATGAACCCCGGGACTTTGATATCGGGGCTCGTGTCCCTGGTCATCCTGTTCGGCACAATGAGCATCGAGGCAGTGGCAGTAGTCATGGAGAAACAGACGAGGACATTAGACAGGTTGCTGGTCGCCCCCCTCCCCCCAGTGGCCCTAGTCCTTGGAAAGGCCTTAGCCGGCGCCTTCCTTGGCCCCATCCTGGGGGCTATAGTGCTAGTGCCGTTGAGTGTCTACGCTGGGGCGTCTGTGGCTAGTCCCATTCTGGTGTTCCTAGCTATCCTTATCTCTGGTTTCACTTTCGCAGCTCTAGGGGTTCTCGTCTCGTCCTACGCCAAGTGGACGCCTGAGGCGCAGATGTACAGCAACTTCCTAAGGTTCCCCATGGCGTTCTTAGCAGGAACCTTTGTACCTTTGGAGTCTATGCCTCCCATCATGACGTACTTCGCCAGGCTTCTCCCTTTGACATACTCGGTGGAGGCGCTGAAGGAAGCCATGAACTTCAGTTACCTCACAGCCACCTACATGGTCGATATGATGGTCTTGGTGGCCGCCTCGGCCATACTCGTAGTCCTATCGACTTGGGTGCTTATGAGAAGCCTCGACTAGACGCTGTGAAGCCACCCATTGCTTTCGTAGATGGCTCTGCCTTCCGGTGACATCAGGAAGTCTATAAGCTTCTCAGATAGTTGTCTGTCCTGTGTGTACGAGATCACCTGGACGGCTGTGCTTCTGTATACCTGCAGGTCCCAAGGTAGCTCTACAACGTCACAGGTGTCAGGCCACACGTTTTTAAAGGCGTTCCACCCGAAGATTGCGTCCACCCGCCCGCTGTGGATGAGCCCCATGAGGGTCCCACAGGCGTCGGCGTGTTCCACTATGTTGCCTCTTATCCTCTCGATGAGCCCAGCCTTGCTGCACACGTCGTCCCAGACACCCTTGAGGCAGCCGCCCACGGCCACGCCCACCCGGACGCCTTCTCCACAGAGATCATCAAGTGAACCTATGCCCTTGGGGTTACCCTTCTCGACCACAATCACGGACCTCCTGTAGCCTAGGCTGCGTCTGGTGCCTTTTATGAGGACGCCTATGTCCTCGGCCTCGTCGTGGACGTACTCTGCTCCGCACGAGATCACGTCCCCCTTTTTGATGTGGCGGATGGCCCGGAGGAGGGCCTCGGGTTTACCGGGGATAACCTGGCATTTGACGCCTTCCTGCTCCTCAAAGACTCCTACGGCTTCCTGAAGAGGAGGCGCTACAGCTCCTGCCGAGTAAATTTTTAATTCATCTACCATATCGTTTTTTTCTCCCTGGTTCTACTTGAAGTACTCCTTTACCCACTTTTTAATCTCGTCTCTGATCTCCCTCACCTGCGCCAGAACCTCGTCCTCCGAGCCCTTGAGGGTTGAGGGGTCTCTGAAGCCATGGTGAACAAGCTCGTCTCCGGGGAACACTGGGCATGACTCCCTGGCGTCATCGCATACAGTGACCACAATGTCGAAGTCCCTGTCAAGGTACTCCTTGACGCTCTTGGATCGGACTCCAGAGAGGTCTACGCCGTCCTCGGCCATCACCTTGACAACGTAGGGGTTGATCCTCGTCGGGGTGACCCCGGCGCTGTGGGCCTCGTACCTATCCCCGTGGAGCCGGTTAAGGTAAGCCTCAGCCATTTGGCTGCGGGCTGAGTTGTGGGTACAGAGAAACAAGACTGTCTTCAAGTTAAACCATAATGAGAAATGGCTTAATTATAAGGTTGTTAAAAAAAGGGAGAAATCTCGGTCAGTTGGCATCCGTTAGGATGCTCTTTAGTTCAGCCTTTTTCGGAATCTTACCCGCCAGCCTGACCTTACCATCCACCACGAGTGCGGGAGTCATCATGACGCTCCGCTCAACGATCTTCGTCGATGTTGTAGACGTGGCTAACATCGGCGTCCAGGGCCGAGCTTCGCAACTAATTCCTTAGCCATGGACTCCAGTTTTGCCTTATCTCCAGCACCAAGGACTCCACTAGGACACTGTACAGGGTCGTCGACAGCCACACCTTCAGCCTACTGGACGCCATAGACACCAACATGATAGAGCTGGTATCGCAGGAACTAGCAAAGAAGTACAGCATATAGCAGCCATAATGCCGAGTATTTCATATCCATATATGTTAATACACTGTTACGATCGTGGCTTCATGAGTGGTAGTAGCCTCCTGGACGACCTGCTCCTGAAGGGGCTCCTCATTAGCAGAGAATACTGCGAGGTAATCGATGTATCACCGTGCATCGCGGACATCACCCGGATCAAGTTCATGGGCAAGATCAATAGACGCCTGGAGGATGTCCTCCCCGTCCTTAACTTTGCCACCCTCAGCTCCAAGCTCACCAAGGATCCAATGAGCCTCAGCTTCACAGTAGAGCAACACAACTTTATGCTGGGGTCGAATGGGGATCTGGCCGTCACCTTCGTGAAGGACGAGGCCGAGGTAGGATACATTGTAGGGAAGGTCACTGATCTAATAAACAGGGGCATCAAGTTCAACCTCTCGAATAAAAGGGACCTGAGCAGGCTGGTCGAAGAGAAGAAGAAGCTGAACCCCCTGAGTCTGTATAACGTGTTTCCGAAAACGGACTGCAAGAAATGCGGCGAGAAAAGCTGCTTCAACTACGCGGCCAAGGTGTTCTCAGGGGAACTCGATACCAGCAGGTGCCCGGACGTACTCTCCCAGACCATCGAGAGGCTGGTTACACCCGTCAACCTCGGGTGGTCCATAAGCTTCAAGGGGAGATGAGTAGGCAGAGCACTCGTTATTTACGGGAGCAGTCGTAGCAGTACTCTTTCTCAACGTTACTGAGGAACGTTTTCCCGCATCCCTTACACGTCACTTTAATCAGGCCGCCGTCTTTCCTGTAGGCTCTGGCCAGGTCCATGAACCTCTGGCCGCAGGCACACGGAGCCTCCTTCGGGTTTTCCGAGCCCATGTGTAGTAGTCTGCTGACGCATCTTATAAGAGGCGGTGATTAAAACTGGGATGGACTACACTGTTTCTCTTATTCCTAGAACGCTGAGCTTCTCGATGCTTCTTATGCCTCTGAGCTTCTCCTTGGGGGAGAAGATCATCGAGCCAGCCTCTAACGTGTGCTGCTCAAGGCCGACCGTGAACACGCCCCTCCCCTCTACCACGTAGAATACGGCATCGTAGGCCTCAGGGTGGGGCGGTATCTCCTGGCCCACGTCCAAGCATATCAAGGCTAGATTGAAGCACCCCGCATCCAGCAACCTCTTCATAGAAATCCTATCAGACTTGTACTCGACCAAATCGAACACGTTCACCACAGGACTGTTCATCACACAGCACCTCCTCACATCCCTGAGCGTTCTCTCATCTGTTTCAGCTTCTCCTCGGAGACATAGTAGCTACCGCTGTGCTCCAGGAAGGGGCCCTGACTCATCCTCGCCACCATATTCCTGAACTGGGGCGGCAGCCCCAGCTCCTCAGGAGTCTTGGCTGTGTCTGGTGAGACGGCCCCCGCCTTCAGGAAGGCCTCGGCCATCTCCATCATGCGCCCCGGGTTGGGCCCACCCATCCCCATGCCGCCGCCCATCTGCGGCTTCGCGGGGGCGGGCTCGTCTATGATCCTCTCGAACTCGGGCCCACCGCTGGTGCCCTTGAACTGGCTCATGTATAGGCGGTAGTAGAAGCCCCTGGCCGCCAGCAGCTCCTCGTGGGTCCCCCGCTCAACGATCTCGCCCTTGTTGATCACAAGCACCGTATCAGCGTTCCTGATGGTGCTGAGCCTGTGGGCGATGACGAAGCTGGTCCGCCCCTCCATCAGCCTCTTGAGGGCCTCCTGTATCTGCACCTCTGTCCTGGTGTCCACGCTGCTCGTGGCCTCATCCAGTATCAGGATGCTAGGGTCAGCAACGATGGCTCTGGCTATGCTGAGAAGCTGCCTCTGGCCCTGGCTAAGGTTGCTGCCCCTCTCGCTCAGCTCCGTCTCGTAGCCCTGGGGCAGGCGCCTGATGAAACCGTCCGCATTGGCCAGCCGGGCAGCCTCCACCACCTCCTCATCGGTGGCGTCCAGGCGCCCGTACCTTATGTTGTCCATCACGGAGCCACTGAAGAGGAACACGTCCTGGAGAACCGCACCAAGCTGTCTTCGCAGATCGTTCTTCTTATACTCCCTGATATCCCGGCCGTCGACCGCGATGCTACCGCCCTGAATGTCGTAGAACCTGGACAGTATGTTCACCATGGTGGTCTTTCCCGCCCCCGTGGGCCCCACGATGGCGATCCTTTGCCCGGGCTCGGCCCGGAAGCTCACCCTCTTGAGCACAGGGACTCCGGAAACATAGCTGAAGTCCACGTCCCTGAACTCCACCTCTCCTCTGAACCGCTCGACGGGCACGGCCTCAGGGTCGTCCTCTATCTCAGGCTCCGTGTCAAGGACCTCGAACACCCTCTCCGCCCCGGCGAGCGCCGACTGGAGGCTATTGTAGAGAGTGGAGAAGTTGCGCAGCGGCTCGGCGAACCTTCGGCTGTAGGCGATGAAGACGCTTATCGTGCCAATGGTGGCCAGGCCCTGGAGCGTCATCCAGCTGCCAACCCCGGCTACAATCGCTATGTTGGCGTTGCCCAGGATACCCATTAGGGGCGGCACCAGCATGGCTAGTGTCTCGGCCTTGGTTCCAAGTGCTTTGACGTCGGCATTGGCTGAGCCGAACTTCCTGTTAGCCGACTCCTGCTGACCGAAGGCTATGACCGCCCTCTGACCAGTAATAGTCTCCTGCATGACGCCGTTGAGGCGCCCCATGCTCTGCTGCAGAGCCCTGAAGCCGCTCCTCGCCCTCTTCCCCACCACAGCGGTTAAGACGATCATTATAGGGAACACGAAGAGGCTCGCCAGGGCCAGCCACGGGTTCAAGATGAACATGGCCACGATAACACCCACGATGATGAGGGAGCTCCGCGTCACCTCGGCCACGCTCTGGCTCAGGACAGCCCCTATGGCGTCGATATCGTTGGTGAGCCTACTCATCAGGTCCCCTGACTGGGTCCTATCGAAGAAGCCGAGGCTCAGCGTCTGCACGTGCTCGAAGAGGTCCCTCCTCATGTCCTTCAGGCTCCGCTGGCTCACCGCGGCCATCACCCAGCCCACCACCATGTCTGTGGCCCCAGCCAGCACGTACACGCCGACCAGCACCAGGCTTATCATGAACAGCCCATCCCAGTCCCTCGGGATGACGTACTGGTCGATGGCCACGCCTATGAGGTATGGGCCCGCCAAGGTCAGGAGAGTGCTAACCGTTGTTAAGGCGACGGCCAGGGCTATCCGGCCCCCGTAAACGCCGAGGTACCCCATGAGCCGCCTCAGAGCGCCCCTCGGGTCCTTGGCCTTCTCCACAGCGCCCATCCTGCCCGGCCCGTGCTGCATCAATCTCGGCTGCTCACGAGGCTCGCCCTGCTGGTCTTTGTTGTTGCTCACTGCGCGACGCCTCCTCCAAGCTGGCTTTCGTAGATATCCCTGTATATGGGGCTCGTCTCCATCAGAGTGGCGTGGTCGCCCTCGGCCGCTACACTGCCGTTCTCTAGCACCAGTATCTTGTCCGCCTTGAGCACGGTGCTGATCCGCTGGGCGATGACGAAGTTGGTGCTATCCTTCATGAGGCGTCTCAGCTCCTCCTCGATCTTGGCCTCCGTCTCCACGTCCACCGAGCTGGTGCTGTCGTCCAGTATGAGGACCTTGGGCTTCATCAGGATGGCCCGGGCGATGGCTATGCGCTGCTTCTGGCCGCCGCTAAGGTTCACGCCCCTCTGACCCACAACGGTGTCGTATCCGTCCGGGAAGCCCGTGATGAATTCGTGGGCCTGGGCAGCCTTGGCGGCCTCCACCACCTCCTCCTCGGAGGCGTCCGGCCGGCCGTACCTTATATTGTCGCGAACGGTGCCACTGAACAGGATGGACTCCTGCAGGCTTATGCCCACCTGGCTGCGCAAGCTCTCAAGGGACACACCCCTAACGTCCAATCCGTCTATCGTCACACGGCCGCCCGTGGCGTCGTAGAACCTGGGGATCAGATTAACCAAGCTGCTCTTTCCCGACCCAGTGGCGCCCAGAATGGCCAGGGTCGTCCCGGGCTCGGCCACGAAGTTGATATTTGTGAGAACAGGGGCTCCGCCGTCGTTCCCATATGTGAAGCTAACATCGTCGAAGACCACACGCCCTGTGACGTTGTCTAGCGTCATGGCGTCGGGTTTCTCCATCACTTCAGGCACCTCGTCCAGGACTTGGTTTATCCTCTTGGCCGAGGCCTCGGCCGCCGATATCTGGCCTGCCATGGCCCCCAGCGCGATGACGCTGAACATGGCGCTGGACAGATAGTTGATGAAGGCCATTATCTGGCCCACGCTGGCCACGCCTGTGAATACCTGGATTCCGCCGTAGTAGAGCACCGCGACCGTCCCCAGGTTCAGCAGGACCATGATGAAGGGCATGAACACGCTGAGAAGCCTGTTTACCTTGAGGGAGGTCCTGAAGAGTTCCTCGTTGGCTCCCTCGAAGCGACCCGCCTCGTGGTCCATCCTCACGAAGGCTTTCACGACTCTGATGCCTGTCAGGTTCTCCTGCAGTACCTGGTTCAGGTAGTCTACCCGCTCCTGCACCTTGGTGAAGAGGGGCTGCGCTATCTTCACGAAGGCCGTAACCAAAAGGAGTGTGATAGGCAGAAGGACCACCATGATCAGGGAGAGCCGGGGGTTAGTGACCCACATGAGGGTTATGCTGCCGATGAAGGTGAGGGGCATCCTGGTGAACATGCGGAGACTCATTGTTATGATGAGTCTGACCTGGTTCAGGTCGCTGGTCAGACGCGTGAGCATCTGACCCACCGTGTAGTTGTCTAGGTTCCCGAAGCTGAAGGTCTGTATCTTCTTGAAGAGGGCCCCGCGGAGGTCCGCCTCGAAGCCCCTGGAGGCTCTTATGGCCAGGATTGTGTTCCCAATCATGAATAAGGCGCTGAGTAGACTGGCCCCTATCATTAGCAGGCTGGTTCGTAGTATAACATCCATGTCCTGCTTGGCGACGCCTTCGTCGATGATGACCTGTACTAGACGGGGTATGGATAGCTCGGCCGTGACTACTAGCCCTAGGAGTATAACGGCGAAGACCGATTCCCTGGCATAGGGGCGGAGGTATCCGAATGAGCGCCTCAGGCTGCTCAAGCCCCAGCCTCCAGAGCCTCTATGCCGAGCCGGGCGTCGTCCAGTATCTTGACGAGTTCAGCCCGCTTCGCGGTGTCCGCCACGGCAACATGGTACCGCTCCTCAAAGGTGTCCATAAGCTCTGAGAAGCTCTCGTAGAGTTCCTCGGGGAGGTCCAAGTGTAGCTTCCAGTACATCTTCCTTATGGTCCTCTGCCTCCTCCTGAGGTGGTCGTCGTGGGCCATGATCTCGTGGAGCTCGGCCTGACCCGCCTCAGTCAACGAATACCTTTTCAGGCTGGGCTCCTCGTCCGGTGACTGCTCCACCAGGCCCTCTTCCTGCAGGTTGGCCAGCATCGGGTATATGCTGCCTGGGCTGGGTTTGTAGTCCGTGTACTCGAGGATCTGGTCCATGATCTCGCTCCCCGACATGGGTCCGTGCCTCAGCAGCTGGATGGCTACGTGGCGTAGGAACCCCTTTGGGATGCCGATCCGTCTATGTTTCACACAACGCATCCTCATATCATATCACTATCGATATCATTACCAATATCACCCAGGGTCCCTGTTTATAAACCTATCCCGCTGTGACGTAGAAGGGCTCCATAAAACCAAGTTATATATAGCACCGTTATAGATAACACAGATACATATGTGTGAGGTTGGCAACCCGGGGCGATTCCCCGAGAAGAGCTGGGTGACGTTCCTCACCCTGAGGCTGCTTGCCGAGGAGCCAAGCTACGGCTACCGGCTCATGGAGATCATGGAGGAGAAGGAGTACCTGGCCTTCGAGCGGATAGAGTCAGGCACCATATACACCATCCTGAGGCGCCTAGAAAAGAAGGGCCTCGTGGAGTCGGAGTGGGAAAGGATCGAGTCCGGCCCCGACCGCAGGATGTACAAGGTCACCGACGAGGGCCTGAGGTTCCTGAAGGCGGGCCTGGAAACCATGGGGAGGCGGAGGCGCGTCATAGATGACCTGCTGGCCTTCTACGAGGACCGGTTCAAGGGGGAGCAGCCTTGACGCCCCAACTGAACTCTCTGGTCCTGTCCAAACTCGCCCTCTGGGTGCTAGCCGTGGCCGTCGCCACGCTCCTCCTCCGAAGGAAGAAGGTGAATAAGAGGCTGAGGACCACGTGGCTCGCCGCCGGCGCCCTGCTCTTCGGCTTCGTATACTCCTACCTGATACCGGGGCCCCTCAACCCTAACCCCATGTGCTCACTGCGGAACGCGGCCTCGTCCCTTCTGGGGGCCGCGGCTCAGGTCCCCTTAACCCAGTCTCTCCTGATGCTGGGCCTCGTGCTGGCTCTAGTGATCGTGTCCAACAAGTCCATATGTGGCTGGGGCTGCCAGCTCGGCCTGCTGCAGGATCTCCTGCATAGGGCTCCGACGCCTAAGGTGAGTTTCAGCTTCAGGGTCACCAACACTGTCAGGGTGGCCTTCGCGGTCCTCTGGGTGGGTGCCCTGGCACTCCTGGGCCTGGACCTGCTGGGCGTCCTCAACCCCTTCACGGTCTTCAAGCTGAGTCTGTTCTCCGTGGCGGGGTTCACGGGGCTCCTGGTCCTGGGGGCGAGCCTGTTCACGTATCGTCCTTGGTGCAGGTTCGTGTGCCCCTTCGGGCTGCTGGGGTGGGCTGCGGAGCAGTTCAGCTTCATGGGGCCCAGGATCGATAGGGAGATGTGTAAGAACTGTAGGATGTGCGTCAGGGCGTGCCCCACTGACGCCATGGAGGCCTACTACGGTGGGGAGAGGCTGCACCCGGACTGCTTCGCGTGTGGGGCCTGCATAGAGGCCTGCCCCTTCGACGCGCTGGAGTGGAGACGATGAGACTCCACTCTTTTACCACATGTAGTGTATGCTAGGTTATCGTCCTATCTTACAGCCATCGGCTACCATCCGGTGAGAGTGGCGTTACCACCAACTAGGGTCTAGGACGAAAACATCTTAAACAAAATGGGGTGATTATTGTTGGAAGCTGAGGGAGCCCACCCCCCCTAACGGGTTACTCCTTCAGCTTCGCAAGCCTCTCGTTCACGTTGGCCAGCTGAGCCTCCAGACGCTCCTTGACGCTCTCGAGCATCTGGACCTCCTCCTCTACGGACATCACTCCGTGGCATCCGCAGTGGTGGGCTCCGCGCCAGAACCTGTGTCTATACATCTTGTTCTTCTCCTTCGTTAGGCTGTGGGTCGTGGAAGTGCCTCCGGTAGTACTGGTCCATCTGGTCGAGGAGCCGTTTCCTCCTGAGCATGTACTCGAGGCCTGTCTTCAGGCGTTGCCTGCCCTCCTCGGTGATGGTGTAGGTTCTCCGGGTTCTGCCCTCTTCGCTTTCCTCGTGGCTGGAGGTGAGTAGCCCGTATTCCTCCATCCTGTTTAGGATGGTGTACAGTGAGCCGGTTTTGAATCGACCCTGTATTACTAGGCCTTTCTCTTCCATGGTTGTGGCGAGCTGGTATCCGTGCATGGGTTTCTCGTTTAGCAGCATCAGCAGTAGGAACTGTATCCACCCTCTCTCGGGGAGGGGGTGGTGTCTGTGGTGGGGTTGGCGGTGGCCTCCGCGACGATCACACATACCTAACAACGTTAAGCTTAACACTGTATAATATAAACGTTATTTAACAGTTTTAGGCATGGCTATGGTGTCCGCACACAACACACCAATAGAAAACAGCTAAGGGACGCACAAGTAGAGACGGGACCGCAGAGAAACTGGAAAACACAAGAAGACGCATAAACGGAGAAGAGCCTAGCCGTTGAGAGCCCTCAGCCTCTTCACAATGTTAGGGTGCGTCGAGAACAGCTCCCCCAGTTTATCCAGCGCCGTGACCCTCCGGCTCATTATGCTACCCACCAGCTCCCACTCCGAGGTAAAACCGGCTCCCCGCAGCTCCTGAACATCATGGACAGCCCTGTCGGGGTCAGAGATGAAAAGCGCTTTAAAGCCGCCGGCTGAAAGGCTCCCCTCGCCCAAACCACTGGCTCGGGCCGACGCAGTGGTTATCTTGGCCAAGCCGGTGGAGAGCTTCCTCGCCCCATCCTTGACCACCCCTACACTGTGCTGGTCTGCGTAGTACTCCCTGAGGCGGCTGAACCCCATGGTGAACAGGATGAGCACGAAGTAGACAAGCAAGGAGGCTCCCCCGACGAGGGCGGAAGCGCCGGAGTCCCTTCGATCCCTGCCACCGTAGAGGCCGCTGAAGAGGGCGGACCTGGCTATGATGTAGAAGACGCTGGGCAGTAGAGACAGGAACATCATGGCCTGGACATCCCTATGCTTGATGTGGCCAAGCTCGTGGCCAAGGACAGCCTCCACCTCGTCCATGGTTAGGCTACTGAGGAGGCCCTGGGTGACCGCCACGTGGCTGCCGGTGAGTGGCGACCCGTACGCGAAGGCGTTGGGGATGGCCAGGCTGCTGATCATGAGCTTTGGCTTACTTATCCCCGACTTGGCTGACAGGTCCTCAACTACCTGGTGGAGGTGTGGGCTCTCCTCTTGGTTGAGTCGGCGGGCTTTGTAGATGGCGTTTATGAGGTAGGGGGCCAGCAGCCACTGGCCCACGTTGAACACAGTCACCACGCTTACAAGGGTGATGACGTCGAGCTGGCCAGCCAGGGAGAGAACCAGGCCGATGCCCAGAGTGGACACGGCTATTATGGCTGCCACTGTCCCCAGCATGGAGACCCTTAACTTGAGTAGACTCATTTTACATCCCTTTCAGACCATGAAAAGGGTGTAATATAAAGTAGACGTTTAGACGTTTACATCACCGTGAATGGTAGCCGACCGTAGCCAAAATGGGGGCTATTCCCCTGTCCTTATCTCGGTGCGCAGGAACATCATGTAGCTGGCCGCGAAGGCCACAACAACGATGACGGACAGCGCCGTTATGCTGGCCCAGTTGTTTCCCAAGGCCTCGGCCAGGGTGGTGGTTCGGGCGAACTCCTGGCGCCCAAAACCGAAAGACCCGACGCCAAGGATAGCTGAAGCCGTTTCCTGGTAGAGCTGCGTCGGCGAGAGCCTCTGTATAGCCGTCTGGAGAGCCTGTCTCTCCTGCATGGTCTCCATGTACTCGGGTGAGACGCTGAACCTCTGCCCGCCCTGACCACCTTGTCCGTACGGTGTGACAGGTGTGCCTATGAAGTCGCCCGCTGGTAGAGGAACCAGGGCCGAGGAGAGGGCCACCCCTAAGATCGTGATGACGATGCTGAAGGTCATCCAGGTGGCGATGCTAAAGAGGATGCTCGTGGAGGTCTTCTTGAACACAGTGGAGTACAGTATGCCCAGGCTGAGCCAGATGAGCAGGTACACCGTAGTGAGGAGAGTCAGCGCCACTATCTTGAGCGCCTCTTCTAGGGTGGGAGCGAAGCCCAGCATCGGTATGGTGATGCCACACATGATGGCTATGGTGCTGAAGACCAGGGTGGTCAGGGCGGCGGCCCCCGCCAGGAACTTGCCGTTGATGACGGAGTCCCTGTATATGGGCTGGCCCAGAACAATGGATAGGGTGCCGTTGGCGCGCTCCTTGTTGACGGCGTCGAAGCCCAGGGCCAGGCCCAGTATGGGCCCGAAGAAGACCATTATTTGGATGAAGCTGAAGCTCATCCGTGCGCCGCTGAAAATCCAGACGAAACTGGAGCCCACGTTGTTGCGGATGTAGTCCACGCCCTGGTAGGCTGAGAGGCCGCCGAGGGCCAGCACGAGTCCGAAGAGTATGAGGAACCTCCTGCTGCCGAACTGGTCCCTCATCTCCTTGTGGGCCACGGTCATGGTCCCGGCCATCAGGCGGCCACCTCCTGGTTGTAGTACTTCATGAATATCTCCTCCAGGGTGTACTCTCGGGGCTTCATCAACAGTATATAGGCCCCGTGGCTTACGATGGTCTTGGATACCTCTAGGTCGCTGTCAGCGTTGCTGTAGACGTAGAGCCTGCCGTTCTCCTGCGCCACGGACTTGACCCCCTTGACCACCTCCAGGTCCCTGACAAGGTCGGGGGTGGTCTCGGTGAGCATGAGCTCGACGCGGCGGTCCTCGCCCCCGGACATAGTTTTGTTCAGGTTCTCCATGGATTCCTGGAGGATGAGCCTGCCCCTGTTGATGATCCCGATCTTGCTGCAGGTTAGCTGCACCTCGTTGAGGAGGTGGCTGGTCATTACTACGGTGAGCCCCCTCTCCCTGTTGAGCCTCATGATGAGCTCCCGGACCTCCCTTGTTGCCACCGGGTCCAGCCCTATGGTTGGCTCATCCAGGAAAACTATCTGGGGGTCCTTCATGAGGGTCGACGCGATGCCCACCCGCTGCTTCATGCCTCTGCTGAAGGACTCCAGCTTGGAGTCGGCCCAGTTGGACATTCCCACCAGCTCAAGCATCTCGCCGACCCTGTTCTCCCTCTCCTCCCTAGGCTGGTCGTTTAGCCTGCCTATGTAGTCAAGGTTCTCCCAGGCCGTGAGGTCCCCGTAGAGGCTGCTGTACTCGGGTAGGATGCTGGCTACCCTCCGCACCTCTCTGGACTCCTCCACTATGTCGTGTCCGCCGACGATGGCGGTTCCCTTGGTGGGCACCGATAGGCCCATGAGCATGAGGATGGTGGTGGTCTTGCCTGCGCCGTTGGGCCCCAGGAATCCGAAGATCTCTCCCTGCTTGACTTCCATGTCAAGCTCGTTGACGGCCACGAAGTCGCCGTAAGCCTTGGTGAGCTTCCTTGTCTCTACTACGTTCTCCATCGGTCTACCTCCGCTTGAACTTCCTGAACCCGAGGTACACGGCTATGATCGCCACGGCCACCAGGCCGAAGCCGATGTAGCCCCACGTGCTGGATGCCTGGGCTGTAACTCTGAGGTCTACCCCGCTGGACTCCAGCTGGTCGCTGTACGCCTTCACGTTGATGAGGTAGTCGCCGGCTACGGTGTCCGCGGGCGTGGTGACTTCCACGGTGAAGGTGGTTGACCCCCGGGCCGCGATGGATGATACCTGGGTGGGGGTTATTGTAGCATCCCAGTTGCTGGGTAGGGTGACCCCGAGATAGACGGTGGTTACAGGGGATTGACCGTTGCTGGTCACCCTGGCCGTGAAGCTGAGCTTCTCGCCGATCGTCGTCGATCTATAGAGGGTTGATAGCTCCAAGCTCATCCCGTAGGTGCCTGCTACGTTGATGTTGAAGGGCAGGAGAGTCTCGGCTCCGTCATCCGACTTCACCGAGGCTTCCAGGCTGTAAAGGCCGCTGTCAACGCTGGTAGGGGGCGTGACTCGGAGCTGCACGGTGGTGGACTCTCCGGCGGCTATAAGGAGGCTGCTGACCTCGATGTCCCCGGAATAGAAGACTGTTCTCCAGTTCTCCGGGATGTCGGGCACCGTTAGGAGGCAGAGGGTGTCCTTCTCCCCGGTGTTCCAGATGGCGATGGGGAACCTGACGCTGTTACCGGCAGAAACCGTCACCTCCGCGAAAGTGCTGATCACCTCTAGCTGGCTCGTGGCCTCAACGATGCTGATCCTGAACAGTATAGAGTTTAGGGTTTCTCTCTGATCTACCGCCTTCACCTTGACCTCATACTCGCCTGTCAGGGCATCGTCTGCTGGTCTCAGATTCAGCTTAAGGGATACACTATCCCCGGGCCTCAGGTAGAGGCTCGTAACCGCTATGTTGGTGCTTGTCTTGAAGGTGGCGATCCATCCATCCGGTGTATCCACTTCAAGGTCGACGATCTTGTCCACCTCTCCAGTGTTAGACAGGGTTAAGGGCAGTTCGATGTTTTTTCCCTGCTCCCCATATATCGATAGGTAGGTGGAGTGAAGCCTGATGGCGTCTGTAGCCCATACTGGGTTGACCTCGAAGGATAACGAGGGCGCCGATGTACCAGAAGCGGTTAAGGTTATTACCCCCATGTCCGTAGCCGATGCCGGGACCTTGATCTCTAGGTTCAAGTTCAGGCTTCCTTTGCTGAGCATTATCGACTTGATCTGACCTATGGAGTCTAGCACTCGTGTCTCCCAGCCTTGAGGCGCGGAGGCGCTGAAGGTCACCGCTTCCGCTGCGTCGCCGTTATTGGTGACCGTGAACGGTATCTTAAGGGTGACACCGGGGTTGGCGATCCTTATTATGACTGAGGAGGATAGGCTGAGTGAGTACTCCATCACTATATTGTGTGTTGTTGCGTGACTGGTGTTTTAGACGGGTTTTACAGAAAGATCTATTAACTTTCAGTTAAACATACTCTAGATGCCCGTTGACCGCGGACTGGCCCACCTACAACGAGGCACTCGTCAGACGGGGAGAGATACTCCTAGACCTAAGCCTCCTCCACACCTGGGGACAGGAACTCCAGGAAATGAATCAGGGTAAGGAGGGAGGCCGCTACAGGTACCCTGAGAGCCTCATCACCTTTCAAGGATTCATCCGAGCCTGCTTCAAGCTACCCTACAGGCAGCTGGAGGGCTTCACTAGGGCCCTAGCGGAGTGGGAGCCGGGCCTCACCGCGCCCGACTACACGACCACGTGCCGCCGCTTCAACAGCCTCAGCGTAGACCTGGATCCACGCATAGATCCGGAGACGCCTGTGACCATAGCGGTGGACGCCTCAGGCATCAAGGTAGCCGACAGGGGCGAGTGGGTGCGTATCAAGTGGAAGAGGAGGCGGGGCTTCCTCAAGATCCACATAGCTGTCGATGTGGAGACGAAGCAGATCGTCTCCTTGGAGGTGACGGATGAGAGGACAGGCGACTCCGTGATGCTGGTGCCGCTGGTGGAGGGAGCTCTTCAACGCTGCAGGGTGAAGGGGGTCCTGGGCGACGGCGGATATGATTCCCGGGTCAACTTCGCGTACCTGGATGAGAAGGGTGTCGAGGCGGGGATCAAGGTGCGGAGGAACTCGTCGCGCAA
>Ga0172371_10006440_pt1 | contig 17092 bp, 15 predicted proteins | sample Lak12m_FD_114543 | JGI IMG/M metagenome (GOLD analysis project Ga0172371, IMG submission 114543) | Freshwater microbial communities from Kabuno Bay, South-Kivu, Congo - kab_022012_12m | ecosystem: Environmental > Aquatic > Freshwater > Lake | place: Democratic Republic of the Congo: South-Kivu...
GCGGCCGCATCCGAGTTACGGCAGCCAGCGGATCCCGGCCTTCGAGGTCGTCAAGCATTCCATTCAGATCATGCGGGGTTGCTTCGGGGGCTGCACGTTCTGCTCGATTACGGCCCACGAAGGCCGGATCGTCCAAAGCCGCAGCCCGGACTCGGTGCTGGCCGAGGTCCGGCGGCTGTCCGAGGACCCGGAATTCAAGGGCGTGGTGAGCGACATCGGCGGCCCCACGTCGAACATGTACCGCATGAATTGCAGCCGGCCGGAGGTCCGCGCCGAGTGCCGCCGGCTGAGCTGCGTGTACCCTAAGATCTGCAAGCTGCTCGACGCCGATCACAGCCCGCTGGTGCAACTCATGAAGAAGGCCGCTCAGGAAGAAGGGGTCAAGCGGGTGTTCGTGGCCTCGGGCGTGCGCATGGACTTAGCCTTGCGGAGTCCGGCGTACCTGAAGCAGCTCGTCGAGCACCACGTGGGCGGGCACCTGAAAGTGGCGCCGGAGCACTCCGATCCCGACGTTCTGGCGATCATGAAGAAGCCGGCGATCGAGGGATTCGAGGCCTTCGCCCGCCGCTTCGCCGCCGTGTCGCAGGAGGCCGGCAAGCAGCAGTTCCTCGTGCCGTATTTCATCGCCGGGCACCCGGGCTGCGACCTCAACGCCATGATCGGCCTGGCCGTTTTTCTCAAGCGGACCGGCTATCGTCCGCAGCAGGTCCAGGACTTCATCCCCACGCCGTTCGACGTGGCCACATCGATGTATTACACCGGGCTGGACCCGATGACCGGCCAGCCGGTCTCCGTGGCCCGAACGGCTACGGAGCGGCGTTTGCAGCGAGCGCTGTTGCAGTTTTTCCAACCGGAGAACTACGCCGACGTGCGTCGCGCGCTGGAGCTGGCCGGTCGCACGGACCTCATTGGCGACGGCCCGGAATGCCTCATCCCGTCCCACGCGCCCAAGGCCCGGCCGGAGATCAGGCGACCCGGCGATCGTAGACCAAACGCCGGCTACCGGCCGCATCGCAAGACGGCCCGGCGAAGACCTCGCCCGTAGGTGCAATCGCGCCAACACGTGGGCGGGCTCACTCGCTCATCGAGGCCGCCATCTCCACGGCGAGGGGGGCGAAGAGGATCAACGGGAGCCACACGCCCAGCGCAGGACTCAGCCCCAGCGCGTAAATTCCCCCCAACTTCTGAAACACGATGACCACGAGCATAAAGGCCAGACTGACTACGGAGCAAAGGGCCATGGCGACGAACACGTTGCGGCTTTCCAACGTCATGACCAACGGCAGTCCGAGGAAGAGCAGAAGGATGTCCAAGAGCGGCTGGACGATCCGTGCATGAATCGCCACTCGGATGTCCCCCCCAAGATCCAGACTGCGATTGTAAAGGCCGCGGATCAACTGGGACGTCGACGAGAACTGGCGCCAGGCCTCTCCATTGGTGAGCTGCTCGAAACTGACGTCGCTGACCAGGAAGCACTGGTCGGGCCGGAGCCACGTTGGGGCATCGCGGGCCGTGATGACCACCGGGCCGTCCTCCGTCGCCAGCGAAGGTTGCTTGCCGAGGTTCGTGGGATGCTCAATGCCGACGAGGAGATATCCCCCGGGCCGCCCGCCCGCCGGCGCCGTGTAGTAGGCCTCCTTGGCCGTGATCTGTCTGGTGTGCTGATCGAGCGACGCCGGAAGGCGCAGGGTGGGTTTCTCGATTTTCTGCTGGGCGGCAATCGCCGCCTGGCCGCGGATGAGAACCTCGGTCCGCTCGTCGACTTGCGGATCGAACGACCGAGCGACGTCCGTCGCCAGATCGTTCGGCTTTTGCGAAAGTTCGTCCCGGAAGCGCGGGATGAGGAGTTCCCGGTTGAGCACCGCCAGCCCGATCACCACCACGACCGCGGCAATCACGGGGATCACCACCCGGACGCGAGAAACGCCCGCCGCCATCAAGGCCACCAATTCATTGTGCCGCTGGATCCAGGTGACCGTGAACATGGCTGCGGTGAGGGTCACCAGCCCCACGGTGCGGTCGAAGAAGAGGACCGACTGGTGGGCATAATACAGGCCCATCACCTTCAACAGCCCCCCCTGCTTGTCGGCGATCCGCAAGAAGGACTCCAAGTTCGTGAACGCATGGAATACTACGTAGAGCCCCAGGAGGCTCAAGAAACAGATGAGGAACGTCCTGGTGAACTGGTGGAGCAAGTAACGGTCGATGATCCGCATGGAAGCCTCACGCCGCATCCTGCAAAGGGGCCTACGAGACACTGCCCGGGGCAGCATAGGCCAATCGGCCGAAGCGGGTCAAGCCGAAAGCGGAAAGGCGAAAGCGGAAATAACCGAAAGCGGAAAGCGGGGCAAAGCCCCAGATCATCGGGGCTCGGCTCTCCGCTTTCGGTTCTGCGCAAGGGTGCTCCCCGTGCTGCCCCCGGCTCGACAAACCGACTATGATAAGAGGGGTCTTCCACAGTTCCACGACGCCGACGGGCCGTGATTTCCCGATGAATAGTTCCCTCCGGGCAAGAGTCCGACTGGTCGCCACGGTCGGCCGGCTAGGACAGTGGGTCGGTTCGGCATGTCAAAGATCCATGGGGGTGTTATACCCGCCACGGTGTGCCCACTGCGACGCAGACTTGGAAGGCTTCACCGGCGGCCCGTTGCTGTGCGGGGCGTGCCAGCGGGCCTTGGTCGCGGAGGTGTGGTCTGGTTGCTCGCGTTGCGGCGCCCCCATTCCGGAGGAAATTCTAGCCCAAGGGAACTGCCCCCTCTGTCGGGGATTCTCGTTTCGGTTCGAGACGGTGGTGGCCTTGGGTACGTACGCCAACCAGCTTCGGGAGGTGATCTTGGCCCTCAAGCGTGGTGGTGCAGAACCTATCGCGAAGGCGATGGGGGGCTTGTACTGCGAGCGGAGGGGAGATCAAGTTCGGGCGCTTTGTCCGAACCTGGTCACTCCGATCCCGATGCATTGGCGCCGCCGGCTGGTTCGCGAGGGGAACAGCCCGGATATCCTGGCCGCCCAGGTGGCCGGTTTCCTGCACGTGCCGTGTCGCACCCATCTCCTGAGGATGACACGCAACACCAAACCACAAAAGGACTTAAAACCCAAGGAGCGGTTTCGCAACATGGCCGGCGCGTTTGCCCTGGCAACGGGGTACGATATTAGAGGCGCCCGCATCCTCTTGGTCGACGACGTCATGACCACGGGGGCTACTTGCGACGAGGCCGCCACCACACTCAAGCGTGCCGGCGCCGCGGCGGTCTTCGTGGCGGTGCTTGCGCGGGGCGTTGGAGCCTCTAGTGCCTGAATGCGATGACTTCTGTTTCCGACTCCCAACCCGGTAAGAAATCAGCGGCTTCGCCGTTCCGCGGCGCAGTGCTTCGCGGATTGGGGGTCGTGCTGCCGCCGTTGTTGACGATCGTGATCTTTCTCTGGATCGGTGGCACGGTGCAGAACTACGTGCTCGAGCCGGTCACGGCGCTGGCCCAAAGGCTGGTCCGCGTCTGCATCGCCGACATACGCGAGGAGGATGCCTTACCATGGTCCGAGCGGGGCAAGGCCAATCCCGTGGTCGACGGAACGACCTATCAGCGTTTGGACAACGGCCAGTACGTTCCGAAGGCGATCTACGACATCGTCAAGTACCAGCCGGGCGAAGAGGGGGTGCCGAATACGCCAACCCAGGTCTACCGGACCTATATCCGCCTGACGTACTTGCGCCCCTACGTCGTCATCCCCGCGTTCATCCTGGTTTTCATGTTGCTCTTGTACCTGCTCGGCAAGTTCATGGCGGCAGGAATCGGGCGGTTCTTCATCGCACTTTTCGAGGCGGCCATTCGCCGCGTTCCGTTGGTCCGCAATGTGTACGCGGCGGTCAAGCAGGTGAGCGGGTTCGTGCTCAACGAGCGGAAAATGCAGGTCTCGCGCGTGGTCGCCGTGGAATACCCCCGAAAGGGCATCTGGCAGCTCGGGCTCGTCACCGGCGTGGGCATCCCGGACATCGAAGCCATGATCGGCGAAGAGTGTCTGTCGGTCCTGGTTTGCACGTCGCCGATGCCCATGGCCGGCTTCACGATTACGGTGCGGCGAAGTGAATGCGTGGATTTGAACATTACCCTCGACCAGGCGATTCAGTTCGTCGTCAGTTGCGGGGTGATCGTGCCGCACCCGAAGGGTCAAACGGCCGTTGGGCCGGCGGAGGCATCCGCGCCCTTGCTCGACGCAGGCGATGACGCAAGCGTTCTCGACGGGGGGAAGCCGGCCGTCCAAGGCAGGCTGGAAAGCCTGCCCCACCATTAGAGGTCTATGACGAGCAACTCTTCTAGTTCCTGCATCCGCTTGGGCACGCGCGCTAGCGCTCTGGCCCGCTGGCAGGCCGACTGGGTCGCTGCCCGCCTCCGGCAACTGGGTATTGAGGTCCTTCTCGTACCGATTACCACCACAGGCGACCGCAATACCGAGGACTCGATCGGGGGGATCGGCGGCAGGGGAGTCTTCACCAAGGAACTCCAAAGGGCGCTCTTGGAGGAGCGGATCGACTTGGCAGTCCACAGCCTCAAGGACCTCCCCACCGACGAAGTGCCGGGCCTCTGTCTGGCCGCGGTGCCTGAGCGGGGCCTGGTGGGCGATGCCTTGGTGTCGCGGAACTACTCGTCGCTGGCGGGCCTTCCGCCTCAAGCGGTGGTCGGCACCGGTAGTCTTCGTCGACGGGCACAACTGCTGCACGCGCGTCCCGACCTGGTGTTCCGAGACGTACGTGGAAACGTCGACACCCGGCTGAGAAAACTCGATGAGGGCCAGTACGACGCCCTGATCCTTGCTCAAGCCGGACTCCAACGCCTGGGGCTTGCCGGCCGCATCACCGAGCGACTGCCCCCGGAAACCCTGATGCCCGCGGTCGGTCAAGGCGCCCTCGGTCTGGAGACCCGGAGCGGGGATCTCCTGACGCGAAGAGAGGTCGAGCGACTGGCGGACCCCGACACGCGCTCCGCCGTACTGGCCGAGCGTTCGATGCTGGAAGCCCTGCACGGAGGTTGCCTTGCCCCCATTGCGGCTTTGGCCCGCGTCGAGGGGCGCACGCTGACGCTCATCGGGCGGGTGATCCATCCCCGCGGAAGCATGCAGATCGAGGCGACCAACTCGTCGGCGCCCGAGGACGCGATCCAGCTCGGGAGGCGAGTGGCCGAGGCCTTGATGGCCCAAGGAGCGGCCGATCTGATCCGGACGGCACGCGGGGGGTAGCCCTCGCCGACGCCGCCTCCCATCGGCGATTTCTGCGCGGCCGACCGGCAGGAGCGGCAGGATCCGCTGTTGCACGCCAATCTCGTATGCCCGCATCGCCGCCTGCGGCGGCAGTTCGCATGTCGAGGGGAGATCGAGACTTACGTCGTCCGTGGGAATCGAGCACGAGTCGGCCATGGCCTGCGGCACGCTGTTTGCTATGCACGCCGTGGCCGATCGCCCGCGGTCTGCGGGCCCTCCCGGGGGAGCGAGTCGAATGCGAGATCAACGTCGCAATGCCTTACGGACTCTATGTTTCCGCCGAGGGCGCTCGGGCGCAAAGCCAACGCGTGGAGGTGATCGCCAACAACCTGGCGAACGTCGACACCGCAGGCTTCAAGCGTGAGCTCGCCGTATTCCAGGCCCGCTATGCCGAGGCGATCGAGCAAGGACTCGATTACCCGGGCTCCGGCTCGGTCAACGACGTGGGGGGCGGGGTGATGCTCCGGCTCACGCAGACCGATTTCTCACCGGGCCCGATGAAGCGAACCGGCGGATCGACGGATCTCGCCATCCGAGGCAAGGGGTTCTTTGTCGTCAAGAAAGGCGAACAGCAATACCTGACCCGGGCCGGTAATTTCCAGCTCACTGCCGAAGGCAATTTGGTTACCCAACAGGGCTATGCCGTCTTAAGCGACGGAGGCGCTTCGGTCACCGTGGAGCCTGGCAACGGTCCCTTCGAGATCACCCCCAATGGCGCGGTCCGGCAGGGCGGTTCGACGCAAGTGTTGGCGATGGTCCAGCCCGCCTCGACCGGCGACCTCGTCAAGGTCAGCGAGAGCCTTTTCAAGTCGTTGGCCGAAACGCAACCGGTGGCCGAGGGCGATCGCGACGTGGGCTGGGGCTACCTGGAAGCCTCGTCGGTGAAGCCCACGTCGGAAATGGTCCAGTTGATTGAAGCTACCCGAGCGGTCGAGGCCAACGTGAACATGATGCAGACCCAAGACCAGATGCTTTCCCAGTTGGTCACGCGAGTGATGCGGAGTTAGTAGGCAGTAGGCAGTACGCAGTAGGCAGAGATTGCGGTGTCCGTGATGTCGGAGCTTAGGTTTTGCGTTTTCCAATCCCCAATCCCCAATCCCCAATCCCCAATCCCCAATCCCCAGTCCCCAGTCCCTAGTCCCCAGTCCCCAGTCCCTAGTCCCCCACCCCTGCTAGAGCCATGAGCGTTCAGACCCTTTACACCGCGGCCACCGGCATGACGTCCCTGCAAACGAAGCTGGACACGATTGCCAACAATTTGGCCAACACGGAGACCACTTCGTACAAGCGGACCCGGGCCAATTTCGAGGACCTCTTCTACCAGAACCTGAAATTGCCGGGTTCGGAAGACAACGCCGGGCAACTCACGCCCACGGGCATCGCCATCGGCTTGGGAACTCGGGTGTCGAGCACCCAGACCGACTTCAAGCAGGGGTCGTTCAAGGATACGAACAACACCCTCGATTGGGCCATCGAGGGCCTTGGGTTCTTTAAGTTGATGGACCCCTCGGGCGAGATTGTTTACACGCGGGCCGGCAACTTCTCGTTGAACGCCAACGGCCAGATTTGCCAAGGGTCGGCCCAGACGGGCCGGCTGATCGAGCCCCCGATCACCATTCCTCAGGACGCCGAAGAAATCGTCGTCAGCGCCGACGGGAAGGTCTCGGTCCGGCAGCCGAACATCACGGCGCTCACGCAAGTCGGCACGATCGAGCTGGCCTTGTTCATCAATCCTGAAGGATTGTTGAAGATGGGCGAGACCCTCTACGCGGAGAGCAATGCCTCGGGCACCGCGCGAACCCTTCAGCCCGGACAGCAGGGCGCCGGCGTGATCCGGCAGAATACGCTCGAGGCCTCCAACGTGGAGCCGGTGAGCGAGCTCGTCGACCTCATTACCACGCAGCGAGCCTTTGAGCTCAATTCCCAGGTGGTGTCGGCCGGCGACCAGATCATGCAGCTCATCAACAATCTCCGCCGCACGTAAGGGAAATGGAAAAAGGCGGGAAAAGAGAAATGAATTCCAGACGCTTCACAACGAGCATCCTCCTGGCTTGCACGTTGCTCGCGCTGCCGGAGGGTTACGGGGCGGAGTTGCAGGTCCGCGCGCGGTGCCAACCGCGGGGACCGATCGTGTCCCTGGGCGACGTGGCCGAGGTGGTTTCCGCCGACGCTGTGGAGAAGGAGAAGCTGGGGCAGATCGAGCTGTTTCCCACCCCTCCCTCCGGCCAGCAGCGGATCCTTCGCGCCCGCGAGCTCCAGGATTTGCTTTGCAGCCGCGGCGTCGGCTCAGCAGAACTCCGCCTTTCCGGCGCCAGCCAGACGATCGTCGCCGGATGCGCCGAGCAGGCCCGTTCTGCGGAGCCGCGTCCGGTGTCGTCCTCGGTGATGAAGAGGGCGGAGAGGGTGGTGAGCGAAGCAATTGTCAAATTTCTGGAAGGACAGGTGTCCGCCGACGAAACGTGGCAGGTCGACGTGAAGCTGAGCGACGCCCAAGCGCGACTCGTCCCAATCGACGGCCAAAAGATCGCCGTGCGCGGCGGCCAGCCGCCGTGGACCGGCGCGCAGAAGTTCGAGGTGGCCTCGGAGGATGCAGCCCGGCCGGGGAGTTTTGCAGTGTCAGCGGCCGTGCTCAAGATTCCTCCCATCGTGGTCGCCGCCAGGGCCGTGGGCCGCGGCGACACCATTCGGAGCACCGATCTGAAACTGCAACGTGCCGAAGCGGGCGCGGACCGTGCCGATGGGTTCCATGCCATCGAAGACGTCGCCGGCACGGAGGCGGCGCAGGCGATCCCCGCCGGAGCCGTGCTCCAGGCATCGCTCGTTCGTTCGCCCGTCATGGTGCGGCGGGGGGAGGTCGTCACGGTCTACTCGCGGGCGGCCGGAATTCGCATCCGCGTAACGGCCCGTGCCCGCGAAGACGCAGCGATGGGCGAGCTGGTCACGGTGGAATCCATGTCGGACCGCAAGACCTATACGGCGCGGGTGTGCGGCGTGCAGGAGGCAGAGGTCTACGCCCGGGCCATGCAGTCGGCGCCTATCGGGCAAAGCGACCGGCCGCTGCGGCCGGCGGGCAACTTGGCACGCAACCCCGGAAGGAGCACGAAATGACCCGCTTGCGCACCTCTCGCGTTGGACGCATCCTGGCACTCTCGGCGCTGTGGCTTGCGGTCGCGGCGGCGGGCCAGGCACGGGGACAGAGTTCCAGTCTGCTGGGCGACCCGGCCAAGCGGCGCCAGCTCACCATGGCCGACGCCTCCTGGACCTATCAAGCCCCGCCCGAGCCCAAGACCTGGAAGCTCAACGATTTCGTCACCGTGCTCATCGAAGAGAAAGCGAAGATGGTCCGCGAAGGCCAGGTCGATCAACGAAAGAAGGCGGAAGGGGCCATGGCCCTGAACGACTGGATCGGGTTCGACGGATTCGCCGTCACGCCCGATCCGCAGACCAACGGCGATCCCAAGATTTCGGGCATTGTCGACAACAAGTATCGGGCCCAGGCGAACCTTCAAAACCGCGACACGTTCGAGTCCTCCGTCCAGTGCGTCATCGTCGACATCCGCCCGAACGGCACACTGGTGATCGAGGGCCACGCGAGGGCCAAGTTCGACGACGAAGAGTGGGAACTCTCCGTCAGCGGAATCGTGCGGCCCGAGGACATCCTCCCCAATAACACCGTGAAAAGCGAAAAATTGGCCGAGAAGCGTATCGAGCGGCTCTCCGCCGGGCACGGCCGCGACGGCATCCGCCGCGGGTGGTTGGGAAAGTTCCTCGATAAGTTCCAGCCCTTCTAGAAAAGGATTTAGGGGTTCGGGGTTGGAGCCGGGCCGTGTCGGCCCGGGATTGAAGATCCGGGCCGAACAACGAGGGCTAAGGAACCATGGAAACGCCGCGTCTGCTTATGGATCGTCTCGCATCCCTCATCCCTCATCCATCATCTTTCATCCCTCGCCGAATGGACCGGAAGCGTGTCCCCTGGGTAGTCGCGTCGCTGCTCCTGGCGGCATGGTCGGCCGCCGCCCCGAACGCCGAAGCCAAGGCGACCCTCAAGACCGTCTGCCGCGTCAAGGGGCAGGAGGAAAACACCCTGCAAGGACTGGGGATCGTCGTTGGGCTCAAAGGCACCGGCGATGGCGGCTCCTCCCTGCCCATGATGCGGAGTCTCGCCCAAGCCATGCAGTTCCTCGGCAACCCCCTGGGCAAGGCCGGCCTGGCCGAGCTGAAGGACACCAAGAATGCGGCCCTCGTGTTCGTCACGGCGACCGTTCCGGCCTCCGGCGCCCGGCAGGGCGACAAGATCGACTGCATGGTCAGCTCGGTCGGATCGGCGAAAAGCCTGGCCGGAGGGCGGCTCTTCACCACCCTCCTCATGGGTCCCGATCCCAAGAGCCCCCGCGTCTATGCCATGGCCGATGGCCCGATCACGCTCGACAGCCCCTTGCACGGCACTACCGGGCGGATCCACGCGGGCTGCCGGCTCGAAGAAGACTTCTTCAACGCCTTTTCCAAGGACGGCAAGATCACTCTCGTGCTCGACAAGAACCACGCCGACTTCCAGATCGCCTCCGACGTAGCCGACCTGATCAACCGCAGCCCGTTGAACTTCCAGGCGGCGGGCACCGTTCTGGCCAAGGCCATCAACCCGGGCAACATCGAGGTGCGGATCCCGCGGCAATACACCGAGAATCCGGTGGAGTTCATTTCCCAGATCCTTGCGCTCTCGCTGCCCGAGCCGCAGGTAGGCCCCCGGGTGGTGATCAACGAGCGCGCCGGGAGCATCGTCATCAGCGGCGACGTGGAGATCGGCGCGGCCGTGGTGACCCATAAGAACATCGTGGTGGAGACGGGCGGCCCGACCACCGCAGCCCGATTCGTCGCCGTCGATCCAAGCCAGACCGAGACGCCCAGGCTCAAGGCCCTCGTCGAGACCCTCAACGCCGTCCACGTGCCGGTGGAAGACATCATCGAAGTGATCAAGGGCCTCGACCGCGATGGGAAACTCCATGCCCAACTGATCATCGAATAGCGAGAACCGTGCGAGAACTCCCCATGGGCACCTCTTCGATCGCCTCCAGCGCGCCGGCTTCGGCCTGGACACCTCCCGCTTCCGCGAAACGGCCCGAGGCAAATGCCAAGAGCCAGGCACTCCGCCAGACATTCGAGGACTTCGTCGGACAGACCATGTTCGGCGAGATGCTCAAGTCGATGCGCAAGACCCAACACAAGCCCGCCTACTTCTATGGCGGCCGTGGCGAGGAGGTCTTCCAACACCAATTGGATCAGGTCCTGGCCGAGAACCTCAGCCATGCAAGCGCCGACAAGATCGCCGGCCCGATGTACGAACTGTTTACCTTGAATCGGAGGTAGAGGACGCAGATGGAACCCGCTTGGGACTCGGAACTTGCGAACTTCCTCAGTCACCTTTCTGCAGTGCAAGAGAAATCGCTCGACGTCCTCGTCCGCAAGGGCAAGCTGCTGGCCGAGGCGGATCTGGCAGGGCTGGCTGCCCTCGAAAATGAGGAGGAGCAACTTGTGGCGGGCCTTCAGGACTGCCTAAGAGAGCGGGAGGGCCTCCTCCAGCGCGCCAATCGAGAGGGGTATCGTACCAAAGACGTCCGCTCGCTGGCCAAGGCCCTTCCAGGCCGGTCGCAGTCGCCCGTCCAGGAGCAGGTCCGCCAAGCCAGTCATCGGGCACGGCTACTGCGTCACCGCAGCCTGGTCAACTGGGTGCTGGTGCAGAAAACCCTGATACATCTGTCTCAGTTGTTGGAGATTATCGCGACCGGGGGCAGGTTGCAGCCGACATATCATAAGGACGGCCCAGCCCCCGCCAGCGGTGCACTCGTTGACAGGGAAGCTTAGAGATTCTGCACAGACTATATGGCATACGCTATCCAAGAAACATGGGTAGATATACGCGATTCTGTAAGCGTGGGGCCCTACGGGGTTCGGGGTTCAGGACTTCACGTCGACCGTTCTACCGAAACCCTGAAACCCGAACCCCGAACCCTTCGGTTGCGGCCATAGGCCGCGCTGGGCGGCATCGCTTCAAGGAAGGGCGTTCGCTACAGGTGATCCTTCCAGGATCGTGCAAGGCCATTGTGGCAGACAGCAGCAGATAGCGAGACGGTAGAGCGTAATCCATGTCTCTGTCTGGATCGATCCGGATGGCATCGAACGCCCTGCAGGCGAACCAGATCGCCTTGCAGGTGGTCGGCCAGAATATCGCCAATGCGAACACGGACGGGTACATCCGTGAAGAGGTAGTTTTCACCCCGGCCGCCACTCAGAAGGTCGGAAACCTCACCCTCGGTACGGGGGTGCAGGTCGAGGCCGTCGTCCAGAAGATCGACACGTATCTCGAGGGGCGGCTCCGCGGCGCGATCAGCGATCAGGCCAGCGCTCAGGCCCAAAAGGGCACGTTTTTGCAGTTGGAGGAGTACGTCGGGGCGACGACCGACACCGACATCAGCACCGCGATGACCGACCTGTTCAACAGCATCTCCGATGTCCTCAACCAGCCGGAGGACGTCTCCGTACGGAACCTCGCCGTGCTCAACGCCGAGACGCTGACGGAACGGATCAACTCGTTGGCGAGCGAGGTAACCCAGTTGCGGTCCGACATCAACGACCGGGTCGTGTCGATCGCCGACGAGATCAATGCCCTCACCGAGAAAATCAGCACGTTGAACGTGCAGATCACGGAGATCGAAGCAGGAACCGCCTCGAACAGCGACGCGGTGGGTCTGCGCGATGAACGTCTGGCCGCGCTGGAGGATCTTTCCAAGCTGGTCGACATCCGGGTCACGGAGCAGGATTCGGGGAGCGTTACGGTTTACGTCGGCGGCCAGTACCTGGTTGCCGGCGGGATATCACGCTCCGTCGAGGTGTCGCAGTCGAACGATCGCGGAATGGAGGTGGCCAGCATCTGCCTCGCGGGCACGAATTCGCCGCTCGTGGTTACCTCGGGCGAGTTGTACGGGCAGATGGTTTCCCGCGACGAGGTGCTCGGCGGGTTCCTCGACCAACTGGACGATTTCGCCGGCACCCTGGCCTTCGAGTTCAATAAGATCTTCTCCAGCGGCCAAGGACTGCGCGGCTACGACACGGCGACCAGCACGTCGTACGTGACCGACGCCGACGCGGCGCTCGATCAGGCGGGGTTGAAGTTCACGCCGGTCAACGGGTCGTTTCAGATTCTCGTCTACGACACGGAGAACGAGACGACCACCACCACGGACATTCACGTCCACCTCCTCGGCGACGACACCGATACGTCGCTCCAGGGCCTGGCGGATCAGATCAATCAAATCAGTTCCCTCAAGGCCACGGTGACCTCGGACGGCAAGCTCACCATCACCAGCCAGTCGGACGATCAGCAGTTCGCCTTCGCCAACGACACGAGCGGGGTCCTGGCGGCGCTGGGGATCAACACCCTGTTCACCGGTTCGACCGCCGGTGACTTGGGGGTCAACGAGGCAATCTCTTCCGACCCGGCCAAGTTCGCCGCCAGCCAGGGAGGGATCGGCGCCGACACAAAAAACGCAGTGGCCTTGGCCGGGTTTTCCGATAAGTCGATTGCCTCGCACAACGACGAGTCGATCACCACGGTGTACGATCGGCTCGTGGCAAAGATGACGCAGAACTCCACGGCGGCCCAGGCCACCGCGGAGAGTGCGCAGACCTTCGAGGACACCTTGAGCGGGCAGAAGCTCGCCGTCAGCGGGGTGAGCATTGACGAAGAGGCGATCAACCTGCTCACCTTCCAGAGGGCCTATCAAGCCATGGCCCGCTACATCACCACCCTGAACGACATGTTCGACACGTTGCTCAACATCTGAGAGGAACCGCTCCGACACGTAGGTCAGGCTCTTCAGCCTGACGCCCGATTTGTCAGGCTTTCCAGCCTGACCTGCCTCCAACTTTCGGAATCGACGGCAACCTATGGCCATCAGCGGCATCCCGAGCAGTCGCGTCAGCGACCGGTACGTCCGTCAGCGGTTGCTCGCCCAGGAGCAGTCCAATCAAGCCGAGCTGCTCCGGCTGGAGACCCAGTTGAGCACTGGGCACAGCTTCGAGTATCCGAGCGAAGATCCGGTCGCGGCGCAGCGCGTCACGACCTTGCAGCGGCTCTTGCAGTACACGAGCCAGGTGGATACGAACCTGGCGACGACCCAGTCGTACCTTTCCGCCACCGATTCGGCCCTGTCCGCGGTCTCCGACGTCATCACGAGCGTGAAAAGTGACGCGCTGAGCGCGATCGGGACCACGGCCACCGATACCCAGCGGGAGTCCGTCGCGGAAGAGGTCCAGCAGGCGATCACACAACTGATCGACACCGCGAACACGCAGTACCGCGGGCGGTACCTGTTCGCCGGCTCAAAGACCGGCGTCCAGCCGTTTCAGGTCCTGGACGGGAACGTGGTGAGCTTCCAGGGGAACGACAGCGACGTTTACACCTACGGCACCTCTAACCTTCTCATCGACACCAACGTCCAAGCCGACGAGGCGTTCGGGGTGGTCTCCGACTCCGTGACCGGCGACGTCGATTTGGACCCCGCCCTCACCTCCGACACCCGGCTCGCCGACCTGAACGGCGGCCAGGGGGTCTCCCTCGGCAGCATCTCCGTCTCCGACGGCCACAACACCAGCGTCATCGACCTGAGCAGCGCGGAGACCGTCGGCGACGTAGCCCGGCTGATCCGCCAAAACGCCCCGGAGGGAAACAGCATCGACGTGGAAATCGGCGCGAAGGGACTGACCCTCACGCTCGCCTCGGGGGACCTGAGCGTCTCGGAGGTCGGCGGCACCACGGCCGAGGACTTGGGGATCCTCACCGACGCGAGCGCGTCGGGCACGACCGTCGTCGGCGACGACTTGAACCCCGCCCTCACCGGCAGCACCCGGCTGAGCGACGTCCTGGGATCGCGGGCCCGCGCGGTCTTCCGCTCCAGCGGCGCCAACAACGACGTGATCGTCCAGTCCGATCACAACGGCGAAGACCTCAACGGGGTGACGATCTCCCTGGTCGACGACGGCAGCGTCACCGCAGGCAACGAGAGGGCGGTCTACGACGCCACGGCCAAGACGCTCACCGTCTACGTCGAGGACGATCACACCACGGGCCAGCAGGTGGCCGACGCCATCAACAACGCGCACGACCTCGACGCGACGGCCATGCCCTTCACGGCCGGCCTCGATTCCCTGGACGCCGCAAGCAGCGGGGCGGGAACCGTCTCCAGCAGCACCACCTCCTCGGTGGTCACCCACGACGGCAGCGGCGCCGATTTCGACTCCAGCAGCGGCCTCCAGATCGTCAACGGTCTCTATTCGAAGACGATCGATCTGTCGAAGGCCGTGACGGTCGAAGACGTCGTCAATGCGGTGAACGGCGCGGACATCGGGGTCCTCGCCCGGATCAACGACGACGGGACGGCGATCGACGTGCGAACCACCCTGAGCGGCGCCGATTTCTCGGTCGCGGAGAACGGCGGCACGACCGCCACCCAGCTTGGCATCCGGACGTTCAACCTCGACACCGAGCTCGACTCGCTCAACTACGGCTCCGGCGTCGCCTGCGCCGGCGAAGGCGTGGCCGATTTCACCATCACGCGGAGCGACGGGTACAGCTTCGAGGTCAGCGTCTACGGCGACAAGACCATCGGCGACGTGATCGACGCGATCAACGCCAACCTCGACGCCGACGGCAAGGTGGCCGTGACGGCCCGGCTGGCCGCGTCCGGAAACGGCATCGAGCTGGTCGACACCAGCGGCGGGACCGGGGCCCTCACCATCACCTGCGCCAACGGCAGCGACGCCGCGATCGACCTGGGGCTGGTGCAGTCCGGCCAGGATAGCAGCTCCAGTTCCACCTCCGGGGCCGCGCCCAACATCTTGACCGGCAGCGACGTCAACCCGCAGGAAACCAAGGGGCTGTTCACCGCCCTGGTGCGATTGCAGGAGGGGCTGCTCAACAACGACAACGGGGAAATCGAGCGAGCCATGGCCATGCTCGAGAATGCGTCGACCGACCTGACCTTCTCCCGCGCCGAGTTGGGCGCCCGCCAAAACGCCCTCGACGCGCTCCAAACCCAACTCGACACGCAAAACATCCAGCTCCAGTCGGATTTGTCGGATAACTACGACGTGGATATCGCCCAGGTCCTGTCCGACCTCGTGGCCAGGCAGATCGCGCTGCAAGCATCCTTGAAGGCGATGGCCATCACGACGCAGTTGACGCTGCTGGACTACCTCTAATCGCGGAGCAGGCCCGAAATCGTCCCGGATCGGCGTTTTTCCTGTTCTGCCGCAATTGCCGGAGACGATACAGCCTATGTGCGCTACCGCATTTGGCCCGCGAGTGGTCGTCGGGCAGCTTCACGGAGAAGAAGGTCATGGAAGTCCAGACCACGCGGTTCGGCCCCATCCAGATTGCCGCTGAGGATTTGATCCGATTCGCGGAGGGATTGCCGGGATTCCCGGAGTGCCGCGAATGGGTGCTTCTGGCCGATGGCCGTAACGCCGCCCTGGCATGGCTTCAAAGCGTCGATCAGCCGGAAGTCGCATTTGCGGTCGTGAGTCCACGACGCTATGTGCCGGGCTACCGGCTGCACGTGGCCCGCCGCGAGCTGGAGCCGCTGGAGTTCGAGGATCTTCAGGCCGTTCGCGTGCTGGTGATTCTCGGTAAGAGCGATCGTTCGATCACACTCAACCTTAAGGCCCCGGTGGTGATCAACCTCGACCGCCGCGTGGGGCGCCAGGTCATCGCCAACGGCGACCTGGCCGTGCAGCACGAACTCCCCGGCCCCGCGGCCGCCCGCAAGAGAATCGCCTGAGCACGAAGGAGTCACCGATGCTGGTCCTATCCCGACAACGTGATGAGAGCATCATCATCGGCGACAACATCGTCGTGACGATCGTCGACATCCGCGGTGACAAGGTGCGTCTGGGAATTGAGGCCCCGACCGAGATCCCTGTTCATCGCCGAGAGGTCTTCGAGGCCATCCAGCGAGAGAACCTGCTGGCCAGCCGGGTGCAGCCAAGAGACGTCTCTCCCTTGAGGCACCCCTCTCCCGCCCGCAATACCCCCAAAGCCGACTGACGACCTTCCCGGCAGCGCGTGGCGTGGCTCGGTCAGGAGACCGGCCGCGCGAAGATCGCCCCGATTGGCGCGATCGTCCCGGATCTTCGGTCGCCCACCCCCCCACCTCGCTCCAGGCATCGGGTTCACTGCTGCCGATCAAGCACATTGTAACGACACCAGGGGCATTAACTGCATCGGTGGCGTGCTATTATGGCACTATTATGCCTAAAGTGCCCAGACCACTCACCCGATAAGGTTTCCGAAGGTATTGTTGGGGGGTTGCCCTTCCGTTGCTGCTGCGCGGGCCCGCGCAGCGTGGCGGGGGGTTGCGTGCCCGGATGCACCCCTTTGGTGAATTTACTGAGACCCGTAGTATTCCGCCGCGACCGACGTGGTACACGGCGATATGCCAAGAAGCCTGTCCGGAAGGTCGACTCCCCACACTCCGGCCAAGGCTGGGCGTAACTCTAACTTTTGGAGAGGGTGTCTAGCATGACCCGTATCAACACCAACATTAGTTCGCTCACCGCTCAGAACACGTTGGCGAAGACCAACGCCCAGTTGCAGCAATCGCTGACCCGATTGAGCACCGGTCTGAGGATCAACTCGGGCAAGGACGACCCGGCCGGCTTGATTGCCAGCCAGTCGCTCGCCAGCGACATCGTCGGCACGGAGGCGGGCATCAGCAACAGCGAGCTCGCCGACAAGATGATCTCCACCGCCGACAGCGCGTTGGCGCAGATCAGCTCGCTGCTGCAGGAC
>Ga0172371_10006442_pt1 | contig 17090 bp, 10 predicted proteins | sample Lak12m_FD_114543 | JGI IMG/M metagenome (GOLD analysis project Ga0172371, IMG submission 114543) | Freshwater microbial communities from Kabuno Bay, South-Kivu, Congo - kab_022012_12m | ecosystem: Environmental > Aquatic > Freshwater > Lake | place: Democratic Republic of the Congo: South-Kivu...
GTGACGGCCGCCGGCGGCACGATCTCCTCCCGCACCTTGCCGGTCGCGGGATCGAGGAGTTTGCACGATTGGTTGTCGGCGAGATACAGGTCCTCGGGGGTGGCGATCATGGTGCAGCGGTCGACCATGATCCCCGGGGTCAAGGGCTTCTTCCAGAGCATGGTGCCGTTAAAGCCGTCGACGGCCACCAGCGTGTTCATCCACGGCTCTTCGCGCTCGTGCCAGGCCACGTGTCCGAAGGCCATGAACACCCGGCCACCCGAGGCCACGGCCGCCTGCGGGGCGGGGGCGTAGCGCGGCTCTCCCACAAACTGAGTCAGGTACGGGACCCGGGCCAGCCGGTCGCGCGATTGGGGGTTATTGTCCGGGCCGTGGTAGTGGTGCGACCAGTCGTCGATCCCTTCCGGAAACGGCTTGACCCACTGCTCTTGCCCCACCAGGGCCTTGCCCCGGGGCCGGAGCACCCGGACCACTTCCGATTTGACGACGCCCGCGGCGTCGCCCACGACCACCACGGCGTCGGCCGTGTTGCTGGCCAGGCCGATCCGGGCCGGAGTGCCTTTCTCCAGGAAGATCCGCGTCCCGTAAAGGCCGGCCGCGTCGGCCGCGCGGCAGGCCGCAGCCACGTCCTCGCCCGCAGGCAGTTGGACGTAGATCACCAACTCGCTCTTGCCGGCCAACTGCCGCGCCAAGGCGCACTCCTTGTCGCCCAGCAGGACGCAGACGCCACGGGTCACGCCGATTGCCCGGAGGGCATGATCGGCATGGTCCCCTTCGGAGGCAAAGCAAGCGGCCCCGACGGCCAACGAACAGACGCCCAGCACCACCGATCGCAAGAACCTGGCAACCATGACGGCCTCCTGGAAAAACGGGTGGCAAGGGTCGAGGCATGGGGACAACCTACCCGGAAGAACCCCCCGGGTCAAGCGGCAAGTCGTTCTGACCCGTTTTCTACCCCATCACCACGCCGCTTTTCACGATGGCCCTCTTGTTTTCGTAATGCCGGGGGCTCTCTATGGGTCCGATTCCCTTTCGCTGTCCACGTCATTCGACTCATCGGACGATTCGCTCGTCAATCCAGGCTTGGGCACTTCCGGGCCCAGCACAAACCAGCGTTCCAGCACTTCCACAAGCTGCTGCTGGACGCGCTCGTCGCCGGTCCGGCTTTCGGCCAACTCCTTGAAGCGTCTGGCTGCGCTCTCGACGCGTCGGTTGACACGCTCCATTACCTTGATGCACGGGCCGAAGTCGGCCGGCAACCTAACTTCACCGGCAATGCCCAGATTCGCCAGACGTACAACAAGCTCTGCTTGTCCGCGCGACTGACAATCAATGTGACTCTTGCGACGTTTGCCGAAGTACACCGTATTGGGCGAGAACATCACGTCGTCCGACACAACCGCGGGTTGCTCTTGGGGGATGATGGCCAACGAGTTCGATTCCGGCTGCTGTCCCATCCACTCGATCAGCGGCGTTGCATCGTCAACCTCGGCCGCGTCCCAAATGTCCGCCGCCAAATCGTGAACATTGAAACGCCGGCTTTCTGACTTCGCCCGCTGCTGCATCTTTTCGATTTCGACGACCCGGATATCGCGGAAATGCCGGGCCGTGGCTTCATACAACCGGCCAATCAACTCGTCGCGTTCCTTCGGGTCCGAGACTCCGAGCAATTCAAAGACGGCATCGTCCAGGTCCCAGCGGTCGGGTTGCTGAAGCTCATGGGAGAAGACCAGCGGACCGGCCGCCAGTCTCTGAGCGCGCTCAGGCGTGTGGCAGTCCATCAATTGCTCTTCCACCAGCCGCCCCACTTCACGGTTGCCCATTCGCGCCAAGGCATCGGCGAGACGGTTCCCAAGTTCACGAGGCACCCCTTGAGGGTTTGGCACCTCCACAAGCCTTACGTCAATGACCTCGGTATCAAGCGACCCTTCGGTCCCGGTGTACCGCCCGTAGAACGTCTTGAATAAGCCCACAAGTGTTGAGTTCAGAACGGCTGCCAGCGCCATCTTTTCCATAGGGGCAAGGTTTTCGGATGTAACGTCGAAGAATCTGTGGTTGCAGATCAGCCGTTGGGGATTGCTGGCAATGATGTGTCGGTATTGCTGGGCCATCGGCCAAAACGCGATGCCGGGCCTCACGAGTCCCGTTAGGTCATACCACGGCTCACGGGCAGCGCATGTTGAACGCTTCGGGACGGGTACGGGCTTCGACTTACTGGATGCAAATGTGGCCGTCATTCCGTAACGGAGATAGCGGTAAACCCACGGCGCCTTGCTTTTCAATCTCTCCATTGGCTCGCTCGCTAGGAGGAGGACCCGACTTAAGTCGGCAGGCCGGATAACTGGCCGGTTCACCTCCATCGGAGAGTGTAATTCGGGGGCCAGATACGTGGCTTCAACAGGGTGAACGCTGCCGTCGCCGGCCTGGATGATACGGAGTGTGCCCGACTCAACATCCTTCCGTGGCGCGCCCCCCGCGTGTTGGCGGAAGACGCGGTCGCTCTGATGCTGTTCCAGTAAATCCCCCGTGATATCCTTGGGCATAAAAAAGGCATCACAGCCGGTCTTGACACCAAATCGAATTTGGGCAACCTCGCCCAAGGCAACAAACCGGCTGCCGAATCGCCGCATGATTTCGAAGTAGATGTCCGGGGCCCGCAGGTAGCGGCCCCATTTGCCGGCGCAGTATGGCGCCGCCGCACCGCCGCGAATCCCGTTCATCGCTGCCACTTCCGGTGATTCACCCTCTTCTTCGGCGGTTTTGGACTCCTCCGAGGTTTCTGTCTTCTCAGCATCCGCCAGAATCATTCCGGCCTGAACACCATCGGCCCAAAGGTCCTTTTGCCGCTTCAGGATGATGCGCAAGTCCTGGTCTTGGTAGTCACTTTCCGTGGTCAGGATGCGCTCCCGCAATCGTTCGACCGCCGCTTGGCGGCTCTCTTCGTCCTGCCCGGGGGGAATCCCGATGATGTCTGCCAGCTTGCGGTCGAAGCGGACGAAACGCACACAGTTCGCCATGCGATGGGCTTCGTCATCGCAGCGTTGCAGGATCGTTACGCAGGTCTTGACGCGCGCGTCGGGAAACCACGGCTCGGCGGCGCTTTCCATGATCGCTAGAATGCGGAAGTGGCGCAGTATCCACCCTTGGAGCGCGAAGCCGTATTCAACATCCAGCCATGAGGAGCTTGTCAGAAAACCGAAGTAACCATCGGGCTTGAGAAGCCGGGTTGCGGCTGCCCAGAAGTAACAATGCAGGTCACTTCGCCCGCTAAGACACAAGCCGCGCCATGCGCTGCTGGCAATCTCCCCGAATCGTTTTTTGTCGGGCTTCTCGATCTTCTCTTGGCGAACGTAGGGAGGGTTTCCCACTACAGCGTCCAACGGAGGAATCCCTATCGCTTGCTGTCCGCCCGCATTGTCCGGGATTTCACAAAACGGTCGCTGCGGATCGATGTCGAAGAAGTTGCGCCGGACGATGCGCGGGTAATTTGCCTCTTCGTTGATTTCGCGGGCCGCCAGGTTTAACGTCGCCAGGTGCGCGGGGTACAGGGCGATGTCGCAGCCGAATAGCTCAGCGATCAACTGCAAGTGCGGCCCTGACGGATCGAGGCAGCGCTTGCGGTAGTAGGCGCGGACAAGGAAGCTGCCCGATCCGCAAGCCGGATCAAGGACCACGTCGCCGGGGCTTCGGATGCAGAAGGCGTTGATGAGATCCACCACGTCATCGCCCGTGAAATGTTGCCCGTAGCGATGGCGTTCGTCCGGGCCGATGAGCTTCTGGAAGATTCGCCCAACCACGTCGGATGGAACTTCACGAAAGTCTACCGACTCGACGCCCCGCAACATCCCTCGCCAGGCGTCCAATGCATTGGGGGGCTGGAATACCAACTCGGCCGCCCAATCCTTGGCATCGGGCATCAACAGCGGCTCGTAGTCGCCGCTTCGTTCGACAGCCTCGTGGAAAAAGCGGTTCAACGCACCGAGCGCGTCATGCGATTTCTTCACCGATCGGCGCAGCTCCAATCGCGGCAGCTCGGGAAATCGCGCGCGCAGGGCCTTGTAGAAGATCAGCCGGTTGGCCCAGACGTAGGCCAGGGTCTTGGCCATGTTGTCTACGGCCTTGGCCCATTCCTCATCGGGCTTACGCACAAAGGTCCAGTCTTGATGGGTCATCCAGCGCTGGACGCGCAGGTCAAAGGGCTTGCTCTTGTTCGTGTGTTCCAGGATATACGCGCTGGCCAGTTGGACGGGCCAATCCAGGTGGCTTTCCAAGGAACGAATGAAGATGTCGTCCGGGGGCAGCCAATCTCGCCGGCGACCGGAGAGGATGTCGGCCAAGTCGCGCAGGAGGTCGGGCAAGAAATGCGTCTTGACGAAATTGAGGTTGTCTTCACGGGCGACATCCTCGGGCCTGGAGAGCGTCCGGCCAAGTCGCCAGACACGCACACGTCGATCAAGCAAAGGCCGCTCCCAAAGACCACGATCGAAGAGCGCAAACTCGTTCACGTTCCAAGTGAAGAAGAACTGAGTGCCGGCGTTTTCGGCTTTGGCGAAGGCATCCTGCATGAGCTTGTCGGCAAAGGCGGAGCGGCCCTCAGGTGTTCCTGGCAATTTGACTTCGCCGCAGAGCACCACCTTTCCGTTCCGATCAAAGAAGCGAAGGTCCTTTCGCTTGCGTCGCACCGTCCCGGTGCCAAAGCCCTCTACCCGGGCTTCCTGGAGCGGAAGAAAGACGGTCGGATTCTGGCTCACAAGCACACTGACCGTCGAGGCCACTTGGGCGCAGAAGTCCACCTCGTGGATTGTTGATTTTACGGCAGCCACAGTCTCAACTCTCCTTGTTGCGGTGCGATGCCTCATTGTAGCCGGGCGTGAGAGCGCCGCCTATGCCCACGGCGTCTTCCGCTCCTTCCGCGCCGTCTCCCGGCCGTGCCACGGCACCGACCGAAGACATGCTCTTCTCGGCGGCCGAGAAACAGCAGCAGCGCAAAGGCAGGACCGGCTGTTTGGGGGCACCTTCCGCACGACAGAAGAACCGCGCAGACATGACTGCCTCCTTGAGAAAGGGGCCCGAACGGAACGGCACTGTCAGCGGTTGTCAGTGTAGCGTGTGGAAGGGGTTGCGACGAGATCCCTGCCGGAGCGTGAGGGATCAAGAACCGTGTTATTCGCCTCAGATCTCTCTCCACGGCCCGGGAATGGGCACGGGGAATTGCCCGTTCTTGTCGGCTTGAACGGGGGCGGGGCTCTCGGCGCTCAGGGTGTCGAGGTCCTTGCAGAACTGGAACGTCGATTTCATCATCTGGTCCCAGGTCACGGCTTGGCCGGTGTGGCAAGCGGCACGCCCCATGAGCGTGGTGAGATCGGAGTACGCCGCGCGTTTGGCCTCGTTGTGCAACCGGTCGTGGCGAATGCTGTGGAGGAAGTCGTTCCATTCGTACTGCCACGGGCTATAGGCATCCCGCTCGGGCGTCCAGGCGATGTGCTCTTTTCCGATCCGCTGGTCTTTGAAGCGGTGGACGGTCGCCGCGTGAACGTTGCCCGAGAACTGGGCGGCGCACTTGGTGCCGTGGATATAGGTAGCGAAATCGCTGCGGGTCTCGTTGATGCGACGGAACCCGCAGAACGCCTTGGTGCCGTCGGCGAAGGTGTACTCGATCGAGTAGACGTCGAGATTCTGGCCGCAGTCGGGGCTTGCGGGCACGCGGCCGCCGAAACCCACCGCCTCGACCGGCCATGCGTCCTTGATCCAGCAGCATTCGTCGATCTGGTGAATCAGGTAGTCGACCATGTGGCCGGATCCGACCCAGTAGAGGTGGATCCTGCCGAATTCAAGTTGGCTCAACAGGTCGTTGCACTTCTTGCCCTGATTGGTGAGCCAGTGGCTGCCGCCGAGGCGGTTGGCTCGGATGAGGGTGATCTCGCCCATGGCGCCGTTGCGGATCTGGTCGATCAGGGCCTTGCGTGCGGGCGAGTGGCGGCACTGGAGGCCGGCGGCGATCTTCACGCCCTTTTTCTCCGCTTCTTCAGCCGCTCGGAGCAGCCGGTGTAAGCCGCCCGGATCGGGCGCGAACGGCTTCTCCATGAAGACGTTGATTCCCTTCTTGACGGCGTATTCGACGTGCACGGGCCGGATGTACGCCCGGGTGGTGCACATGGCGATGTCGCCGGGGCGGAGGATATCGATCGCCTTGCGGTAGGAGTCGAACCCGACGAATTTGCGGTCCTCGGAGACCTCGACCGTGGCGTCGAATTCCTTCTTGATCGCCTTGAGGGCCTGCGCGATCTTGCCCGCCTGGAGATCGGCCATGGCATACAGCTTGACCGGCCCCTCGCCGCGCACCGAGAGCGCGTCGTGCACCGCGCCGCTGCCCCGCCCGCCGCAGCCGATCAGCGCCAAGCGGATCGTGTTGTCTTCGCCGGCGTGGACGCTCCGTGCCAAACCGCTCACCAGGGCTGTCCCGGCCGCCATGGCGCTGGAGCGCTGGATAAACTGCCGGCGGGTGGGTTTCGACGTGTTGCTCGATCGACTCATCGCATTTCTCCTTGGGGCTTCTGGGTGACGTTGCACGATTCCGGCACGATCGCCTGTAGGGCGGACCGAACGCAGTGAGGCCCGCCAGAACCATGCGAAGGAGCGAGGATGGCGGGCGTCGCTTCGCTCCGTCCGCCCTACGCGTCTACGCGTCTCTTCACGGCGTCAGCGGATTGGGCGGGAGCCCGTTCGTCTCCCTTTGTAGGGCAGGCTCAGGCTCGGGTCAACCGGAATACGGTGATTTCCGGTCGCGCATTGAATCTTACCCGCAGAGTGCAACCGACGCCGCGAAGCCAAGAAGACACGTCAGGATCGGCCGATCCCTACGCCGTCACGGCGCAGTCGGGTGCGGCCAGCCGGCTCTCGGCCCGGCTCGTGTCCAGCGCGAGCATCATGGTGACGCTCCACCGGCCCTCGGCATCGGGGGTGACGAACCAGTGGGGCACGACGCACACCGACTGATGGACCAGCTCGAAGCCGCCTTCCGATTGGCTTACCGTGGCGATCGGATAGGCCCAGAAGTGGGTCGGCTTGGAGGGAGTGAGACCCACGTCGATGCCCAGCCACTCGTCGACCAGGCCGAGGCCGTGGGCGTCGGTCAGGTTCACCTGCGTGCCGAGCTGGCCGAGGCGGTGGTGATCCGAGTCGTAGAAGTAGCGGTCGTCGGCGCCGGCGGGCAGGCCCGCGAAGTTGAATTCCACGCCGAAGTGGAGCGTCCGATCCTTGGGAAGCCCTTCGAGCAGGTAGGCGATTTCCAGCACGTGGCTTCCGGAATTGAGCGTGACGCCCTTGGTGATCCTCACGGGCACGCCGGCGGCCATCCCTTCGCGGATCAAGAGCACCTGGATGCGATCGGGGTTGCGGCGCACGCGGGCCTCATAGGTCGCGCCGAGGAAATCGCCCCGCTCGGCAGCCTGGGCGCGGACCACCGCGTCGAGCGTGGCCTCGTGGTCGAAGAAGTGGTCCAAGAGGCTCTTGCGGAGGTACGGGTCGTAGTGGACCTGTTGGTCGAGCCCTTCCTGCTTGAACACGACGCGGTCGTGAATACTCGCCACCTGGCCGTTCGCGGAGGCCGCCCGGGCCAGCACCTTGCGGTGATACGCTTCGGGCCGACGGGCCAGCGTGGCCAAGAGGTTGTGGCGAATCGGGCGGCAGTCGAGCTCATACATCTGCCCGCCGCAACCGGGGGCGAGGATCGCCAGCAGCTTGTCGTTGGCGAGCTGGACTTCTTGGCGGGAGTCGAAATTGAAGTCGTCGATCTTGGCCTCGATCCAGCCGCCCTGGGGCCGCGTGACCTGGTCCAGGAGGCCATCGGCGGCGATCAGGTGATGATAGACGGCGTTGCGCAGGTGCGGCAGGTAGATCCCCCCAAACGCCCCATGCCAGTAGCTGCAGTTGCACTGGGCCCGGTACAACTCGGTCCGCGCTTGCTCCACGACTTCGCCGGAGTGCCCTTCGTCGACGGCTTGGGCCAGCCGGCGGCTGACGCACATCATCCGCGCGTACATCTCGTTGGCTTCGGGGTACTTCACCTTGAAGTTCCGCCAGAACCCGCCGCGGACGAATCGCCTGAGAACCGGCCACCGCGGATCATGCTCCATCTCCTGCGCGACCCGCTCGTATTCCGTCTGCTGCGACACCGGCAGGGCCCATTCGGTCATCTCTCGGTAGCTGCTGTCGGGCAGGTAGACCTTGCCGATGGCAGGGACGTTGTCGAACGCCTCGGCCAGCGTGGTCACCTGGATCCACTCCCGGTTGGCCACGACGGCGTCGAAAAACCGCTCCAGCCAACGATCGGTATAGACGTGCTTGTTGGTCCCCGGCCAGGTGCCGAACTTCTCGCCGTCGTCGCCAAAGACCGCCACCGCATCGGGGTGCTCCTGGGCCATGCGGTCGAGGAAGTTGATCGTTTCCGGCGGGTCGGCGAAGGGGATGGTGTAGCGGAGCCGCTCGCTGCCGGGGAAGATCGTCAGCACGCGCCCGTCGTCCTCGGTGAGGAAGCTGCCGTAGAGTTCCTGCTCGGTGAGGCCGGCGTTCTTGAAATGGAAGTCGTCGAGCACTGTGTACTCGATGCCGGCGTCGACCACGTCTTGCGTGAACGACGGCTCCCAAACCCGCTCCGGCACCCACATGCCGCGGACCGTCCCCCCCAACCGATCTTCCAGCCAGCGGGTATACGTGCGGATCTGACCGACACGGTCCCGAGAGGGGATCATCCCCAGGATGGGCTCATAAAAGGCCCCGCCGATGATTTCGATCCGGCCTTGCGCGACCAGCTCTGCCAGTCGGTCGAGGTAGTCCGGGTGGTTGGCGTCGAGCCACTCCATCAATGATCCGCTGACGTGCAGCGATATTCGCAACGCTTCGTAGCGGGAAAACACCTCTAAGAAGGTGAGGTAACTATCCTGGTATGCTTGCTCGAAAACGTGCTCGAAGTTGCCAACCGGCTGGTGGTTGTGCAGGGCAATTACGAACCGGATATGCTTGGCCATAGGGTGTCGTGACGTGCTTCTGAGGCGGAACTGGGGTTCAGGGGTCTTTCAGCCGCGTAGGGCGGGCCGAACACAGTGAGGCCCGCCGCCGTGGGGAAAACCGATTCGGCGGGCGTCGCTTCGCTCCGTCCGCCCTATACGCCTGATTGGCTGGCTCCTGGCACTCCGCATGCCATTTCCCCCAGCGGAATCAACTACTTCATCGGCAGCCGCACCCCATTTTATCCAGTTCCCCTGTAAGGAATACTTTGTGACTCAACGGCCTCGATTTCGACCTCCCGGAGGAAGGCAGCCGCCTCCTCAGGGCTAACCGGATTGATGTAAAACCCGGTACCCCATTCAAATCCGGCCGCCTTGGTCAAACTCGGCATAATCTCTATATGCCAATGATAATGCCCTAGCTCTTGGGTGTCGAAGGGGCCGGTGTGAATAATATAGTTGTAGGCCGGCTGGTCCAGGGCGGCCTCGATCTTGGCGATCACCTGTCTCATGACCCCCGAGAGCTCGTCGATCCCGTTCTTCTGGATATTTTCGTAATGGCTCGAATGGGTTTTGGGGAGGATCCAGGTCTCGAACGGGAAGCGGCTGGCGAAAGGCGAGAAGGCGACGAAACCGGGGCTGTCGAGCACGATCCGCTTCTCCGTGGCCAGCTCCTGCTGGATCATGTCGCAGTACACGCACCGCCCACGGTAGTTGTAGAACTCCAGCGACCCGGTCATCTCTTCCCACACGTTGATCGGGACAATCGGCGTGACGATCAGTTGGCTATGACTGTGCTCCAACGAGGCCCCCGCTGCCGGGCCGACGTTCTTGAAGATCATGCCGTAGACCAAGCGGGGGTCCTTTTTCAGGTCGACCAGCCGATCGCGGTACACCCAAAGGACCTCGCGGAGCTGCTCTTCCGAGAGCTCGGAGGTGCTCACCAGGTGTTTGGGACACTCGATGATGACCTCGTGGGCCCCGACGCCCCGCATCATGTCGTAGATGCCCTCGCCGCGTTTGTTGAGGTCCCCCTCGATCTCCAGGGCGGGGAACTTGTTGGGCACCACGCGGACCCGCCACCCGGGGCGATTGCGCTGCGAGCCCGGGTTGCGATAGGCGATGATCTCGCCCGGGGTCTTGTCTTCGTTGCCCTCGCAGAAGGGGCAGAAGCGGTCGTTGCGGCGCTCGAGCGACGTATTGAAGTCGTGCGGCCGTTTCGCGCGGCTCTTGGCGACGATTACCCACCGGCCGACGATCGGGTCTTTTCGCAAGTCGGGCATAAGGACCTCACGCGAAGGAAGGATGAGGGATGAAGGATGAAGGATGAAGTGGGCGTCGTAGACGTAGGGCGGACGGAGCGCAGGGACGCCCGCCGATCCAACACGCCGGATGGAGCCGCACCTCCCGGCGGGCCTCGCTTCGCTCGGTCCGCCCTACCCCTTCATCCTTCATCCTTGATCCTTCGTCCTTTCCTCGTCACGCCTGCCACATCATCAGTTCATAGTCGGGCGAGGGGACGGTGGTTTCGATGGCCCCTTCGCTGGGCACGCGCTCTACGGTCTGCGTCCCGCGCGACAACTCGACGCAGAACTGAATGGCGTTGTCGGTCGCGAGCCCTAGGCTTCGGAACGGGACAGCCAGCTCGAAAATCCAGTCGGCGGCGGCCTCGCAGCCGGACTGCGGCACCATGGTCTCGCCTCGGGAGAGTTCCACGCTCGGGTTTCGCGTGGCGGGCTGGGCGACCGCGAGCTGGAATCCTTCCGGCTGGAAGAAGACCACACGGAGGCGATCGGTCTCGGCGACCCGCTCGCGGAACGGCCCCCCCCGCGTATCCAAGCGGAGGAAGAGTCTCTCCGGATCGAAGCCGAAATACAGATCGGAAACCAGGCCTTCGTAGGCCATGTTCATGGTTCCCCGCGAGCCCTGGCACACGTAGCGGCCGGCGTTGATCCACTCGAAGTAGCTCCGCCGGCCGTCGACCTTCACCTTGAGCAGGCCGGTCGGCAGGCTGTGCATGCGCTGGCCGTGTCCGTGACTGATGGGCCGGGCCAGCTCGCTCGGCGCCGGGTCGCCCAAGGCCAGGTAGACATTCTGGAGATGCTTGCGGAAGAGCCGATCGAACAGGCCGTTCTGGGCGCAGTGGTGCGAATCGCCGTACCACCAGAACCAGTCGCTCCCTTCGGCGATCAGCAGCTCATCCCAGGCCCGACGCAAATGGTCCGGCGACTTGTTCCACCCAGCACCCGCGCGAAGCAGGTGTTGCCGGGTCTGGTAGAGGACGTCCCAGGCCCGGTTACACTCGGGGTGGCCGATCCAGATCCCGAAGTTGTGCTGGATCCAACTGCCGGGGAAGAGATGGCTGAGCTTGTCAGTGGCCGGATATCGGGCCAGGTAGTCGCACACGCGGACGGGCGTGATCCGCGGGTGCTGCACGACGCGACGATAAAGCGCGCGGAGGAAATCCACTCCGCCGTTGGGGTAGTATTCCCAGCAGTTCTCGCCGTCGAGGATGATGCTGACCAGGGTGGGGCGGTGGCCGACGTTGCCGCCGGTCGCGCGTCCGATCGCCTCAATCTTGCCGACGAAGTCGTCGACGGCCTGCCCCGCCGCGTAGCGCTGGTAATGGAACCCGATCTGGTCGCTCATCGCGTGATCGCGGAAGATGATCTGGAGCTGCCGGCCCCCTTCTTCGACGCGCCACGGGCGGTAGAGCATCTCGGGGTTGCGGAGGTAGCCGTTGGCGTCGCGGGAGACCCAGCCGTCGGTGGAACAGGAGAGGATCTCCTCGTCGGTGGCGATCCAGTGGATGCCCGCCTCGGCGATGGCCGGGAGGATCCCCTGGCACACCGATCCCTCCGACGGCCACAAGCCGCGGGGCTTCTGACCGAAAAGCCTCTCGTGGGACTCGACCGCGCGGCGAAGGTGCTCGCGCACGTCGTCCTGGTAGCTTTCCAGGATGTTGGGCAGGACCACGTCGGGCATAGCGCGGCGGGCCAGCCGTTTGTCCCACAACAGCGGCAGGATCGGATGGAAGAACGGGCTGGTCGTCAGCTCCACCTGCCCTCGCTCCTGCAACTGCCGGTGGAGCGGGACCACTTCACGCAACAGCGCCATCTGCTTGTCCAGCAGCCACTGCTTCTCCTTCTCGCTCCAGTGCCGCCCTTTGGCGCGGAACTCGGCCAGTTCCTTGTCGCGCTCGAAGGCCAGCGGGTGGATCCAGGTCAGGTTCGACCAGCATTGGAGGTCGACGAGGTCCTTCTTCGTGAATCGCTTGCGGGCCTGCTCGGCGCGATCGGCGGGGAAGCCGCGCTTCTGAAACAGCTCGTTGTAGCGCGGATAGGGGCGGATCATGTGGTCCGGGTGGACCATGAAGAAGTTGTCCAAAAGGTACGCCGCGTCCCGCTCCGTGAGCCCGTCGGCCGGGATCCGCGACACCCGCAGGTGCTCGTCCTGGTGCCCCTCCTCCGTATAGGTCGCCAACTGCTGGAGGAGGCTGGGGACGAGGTTCACGGTCGCGTGTAGCTCGGGCACTTCCATGAGCAGCATCGCCATGCCCCAATAGTCCTTGGTGCCGTGTAGCCGGACCCAGGGCATGGGGTTCTCACCCGTCACGTCGTCGGGGTAGTAGGGCTGGTGCTGGTGCCAGAAAAAGGCCAGCGAGACGTCGTGCATGGCAATCCGTTAGGTAGGAAGGATAAAAGATGAAAGATGAAGGATGAAAGACGCTCGGCTGTCCTGTTTCATCGCTTCCTCCTTCATCCTTCATCCTTCATCTTTCATCTTTCATCCTTTTCCTCGTCCCGTCCGGGCGACGGTTTCCTGGTAGAGGGCCTCGTACCGTTTGGCACTCTCGGCCCAAGACCAATCCTGGCGCATGCCGGTGGCGATGAGCCGGCTCCAGACCTCGGGTCGGCGGTATACGCCGACGGCCCGGCGGAGCGTCTCGCTCAAGGCCGCCGGGCTGTCCTCGACGAAGCTGAACCCGTTGGCGGTGCCCGCGGCCAGCGACGCTTCCGTGGCATCGACGATCGTGTCGGCCAGCCCGCCCGTCTGGCGGACCACCGGCGCCGTGCCGTACCGCAGGCTGTACATCTGGTTCAGCCCGCACGGCTCGTAGCGGCTGGGCATGAGGAAGATGTCGGCCCCGGCCTCAATGCGGTGCGCCAGCGGGTCGGAGAACTCCATGCGCACGGCCACCTTTTTCGGAAAGCGGCGGGCCAGATCCTCGAACAAGTCGTGATACTCGGGCTCCCCCTTGCCGAGGATCACCCATTGCGCGTCGGTCGATTCGCCCCACTCCTCGATCGCCTTGGCCACCAAATCGAAGCCCTTCTGCTCGTCAAGCCGGCCGATGGCGCCGATCACGGGCACGTCGGGCCGCTCCTCCAGCCGGAGCTCGCGCTGCAAGGCCGCCTTGCAGGCCGGCTTCCCTTGGGCCACGCTCGGGAGCGAGTAGCGCGCCGCCAGATGCTTGTCAGTGGCGGGGTCCCACACGCGGTCGTCGATCCCGTTGAGGATCCCGCACAAGACGTCGCGCCGGTGTTGCAGCACCCCTTCCAGGCCGCGACCGAACGCGGGCGTCTGGATCTCTTGGGCGTATCGCGGGCTCACCGTGCTGACCGAATCGGCGAACACGAGGCCCGTCTTCAGCAGATTCAGATGGCCGAAGAACTCCATCTGGTGCCAGTTGAAGTACTTCCAGTCGAGTCCGGTCAGCAGCATGTCCCAGTGCCAGAAGTGGCCCTGGTAGCCGATGTTGTGGACCGTAAAAAGCGTGGCGATCCGCTGGTAGCGGGGCAGCGAGCGGTACTCGGCCTTGAGGTACGCCGGCACCAGCCCGGTTTGCCAGTCGTTGGCATGGATCACGTCGAGATCCAGCTCCAGGAGCCGTATGGCCTCCAACACCGCTCGCGAGAAAAACACAAACCGCTCGCAGTTGTCGGCGTAGTCGTCCCCGTTCTGACGGTAAAGCTCGGGCCGGTCGTAATAGGCATCGTGCTGGACCAGGTAGACCGGAACGTCGCTGCCCGGCAGCCGGCTCCGCAGCAAGTGCCCCGCGACCGTCTTGCTGCCGATGGGGACAATGAACTCGATCCCCATCGGCTCGATGGGCAGGCCGCAGTACCGGGTTTGGCGATACGCCGGCAGGATCACGCCCGCCCAATGACCTTGGCGAGCCAGTTCGATCGGCAACGTCCCACAGACGTCGGCCAGCCCGCCGGTCTTGGCGAAAGGCACCGCCTCACTGGTGGCCATGAGGATCTTCACGGAAAGGCAGCTCCCTTCGGGAATGGCCGAACCCCTCTATCGTATGAAGCACAGCCATTCACAGTGGGTGGTGAACTTACCACAAACAGTCCCAACAGGAAATCTCACTTGCAGATTACGCAATTCTTCGAATAAACGGACCCCCGTCTATTCAATTCTACACCAAGAACGGCAATCTACGTGAAATGCGACGATGCGGCAAGAAATAGCGGCACGAATTGCGCGAAGCGAGCCCCACCACCGAACTCCTGACCAATTCTGGTGGGGCTCGCTTCGCTCGACCCACCCTACGAATGTTGCCGCAATAGGGGCTACTTTGGGGGCGTCAAGCCGAAGTCGCGGATGGTGAAGAGGCTCCAGAAGGGATAACCCCGTTGGGCGAACGTTTCGCCGCCCCCCTCCAGGCGATCCACGATCCCGATCACACGCGTCACTTTCAGGCCGAATGCCTCGGCCCGCTCGATCGCCGCCAACGAGGAGCCCCCGGTGGTCACCACGTCCTCAACGATCACCACCTCGTCCCCAGGTTGCACAGGCCCTTCGACGTACTGGTTCGTGCCATGGCCCTTCGATTCTTTGCGGATCATGAAGCCCGTGATGGGCGTCCCGCGGACCGCCGACATGGTCACCACGGCAGCGGTGATCGGGTCGGCCCCAATGGCCATCCCCCCGATGGCCTTCGGCAGGCGGTCCTCGATCAACAGATCGAGGATTCCCTCGGCCACGAGCCGCGCGCCGGCGGGATCGAGCGTCACGTGCTTGCAGTCGAGGTAGTAGCTGGCCTTCTTACCCGAGGCGAGAGTGAAGTCGCCGAAGCGGAGGGCCTTTTGTCGGATGAGCGCGGCGAGGGCATCACGGTCGTACACAGCGGGGCTCCTGGCAGGAAGAGGGGGAGAGAGGGAGAAGAGGAGAGGGGGAGAGAGAGGAGGCACGCTCGGTCGTCTTTCCTCGGCGTCTTCGCTATCTCATCACCGCGTCTCCGTCTTCCACCTCGGCCCGTGAACCGTTCCACCTATACCACGTGCCGATGAGGTAGAAAAGAGGGGCAGTCGTAAAGGGGGAACACACGGAGAGGGGAGTGACGCGGAGGCCGGGAGACACGGAGAAGGGAGATCTAGAGGGGTTTGGCGTTCTCCCTCTCTCCCCCTCTCCTCCTCTCTTCCCTCTCGCCCTACCGCCGGATCGTCACCTTGGAGCCAGGGGAGGATTGCGAATCGGCAGCGAGGATGTCGTAGACGTCCTCGATGTCGCGAGGACCCAGGCATATAGAACCCCGCCCGTCCGCGCGGCGGAGATTCTTGACATCGTTCGTTCCGTGGATTCCCATCCGGTCGCCAAGCTCGAGCCAGAACTTGCCCAGGGGATTGCTCGGATCGCCGGGCTCCAGAGTGCGGTCGGGGCCGTAGTACGGGGGATCCTTCAGCTTTCTCTTGACCGTGTAGGAGCCCTCCAGTTTAGCAAAGTCGCGGCCGATGCCGATCGGGAACCGTCCGGCGTAGCGACCGCCCAGCGTGAGCACGAGCTCGTAGCGGTCCAGGTAGACGACCGCCTCGAACGGGCCGTGGAATACTTTGAGTTGTTTGCCGGGCTGAAGCGGATCGGGCTGGCGGATGCCGTTGATCTTGGCCAACAGTTGCCACGGCACGTTGTAGCCCTGGGCAATCTGTTGCAGCGTTTCGCCCGGCTTGACCGTGTACGCCGGCTCCAGGATGTGCTGGCGGGAGTAGATCACCGTGCCGGCCAACTGGTCCAGCAGATCGGCCAACTGTCGAGACTCTTCCGGCGTCAGATCCGCGTTGCCGTAGAGCCGACTCAGGGCCAAATGGACCTCGGCGATCCCGCCCTTCGCAAGTCGCCGGTGGGCTTCCTCCATCACGGCGGCAAACTCATCCCGGACTCCGCCGGACCGGGCATCGGGAACCTCCGCCTTCTTCGCGGAAGGTCTGCCAGGGGGCGGGCCGTTCGGCGGATACGCCGGCAGGTCGGTGCTCATGGCAACGCCCGGGGCCTCGGCCGAAGGATTGTCGGACGGCCGAAGGCTGTTTCCGAATCGCTGCCCATAATCGGCGGATTGATCCGCCGGCTTCGCGCCATTGGCGGAGAAGCGCGCCGCAGCACGATCGGTCGCCGCACCGCGATCCGTCGGCGAGATACGATCGGTCGGGCCAAGCCCTGACAGGGTCTTCGCAGTGCCGATGGGACTGGTGCGCGAGGAGCCGAACGGGCCGGCGTCGCGGGCCGACACCCGCTCGGCCGCTTGATTGCCCCCTGCGGCGAATGGGTTCTTCATCGCCGCCGGTTTCGAGTCGCTCGCGTTCGGGGCCTTCCCATCGCCCGGGGTCGGCCAGCCATCGTTCTGTTCCGGGGGCCGCGCGGGTCCCGGTTGGCTGTTGATGGTGCTATACACCGCGTACCCCACCCCGAGGAGTACAGTAATCACCAGGATGTTCTTGACGGAGTTCACGTTCGTCCTCCTTGACGAATCCGTACTCTGAGGGCCCGCTAGACAACAAGCGCACACCGCGGAGTCGCGGATCGGCCTGAGCGTTGGGATGATAGAAGAGTCTGCCAAGAAGTGCTACGTCAACCTGACGAAATTCCAGTGCAGCGAAAGGAAAAAAGGGAAATAGGGGAAGATGGAAAAGAAGAGACGAGTCTTGTTCGAATTGTGTCAAACGCCGGATCGTTTTCTTGGTTCATCCGACTCAAGGGTGCGCGGGCCTTCGGCTCGGGATTTTCGGAGGCATAACTCGGGTGTCCAATGGTACTTGTGGCGAGCATCCGAGCGGTGGTAGGTTGGTCGTGCCCGGAGAA
>Ga0172371_10006445_pt1 | contig 17086 bp, 14 predicted proteins | sample Lak12m_FD_114543 | JGI IMG/M metagenome (GOLD analysis project Ga0172371, IMG submission 114543) | Freshwater microbial communities from Kabuno Bay, South-Kivu, Congo - kab_022012_12m | ecosystem: Environmental > Aquatic > Freshwater > Lake | place: Democratic Republic of the Congo: South-Kivu...
GCCCTCCTGGGCCTTGTGGCCCGGTTATGTTGCTGGTTTGATCCTAACAACATAGGTTACTAAGCTCTGCTTTTTTGTCAATGAGCAAAGATAAATGTCAGCAAACTATTTTACAATATCGGTGGATTTTTGTGAATTATATCAGTAATTATTCCCAGGGGCAGGTATCAAAAAAAGCTGATATTGAAACAAGGGTTTTATCAGATCGGCTGAATCAAGAGATTTCTAAGGTGAATCAGTTTGTCTCTACGATGAGCGGCTCTCCCTGGATATGGCCTGCCTTGGCCTATAATAATATCGAAGATATTGATAAAGCAAACGAAGTTTTAGACCGCTATAATGGGAATCTAAAGATGAGCGTGTCGTATCTGATAGATAAAAACGGGATGACAGTAGCTTCTTCAAACAGGGATGCGAAGGACAGTTTTATAGGAGAGCTCTATTATATAAGGCCTTATTTTCAGGATGCCTTATCTGGAAAGCCGGGAAGCTATATGGGAGTTGGATTGACATCCAAACAGCGCGGATATTATTCTTCAATGCCTGTCAAAAATCCCCAGGGCGAAATCCTGGGGGTTGTAGCCATAAAAAAGAACGCCAAGATATTAGAGGAATATTTTAAAGTTTATTCCCACGCGTTCCTTGTAAATAAAAGTGGCGTAATATTCCTATCGTCTGACGCGAGCCTTGTATTTAATACGCTTTGGCCTGTGGATAAAAACGTTTTAGACGAACTAATCGGCTCAAAACAATTTTCAGAGATCTTTCCATGTAAACCAGTATTTTCTAAAGAATTATTAAATGACACCATAGTTTCCTATAATAAAAATAATTTTTACGCGCTTCGCAGGTCTATAAGCCTGCCTGGATGGGATATCATTTTTTTAAGTTCCATGAAACCGGTCTTATATTATCGCTTTTTTGGAATTTTGATAATTGCCCTTATCTGCATTATTATTATTATATTCTTTTTTATATTTGAAAAAGAAAAGGCCTTAAATGATTCAAACATGCAGCTCTTATATATGCTTAAAGAACAGCGTTTCATATTTGATCATGCTAAGGATTTTGTTTACAGGCATGACACAAAGGGCATATTTATTTATGTATCTAAGGCTGTTGAGCGCATCCTGGGGTATACTCAGGAGGAGTTCCAGAATCATTATACTACCTATCTGACAGAAAATCCCTTGAACAAGAAGGCAGCCGAATACACAGAGAATGCTCTTAGAACAGGAGAGTCTTCTTCGTCATATGAGCTGGAGATTTATCATAAAAATGGGAGCCGTATAATATTGGAAGTAAGCGAAGAGGTATATTTCGAAAAAGGCCAGATCGCAGGCATTATAGGCATAGCCAGGGATGTTACTGAGAAGAAAAAAGCTCAAGATATGATAGCTAATTCTGCCAGAGAATGGGCATTGACGTTTGACTCTATGGCTGACGGCGTATCTATCCATGATCCTGATTTTGAGATTATCAATGTAAACAGGACCCTGTGCGATCTATTGGGCAAGAAAAAAGAGGAGCTCATAGGGCAAAAGTGTTATCAGATCTTTCATAGAGAGGATCAGCCTGTTTCAGCCTGTCCTCTGGAAAAATCTAAATATACAAAACAGAGAGAATATGTGGAAATCTTTGAGAAAACATTGAATAAATGGCTTGCTATATCTGTATCCCCTATCCTTGACAAGAATGGGGATATAGTAAATATAATACATCTGATAAGGGATATCACAGAGCGCAAAAGATTGGAAAAGACAAAAGACGAGTTTGTCAGCACTGTATCCCACGAGCTGCGCACGCCCCTGACCGCTATCAAAGAAGGCATAGCTATTGTCTTGGAAGGGCTGGCAGGGCCTGTCAACGAAGAGCAGAAAGATTTTCTGGATACGGCGAAGAAGAATGTAGACAGGCTGTCCAGGCTTATCAATGATGTCCTGGATTATCAGAAACTGCAGGCTGGCAGGATAGAATTTGAAATGAAGCCAGGAGATATTAACGCTGTTATGCGCGACGCAAAACAGATAATGGAGCCTTTGGTGAAGAATAAGGGCCTGGTCCTTAATCTTAATTTGGCGGGAGACTTGCCTGTGGTATCTTTTGACAGGGATAAGATCATGCAGGTAGTCATAAACCTGGTAAATAACGCTATAAAATTTACACAGAAAGGCAGTATTACCGTAGCCACTTCAAAAAAATATGACAATGCTATATGTGTTTCAGTTATTGATACTGGGGCTGGGATAAAAGAAGAAGATCTGGATAAATTATTCCAAAGTTTTTCCCAGGTAGGAGACGGCAAAAAAAATATGGCAGGCGGGACAGGGCTGGGGCTGGCCATATCCAAGGTAATCATACAAAATCATGGCGGCAAGATATGGGTGGAATCCGAATATGGCAAGGGGAGCGCGTTTTATTTTGTCTTTCCTGTAGTGGAGAGAAGGAGGCCTAATTATGGAAGTTAAAAAGACCATACTGGTAGCTGACGATGAGCCGAGCATTATTAAGGTAGTTTCTTACAGGCTTAAGAAGGCGGGATACGATGTGATGAGCGCTTCTAATGGCCAGGAGGTCATGGATTCTATATCAGCCAAGAGGCCGGATCTTATATTGCTTGACCTATCAATGCCTATTATGGATGGCTATGAGGCGTGCAGGCGTATAAAATCAGACAAGTCCTTAATGTCGATCCCTGTAGTATTTTTTACCGCGTCTACCACAGCGGTCGACATAGAAGATGTGGCCAGGAAGTTTAATGCGGACGGCTACATGAGAAAGCCTTTCGAGCCTGAAGAGCTCTTGAAGAAGATAAAAGAACTCTCCGGCCACTAAGCCCGATAAGATTTATAACCCCGCTAAAAAATAATCATACTAAATGTAATACTTTCAATGCCAGATTACGCTTTGGCTTTGCCCATGCTAGCAGGTCGAGAGGCCTTTTTGACCCGAGCGGGCATGGTGTCCCCCACCGCTTTTGTTATACAAAAGCGGTGGGGGGCGAGCGAGGGTCAAAATGGAGCAAAATTTTCACGCTGGGAAAATTTTGCGTCCTCGAGATCTGCTGGCATGGGCAAAGCCAGCGCAGTTAAATATGTAACCTAACTATTCAAATGATACAATTAATCATACTGAATAGCTTGACATAGGTATAGGGATATGATATATTTAAATTAGTTGATAGTTAAGTATATTAACTATCAAGGAGATTAATTATGAGTATGCCTATACAAGAATTTGCCGACAGGATAAATGATATCATGCCTGTCATGATAAAAGAATTTACGAAATACCAGATAAACGAATTGTCTAAAGGCAGGATTACGCTTCCTCAGTTTTTGATATTGGGTTTGCTTGAAAAAGGCGGAGAGGCGAAGATGAGCGATTTGGCGCATTCTATGATGGTTAGCACCGCCGCTATGACAGGTACAGTCGACAGGCTTGTGAACTGCGGATATGTTGTCCGAGAGCTGGAGCCAAAAGACAGGCGCGTTATTAAAATCAAAATTACCTCAAAAGGCAGCGGCATTATTAAAAAGATTAACAGTCAGCGCAGGCAAGCGATCGTTGATATATTCGCCAAGGTCTCGGAGAATGACAGATCGGACTACCTCAGGGTCCTCACAAAAATAGAAGAAATGCTGTCAGGAGAGATAAGATGAAAAATATGGCAGAGTTATTTGCCAAATCAGTTTTTATATTTTTCTTTGGATATCTGCTTTGTTCGCAGGGTTTTGCGGAAGATATTAAATCAGGCAGATTGACGCTGGATGAATGTTACCGCCTGGCGCTTAAGCAGAGCGAAACAATTGCGATTAATTCTGAGGTTATCAGAGAGGCTGAAGGCCGTTTTATGCAGGCCCTCGGGACGCTTCTGCCTCAGGTTTCTTTTGTCTGGACCCAGACGAACCAGGACTCAGAAAGGGCGTTCAGTACTTATAATAATAACGGCAGTTTTGAGAGCAAGTTTGTTTTTAAGCAGACGCTTTTCTCAGGCTTTAAGGAATTGGCAGGCATGGCGGGAAGCTCCCTGGAGAAAAAACAGCGCATTCAAGAGAAAAAGCGGGCAGAGGAACTGCTTTTTGTTGATGTGTCTGACGCGTTTTATCTTTTGCTTGAGCAGCAGGAAGACTTAAAGACTATGGGCTTGATACGCAAGGCGCTGAATGACAGGATAAGCGAATTAAAGAAAAGAGAAGATGTTGGGAGGTCAAGGCATAGCGAGTTGGTTAATACCGAATCCCAGCTTTATAATATTGAGGCAGAGATACAGCTTGTTAAGAGCCAGGAGCTAGTGGCTAAGGAGCTCGCGGCTTTTCTTATAGGCATGGATCCCGGAACCCTGTACGATGAAAAAGATACCCCGGATGCGCTGGGGCCAGAATCATTTTATAATGCTGACATTGGCTCAAGGTCAGATGTCAGTTCTTTTGGTTTTGCGGCAGGCGTGGCTAAAAAAGAGGCGTATATATCAAAGACATCGTTATTGCCAGCAGTGACACTGGAAGGCGATTATTACAAAAGGCGCAATACAACGCCTTTAGATGTTACATGGTCTACCATGCTTAAGGTAAATGTGCCTATTTTTGAGGGGACAACCGCTTATGGGAATATTAAACAGGCGAACGCTAAGTCTAGGGAGGCGGATTTAAAATATCAGCGCGCGAAACGCCTGGCGGCTCAAGATGTCCACGATTCCTATATAAAGGCGTATTCGGCGATACTCAGGGCTAAAGCAATGGAAAAGGCATTGAAGAGCGCGGAATTAAATTATTCTTTGCAGAGAGAGGATTATAGAAACAATCTTGTTTCCAATCTTGAGGTATTGGCTGCTATCCAGAATTTTGGAAATACGCGCAGAAACTATATGCGCGCATTTTACGAAAAAAAACGCATGTATTGGCAGCTTAAGGCGGCTGCCGGGGATATTACAGAGGACAAGATAAGATGACGCTTTCTGATATAGCGATTAAAAATCCGGTTTTTTCATGGATGTTGATGTTCGGGCTTATATTGTTTGGGATTATAAGTTTTAATATGCTAGGGGTGAGTCAGCTGCCTGATATTGATTTTCCAGTTGTTTCAGTGAGCCTTACATGGGAAGGGGCAGCCCCGGAAGTAATGGAATCGGATGTAGTGGATGTCGTGGAAGGCGCGATAATGGGCGTCCAGGGCGTGCGGGACGTATCATCTCAGATCCGGCAGGGCAGCGCGAGTGTCACTGTAGAGTTTGAGCTTGACAGGGATATAGACGTAGCTATGCAGGATATTCAGACAAAGATTGACCAGGCGCAGAAAAACCTCCCTAAAGAAATGGATCCCGCTGTTGTGACCAAGACTAATCCTGACGACCAGCCTATTATATTTCTTTCAATATATTCCGATAAGATGTCTCTGCGAGATTTAATGACATATGTGCAGAATCACTTAAAAGACAAGTTTTCCATTATAAGCGGGGTTGGCGAAATATTTTTAGGCGGGTTTGTGGACAGGAATCTGCGTATATGGGTGGATGCGGATAAACTAGACGAATATCAGCTTACAGTAGGGGATATTATAAATGCTGTGCAGGAGGAGCATAAGGAGATGCCCGCGGGCCGTATTGAAGCCAGAGAAAAAGAATACAATGTCAGGGTTATGGGAGAGGCCCTGACCACAGAAGAGTTTGAAAACATCCTTATCCCAAAACGCGCGGGACAGCCTGTGTATAAACCTATTTATTTAAAGGATGTCGCTGTTATCGAGGATGGCCTCGCGGATATCAGGCGGATTGTGCGCAGCTCCGGAAAGACAGCTATTGGCATGGGTATCCGTAAACAGCGTGGCGCAAATGAGGTAGAAGTGGCGCATAAGGTTTTAAAACGCCTTGAGGAAATTCAAAAGACGCTTCCTGAAGGTATGCATGCCACTGTGCGTTTTAACCGTACTAAATTTAGCGAGGATTCAATACATGAGCTTACATTTACGCTTTTACTGTCAGCGCTTGTCACATCGCTGATTTGCTGGCTTTTTTTAGGGTCGTGGAGCGCTACCTTAAATATCTTGCTCGCCATCCCTACATCTATCCTGGGATCGTTTATCGTGATACATTTCTTAAAATTTACGCTTAATACCTTTACAGTGCTTGGCCTTTCTCTTGCCATAGGCATTGTTGTGGACGACGCTATCATGGTTCTGGAGAATATCGTCCGCCACAGGGAAAAGGGTATTGAGCAGGTCGAGGCTGCCAGACAGGGCGCGCGTCAGATTACATTTGCCGCGCTTTCAGCCACAATCGCGCTTATTTCAATATTCCTGCCTGTGGCTTTTATGTCCGGGATAATAGGAAAGTTCTTTTACCAATTCGGCATGACCATTTCTATAGCTGTGGCTATTTCTCTGCTGGAGGCCTTAACGCTTGCGCCAATGCGATGTTCGCAATTTCTTGAGATAGAAAAAAGCAAGACCTTTATAGGTAAGAATATTGATAACTGCCTCCAGTATCTGGCGGAGCGTTATCGCGCAGGGCTTGTCATGGCTTTGGATAACAGGAAAAAGGTCGTAATCTCAGCTATCCTTTTTTTTGTCGGGTCCCTTCTGTTTTTAGGCTTTTTACGCAAAGAGTTTGTGCCTGCCCAGGACCAGAGCATGTTTATGTGCAGGCTGCAGACCCCTGTAGGATCTTCCATTACTTTTACAGACGAACGTTTTAAAAAAGCTGAAGAGTTTGTTTTAAACAGGCCTGAGGTAAAAGGCGCGATTAGTATTATAGGAGGCTTTGGAGGAGGAGAGGTAAATTCCGGGATGTTTTTTATAACATTTGAAGATCCGAAAGATCGCCCTATAGTGCCTCCTGCTAGGCACAGGCTTTCGCAGGCTGAGCTGATGGCCCTTTTTCGTAAAAATTTGAACCAGATACCAGACGTCAAGGCCACTATCCAGGATCTGTCGCTTTCCGGATTTTCTGCGCAAAGGGGATACCCTATTGAATTTTCAGTGCGCGGGCCTGACTGGGAAAAATTAGCGGAATATTCAGAAAAGATCCGAAAAGAGATGGAGAAGAGCAGCCTCATGATAGATGTGGACACAGATTATCTGGCAGCTATCCCTGAAATCCAGGTTATTCCTGACAGGCTGAATGCTGATACCAGGGGGGTTAGCATGGATACTATTGGAAGTACTGTTAATTCTCTGATAGGCGGAGAGCGCATAGGTAAATACACCAGAGATGGCAGGCGTTATGATGTGAGAATCCGCTTGATACCTTCCCAGCGCGCTGAATCGGGAAATATAGAGAAGTTATGGGTTTGGAATAACAGGGGGGAACAGGTTAACCTAAAGGATGTCATAAAGATTACCGAAAAACTTACACCATTAACCATTACGCGTAAAAACAGGGAAAGGGCTATTTCTATTTTTGCCAATGTCGCTTCCGGAAAATCTCAGGTTTCCGCCCTGGATGAGGTTAATAAGATCGCAAAAGGGATTTTGCCTGAAAGTTATCATATTGTTTTTAGCGGAAGCACTAAGACATTTCAGGAATCGTTTGCGAGCCTTATGTTTGCTTTCTGGCTTGGAATAATCGTCGCTTATATGGTCCTGGCCTCGCAGTTTAACAATTATGTCCATCCAGTCTCAGTGCTTTTTGCTTTGCCTTTTAGTATTTCTGGAGCGCTTATAGCCTTGTGGTTTGCGGGCCAGTCGCTGAATATCTACAGCATTATCGGGCTTATTCTTCTGATGGGCATTGTCCAGAAAAACTCTATACTGCTGATTGATTTTACAAATCAGTTTCGGGAAGAGGATAATATTGCCCCTCGCGAGGCATTATTAAAGGCGTGCCCTACTCGGCTACGCCCGATTTTAATGACTGCGGCGTCTACTGTTGGGGCAGCGATACCTCCGGCCCTGGCATTAGGCCCTGGCGCTGAAACCCGCATCCCGATGGCGGTAACGGTCATAGGCGGTGTCTTAGTTTCTACAGCTCTCACTTTGTTTGTGGTGCCATGCGTTTACAGCCTTCTTATAAGGTTTGAAGGCAGCAGGAAAAGGATTGTTTTCTCATCTGACTAAGCCAATAATTTTTCTCGCTAATAAACATTTTTTATGATATAACAATAAAACATTATGAACCCCGCGCCTTCTAAATATTCGGAAGTAGTTCTATTTGGAAGGGTAGGGTGTGGTATTATAAAATAGATGAATAAGAAGGAAGGTGCGGGGTGAATATTCAAGATGGATGGGAAAAGGCGCTAAAACATACAAAGATTATAAGGCCCAGGCCTAAGGATCTTCTGACCTTTGAGTCTACCGAGGTCCCGTATATATTTTTATCAGAGTCTTCGGTTAATCTGGGAGATACTGTGGTGAGGAAGGGCCACGTAACTGTTGAAAAACCAGCCATAATACTGCCATCTAATATGCCGCAGTTTGATGGTTTTGATTTCGAAAAAGAGTTTCGTTCTGGCCAGGACATGCTTTTGAATTTCCTGCTTGTACGCGGGATCAGTTTTCCATCCTTGAAATATAATAATAAAACCCATTCGATAGATGTTTACGAGGGCCACCTTGAGAAAGCGATCGGTTATTATTCTGATAAATTGCAGCAGGGAGAAGATGTTACTAACGGCCTGGTGACAGGGCCTGAAGATTCCTGGCAGTTTTCCATCCTGATTTTTATTGCCACCCAGATTGTGCGTTCGGCAGATACCGACATAAAACGGCTATTAGAAAAATTTAGAGAAGAACAGGGCAATCCTTCATAGATCCCCTGCTCATGCCAGTTCTGATCGTATCCTATGGATAAAAAAGACATAAAGAATTTTACCCTGGAAGAATTCAAAAAAGAATTAGAGGTCCTCGGAGAGCCTTCCTACAGGGCTGAACAGATATTTGCCTGGATTTATAAAAAAGGCGTGAGCGATTTTAGCGCTATGAATAATCTGCCAAAGCCTTTAAGAGATAAACTGTCAGAGTTATGCTATGTAGGATCGATAAGGCTCTTGAAGCATCTTAAATCTATTGACCAGACAGAAAAATTTTTATTCGAGCTAAGCGATGGAAATCTGATAGAGACGGTTTTAATATACGCATGGAATAGGAGAACCTTATGCCTGTCTACCCAAGCAGGTTGTAAATTCGGGTGTTTATTTTGCGCGAGCGCGAGGGGTGGTTTCAAAAGAGACATGAGTGTTTCAGAAATATTGAGCCAGATACTGTCTATTGAGTATAATTTGAAACAAAAAATAACGAATTTTGTTTTTATGGGCATGGGAGAGCCGCTGGATAATTATGATAATGTGTCAAAGGCGATAAAGGTAATGAATTCCAAAGATGCTATGGCTATAGCTGCGAGAAGGATTACTGTTTCTACCTCCGGGTTTGTCCCGGGCATTAAAAAACTTGAAGGGCTGGGCCTTCAGATCAATCTCTCTATATCGCTTCACGCCCCTAATAATGAGTTGCGAAACAAGCTCATGCCTATAAATAAAAAATTTCCCATAGAAAGGCTTTTAAGCGCCTGCGAGGAATATATAAATAATGGCGGGCGCATGCTTACATTTGAATACATATTAATTAAAGGCATAAATGATTCTACTAAAGATATAGATGAGCTTGCGGGGATATCAAGGAGGTTAAAGGCAAAGGTTAATCTGATACCTTACAGCCCTATATCAGGGTTGGATTTTCAGGCCCCGCTTGAGAAAGATGTAAAAATATTTGAAGGCAAGCTGGTTAAGAAAGGCATCAGTGTTACCATAAGGGATTCCAAGGGTAAGGATATCCTAGCTGCCTGCGGCCAATTAGCAGGAACTTCTATATAAGACATAGAAAGGTTAATGGAATATTGTCGCTCTTTCTCCTAACTTTACAATTCGTGCCATGCACCATTTGTAAAGTTAGCGTAAGAATTATTGGAATATGACAAAACAGAGTATTAAAAAATGGCCTAAGGATGACAGGCCGAGGGAAAAACTTTTTAAATATGGCGAGCGCGCTCTGACAAATGCGGAGCTCCTGGCTATTTTATTTCGCAGCGGGGTTAAGGGGCTAAGCGCTGTGGACCTGGGGCGGCAGGTAACTGGGTATTTTAAAACATTTAGAAACATGAGCTATGCTAATATTTCTGAGCTGAGAAATTTTAAGGGCCTTGGAGACGCAAAGATCGCGCAATTAATAGCCAGTTTTGAAATAGGCCGGAGGGTTATGTCTGAGCCTAAGAGCCCGTCTATGGTAATAAAATCTCCAAAAGACGCTGTCAGGCTTTTTATGCCGAGATTAAGGGATATAAAGAAAGAGGTGTTTCAGATATTGCTGCTAAGCAGTAAAAACAGTATAATAGATATTATTGAGATAGAAGAGGGGACTGTTGACAGGGCTAATCCTCACATAAGGGATATAGCCTTAAAAACGCTCCAGAATTTTGCGGCAGGCGTAATCGCGGTGCATAACCACCCTTCAGGAGATCCTGAACCGAGCAAAGAGGATATAACATTTACTGAAAATTTATCAACAGCGTGCAAGGCGCTTGAAATAGATTTTATGGACCATATAATAATAGGTAATAATTTGCATTATAGTTTCGCAGAACATAAACGTTTGTAATAGAGAAGGCTGGCGCCCGTAGCTCAAATGGATAGAGTGGCTGGCTTCGAACCAGTAGGCTGGGTGTTCGATTCACCCCGGGCGCGCCAAAAATTTTGCAAAGCAAAATTTTTGATCCCGAACCGCGATATTTTTACATATATGCGGTGAGGGGCCAAAACTTGTTCCGCTGCGTCGGCGGGCTTTGCCCGCCGACGCAGCGGGACAGCGCATTGAAAATTATTGACGAATATTTTATAGTATGATAACATTAAAACTTAACACTTGAGCTATTGTTTAGGTTTAGAATATAGTTAAAGAACAAAGCAATGCCCCCATAGCTCAGTTGGTAGAGCACCTGACTCTTAATCAGGGTGTCACAGGTTCGAGCCCTGTTGGGGGTACCAAATTTTGCCGAAGGCAAAATTTGATCCCGAGCAGCCTGCGAGCTTAATTTTATGCTGCGAGGGACCAAATTTACATATAGGAAAGGGCTCAAAGACAGGGTACCAGCTTAGTTTAGAGTAATTATTTTATGCGCCCCCTCGCCGCATATGAGTAATATGAGGGCGGCTCGGGACTCACCTTGCCTTACGGCAAGGTTCGCGAGCCCTGTTGGGGGTACCACGCGAGGGTGGCGGAATTGGCAGACGCGTTTACCTTTGAAATATGGTAAAATGGAATTGTAATTTTTCATATGCAGTTGGCTTATTTACGGCAGATGGGAATATTTCGCCAGATGGACGACATTTAGAATTTTGTTCAAAAGATTTAGAATTAGTAAAGGCCATAAAAAAATGTTTCAATTTAAATAATAAAATTTGTCGTAAGCAACGAGGAGTACAGCCTAAAAAATGGTATTATAGAATCCAATTTGGAAATAAAAAGTTATATACTTTTCTCATAAAAATAGGGTTAACTCCAAATAAAAGTAAATCATTGACTTATTTGAGTATACCCGAAGAATATTTTTGTGATTTTTTAAGAGGATTAATAGATGGCGATGGGACCATTGGTTATTTCATGCATCCCGAGAGCAAAGAGAAACAGTTCAGAATAAGAATTGCATCTGGGAGCAAAGGATTCCTTGAATGGGTGGAATCGGAAATAAATAAATTTTTGAGTATAAAAGGAAAGATATGCCAAGTCCCGAGAACTTACGAACTTTGTTATTATAAAAAAGCCTCAAAAAAGATAGCAGACTTTATTTACTTTAGAAGCGGCGTTATATGTTTAAAAAGGAAATTTGAAATAGCAAAGCTGATGACAATGCGGACGTGGCGGAATTGGGATACGCGTACGGCTTAGGACCGTATTCTTTCGGGAGTGAGAGTTCGACCCTCTCCGTCCGCACCAAATTCGCCGAAAGAGAATTTGCCCCCCAGAGTAACCTTAATTTTGCTTTGTGTTACGATGGGCCAGGAGATGTTTTTGTAGTTTTTGCAATAATTAAATGCATAATATATAATATGCCCCTTGCCGCATATGAGTAAGATGAGGGCGGCTTGGGACTGGGAATACATGATTGATAGATATGTTCGCGGGAGTAGCTCAGTGGTAGAGCTTCTCGTTGCCAACGAGAAGGTCGCGGGTTCGAACCCCGTCTCCCGCTCCATGGTTCGACGCGGCCGCCTATGTCGGCCTTGCTCACCATGTCCTGAGCGCGTCGAAGGGCAAAATTAATCAAGGGGTTCGAAGAGAGCCCTGTTTTGAAATGCGACCAACGGGAGCATTTCAAGGGCGAGTGGCATATCTAACTTTACAATTCGTGCCATGCATCATTTGTAAAGTTAGGGCGTTTTTGGAAGTTAAAATTTTAAAAAATATGTAAAACAGGAGGAATACATGCGTATTTTAGATTTTTTGAACGAGAAGGCGGTATCAGTGGATTTAAAATCCCAGGATAAAAACAGTGTTATAAAAGAGCTTTCGGATCTTCTTATCAAATCCGGCCAGTTGAAGCCTAAGGATAAGGATGCGGTTGTGAAAGTTCTTTTGAATAGAGAAGCCCTTGGCTCAACAGGGATTGGGCAGGGCATTGCCATACCGCATGGAAAATGCGAGTATGTGAGCGAACTCATAGGCGCTTTTGGTGTATCTAAAAGCGGGATAAAGTTTGATTCGCTTGACGGGGAGCCAGCCTATATATTTTTCTTACTTTTAGCACCAATAGAATCTTCAGGCCCACATCTCAAGGCGCTGGCAAGAATCTCAAAGTTACTTAAAGACAAATATTTCAGGGATTTATTGAAAGCCGCAGACAACGAAAAAAATCTAATTAAAATTATAAAAGAAGAAGATACAAGAAGGGCATAGTTTAAAGGCACAGGCTCCATGTGCGCGTGCGCTGGGCATTAGGCCTTTGCGGCAAAATTGCAAGGCAGATTTTAGCCTGCTGTTAGAGGTTTGATATGCGAAGATTAAAGTGGCTATATCCTGGGATGAAGATAAAACGCTGGATATTTACTTCCGGCACAGGTGTCCTTTTAATTGCCATAGGTTCGATTGTCCTTATACTTAAAAGATACACAGGTTCAAGCATCCTTGGCAGCACTATAGTAGTACTTGGGGCGCTTATAGTTATATATGGCATGAAGAGGATGCTGAAATCCTTTGTAGCTGTTTTTCTTCCGCAGAGGGAAAAAGAGCTTGTAAATATTATGTACCATTACCGTCAGCTTGAAAAAGGGCCAAAGGTGGTGGTGATAGGAGGAGGGACAGGGCTTTCTACTATTCTTCATGGTTTGAAAGAGCATACAAGCAATATTACGGCAATAGTGACTGTTGCGGATGACGGTGGATCTTCAGGCAGATTAAGGGAGCAGTTTGGCATACTTCCTCCAGGCGATATAAGAAACTGCCTCGTTGCCCTTGCGGACGCAGAGCCTTTGATGCGCGACTTGTTTCAGTTTAGGTTCGGGAGCGAGTCAGAATTGAGCGGGCACAGTTTTGGAAACCTGTTTATAACAGCGATGTGCAAAGTTACAGGGGATTTTGAAAAGGCGATAAAAGAGTCCAGCAAGATCCTTGCTATTCGAGGCAGGGTTATACCCTCTACCTTTGAGAAGGTTAAGCTTGTGGCTGAATATCATAATGGCCAGAAAACAGTGGGCGAGACGAAGATCGTAAAGCAAAATTCCCCTATACGAAGGGTATATCTGGACCCTGCGCATTGCAAGGCCAGCTCAGAGTCATTTGAGTCGATAGCTGAAGCAGATATAATAGTCCTGGGGCCAGGCAGTTTATATACAAGCGTTATACCGAACCTCCTGGTGGACGGCATAGCGGAAAAGATTGCCCAGTCTAAGGCGCCTAAGGTTTATATCTGTAATGTAATGACACAGTCAGGGGAAACAGATAATTATTCAGCATACGATCACATGAATGCCCTTATAACTCACACACGAGCCGATGTGCTTAATTATTGTATTGTAAACATAGGTAAGGTGCCGAAAGAGCTTCTTAAAAAATACGAAGAAGAGGGCGCCTATCCAGTTGCTGCTGATTCAGACAAAATAACAGAGAATGGCTATAACGTAATAGAAGGCGATGTGGTAAATACCCAGAATTATGTCAGACACGATGCCAAAAAACTCTCAAAGGTTATTATAGATCTTACCCTCAAGACAAAAGGCAAAAAGATATCCATTGATTAGGCAGGGTTTATCATGCTGATAGAAAAAAAATTAATCATTAGAAATGAGCAGGGCCTGCATGCCAGGCCTGCCGCGATATTCGTGCAGATAGCCAATAAATACGAAAGCGATATTATTGTAAAAAAAGGCAGGCAGGAAGTGAATGGGAAATCCATAATGGGATTACTGACCCTCGCCGCAGAAAAAAATACCGCGCTTTATGTTAAGGCAAACGGCCCTGACGCAAAAGAGGCGATCGAGGAGCTTGAGAAAGCGATATTAGGAGAGACTTAATAATGTTATCCGCCTTCGCTCTGGGGTATATGTGCAAGCTTACTATGACGAGCTTCGGCGGATAACCCTGCGAAGCTCGTCATAGTGAACTTAATTGTACATCCTAAGAGCGAAGCAGGGTTATTATATAGAAAGGAATTAACTTGTTATTAAAAGGCATACCTGCCTCGCCCGGAATAGCTGTAGGCAAGGCATTTTTATTTGACACAAGACAGCTGATAATAACAGAAAAAAATATCAAGCAGGATGCTGTCTCTTCGGAGATTGTCCGGTTTGAAGAGGCCTTGATAAAGACGCGCTCAGAGATCCTGGAAATACAAAAAAAGATTTCAAGGGAAATGGGCTCTCAGCACGCGGAGATATTCAATGCCCATTTGCTTGTCCTGGAAGACAGGATGCTCATAGAGGAGGTTATAGAAGGCCTTAAAAAAGAATACAAGTGCGTAGAGTACATATTCTCAAAGGTTATAGGCAAATATATAAAAGTCTTTTCAAGAATGAATGATGAATATCTTAAAGAAAGGACAAGCGACATAGAAGATGTTGGAAAGAGGATACTGAAGAACCTTATAGGCGCGCAGGAGAAGACCCTTAGCGACTTAAAAGATCGGGTCATAGTGGTCGCTTATGACATATCCCCTTCAGATACAGCTAATATGCATAAGAAAAATGTCATGGGGTTTGTCACTGACATAGGGGGGAGGACCTCTCACACAGCGATTATGGCCAAATCTCTGGAGATACCGGCTGTGGTAGGCCTTGAAAAGGCGACAACTAAAATAAAAACAGGGGATATTGTTATTATTGACGGGGCAAGCGGGGTGGTGATATTAAATCCGGATAAAACCACCCTTAAAAAATACGAAACAAAACAGCAGAGATTTGTAGAGTTTGAGAAAACCCTTTTAGACCTTAAAGATACGCCAGCTGTTACTATTGACGGACACAGGGTAGAGGTTTCCGCTAATATTGAATTGCCAGATGAGGCCAGCTCTGTTATCGCGCATGGCGCAGAAGGCATAGGCCTGTATCGCACGGAATTTCTTTATATGAACAGAAATGATGCCCCTGATGAAGAAGAGCAGTTTGAGGCATATAAGAAAGTGGCGGAAAGGCTTTCTGAAAGCCCTGTTATAATACGTACGCTTGATCTAGGCGGGGATAAATTTTTATCACAGCTTAAGGTCCCGCAGGAGATGAATCCATTTCTCGGATGGAGGGCGATAAGATTCTGCCTCGCGAAGCCAGAGGTGTTCAAGGTGCAGTTAAGGGCTATACTGCGCGCAAGCGCTTTCGGGAATATAAAGATCATGTTTCCTATGATATCAGGCCTTGGAGAGCTCAGGCAGGCGATAAAGGTCCTGGAAGATGCGAAGCGCGAATTAAAAAACAAAAAAATAAATTTTAATAATGATGTAGAAGTCGGGGCGATGATAGAGATCCCGTCAGCCGCGCTTACCTGCGATCTATTGGCAAAAGAGGTGGATTTTTTCAGCATAGGGACAAATGACCTTATTCAGTATTCTCTGGCTGTAGACAGGGCAAACGAAAAGATAGCTTATCTTTACAGGCCCACTCACCCTGCCGTGTTGAGGCTTATAAAGAATATCATAGATTCCGGCCATAAAGAAAATATATGGGTCGGGATGTGCGGAGAGATGGCGGCAGAGCCTGGATTTGTCCTTATACTTTTAGGGTTAGGGCTGGATGAATTCAGCATGAGCCCTGTGGTGGTCCCTGAAGTGAAATACGTCATAAGCAATGTGAGATTTGAAGATGCCAGAAAGATCGCGGAAGAGGTATTGACACTGCCTACAGGCGAAGAGGTGGAATTTCTCGCGAATAAGCGGCTAAACGAGCTCATACCTTGGCTTAAAAATACGAAATGAATAAATTAGACAACGCAGAATTTGTAAAAAAGGTAGACCGCTCGAATATGCTGAAATTTATTTCAGGCTTGCCAGAGCAATGCCGCGATGCGTATCGCATTGGAAGTTCCTGCGGTGTCAAACCCCCTCCGGTTAAAATAAATAATATAATATTTGCGGGCATGGGAGGGTCTGGTATAGGGGCTGATCTGATAAAGGTTTATCTGCAGGATGAGCTGAAGGTCCCTGTATCAATATGCAGAAATTACATATTACCTGATTTTACTGGAAAAGGCACGCTTTTGTTCTGCTCAAGTTATTCCGGGAATACAGAAGAGTCCCTTTCCTGTTTTGAGCAAGGCCTTAAAAGAAATGCCTTTATAATCGCAATGGGCGCAGGCGGGAGATTAAAAGAATTATCTTCAAAAAACTCTGTTACTTATATACAGATCCCTCCTGGCTATCCTCCGAGGGCAGCTATTGGATATCTGTCCGTAACAGTGTTAGGGGTATTATTCAAAACAGGGCTTATAGGAGACAAGGAAAAGGATGTGAACGAGCTTTTTTCGGTTCTTTCGGATATCAGCAATAAAGAGATAGGTTTTTCTGTCCCGCTGGAGAAAAACATTGCCAAGCAGATAGCGGTTAAGATGTATAAGAAATTTCCTGTGGTATACGGCACGTCTGATATCACAGAGGCTGTAAGCAGCAGGTGGAGAGGGCAGA
>Ga0172371_10006446_pt1 | contig 17085 bp, 12 predicted proteins | sample Lak12m_FD_114543 | JGI IMG/M metagenome (GOLD analysis project Ga0172371, IMG submission 114543) | Freshwater microbial communities from Kabuno Bay, South-Kivu, Congo - kab_022012_12m | ecosystem: Environmental > Aquatic > Freshwater > Lake | place: Democratic Republic of the Congo: South-Kivu...
AGTCTATCAGTGTGCGGAGTGTAGTTCAAGCGACGCAAATTCATGTCGCGTGTAAATAATTTTATGTTAAGTTAGTTAATGTTGCCATTTTATGGGCCTTTTTAGAATTGTTTCAAAATGATACAATCCGTTCTTATTGTTTATTAAAGAGGCGTTTTGTTTTAGTTAACATAGAGTTACTAACAAGTTTGTTGGTAACTTTGATAACAAGCGTCAAAATACTTTTTAATACAGGGTTTTTTGAAATAAATTGATTATAGAGTAATGATTACAATTTGAACGAATGATAATAAAAAAAAGTTTCAGTTATTGAATAAACTTTGTTGGAATATTAAAAAAATGGACTATTGTTAAGGCTTTGTTGATTAAGTGACGTTTTTGTTTAATAAACAGAATTATGATTCATTTTTTAAGATAAAATCAATAAAACGGTAAAAAACATCAAACCTGTGATTTTTACAGAATGTTTGGTTCTTATGAAAACTTGATTCGCTCTTTCATGGCTTATTTCTTAAATCAATACCCCCCCCATTTGAGATTAAATTTTTTGTGGTGTACAATGTTACTCAGTTGTTGAAAATTGCAGCAACATAAAATCAAAAATGGTTGGTAGATAAAAACACATATATTTATTAGTAAAGATCAAATAGCTGACGCATAGCGCTCAGTGATCTAAGCAAAAACAAAAAAATATAAACAGACTAATAAACAGACTAAATGTCGACAAGGCTTTCGAGCTAAGTTTGTTTTTTTGTCTATATCATGAAGCCAAAACTGAATTTATTTCAGTATCCATATTCAAATATGGGCATGGTAAATGTGAACCGTAAAAATTTTTATCAATCGTGTCATTAGAGTAGTAAGTAAAACTTTATGCTCTTTCAAATTCACGCACATATTGATATTTGCAGACAGGTGGAAATGGAGGAATCTTTCCACGCATGCTGTTTAGCATGATAATTCACTATTCGGTGTTTACATCATGTTTCATAGCCAACAAGTGGTTCCCTTTTTACGTAGAGGGCTCGCTGCTTGTCAAAAGACGTGCAACTGGTAAACGCATCATCTGGTTAACCCTTGAGATGCAAATACTCATGGGTAAATAATAACCAAAATAAATGGGGGTTATTACTGCAAATAATGGAGGTTATACAAAAGATAAGTGGAGGTTATCAAAGAGGTTATCAAAAGAAAAACTTATCTTGTAGAAAAATTTTGAAAATACACACTACCCATCTACCAATACACATCCATACACACGTACCTCTCTACTAATACCTCTTTAAAATTTGGCTTCTTCCTGTACTTCAAATGGAGGGAAAGAAGATTTTTTAGCCAACACATAGGGCGTTTCGATTAAATTCTTACGCCCTGTGTAAGAGGTTTGTGCGTGTTATTCAAAGTTATATATCAAATAAAACTTTCGCATTGATAGTCGTTGTTTCTTCTAAAATTTTCAAATCAATATTTTTTAATTCAGCAATCATTTTTGCAAAAATGGGAATATATTCAGGTCTATTTGGCTTGCCTCTGTATTCTTGTGGCGGTAAAAATGGTGCATCTGTTTCCAAGAGAATTTTATTTACAGGAATTTCGTTTTTTATAAGCTCACGCAAATCGGTATTTTTGGGGTAGGTTATGTATGCGCCAATACCTAAATAAAATCCCCAACTTAGGGCAGTCAAAGCTAAATATTTTTCATGTGAAAAACAGTGGATTACACCACGTAATCCATTTTTAATGTATTCTTCCAATGTTTTTAAAACTTCTTCAGATGCATCTCTTGAGTGTACAACAAGCGGCAAATTATTTTTTAAAGCTAGTTCAATATGAGCCTTAAAGGCATCTTTTTGTCGTTCGACATAAAATGGCTTGTGATAAAAATCAAGTCCAGTTTCACCAACCGCTACAATTTTATTTTCAACTTTTTTTTCAACTAAATTTGTTATTGTTTTGAACTCATCATGCCAATTTTCTTTGCAATCGCATGGATGAATTGCTGTTGTGGCAAAAACGTTTTGAAATTTTTTTGCTACTTCGCAAGCATTTATACTTTCAATGAGATTTGATCCAATGTTGATTATTTGCCCAATTCCTTTTTTTCCCGCCTGGTTAATCTCATTTTCTATCAAATTAAAATAGTCTTGAGTTGGTTGTGAATTTTCAATTTTTGTAGCAAGCATACCCAAGTGACAGTGTGTATCTATGAACATAAAAAATCTCCTAAATCTATTAAATCTAAGCTTATCAATTTTAAAAAATAAAAAAATATCTCAAGAGTTGTGATTTTTTCACACAGACAAGAAAGATGTTTTTTTGCTTTAGAATAAGTAAGTATTTTTTTGTGTAAAAGTTTCTTATGTGAAACCATTATTGGATTTATGCTTTTGTAGCGGCATTTTCTTGACAAACGGCTAAACTGTATTTAAATTTCCCACTTGAAACGGTATTTTACAAACTCAAAAAATATTTAGGAGACTTACATGAATAAAAGTGAATTGATAAATGCATTGAGTGAAGAAACCAATTTTAGCAAAAAAGATATTGCTAAAGTTCTTAATTCATTCACACGTATTGTTGAGCGCACATTGAAAAAAGGTGGCAAGGTTTCTTTGACTGGTTTTGGAACATATTGGATTTCTCGTCGTCCAGCTCGCATGGGTATTAATCCTGCAACAAAAGAGAGAATTCAATTGCCAGCAACAGATGTCCCTCGTTTCAAGCCAGGCAAACATCTTAAAGAGCAGCTTCGCTCAGCATAAAACTTTATGACACTTAATAAAGTTTTAAACTTAAGAAAAATTTTGGGGCCGATTATTTTATCGGCCCTCTCGATTCTAATATCATTTTTTGTAATCCAGCCGATTGCTTGCTATTTCGATCCTTCTTTTAATTTGCTTGCTAATCGAGGTATTGGCAAAATTGCATTCATGACAATAGTTATTTTACACATTTTTTTATTGCTTGCTTTGGGATCAAAAGATTTATTCAAAAATTTTCTTCAGACGAATTTTTATTTTTTTAAAAATGAAAATTGGGTTAAACCATTTTTCAAATTCTTTGCGATTTTTGCGTTTTTACACATTATCACATTAGCGTCGTTTACGTCATTGGGTTTTGCAAACATTGTTGCTTGTGATTGGAAGTGGACGGTAGGATTTAGAATTTTATTCGGATTCGTTGCAACATTTTTTTTGGCGTGGAGCGAGGAATTAATTTTTAGAGGCACATTGTATCAATACCTTGTGCAGGGCCTGAAACCTATCAGCGCTGCATTGTTAGCGTCACTTATATTTATGTTGGCGCACGACCTAACAAATCCATTGAACTTAATAACAGTTAACTGGCGACTGGGTCTAGGTTTATTTTTACTTGGTTTTCTACTGAATATAATTTTTATATTGACCGGAAAATTATACACAGGTATGGGTGCTCACGCAGGCCTTGTGTTTATCAAAGTGTTTTTGCGTCGTTTGCCATTCATACAATTTTTGCCAATCATGACATTGCCAATTTGGGTACATCAAGACCTAAGGCAATCTTTGCTAGTGCATGTAGGCTTTTCTATGCTCATAATTTTCTTGATAATAAAAAATAAGCAAAAATTATTTAGCTGATTAATGCCGAAGAAAAAAATTAAAACTTGTTTAAAATAAAATAGCGCAGAAGTTTTTCTGCGCTATTTTATTTTAAAGATATTAAATCAATTTAAAATGGTAGATCATCTTCAAAAGGCGAGTTGTTTTTCAAAGCTACTTCGCCCATGTTGCCTTGAGAGATCTCAGGCTTAGCGGATCGCTTTACTACCTTTTTTTCTTCAGTTGGCTTTGCAGCCATAAAGTCATTTGAAGGTTCTGATGTAGGTTCAGAGCTATCTTCATCTTGAGCTTGGCTTCCGGATAGGAATGTTACACGGTCAGCAACAATAGAATGTTTGCTGCGTTTGTTTCCATCATTATCTTGCCAAGAATCTAATTTCAAGCGACCTTCAACCAAAACAGGACGGCCTTTTTGTAAAAACTGGTTACAGCTTTCTGCTTGAGCGCCCCATACGTCAACGTCTATAAAACAAACTTCTTGAGCCATTGTGCCAGTTTGTTTGTTTTTAAATTGTCTGTTTGATGCAAGGCCAAGTCTGCAAACTGATTGACCAGATTGAAGCTGTTTATATTCTGGGTCTCTTGTTAAGTTACCCATCATTATTATTCTATTGTAACTTGCCATGTTTATACCTCTTAAAAACCGAAAATACTTTTAAAACCTAAATAAATCGTAGCACAAAAGGTATCTCTTTTTAAGAAGTAAATCAACATTGGGCATTCATTTTTGTAAATTTTTCTTGGTGTTGGACTAGGTTTTGTTGCTCAAAATTCCAACAGGTTCTGTGGTCGCATATGGAAGGATTTACTTGGTATGACAGTTTCCATGCTGTGGGTCCGCATTGAAAAGACAAGTGTACATAAACCTGATCATGGATAGGTGTAGCGGTTTGTATTATTACGTTTTGTAGCGTTATTTGTTGATTTTCTTTGCCTGTTAATAATTGTCTTAGAGGGTGGGGGTGTGCTCTTACGGTGGGATACCTTTCTTCAAGAAGTTGCAAAATTAAAGATATATCATTATTCCCTGTTAGATTTTCGATTAAAAAAGTTCTGTGTGAAAATCTTGCAGCTATGTCAAAAAAGGCGTCGCGTATGAATGTCAGTACGCCAAATTCTGGAATAACTCTTGCTTCAAATGTGTTTCCTACATTAATTGTACAAAATTTATTTATTGTTTTTGTTGGTTTTCTACGATCTATGTAGTTTGTGTGATCGTAGAAGTTTTTTGTTTTGGATGTAAATGCAGGGTATACCAATTTGTAGGCAATTAATTCTCTGTGCGCTTGATAAATAGGCAATATTTCGTCATTTTCGTGATAAAGCTGATATGCGGATGGAAACTGTGTCCACTGTTTTTTAGATAACTCTATGAAATATGGAATAATTTGATCAAAGCAAAAACATCTTTCAAATTGTGTTGGGCCGGATTTAGGAATGTGTTCAAAAATATTTTTTAATGATGTTAAGGATACGTTGATAGGTTTTTGCACAGTACATGTTGTAAAAATTGCGGTGAGAGTATTTTCGTCAAGCTCAATTTGCGGTTTTGTTTCTAAATTTTCGGTTGTAAAAAATTTGATAGCTGGAACTAAAGGGCAAACTTTAAATTCACATTCACCAGCATGCATTACCAATGGTATTCTGGTGGTTGAGTGAATAGCTCTTGTTTCGGGAAGTATGTCAGATAATGGTAAAAGTACATCGGGTAATTTTTCAGGCGAAAGGTGAGATATGGTTGTTTGTTGAACAAATGCTTCAAAATTAGGAGAGCCGCCCACAGGTGCATCAGTAAGAGCTCCTGAAACTAAATCAAATTTAAAAAACATGTCTTCTAAATTGATTGTTGAATTGAGAAAACTTAAATTTGATTCGCCAAGCATGCAAGTTGCTAAAAATACCAATTTTGTTTCTAATGAGTTTAAAAATCGTAGAATAAATTCCCATTCATAGTCTGGACAGCCTGCGATGTATGAGTCGATTTCTCCGTGGCCAGAAAAGAAAAATATCCATTCGTTCTTGATAAGCGTGTCTTGAAATATTTGTGGCAGGTCTTCATTTTTTAAAAAAATTTTTTCTAAGTCTGAGTGTTGTATTCTAATATTTTTGTACAATCTATTTTGATTCATCCAAAGAATAAGCCTACTGTAATCGTTATCATTATCATCATGCGGCAATGTGCTTGTCAGATTTGTCAGATCAGTTAATTTGATTCCGCTAAAAATTTTTAAAAACTCTAGGTATGTGTTTCTAGAATCGGTTAATTGGGAAAAACCTTGAGGGTCAAGTAAATATATTGGTTCTAGATTGGTTGGATGCATTACAAGTCGAGCATGTGGTATATTTCTGTTTATCCTAATAAATTGCGAGGATCCCTTAGGATAAAGTAAAAAAACTTGTGAGTCAGGAATATGAAATAAGTGCCATTCTTTGGCATTTATGCTGAAGCATTTTAGTGCATGATTTTCTTGATGTTGAGGATGATTTGGATAATGTGTGCGTTTGGCGAAATTATATAAAATTGAATAAGAGCATATTATTGGCTGGTGGGTTGATATGGCGTTGCAAAAATCTGTTGTTATAGCGCCTAGAATCCTGTCTTGGATTCCCTCGTCACCGTCTTGATCAAAAAGACAAAACATGTATTTGTATGGCCTTGCGTTTGGTAAAATACCCAAAGTAAAACACAGCAAGGTGAATGCAAAAATGAATCTATTGAATTTCATATTTTAAACCTCATATAAGCTTTTATTATGATGTTGATTTTTGAGTAGTCGAGCACTATGACATTTTTGAAAAACCTTGTCAAATTTGATCATTTTGGGTTTTATGGGAGTTTCGAAAACAGCATGCAAATTTAAGTTTTTTACAAAAACTTAAATTTTACTTCAATTCCTTGATGGTTTTGTTACAATTAAGCGCAAAAGGTGAAATATTCAAAATTAACCGCTGCTTGGGTTGCTAGCTCAATTGGTAGAGCAACAGACTCTTAATCTGCAGGTTCAGGGTTCGAGTCCCTGGCGACCCACCAAAAAATCTGTGTTAGCAGTTTCTTGATTCACTTAACAAAAAGACTTACACTTCAAAAGATGATCGCAAGGATGGCGGAATTGGTAGACGCACTGGCCTTAGGAGCCAGCCCTCGCAAGAGGATGGGGGTTCGAGTCCCCCTCCTTGCACCACTTTCGATTCGCTTAAAAACTAATTTTAGGTTTAAGTAGTATATGAAAAAAAGGTGTTTAAGGAGGCCGGTCATGTCCATGGAAGAAGTGAACAAGGTTATACATAAAACGCATGCTTCAACAGAATTTCAGCAACCAGCGAAAAGTGGTGAAGGTAGTAAGTTTTGTATTTTAAAAATTAATCCAATATCGTCGCATCTTCTACAAGCGAGTGTTGAGGTCGCCGCTCCATTAGTTAGTACTGTTTATCAACAAACTGTGGAATTGTTTAAAAAAAAATCCATGGATACCTTCAGTAGCAAAGAGGTTTCCTCTGAGTACATTGAAGATACATTTCAAAATGAAATCTTAATAAAATTGAAAAATTTCTTCTTTGATTATTTGGTTTTTGATTTTTTGGCTAATGAAATTGTCATAAAAAAAATAAATGCAGCGAATTATCCGCGTCTTGCAAGTGTTCATCTTACTTCAACAAAAAACCTAATTTATGTATTTGATATATCCACGGCAGATGCTATTCATCTTAAGGAGTGGGAAAATTTTGCCTTCAAAAGTCCTGGCCGTAAAAGATATAAAGATCTGGACAAACAAGTGGAAAATTTCATTGAAGAGGAATCGACACGAGCGAAATCTAGTCTTGCAGGTGTAGTAGAAGAGGGTGATTGGATTTGTTTTAAGGCCACATTGTTGGATAAAAATCAATTTGTTGTGTCGCAACCAATGACAGGGTTTTTTTGGATTAAAATACGCGGTGGTGTTATTTCAACTCCTTTTGGTAGCGCTTTTTTGAATAAAAAAATTAGTGACTCCTTTGTTTCGAATTCATTTAATTTTGGTGATGAAAATGAGCTCAATGAGGTGGGGTACAATTTTTTAATAACAATAGCTGGTATTCTAAAAGGCAATCAGGTTTCATTTGACGCATTTAAAAGTGTTTTTAAATTAAAAAACAGATCTGAAATTCATAATAAATTGGTTGAGGTTTTTTCCTATAGAAATGACCTTTCACAAAGACGATCTATAATTGAAGAAATTTTTAATTTGTTACTCGCAAAGCATAGATTCGAGATTCCTAAGCACTTGGTTTTAAGGCGACAGGAAGATATTTTAAAAATGATAGCAAAACAGCCTGATTATCATGTCTATAAGGCGCAAAAAGACTTTTTATTACAAGTAGAAACATTGGCTGAAAAACAAATAAAAGAAGAGGTAGTGATTGACCAAATAGCCTATAACGAGAACTTAACGGTTGATCTCAAGGACGTAGAATATTACCTACATTTCTTCAATAACAAGAGGCTGCAAAAATTTGTATACTTTATGCCTCCGGTTGAATCAATAAACGATTTGAGTGTGGCTTTAAACATGGGGTTTATGATGCCTACAGTGCTTAGAGAAAAAACCTTGAATTTTATTATCAACACTTTGACTCGCTAACTCAAAAAAACGTTTTTCAAGCTTGAAGTTTGTTGATTTATCGGATAAAATCAGACCTTGTTATAATCGAAATCGAAGAAGTTTATTTCACCGAGTCAATGATTTTAGGAGTTTTAAATATGTCACTAACTTATCAGCCAAGTGTTAGAAAACGCAAAAGAAAGCATGGCTTTTTGAAGAGAATGGCAACAAGAGATGGTCAAAAAATTATTCAACGTCGCCGTGCCAAAAATCGCAAAAAATTATCAGCTTAATCAAGGATAAAGTTGACCAAGTTTAGGCAACTTTTTTCGTTATCTCGCGCCGAGATTGATAAAGCGTTTAAAAGCTCTCAACCAATCTTAAAACAAAAAGGTTTTAAGGTGTTGAGAGCTTCTCTTTTTGACGTGTGCGCATTTGAGGATCCGACTAAAAGTTTTGGCAAGCTTTTAATTGTGACTCCCCGTCGAGTTGGAAAAGCTCATGAAAGAAATCTTATCAGGCGTCGATTAAAGAATATTTTTTATACACAAAAATTATTTAAAGCTAAATTCGTTTGGATAATTCTTGTTTATCCGGAAGCCAAAAATTTAGATTTTCAGACATGCCAAAATCTCTTGGTTGAGCATTTAAAGTAGTATGTATATGAATTTGATTAAGCGAATGTTTGTTGCTTTTTATAGCGTATCTCGTTCCTTATTGGGCGCTCGAGGCGTGTGTATTTATCATGTTACTTGTTCTGAGTATGCAAAAATAACCTTTAAAAACAAATCGTTTCCTGTGGCCATTGTCCTAGTAACTCTACGAGTGCTGAGTTGTAACCCGTTGACAGCTCTTTTTATGAATGTAAAATTTTATTTCGAACAAAAAAAACGAAGCAAAAAATTGCATTAAATTTTTATCTTTGTATCATTAATACCTTTTATCAAAAAATGTATGTGTTTATTAGGTTTTAACAGAGGTATTTTATGATTTTAAAATCGTTATCCAAGTTAATAGTTTTGATGATTATATCTATGTGCGTCACAAGTGATAGTATCGCTATGCCTAGTAATGGTTATACCAGTGCTAAGGTTGGGATAATTCCCTATACCGATGATGGCTTTATTTTACTTGGTCTTGATTCGCGTTCTGCTGCTAAAAGATGCGATGCTGGAGATCATCTTGGGTGGTCGCTTTTTTCAGGATTAGCATTTAGTAGAGACCTACAGACTGATGCTATGCATATTTTGTATGATAAATCACGTTATGCATATTGGAATAGAGCTACAAATTTTTATGACTTACGCAAAAACGATTTTACACATTATGTTCAATCTACGGTAACGGTTAAAAATCAATTAACACAATATGCAGAAGTAGTTTCTAACATTTCAATCTTTTTTGTTCGCGTTCCTAGGCGTGTAGACCCAGAGGAAATTATATCTCATCCTATTGTGTGTAATACCCAGGCTCAAGTTGTTAATTGGACTTGGGTGCATGCGTCTCAATTGCTTATTGGGCCTGATGGAAAAATTCCTAATACTGTTTGTGATTACAAAGGTAATGAGATAGGGATTTTTATTGCATTTGCTCAGAATTTAAGAGATCAAAATGTGCAGCGTAATCTTCAATCTATATCTCAACGAGGTACGATTGACCCTAATTGTATTCGAAAATATGAGGTTTCAAATAATTCTTCCATGCTTGTGCCTTGGGATGTTTTTGCAGCAGGTGGTGTTACTCAGCTACAAAGGTATTATAAACATGGCTTAGGTTTTGTAAGAATTGGCCTTTTGCTTTATAATTCGCGTGGAAATTTTTTATTAAATTTGAGACATAATCAACAAAATGACTCTAAACATCTCTTGTCTTGCGTTGCATGGAGTGTGAATACTTCTAGTGTGTCTATTCAGTATTTGGCGAGTCTTCGTGGCCCGGATTCTTGGCATGAGTGTTTTTGCCAAGGTATGTCTAAAAATTTTAAACAACTTAATCATAAAATTACTTGGGTCATTGCAATGAAAAATACGCCATTTTTATTGTGCTTGGTTTATGTACCAGAGGCAAATGAAGATGCTTTTGTCCTTGGCGACACACAATTTAAATGGGTTCGTGGTAGGTCATTACTATCCGATGGTTATGTCGCGGAATCAGCGCAAGGCGAAATATTACGATTGTTTTGTGGATTTAGTAACGTAATATCGTCGTCTGGCGCAAGAATATGTTTGCATAGAATCATGGAGCCTATGCATGTTGATGATGAGCGCAGAATGTTTGAGCGTGAAGATTTAGATGCTACTAGATTGAGGGATATAGAACAACGTGCTAAGTTGCGTGATCTTGAGATACAAGATGAAGAATTTATGTTTAATGAACTTAAGACAGCTTCAGATAAACTTGCCGAATCGAGGGATATAGAACAACGTGCTAAGTTGCGTGATCTTGAGATACAAGATGAAGAATTTATATTTAATGAACTTAAAACAGCTTCTGGTAAACTTGCTGATGAGTTAAATTCTTCTGATGACGAAATGTGGCTAGGTCATTAATTTTTGAAGAGGTCGTTACATCGTTTAGAGGTTGTTTATGAAAATTAAATTTGTAACAAAAATATTATTAACACAGCTAATCTTTATGTTTTTAAGTGTGGGTTGCTTTGGAATGAATTACACCCAGACAAAGATTGGCGTAATTCCATACACAGATGATGGTTTTATTTTATTGGGTCAGGATTCTCGTTCTGCTGTACAACATTCAGAAAGCGCGACTCATTTAGGTTGGTCAATGTTTTCAGGTGTCGCTTTTTCAAAAAATTTGCAACATGATGCTATGCAGATTTTTTATGATAAGTCTCGTTATGCCTATTGGAACCGAGCGACTAATGCCTATGCTCTTAGTGAAAAAGATTTTAGTTATTATGTTAAATCCGTAACCGTAACCAACAACAGAAATACAGGCAATAGGAATGTTTATTCAGATATTTATATATTTTTTGTTCGAGTGCCTTATCGGGTTGATGAGCAAGAAATAGCTTCGCATCAGATTATTTGTAATGCTCAAGATCAGGTTGTTAATTGGACATGGGTGCATGTTTCTAGTTTGCTGTTGGGTGGCCGTGGTAATGCGTGTCCTCAGATTCGAAATTCCAAAGGTGCGCCTATTACTTTGTTTATTGCATTTATTAAAAACTTACAAGATGCAAATGTTCAGGCAAATTTATTATCTATAGCGGCTAATCATACTGTTGATTTTACAAAAATTCTAAGATATGAAGCGCCTAAAAGTGATTCAATATTAATCCCTTGGGATCAGTTTTCAGAAGGAGGGGTTACGGCGTTAAATAGGTATTTGGGTTTGGATAATTTAACTTTTATAAATGTTGGTTTTTTATTTTATAATTCCAGCGGAAATTGTTTATTGCGCAGAGATTTAAGTCGTGGGTCTTATTCGCCGTTGCGGCCTCATGCTGGAACAGCTCTTAATTGTTCTAACTGGAGTGTGCTTTCAGCTGGATTTGTTATTAGGGATTTAGCAAGTCAACCGTCACAAAATTGGCATACATTTTTTTGTGATCGCATAAATGATGTTATTCGTGGAGCCAACCATAGAATAACAGATGTGATAATTGTGAAAGATACGCCATTTATTTTATGTTGCGTTTATTTACCAAATTCAAATGGACTGTCTTTTGAGATTGGGGCAAGTGAATTTAAATGGGTTTTTGGGGAATCTTTGATTGATGCATTTTACTCTGCTGATTGCCTTCAAGGGTTTAAATTAAGATTGTTCTCTGGTTTTGCAGATGCAATTTCATCTCATGCTAGTCAGGCTTACTTACGATTTAGCATGAACGTTGTACGCTATCGTAGTTAATTTTTAAGGTAAGGTCTTAATGAATTTGAAATATTCAATCAAAATTTTATGTGTTATCGCGGCCTCTTTGTTTTTCAACAATTATTGTTTGGGTATGGAGTCTTATAATCAATCTAAGGTTGGTGTAATTCCTTATACAGATGATGGTTTTATTTTGTTGGGCCTTGATGCTCGTTCAGCTAATACTGATGTTGCATATTCTATTAATTCCGGATGGAAAATTTTTGCAGGTGTTGCATTTAATAATAACTTGCAGCTAGATGCAATGAATATTTTGTATGATAAATCACGATATGCTTACTTGAACCTAGAAACTGGTTTTTATGCTCTTCGTGAAAATGATTTTAAATATTTTGTTGAAACTCAAAATGTTATTAGGAATAAATTAACAGTTGGTAAGGCTGTTGATTCAAAAATGTATATATTTTTCGTCCGTGTTCCCTATCGAGTACTTCCAAAAGAAATTGAATCCCATCCATCTATGAGTAATACACAAGCGCAGGTTGTTAGTTGGACTTGGGTACATGCATCTCGTTTGTTGATGGAGCAAAATGGAGTTTTGCCTTGCAGCGTTCGCAATTTTGAGGGTAAGGAAATAAAACTTTTTTTAGCGTTTTTATATAATTTATGTGATGCAAATGTTCAGGCCAATCTTAGATCAATTGCTCAAGCAGGAACCATTGATCTTGCAAGGACCAAAGAATACAAAGCACCTTGTAATAATTGCGAAGGTTTGAATTGGGATATTTTTGTTTCATGTGGAGTTAATGCTCTTGAGCGATTTTATAAAATGGATTTGCATTTTATAAACGTTGGATATTTATTTTATAACTCGAGTGGAAATTTTGCTTTAAGTTTCAATAAAAACGAGATTGGGAAAAAAACGTCGGTTGCTTGGAGCGTGAGAACAGCTAAATTGGATGTTGCTATCTTAAGGTCTTTAACTGGCGTTGAATCTTGGCATCGTTTTTTTTGTGATCCAGTAGCAGATATTTTTATGGAAAGTCCGCACCAAATTACTCATGTAGTTTTAGCGGATGATAAACCTTTTTTATTGTGCTTGGTATATGTACCTGGTGCAAGTGAAGATTTTTTTGAGCATAATAAGTTGCTATACAACTGGGTAGATGGTCGGTCGTTAATCGGGCAAACGTACTCAAGCAAGAGTCTTCACAATGAATATTTACGATTTTTTTGTGAGTTTGCTCGAGTGTTGTCATCTCCAAATGCGCAAGCGATTTTGATGGAAATAATCGACCGTCAAAGAGCTTTGCGTGAGGGGTGTCAGATGTCTTTAGAGGATGATGCGTCAGCGTTTCAAGTTCGACAAGAAAGAGAAACTCAACTCATTAAAGATTCTTTAGAAGCATGTCGACAAAGAGATGAAGATTCTCTTTTTAGTGACATTGATTCTTTTGTAAGAAATTATTTGTATCAGACTCGGTAAAAAAAATTGTTTTGCTGACAATTGGGCTAAGCAATTTGGGCTAAAATTTTATGCACGATTTCTGAGGTTGTAGGATCTTGTATTCTATCGTGTCCAATTGAGTCTGCTATAGTGATTATTTTTTTGCTATCAATATTGTCGAGTCTTATTGCAAGCCAGTGTGATCCCCTCGTAGATGTGTTTATGATTAATGTTATGTGTTTGTTTTGCGAAGTTTTAATTTTTTCAATTTGTTCAAAAATATCTTTGTAATTTTCTCGATAGTCTTTTTTATAGTTTTCGTCTTGAAACTCTTCAGGTAGCTCTTCAAGTCGGTCAAGTACTCCAAAATTTTTATTTATTAAGGTGTGTATAATTTTTGATAAAGCTCTAATTTCGTCCGTTGCAAGCATATCAAACTTTGGTTTGTTACCTTTTTTTTTAGAAATCCATTTTTTGAAATTTTTAATAAAAGCTTCGCGGCTTAAGATTTCTTCTTTTATTTGATCAAAGGTGGCTGTGGATACAGCGTTAGTACTTAGTCTTGTGATTTGTTCTTGGGTAAGTTTTGAAAGGCAAATTGCGTTGTATAATGCATAATACCCGCAGTAGTTTGAATGCTCATCGAAAGATTCTTTTTGGCTTAGAGCTGGAATTTGGACCAATTTATTATTGCCTTGTCTTTTTATCAAAGGATGAGTGTGTTGTTCTTTGCCAGAGACTGTAAGTTCTGCTTGTAGTTGATTAAACCGTTCTTCATTTACTGGTTTACCTTGCTTTACATTTTCATACATAGCATCTAGTTCGCTTTGTTTGCTAATAATTTCCGGGCTGGTTGCATTTTTTTCAGTAACAAATACACCATCTTCGTCGTGTGCTACTGTGTGCTTTTCGACGATTTGTTTTAAATTTGGGTCGCGCGTAATTTTTATGTCTGAACTTATACCATCAATGCTATCGTTGATATCGAAAATTTGAGTTTTGATTTGGGCTATTTTTTCGTTGATCGTGGCAATTTTAGTAGTAGCGTCCATTCCTTGCAATGTGTTTACTGTGGTTGCGACAAAAGCTATGACCAATAAGCCTCTTTTTTTCATACTACTCTCCAAAGTTATGAAAATTATTTTTGGCCGACTCTGCCAACTCTAATCCGCGCCATTTTATCAGTGTTAAAATATTGTGCGCTGATTTTATTTAGTTCGTCAACCTTAAGTGTCTGAACTCGTTGCAAAACTTTATCATAGTAATCAAATCCAAGTTCCAATGACTCAAGAGCGCCAAATGTTCCAGCTACTGAGTTATTTGATGATACAAGATCGATCAAATCTTTTAGATACATTTGTTTAGCTGCATTAATTTCATCCTGAGTTACGCCTTGTTTTGCAATTTGTGTAACCATGTTTTTGATTAGTTCTTCGCCCTTTTCAAGCATGTCGACACTAAGCATTGCAGCAACGTAATCAAATCCATGTTCTCTTGTGGCTCTGCTTGCAAATCCTCCGGTTGCGGTATAAAAAATACCAGTCTGTTCTCTAAGCTCATAAAGCCTTGAACCAAGTGAATCAAAGCAAATGTAGTTCATAATTTTCAATGGAACGATGTCTGGATGATAAATATTCAAAGGAGATGGTTGTCCAAAAATCAATACGGCTTGATCACGTAACATAAATTTATCTATTTTTTGTCCGGCATCAAAAGAGCTTTGAGGATATTCAATTTTTTTGTAGCCAGCTCCGCGCCATGCGCCAAATATTGTTTCGAGTTGTTTTTGCATTTCTGGAATATCAAAAGATCCAACAACCGTTAAAATCATGTTTGCCGGTGTTACATATTTTTTATGTAATTCTTCAAGCGTTGTACGATTGACCTCGCGTACCATTTTTATTGCTTCGTCATAATTCCAGCTGAATGGATGTTTACCATAAACGGCTTGTTTGAGTATTTTTGATGCGACATCCCATGGTTGGTCTTTGCGTCGTTGCATCGAGTTAATTATAATTTCTTTGATTTTTATGATAGCTTCGTCCTCAAATTTTGGATGAGTCAAGATGTAAATAAATCTTTCAAACAGCGGTTTGCTATCGGCATTTATGAGCGCTAATGATCCACCAGATGAGTCGAAAGAATAGTTGGCACCGAAGTTTTCAAAAAACTCAACATTGTCAGTTTTTGTGTATTCGTCGCATCCTTCCATAAGCATGGTCATCATAAAATCAACCAAAATGCCTTCTTTTGAAGAAGCAAAGTACTGAGCCTCTTTAAATTGGCAGGACATGCTGATAAGTGGTGACTTTTTGTTAGTTAACAATAAAACTTTGAGTCCGTTTGAGAGCTTGAAATCGGCCTCTGGTTTTGGAAATGTAAACTCAAATTTGCTTGGTTCAGGCATTTGGTTTGCAAAGCGTGGTTCCTCAAGTTCTGACGTGCGAGGATGTTTGCCTAAGATTTTTTGGTCAAGCTCGTCGGCTTCTTTTTGTTTATCTTGGGTAAGCCTTTTTTGATTTTCATCAAGTGGCAAAACTTGAATTTTGTTTATCAGATTTGGGTTGATATATATTTTTACAAAATTTTGTAAATCTTCCATTTTCAAATTTTCAAACTGCTTAATCTTTGTAAAAATATCAAACTCATTGTTGGTTGCAAAAAATGATTCAATCCACTCATAAGTAAAAGACTGGCAGTCTTGCAAAGTTTCAAAGAATCCGCGCATGCGAGCTCTAATTTTTTTATTGAATTCTTTTTGAGAAAATCCTTTTTCGATGACTTTGGTTAGTTCTTTGCTAACAAGTATTTTGCATTTTTCACTACACTTTGGCAGTGGGGTGACAATGATCATAAATGTGCCAGACTCTCCTGACTGGACAGGAAATGCCGCAACCGATGATGCTATTTTTTTATTTTCTACAAGAGCTTTCCAAAGTCGGCTACCCTCACCATCTCCAAGCAAAGAAGCCACTGCTTCAGTTTGTACTGTTACTGTTTGATCCTTAAGGCCGGGTATTCGCCAAAAAAAGCCAAGCTGTTCTTGGTTTACATCTTCAAAAAATTTTGTGTCATGAGTTACAAGTTCAGTTGGGAATGACGGAAAGCTTTTTTGTACCTTGGGTTGTGTGCTAGGAATTTGTTCAAAATTTTGTTTGATCAGATTTATTGCTTCATCAAATTCAAAATCACCGACTACAAAAAGAGTGGCATTGTTTGGTTGATAATATTTTTTATAAAATTCCTTGAGTTTTGATGCTGTCAAATTCAAAAGATTTTCTTTAAAGCCTATGATTGGAAAATGGTATGGATGGTTTGGTGGGTACAAAAGCTCATTAGCTTTATCAAGCATCTTGCGCCAATATTTATCTTTGAGCATTTTTAATTCTTGAATAACGGCTTTGAGCTCCGAATTTAAATGTTGTTTATCGAACCTAGAATTTTGCATGACGTCGGACAGGATTCCAACGAAGGGCTGCCAGTTATTTTTGTTGGTTTCGAAATAATAACTGGTTTTATCGCGGGAAGTGAAGGCATTGAAGGTTGCCCCATATTTTCGAGCAATCAAATTTATGTCGCTTTCAGAAAGTTTTTCAGTTCCCTTAAAAATCATATGTTCGATTAG
>Ga0172371_10006447_pt1 | contig 17082 bp, 14 predicted proteins | sample Lak12m_FD_114543 | JGI IMG/M metagenome (GOLD analysis project Ga0172371, IMG submission 114543) | Freshwater microbial communities from Kabuno Bay, South-Kivu, Congo - kab_022012_12m | ecosystem: Environmental > Aquatic > Freshwater > Lake | place: Democratic Republic of the Congo: South-Kivu...
CCGTCAAAACCGCTGTCAGCGACCAGAAGATTGCTGCCCCCGCCGATAATCTTATAATCCGCTGATTTATTCTTTGCCCAATCAATCGCCTCTTGAATTTCACCAGTAGTTTTAACCGCGACAAAATATCGGGCCGGACCGCCGATCTGGAAACTGGTATGATTTTTTAATGGCTCATTCTCCTTGATTTCCAGCATAAATTTCATTTCTTTTTCTTTTTAACCAGATAACCGGTGGCTTCCAGCGCTTTTTTCTGCGCGGCAAAGCCGGCCGATTTCTTTTTCATTTTTCGCCGGCGCGGCTGTTCGATTTTTTGCTGGATTTTATACAAGTCCATCGGCATTTGACAAAATTAATTATTTTTTACCAGATTTTTCGCCAAATTATAAATATCGCCGGCGCCTAAAACCACAATCACATCAAACTGGCCGGCCAGCTCCCTAACCTTCTTTTCTAATTCGTCCAAATCACCGCCATAAACCGCCTCGACTCCCCTAGCTTTTATCGCCTCAGCCAAACTCAGCGATGAGACCTCGAAGTCCTCCGGCTTTTCCCGGCCGGCAACATAAAAGATATCCGCCAGCAAAACTTTTTCCGCCTGATCGAATGCCGCCGAGAATTCTTTGAACAACTTTTTTGTTCGGGCGTATTGATGCGGCTGAAAGACAAATAATATTTTTTTGCCGGGAAAAAAATCCCGGCTGGCTGAGATTATTAATTTAATCGCTGCCGGCGTATGCGCATAATCAGCAATCACTCGAGCTTGGCCGCATTTTCCCAAATCATCAAACCGTCGCCAAGTACCTTTGAAGCCGGCCAACGACTTGACGATCGTCTTCCAATCTATCCCTAATTGCCGGACTGCGGCGATCGCCGCCAAAGCATTGGAAACATTATAACGGCCCGGAAGTTTCAACGCCATAGTTTCAGCCGTTTCACCATTCTCCAACACGGAAAATTCTTGGCGGCCGTCAGCGATAATAATCCCGCTCGCGCCGTAATCAGCGGCCGTCTCCAAGCCGTAAGTCACTCGCTTGGCCGGGCAATCCTTGGCCGCCTCAATCGATCTGCTATCATCATTATTAATGATCACAAAGCCATCGGCCGGCATCTTATTTAAATAGGCCTTAAAAGCCGACAAATAATCATCTTCATTCTCATAATAATCCAAATGATCAATGCCGATATTGGTAATGACAGCAAGCCGCGGCTTATAATTATCGAAAGCTCGGCGGTATTCATCAGCTTCAAAAACAAAATAATCGCTGCCGCCGCAACGCCAATTGCCTTCGAGAAATTCCGCCCGACTGCCCAGGACCACTGACGGATCTTGGCCGGCATCAATCATTATTTTGGCGATCATGGCTGTAACGGTCGTCTTGCCGTCCGTGCCGGAAACCCCCAGGCCGTATTTGTCTTTCATCAACTCGCCCAGCAATTGGGGATAGGACATTTCCGGAATATCCAACTCCCGCGCTCGCGTTCTTTCTGAATTGTCCTCAGACACCGCGACGGAATAAACAACTAAATCTAAATCGGCGCTGATGTTTTTGGCATTCTGCGGCGCTAGAACCTTAAGGCCATGCCGAGTCAAATTATCGACTATTTCGCTCGCATGAATATCAGAACCGGAAACAGCAAAACCTCGGCAATGAAAAATCCCGGCCGCGGCGGAAATGCCGGCACCGCCGATGCCGATAAAATGAACTTTATTGATTTTACTCAGATCAATCATAATCATTCGGCTATTTTCAAAAGCGCTTGGCTGACTTTTTGGGCACCGTCGGCCGGCATAATTTTGCTGATATTGCGGCTTAAGACGCTTAATTTTTCTTTATCGCTAAGCAATCCTCTTAAGGTAGAGGCGAGAATCTCCGGATTCAAGCTCGATTCTGACAGAACGACAGCTGCATTCTTTTGCTGATAATACGCGGCATTGAATTCCTGGTGCGTCCGATACAGCGGTATGATCACCGCCGGCTTGCCGCCGACAGCCAATTCGCTCAAAGTGGACAAACCCGCCCGCGAAACGACAAGATCGGCGGCGCCTAAGGCCTCGGGCATTTCATGAGACAGAAATTCGTATTGATGGTAATTATCGGATTGGAAATTAATCCCCTTGCCCGAACCGGTCGTATGGATCACTTGAGCGAATTGGACGATTTTGGGCAATGATTTTTCTACTAATTCATTGATGGTTTTGGAACCGGTACCGCCGCCAGTGATCAGGATGACCGGCAAATCATTTCTTAGATTAAAAAATTTCCGGCTTTGTTCTTTGTCGCAATTATGGAATTCGGCCCGCAAAGGATTGCCGGTTAACAGAACCTTGGCAGCGGAAAAATCAGGCAGTGACACATCGAAGGAAACCGTAATCTTGCTGGCAGCATTAGCCATCAGTTTATTTGCCAAACCGATTTCAATATCCTGCTGGTGCACTAAAACCGGCACGCCCAAAAATTTTCCGGCCCAAGCGACCGGCACACCGACAAAAGCGCCGGCCACCATGATCGCGTCCGGCCGGAATTTCCGGATAATGCCGATTGATTGGATAAACCCTTTCATAATCCTGAAAGGATCGCTAAAATTCCGCCAATCGAAATAACGGCGCAATTTGCCCGAGGCAATCGCCATAAAGGGAATTTTATAGCTTTCGACCGCAGCTTTTTCCGGACCGCGCTCGGTGCCGACGAACAAGAACTCCAACGGCCGGCCGCCGCTTTTCAATTCTGAATAAACCGCCAACAGCGGACTGACCGAGCCCATCGTCCCGCCGCCGGATAGCAGTATTTTTTTTGTTTTAGTCTTAGGCATTTGATTATGTTTGGTTATTTTCGCTTTTTTCTCCCATGGCGGCATCGGCGCCAGCCGCAAATTCATCAATTGATTCTGAGTTAAGGAGCAATTGCGTCACCGCATTAAATCCTAATAATTTTTCAGTGACAAGCAGCCAACGTCTAACCCTGTTCGCCGATTGCCTGGCTGTGGCGCTATCAATGCCCCAATCTTCGATATAATTATCTAAATAATTTTTAAAGAATAAATCCAAAGGGTTACGTCTTCTTTTGTTAAGGCCGCGCCTGATAATTTCTCCATCAATGCGGAATGCGACTAATTCTGTCAATAATCTATTTTCATCGACTCTTTTACTCCTAAAAAAATCAACGGTATGGATGCTTTCATGCCTGGCTGAATTTAACATTTCCGAGTTTTTTCTGCCTCCCAAGACCAGATTCAACCCTAATGACGAAAAAATGCTGCCGTCGACAAAATCTTGGCCGTTAAAACTATAGCCGCCAATGTCGGTACAAAATTTTTCGACATCCTCATTAAAATAATTATCCTCCGGAAAAATCTTGAGCCAATTTTCTTCCGGCAGCGCTAAAATAACCGGCAACAACTCAGGAATCCCCAATTTTTCTGCGCCGAAAATCGGATTGGCCTCACCGAATCCCGGCCGTTCTTTCGGCGCAAAAAAATAAGCGCCCCGATCAACCGAATCAGCCAATAAAGCCAGATTGATTCCTCCCAAATAACCATCGGAAATCAAAGCAATCACTCGCGCCATAATTTCTTTTCTTTTTGGAATATTCTCCTGACTCTCTGAGTTATAACCATTGATTTCAACGGCTCGTATCGGCGCAATGATTTTTTGAAACTTGGCGTAATCTATTTTCGCTTTTTTCAAAGCGGACCAGTAATCTTCTTTGGTTATGAGGGGGTGGCTTTCTCTGAGAGCTTCAATTTGATGGTCAAGCTCGGTTTCAGCCGCTGTTTTTTCCGATTGTTTTTTAAATTCTGGATTCATAAAATTAAATTCTTGTCTGTTTGGAAATATTGGCCAAAATGCCGGCGGCCGCAAGCGACATCATCATCGAAGTGCCGCCATAGGAAATAAACGGCAAAGTGACGCCGGTCAAAGGCATAACGCCGATAATCGCTCCGATATTGACGAATGCTTGGGCCGACAGCCAAGTAATAATGCCGACAACCAGCAATCGAGCGAACTGATCCCGGCACTTAGCCGCCAATTTAAAACCGCGAATAGCGATAAAAACATACAAAGAAATCAGCGCCATTGACAGAAAAAAACCGAATTCCTCGGCGGTAACGGCAAAAATCGAATCCCCGACCGGTTCCGGCAAGTAAGCGAATTTCTGCCGCGAATGGCCATAACCCAAGCCGAACCAGCCGCCGGTGCCGACAGCAAGCAGGGCTTGATTGATATGATAACCGCGACCCTGGGGATCAAGTTCCGGATGCAAAAAAGTCGTCATGCGCGCCAACCGGTAAGGCGCCAACCTGATTATCAGCCACAAGCCGGCAATGCCGGCCAAACCCAGCCAGCTCAAATGCAGCAAGCGGCCGCCGGCGACAAAATACACTGTGAGCGAAGAGGCCGCAATAATCATCATTGTGCCGGTATCTGGCTGAGCCACAAGTAAAACGACTATAATCGCCAGGATTATGGCAAAGGGAATCAAACCCTCGCCAACATCTTTGAAATGGCGTTCTTCCTTCCGCGCCAGCCAAGCCGAGAGATAAATCAAGAAAGTCAATTTGACGATTTCCGACGGTTGCAGCGAATATCCGAAGATATTCAGCCAAGAACGCGATGATCCCCAAGCGGCCCCAATGCCGGGAATTAGGACCAAAACCAACAAGCCGATCGAGATATAAAGCATGGGCGCCGCCAATTTTTCCAACCTCCGATAATCAAAAAACCAAAAGAAAATAAACAGCAATGACCCAGGCAGAATGCCGAATAGCAATTGATGTTTCAAAAACCAATAGGCGTCCTGATACTTCTGCCAGCCCAAAGCCACGCCAGCCGAAGAAATGACGATTATTCCGATCACTACCAAAAACCAAATAACGCCAATCAGATACCAATCAACGTCAGAATTTTTCTGCTGTCTGATGAACTGGGAAATTTTGTGTTTTAGTCCTAATTTATGCATTTAATTTGACTAACCATGTCTTTAAATTGATCACCGCGATCGAATTCATTCTTGAATAGGCCGAAAGACGCGCAGGCCGGAGACAATAAAATAATATCGCCGCGGCGCGCAAAACTTTTCGCCAGCCCGACGGCATCAGCCATATTGCCGGCCAAAGCCGAAGGCAGCTTGCCGGGACTGATCAGTGGCTGCAACCTCTTGGTGCCGGAGTCATTAAACAGCACCGCGGCCCGGCAAGTCCTTTTTATCTCCTTCGCCAAAACATTGAAATCCAAACCCTTATCCGATCCGCCGGCAATCAAAACTATATTTTTAATCCCCCCTGGCCTCCCCTTCCGCAAAGAGGAGGTTGATAATGCTCGCAACGCCGCCAAAGTCGCCTCGGGCGTAGTGGAAGTGGTGTCATTATAATATTTAATCCCCCTGATTTCTTTTAAAAATTCCAACCGATCGGGAATGCCTTTGAATTTTTTCAACACGGCGCGAATAGCAACGGGTTTGACGCCGGCAACCATAGCCGCCGCGGCGGCCGCCAAAATATTAGCCAAATTATGCTCGCCCAGCAAACGCACGGCACTAACCGGACAAATTATTTGTTCGCGCCCGTTGCTTCGAAAAATCAGCCGCCCGCCGGAAACAAAGCAGCCGTTTTCTTTCTTGAATTCCCTCAAAGAAAACCAATACCTCCGCCCGATGACTTCCCGGCCCATTTTCCGAGTATAGACGTTATCGCGGTTCAAAATAATATAATCCTGAGGCGTTTGGAATTTAAAGATATTTTTCTTGGCCTCGACATAATCTTCAAGCCCGGAATAAGTGTTCAGATGATCCGGGTAGATGTTGGTAAGGGCGGCAATATGGGGTGATTGCTTGATCGGCTCCAAACTCTCCAGCAGCCAAGACGATAATTCCAAAACCACAGCGTCGCTTTTTTTAATTTGCGCCAATTGCGCCAATGGCGACTGTTTGATATTGCCGCCCAGCGCGGCCGGCCGGCCCGAGGCCTTGATGAATTCATAAATCAAGGTCGCAGTGGTGGATTTGCCGCGAGTGCCGGTAACGCCGATGATCCGGCGGCGATCGCTTAATTGGAAAAACAAGGAAATATCGGTTTCGATCGGTATTTTATTTTTTCGAGCGATCGCCAGATATTTCGAGCCCCGGGGCACGCCCGGATTCTTAACGATCAAATCGACATTTTTGAAATCCGCCTCTCGATGCCGGCCCAAAACCCACTTGATTTTTTTCGCTCCCCCGCCCAGCCGCTTGATCTGATCCCGCAATTGATCTTCGGTCTTCAAATCAGTCACGGTCACTCGAGCGACTTGGGACAATAAAAATTTGGCCGCGGAAATGCCGCTCCCCTCTTCATATAACCCCAAACCCATGACTGTCACCTTTTTATTTTTTAGATTGAGCATAATAAAATCTAGCTCCAGGCCCCCTTATCCAATAAAAACACCGCCAACCCGATAATCGCAAAAACCCCGGCCACTACCCAAAAACGCATAACAACCTTGCTTTCCGGCCAGCCCAACGCTTCGAAATGATGGTGGATCGGAGTCGATAAAAAAATCTTTTTGCCCCGCCGCAATTTCTTAGACCCGACCTGCAGGATAACGGACAATGATTCGACGACAAATAGAAAACCGATAATTGGCAATAATAAGACCGAATTGGTCAGAATGGCGATGACCGCCAAAGTGACGCCCAAGGACATCGCTCCGGTATCACCCATAAAGAATCGAGCCGGCGGAATATTGAACCAAAGGAAAGCCAAGAGCGCGCCGACAATCGCGCCGCAAAAAGCGGTCAAATCGAATTTGCCTTGCGCGAAAGCGATAGCGCCGAAAGAAACAAAAGCGGCGAGCAAGGTGCCGCCGGACAAGCCGTCCAAGCCATCGATCTCATTGACGGAAAAAGCCGTCGATACGATAGTCAGGATCACAATCGGGATGAACCACCAGCCGATATTAAAATTGCCGACAAACGGCACGCGGATCAAATCCCAATCCAGCCGAAAATAGAACCAGAAAGCCGCCACTGTGGCGATAATAGCATAGACCATCAATCGTTGCTTGACCGACAAGCCGCCGCCGTAAGGGCCGATCTTCCGGACATTCAAATAATCATCCAGCAAGCCGGCCAAGGCCGCCGCTACCAGGCAGCCGAGCGGCAGCAAGGTTTGCGGCCTAGTCAAAAAATTCAAAAAAGTGAAATAATTGTCGAACCATTGCGCCAAATAATAAATCACGACCGACAAGACCAGCACCGTCAGCCAGATCAAAATTCCGCCCATGGTTGGCGTGCCCGATTTTTGTGCGTGCAATTTGGAGAAAATCGGCGCCCGAACGCTGTCGCGGATCTGTTTGCCCAGCCGATACTTATACAAGAAATGCGTCAAAAAAGGCGTCCAGGCCATCGCCAGCGCGAAAGAAATGAAAGTGACAAAAAATATTTTAACGACGACGGAATCAATCGGCATAAATTATCAGTTAAATATTCAGATAGATGATCAAAACAGCGGCGGCCAAGATGATTAATTGAAAAACCGCGGCGCCCGCCGCCAAGAACAAACTGAGCAATCGTTCCTTAAGATACAAATGGAAGACCAGCGAAAAATTAACGGCGCCGACCAATAAACCGCTTAAAGGCAGCAGGAATAGCATCGCCCAAGGGCCCAGCGAGGAAATGCCGAAATAAATATTATATTGCAAAACCACGAATTCCTTGGATTGGCGAAAAAACAGCGGGATTAAAATCCAAACCAGCGCATTAGCCAGGCCGGCCAAAATCAAAGAAACAAAAATCAGCCGGTCGCGCCGAGCCGGACTGATTGCCGCCGCTTCACTGATTCTAAAAAAAATATTATTTATCAGCATGCTTTTGTGGTCACTTATTTAATGCTATTATAACTCAAATTACAGTCGCTTGTCCAACCATCAAGACATAATCGACTGCCCGGTGTCAATAGCAAATAGCGCTATTGACAAAACAACGGCGATATGATATAATTACTTATTCGGAATCAACAAATTTCTTCTAAAATTATTTGTCTAAAATTAGCTAAATATGAATCAAAATAAACTTCTTTCCGCTAAAAATGCCTTGACTGTCGGTTTCATTGCCCTATTGGTCGCCTTAGCCGCTTTTTCCTTCAGTTTATGGCAAACCCCGAATTATAAGTCAACAGCCAAGCTGTTGGCCGTTTTTAACCAATCCAATATCGACACTTACACTGCTTCTAAAACCGCCAACTATATCACCGGTATTTTGGGCGAAGTGGCGCATTCTGATTCTTTTATCGACAGCGTTTACCAAAGCGATGCCGATCTGATTGATAATCTGGGCCAAGGTTCGGAAAAAAGGCAAAAGAGTTGGAAAAAAACCGTCAAAACCCGGATTCTTGACAACAAAGGCATCATCATTATCGATGTTTTCGGCAACGACAAGCGCCAAGTCAACCTTTTGGCCGCAGCCATCGGTAACATCATCATCAGCCAGCACGGCCTCTACGACGGCTCGCAGGATCGCGTCGCTATTAAAATGATCGATGCGCCGTCAGCTTACGAAAGCTGGTCCGACTTGAAAATCATCAGTGACACCGGCTTGGGCTTATTGGCCGGACTCTTGATCGGCTTTACTCTAATCATTATTTTCCCCAACCATAAATTATTTGAATTCAAAAGGCAAGAAAGAAAAAATAAAAAATCAGATGTCCTTCCCGAACCGATTCAATGGCCGGCCGATTTGCCGACTGACACCTCAGCCGCCAGAATATCCAATCCATGGCTCAATCAATACTACGAAGAAAACTTGCGGGATTCCTTCAACCGTAACGATAACTAATGACAGAGCCGCTGTTTTCTCAGGAGAACGGCGGTTTTGGCAACAGCTATGTATCAGCTAACCCCAAAAACAAACCAGGCGGCCGCTCGACAAAATCGACCGATCATAATCGGTGTTTTTGCCTGCCTATATTTATCCTTGCTGATTGTCGCCATGATCATCAGCGGCCCCTCGCTCGGCTTATATTTGCTGTTCGCCCTGCTCGCCGCCGTCTTCATTTTGCCGGATCGTGATTGGCTGGGGCTGGCTTTGATCATCCTGCTCACTATGATTTTCGAACGCTACTTCACGCTTCAAGGGCTGGTAATCGACCAAACGGTTTATAAATTCTATCTGTTGGATATCGTCATTTGCTTAACCTTCTTGGCCTTGATTATTAAGAATAAATTGCGTCTGTCCGCTGCTGTCAAATCGCCTGTTTTCGATTGGAGCGAGAAACTTTTGGCGTTATGGCTGGCCTTAGTCGGCCTCTACTTGATCCGCGGCATCTTCGATATCAATGCTGACTTTGATTTGACCTTCTCTTCTTTCAAGAATTATTTCTTTTATCCTCTACTCTATTTTTTCGTCGTCTACGCTGTCAATAACAGCCAAAAACTAAAAAATGCCATTCAACTTATCCTGCTGGGAGCCATTGGCATTATCGGCTTTATTTTTATCGGCGCGATCCGCGGCGCCGGCCTCTGGACGGAATTCACGCCCCTATCGACTGCCGGCGCTCGTTATCTCGCCGGCACCCATGCTTTTTATCTGGCACTGGCTTTGGTTATGATTTTACCGCTCTTATTCCATCAACGTCTTCGAAGTTTGGCCCTGACTTTGATTATTATCGGTTTCTGGGCGCTGGGGATCGCCGGCTCTCTAATGCGGCATTTATGGCTGGCCGGCGCCGCCGGCCTGGCCTCGATTCTGATCTTGCTTGAGCGTGATTTGAAAAAAACTTACCTATCATTTCTGGCTAAAGCCGGATTGTTCTTAATCGCCGCCGCCGTTTTGATCGCGCTGGCGGCCAATCTGCTTTATTTCCAGGGCTCGGCCGACAAGGTTTATCAGGATTTTTCCACTCTCGCTTCGCGCTTGGCCACCGTCGTCGATCTCAATTCCGATTCCTCGGCTGTTTGGCGCCAGAATGCCTGGTCCGGCGCCGCTAAAATCTGGAGCGCCAACCCGCTGTTCGGTATTGGTTTCGGCCACACGATGCTTTTAGACAATGGCGACAGCCAAGGACTTGAAGAAATCCGGAATATCCATAACTCGCCGCTGGCGATCGCCGTCCAAATGGGTTTCGTCGGACTGCTGGCTTGGCTGGCTTTCCTTCTGTCAGTCCTGATTTCCGCCGTTAAAAACGCTTATCGCCATGAGGATCTCAAGCCCTACTGCCTTGGATTGATCGCGGCTGTTATAATTTATTTGGCCGCTTGCCTGTTCCAACCCTATCTGGAAACAAACATGATGGGTATTTGGTTTTGGCTGCTGCTGGGGCTGCTGCGGACCGCTTCCATTTTTACCAAACAAACTTATGAAAATCCTGCAAATCAATAAATTCTTATACCGGCAAGGCGGAACAGAGACCTATCTGTTGGCTTTAATCGATCTCCTGAAATGCCAAGGCCAGAAGGTGATTTGCTTTTCCCAAAAAAACCGGCTGAATCTGCCGACCGAGGAAGAGCCCTACTTCATTGATAATCTTGATTTGTCCGGTTTTTCTTTTCAAACCTTGTGGCGCCTGCCGCGCCTGTTCTGGTCGTTCAAGGCGCGCCGCCTGGTCAGAAAATTGATCGCCGACCGCCGGCCGGATCTTGTCCATATCCATAACATCTACCATCAGATTTCGCCATCAATCCTGCCGATCTTCAAGCAGGCCGGAATTCCCGTCGTGATGACGGTCCATGATTTTAAATTGATCACCCCGACTTATGCTCTGCGCGCCGACGGAGCCGTCTTAAGGCACAAAAATTCTCGCTTGGCCAATTTCATCTTAAAATTGGAATTCGCTTGGCAGCAATGGCTGGACATCTACCGCCGCAATATCGACTTATATATCGCCCCGTCAAATTTCGTTAAAAATAAATTAATCGAAGCAGGGTTTGAAGCGTCTAAAATCATAGTCATTGGCCACTTTCTGACGCCGGAATTCGCCGCTAACGGCCGAGCCGCCGCCAAGCAGCCGGCTCAAGCCGATAGATACCTTTTGGCTTACGGCCGATTGGACGAAAGCAAGGGTTTCGACGATCTGATCAAGGCCTATGCCGAAATCAACATCGCCGGCTTGAAATTGAAAATCGCCGGCAGCGGACCGGAACAAAAAAATTTAGAAAAATTAATCGGCGATCTGCAGCTGGCCGGCCGCGTCGAGCTCTTGGGCCAAAAAACCCGCATCGAAATCATTGATCTGATTGGCGGATCCAAAGCTGTGGTCAATTGTTCCAAAGTGCACGAAACCTTCGGCTTGACGGTCTTGGAAGCCATGGCTCTGGGCAAGCCGATCCTCGCCTCCAAAGTCGGGGCTATTCCCGAATTAATCAAAGACGGCGACAACGGCTTATTATACCAAGCCGGCGACATCGGCGATCTGAAAAGACAACTCCAACGCCTGGCCGGCGATAAAGATTTGCGTGAACGCCTCGGCCGCCGCGCCCGCCTCACTGCCTCGGCTTACTCCGAAAAAAAACATCTGGCCGCCTTGCTTGACGCTTACAGCCAAGCCGCCGCTAATTCCAAAAAACCAATCAGATTCATCAATAATGCCCTAATCAACTTAACGGCTGCCATCGCGTTCATTCTTTTGCTTATCATTCCTTTTTATTACATTAACATCAAAAACGGTTTGGCTTTGGTTTCCTCCGGCCCCGCTTACCCCCGGCTCGCCAATCTGTATTGGAAAAATCCGGTCACGCTCAGCGATGCCCGGGACTTAGCCAAATGGGATCTTCTGGTTCTGGACATGCAGGCCCAAACCAACAGCGCCGAAGCGATCAGGGAAATCCGCCGGCTTAATCCCGACGCCATTATTCTCGCCTATACCAGCGCCAATGAGATGCCGGTTTCGCGTTTAGCCGCCGTTGAACCGTCCGGCGCCGGCCTGTGGCATAAGCTTGCCGCCGGCGACCAACCGGTCTGGCATCTGAAAACCTGCCAAGGCGAGGATATTGTCTTTTGGCCGGGCAATATCATGATGAATCTCGGCGTCAAAGATGCCGGCGGCCGGACTTATGCCGATTATCTGGTTGATTTTTATGACCGGGAAATAATGTCCAGCGGCCTCTGGGACGGCTTCTTTTTCGACAATGCCTGGCAAACCGTCACGCAAGTCAGTCAAAATATCGACATTGACGCCGACGGCCGAGCCGACAGCGCCGCCAAAATCAATCAATGCTGGCAGGACAGCTACCGGGAATTTTTCCGTTTATTGCGAGCCCGCCTCGGACCGCGCGCCATCATTATCGGCAACGGCGACGGCGCTTATCAGGATTATTTGAACGGCCGGATGTTCGAAGGTTTTCCCGAATACTGGGAAGGCGGCTGGACCGGCTCGATCAAGTGTTATCAAGCAGCGGCCGACGGCTTCAAGCCGAGAATCAACTTGATTAATTCCGACACGAGCAATACCGGCAATAAGTACGATTACCAATCGATGCGTTTCGGCTTGGCCAGCGCCCTGCTGTTTGACGGCTACTACAGTTTCGATTATGGCACGCAATTACGCGAGCAATTATGGTGGTATGATGAATACGATGCTGATTTGGGCGAACCGTCCAGTCCGGCTAAAAACCTGCTCAGCGCCTCAACGGCGATCCAAACCGGCGTCTGGCAAAGGGATTTCAGCCGCGGCCTCGTTTTAATCAATTCCACCGACCGGCCGCAAACTATCGATTTCGACGCCGAATACGAAAAGCTTCGCGGCAGCCAAGACCGCGAAACCAACAGCGGATTGATTATTAATCGGATCACCCTGCCGGCCCAAGACGGTATCATCCTCTTGAAGCCGGCCAGCGATATTTTTGACAACACCTTTACCAATGGCGCTTTTGCCCGGATCTTTGACGCCTCCGGCCAAGTCAAGCGCACCGGCTTTTTCGCTTATCTGCCAAGTTATGCCGGCGGCGCGAACATCAGCCGCGCCGATCTTAACGGTGACGGCCGGAGAGAAACGCTGGTCGCCGACCGGAACGCTTTGCGACTATATGATCAAAATAATCTTTGGTTGAAAACCATTTATCCCTACGGCGAGAAATATTCCGATTCGATCAATCTGGCCGTCTCCCCCGCTCTTGCCGATGCCAAACGGGAAATCATCATCGCCCCCCAAACCGGCGGCGCTAATTTGATCAGGGTTTTTGACCATAACCTTGAATTCAGCGGCCGGCAGTTCAACGCTTACTCGCGGGCCTGGCCGAATTTAGGCGCGTCTGTCACCGCCTGCGACACTGACAGCGACGGCAATTATGAAATCATCACCGGCGCCGGCCCGAGCGGCGGCCCGCATGTCAAGATTTTTGGCAAAAATAATGAGTTGATCGCTGAATGGTTTGCCTACGGCCTTAATTTCCGCGGCGGCGTCAATGTTGCTTGCGGCGATATCAACGGCGACGGCCAAGCCGAAATCATCACCGGCGCCGGCCCGAGCGGCGGCCCGCATGTCCGCGTTTATAACGGAACCGGCAAGCTGCTGTCGCAATGGTTCGCCTATGACTCCAACAAGCGCCAAGGCGTTAGGGTGACGGCGGCGGATGTCGACAATGACGGCCGGCTCGAAGCGGTCGCTTTGAATATTAACGTCTTCGGAAAATAATATGCTCAAACATTTTTGGAAATTTTATCAGCCCAAAAATAACTACTTTTTTCTCCGCATCACCGCGGACGCGATTTTGATTATTTTTGTCATTGCCATTTTAGCAATCGATTTCCAGCTAATCGCCCGGCCGGCCGCCGAACCGTTGAAAAATGTTTCTCTCAATCCGGCTCTGGAAAAATCCGCCGCAAATCTGTCGGCCAAAACCGGCAGTGAAGTTGTGGCCAAAGAAAAAATCAAACGCGAATTGAAATTATCGGCGATCTGCCGTTATAATTTGCCCGAAGGCGACCAACTCGGCCGCGGACCCTTGCCGCCGCAAGTCGGCGCCACCACTAGTTATTGGATTATGCTGTCGCCGTCGACCGATCATTTTGACGTTAAGCAAATCAGAGTGACAGCCAAATTAGCCGAGAACGTTAATTTCACCGGCCGAACTTCGGCGGTCAGCGAGAATGGAGTTATTTATAATGAAACGGATCGAAGCATCAGTTGGGAGATTGATCGATTAACGCGCCAAGCCAATGCCGCTATCCAACCCGGCGCCGCCTTTGAAATCGAGTTTACTCCGACCGAAAAACAAGCCGGACAACCGGCTAAACTGCTGAAAAATCTTAAAATTTCCGGCATTGACGCCATTAGCGGCCTGGACATTTTCGCAAGCCGGCCAGATCTAACCACGGCTATTGCCGATGACTTAAATGGCGGAACAATCCAAATGCCATTAAAAACGCCTAAAATTAGCGATTTAAAATAAATAGTTAATTTTAGTTGTTTTTGTTGACAAATTAACGCCGATTTGCTATACTACTTAATCGAGCTAAGAGGTCTGACAATAAAACAACTTGGGGAAAAAACAAGGGTTGACAAATTAACGCCGATTTGCTATACTACTTAATCGAGCTAAGAGGTCTGATAATGAAACTACTTGGAAAAACAAGGAACGGAGGATCTTGAGGTATGGACTTTGACAATTCGATTAAGATTTAGAAAATTAAACCTTTTTTGTTTGAGGTTAGTTAATTAGTGAAGCCACCACAGGAGGACCGACAATGACAAAGCAAGCGCCCACGGTGTTCGGAATTATTTTGGCGATGATGATGATTTTGACGCTGACGGGCTGTCCGATTTCCAGTGAACGAGAACAGCAATCGGCATTTATGAACGTGGAAAAAGTTGGCGGAGATGTCGTTGTTGAATTGAATCTCGGAACAGCTCCCCTTCCGCGTCAATTTTACGACATGGAATACTTGCCGGAAATCGAGCCGGTGGATGATTCGAGTACGATAGTGATCAATGGGGTACAACCGTACGTGCTCTTTGACGGGTCATATCCATATTATTACTACTGGTACTACTACCCGGCGGGTACATTGTATCCATACGCGTACTCCTATGCAGTCGATGTAGTCGACTGCGATGATGACCACCAGGAGTATTCCGCGTACGATGAAACCACAGTGACCTGGGGCGTCGCCCTGCGTTATGACAATGACGAAATCCCATTGACGAACATTACGACGGATTTTGAACGGGGCACTTCTCTCCGGATCAATTTGTCGGACTACGTGCCCGACCGGGTCAAAGAAAAAGTGCGCATCTTTATTGTCGCCACCTACCCTGGCATGCGCCCGACTTATTTCCCAGTTTCTCTCGAGCAACAGTCCGGTACTTATTGCTGGGCCAAGTTGAATCATTTCCTCATGTCAGTAAACGGGGAGATGGTCAGCGAAGCCGTCGGCGAAGACGGTCTCGGCCTTGGCTACATCGAGATCGAATGGCCGTTTTTGCCGCCGATTAAACGCTTCGAACTTTCGACTAGCGTCGAGGGTGAAGGAACAATCACCGGCGCCGGCGTTTACGATGCCGGCACGGAAGTGACGGTTTCGGCGTCTCCGGCTGACGGCTGGGTTTTCGATTACTGGGTGGTAAACGGCGAAGAGTCCGCCATCAATCCGGGCATTGTGACCATGGACAGCGACGTCGAATTGGTCGCCGTATTTGTTGAGAAACCAGTGGTGATCGATAAATACACCTTGACGACCAGCGTCACCGGCCACGGAACCGTTTCCGGCGCCGGAACCTACGATGTCGACGAGGTGGTGACCGTGACGGCGTTGCCCGAGGCCAATTGGACGTTTGATCACTGGGTGGTGAACGGCACAACCGGATTGACAAATCCGATCGCCCAAGTCACTATGAACAGTGACGTCTTGCTAGTGGGTGTGTTCGTCCAGAACACCATCCCGACAGCTCAGTACACGCTGGCAGTCAATGTCTCCGGCCAAGGGTCGGTTTCCGGCGCCGGCGTTTATGATGCCGGCACAGTCGTGGCTATAACGGCCACGCCGGCGGCCGGCTGGCATTTCGACCATTGGGTCGTCTCCGGCGGCGTTGTCGGCGGATCGAATCCCGGCAACATACTGATGAATGCCAACGTAACGTTGATGGCGGTGTTCATCCAGGACTCGCCGGCGGACACGACTGGCAAACTAATTGTCGATTTGACGACGGCCGCGGGCATTGTCAGCTTCAAGGCCGACGCGCCTGACGGTTACACGGCTGCCACCTTTGGCGGGATTGGCGACCAAAGCCAAATCCAGTCCATCGGCCTGCAAATCTACTATATGTCTGCGGTTGGCGGCCTCTGGACCAACCGGGAAACCTTCGCCTTCGGCGGAAGTTGGCCGGTAACCGGAGTTATGACCAAGGTCAGCGGCAAGACGCTGCGATTCGAAGTCGTGGCCAATTCGGCCAACGGCTGGGGCGATCCGGAAAAAATCGTTGCTCGATTGAACGGCACCATTGTGCCTCGGGTAACGGATAATTCCGGCAATACCGCCTTCCAAGTGGTTCTACCGTAGTCACACATTAAGTATTGTCCTTTCAACCCGGCAGTTCGATTCGTTTCGAACTGCCGATTTTTTTTGCCTAATTTTAGGCAAAAATTTCAAAAAATTATCAGACATCCTGTGGATAACCCAACTGAAAACAACTTGACAAATAAGCCAATCTGCGATATAATGCAGTATCAATCAGACAATATGAAAATAGCATTTATCGGGCAAAAAGGCATTCCGACCAAGCAAGGCGGGATCGAAAAACACGTCGAAGAGCTGTCCACCAGATTGGCCGGCCTGGGTTTTGACGTTACTGTGTACAATCGGCCGTATTACACCAAAAAAACAGTCAATAATTACCAAGGCGTTAACCTTATCACTCTGCCGTCGCTCAAAACCAAAAATCTGGATGCCATCAGTCATACGCTTTTTGCTTCGATCCACGCCTTATTCCAGCACTACGACATCATCCATTACCATGGCGTCGGCCCGTCTTTGCTGTCCTTCATTCCCCGGATTTTCAAACCGCGCGCCAAAGTCATCGCGACCTTCCATTGTTTGGATCGCGAACACCAGAAATGGGGCCGGTTCGCCAAATTCATGCTGACCATCGGCGAAAGGGCGGCCTGCCTTTTCCCGC
>Ga0172371_10006448_pt1 | contig 17080 bp, 14 predicted proteins | sample Lak12m_FD_114543 | JGI IMG/M metagenome (GOLD analysis project Ga0172371, IMG submission 114543) | Freshwater microbial communities from Kabuno Bay, South-Kivu, Congo - kab_022012_12m | ecosystem: Environmental > Aquatic > Freshwater > Lake | place: Democratic Republic of the Congo: South-Kivu...
CATCGTGGCCGGTGTGGGCGTGCCGCAGATCATGGCCATCGACAGCGTGGCGCAGGCGCTTAAAGGGACTGGCGTGCCGTTGATTGCCGACGGCGGCATCCGCTTCAGCGGTGACATTGCCAAGGCGATTGCCGCCGGTGCCAGCACGGTGATGATGGGCAGCATGTTTGCCGGCACCGAAGAAGCACCGGGCGAGGTGATTTTGTTTCAGGGCCGTAGCTACAAGACTTACCGCGGCATGGGCTCGATCGGCGCCATGCAGCAGGGCAGCGCCGACCGCTACTTTCAAGAGAGCAGCAGCGGCAACCCCAACGCCGACAAGCTGGTGCCCGAAGGCATTGAAGGCCGTGTGCCGTACAAAGGTTCCATGGTCGCCATCATCTTCCAGATGGCCGGCGGCTTGCGCGCGTCCATGGGCTATTGCGGCTGCGCCACCATTGCACAGATGCAGGAAAAGGCTGAATTTGTCGAGATCACCACCGCCGGCATCCGTGAAAGCCACGTGCACGACGTGCAGATCACCAAAGAAGCGCCCAATTACCGCGCGGAGTAAATTGAACACCCCCAGGCTGCGCGCACTGCCGGAGCTATCGAATGCACCAAAAAATACTGATTCTTGACTTCGGCTCGCAAGTCACGCAACTGATTGCGCGGCGCGTGCGCGATGCCCACGTATTTTGCGAGGTGCATCCTTGTGACGTGACAGACGACTGGCTGCGCGCCTACGCGCGTGACGGCAAGCTCAAAGGGGTCATTCTGTCGGGCAGCCATGCCAGCGTGTATGAAGAAAGCACCGACAAGGCACCGCAAGCGGTGTTCGAGCTGGGCGTGCCGGTGCTGGGTATTTGCTACGGCATGCAAACCATGGCGCACCAGCTCGGCGGCGTGGTCACCAGCGGGCACCAGCGCGAGTTTGGTCACGCCAACGTGCGCGCACACGGTCACACGGCTTTGCTCAACGGCATTGCCGACTTCACTACGCCCGAAGGTCACGGCATGTTGCAGGTATGGATGAGCCATGGTGACAAGGTTACTGAGCTACCGCCGGGCTTCAAACTCATGGCCAGCACCGACAGTTGCCCGATTGCCGGCATGGCCGATGAAGAGCGACGCTTTTACGCGCTGCAATTCCACCCGGAGGTCACGCACACCCAACGTGGCGCGGCGATTCTGGAGCGCTTTGTGCTGGAAATTTGCGGCGCCCGTGCCGACTGGATCATGGGCGACTACATCGCCGAGGCAGTGCAAAAAATTCGCGCCCAAGTGGGTGATGAAGAAGTCATTCTGGGTTTGTCGGGTGGCGTGGATTCATCGGTGGCTGCCGCACTGATCCACCGCGCCATTGGCGACCAGCTCACCTGCGTGTTTGTTGACCACGGCCTGTTGCGCCTGCACGAAGGCGACCTTGTCATGGACATGTTTGCCGGCAAGCTGCACGCCAAGGTGATTCGCGTGGACGCGTCAGATCAATTCATGGGGCATCTTGCGGGCGTGAGCGACCCGGAGACCAAGCGCAAAATCATCGGGCGTGAATTTGTAGAGGTTTTTAAGACTCAAGCCCTTGCACTTAAAGCGTCGGATGCAACAAAAAAAGGAGCAAAATGGTTGGCGCAAGGCACTATTTACCCTGACGTGATCGAATCGGGCGGCGCCAAAAACAAGAAGGCCGTTACGATCAAGAGCCACCACAACGTGGGTGGCCTGCCTGAACAACTGGGCCTGAAGTTGCTGGAGCCCTTGCGTGAGCTGTTCAAGGACGAGGTGCGCGAACTGGGCGTGGCGCTGGGCTTGCCGCACGCCATGGTCTACCGCCATCCGTTTCCCGGGCCGGGCCTGGGCGTGCGCATTCTGGGCGAAGTGAAGAAGGAATACGCCGACCTGCTGCGCCGCGCCGACGATATCTTCATGCAGGAACTGCACAACTTTGTCGACGAGGCCACTGGCAAGACGTGGTACGAGCTCACCAGCCAGGCCTTTACCGTGTTTTTGCCGGTGAAAAGCGTGGGCGTGATGGGCGACGGCCGTACCTACGACTACGTGGTGGCGTTGCGTGCGGTGCAGACCAGCGACTTCATGACCGCCGACTGGGCCGAGCTGCCGTACGCGTTGCTCAAAAAAGTCTCCAGCCGCATCATCAACGAGGTGCGCGGCATCAACCGCGTGACCTACGACGTGAGCTCCAAGCCGCCGGCGACGATTGAGTGGGAATAGGGCCTGCGTCTCAGTCCGATGGGCCTATACGCATCTATGCTGAAAAGCGAGTGACGATGAAAAGTACAGCGACCAAACCGCGCGGCGCTAAAAAAGGCAAATCGCCTGAGCAACCCAAGCTGTCCCGCACCAACGCGCCGTCGGAGCTTTCCCCGGTGCAATGGCAGCGCGTGTTGCGCCGTCAGTTTGGGCGAGAGCAGTCATTCGGGCTTCAAAATATCGGCGGCGAGCCGGTTTTTTCGGAATTCAGAGTCAGCAACCCGCAGTCCAGAAGCGCCTACCGCGTCGCCATCCGTGGCACCTTGCCGGGTGACAACTACTGTGCCTGTCCGGATTACGCCAGCAATGAACTTGGCACCTGCAAGCACATTGAATTTGTACTGGCACAGCTGGAAAAAAAGCGCGGGGCAAAAGCGGCCCTGGCACGGGGCTATAGCCCGCCGTTTTCAGAGTTGTACCTGCGCCATGACAGTGCCAGGACGCTGCATTTTCGACCCGGTACCGACTGCCCGCTTTCAGTGCGCACGGCCGCTGAGTCGTTGTTTGACGCGCCAGGCGGCTGGGTGTTGCTGGATGACCGCTTTAGCGAGTTGGAGCAGTTTTTAGCCGACGCTGCACGCAGCGGGCATGAGTTGCGCGCCTATGACGACGCGCTCGATTTTGTTGCCGCCCGGCTGGATGCACTACGGCGTGCGCTGGCACTTGAGGGCATGTTTGCGCGCGGCCGCGACGATCTGCTGCTGAAGAAATTGCTCAAGGTTCCCTTGTATCCGTATCAGGCAGAAGGCGCCTTGTTCGCGGTGCGCGCGGGCCGGGCCCTGATCGGCGACGAGATGGGACTTGGCAAGACCATCCAGGCCATTGCAGCGGCAGAGATTCTGGCGCGGCACTTTGGTGTTGCAAAGGTGTTGGTGATCTGTCCGACCTCGCTCAAGTACCAGTGGCAGAGCGAAATCAAAAAGTTTTCTGGCCGGGATTCTTTTGTTGTGACAGGGGGCCGTGCGCTGCGACAAACGGATTACGCGCGTGACGAGTTTTGCAAGATCACCAACTACGAAAAGCTCCAGCCTGATCTGAATTTGATCGCGGCGTGGGCGCCTGATCTGGTGATCGTCGACGAGGCACAGCGGGTCAAAAACTGGAACACCGTTGCGGCCCGCGCGTTAAAGCGTATCAACAGTACGTATGCCATTGTTCTGACCGGCACACCGCTGGAAAACAAGCTGGAGGAACTGATCTCGATCGTGCAGTTCGTCGACCAGTACCGGCTTGGGCCGACGTGGAAGTTGTTGCACGAACATCAGGTCAAGGACGACAGCGGTCGCGTCATTGGCTATACCGGGCTTGAAAAAATTGGCGAAACGTTGGCACCGATCCTGATCCGGCGGCGCAAATCCGAGGTGTTGTTGCAGTTGCCCGAGCGCACGGACCAGACCATTCTGGTGCCGATGACCGAGCTGCAAATGACCTACCACCAGGAGAACGCCGACATCGTGATGAAAATCGTCAATCGCTGGCGTACGATGAAATTTCTCTCGGACGTCGACCAGCGACGCTTGACCTGCGCGTTGCAAAACATGCGAATGTCGTGCAACAGCACGTATCTGCTGGACCAGGAGACCGACCACGGCGTCAAGGCCGATGAACTCGCGGCGCTGTTGGATGGCCTGTTGGAACACCCGGATTCCAAGGCGGTGGTGTTCAGCCAGTGGACGCGCACCCACGACGTCGTGATCCGGCGCCTGCACGCGCGTGGCATGGGTTACGTCAGCTTTCACGGGGGTGTGCCCTCAGAAAAGCGCCCGGCCTTGGTGGAGCGCTTTCGTGATGACCCGGCGTGCCGCGTCTTTTTGTCCACCGACGCGGGGGCAACCGGCCTGAATCTGCAACACGCCAGCACGGTGGTGAACATGGACCTGCCGTGGAACCCTGCCTTGTTGGAGCAACGCATTGCACGCGTTCACCGCATGGGGCAGAAGCGGCCGGTGCAGATCATCAACTTTGTCGCCAAAGGAACCATCGAGGAAGGCATGCTGTCGGTGTTGGCCTTCAAGCGGTCTTTGTCGGCAGGGATTCTGGACGGTGGCACGGGCGAGATATCGCTGGGTGGTTCGCGCTTGAACCGTTTCATGAAAGATGTTGAAAGCGTCACCGGGCGCATGGGTGAAGCCGAAGCGGTCACGCCCGCTGAAGAAGCCGCCAGCACAACCGTGGCCACCGATGAATCGCCCGTGCAACAGGCGAGTTCCCCAGCAGAAATTGCAAAGGACGCGGTCGATGTGGCCGCACCACGGAGCGAGCCGGTTGCCGCACCTGTTGCGAGCGCCGTGGCCAACCCCTGGGACGCATTGACCGCCATCAGCGCGCAACTGGTGGCGGCCCTGGGTGCTGCTGGCAACGTAAACTCTGCCGCACATCCGTGGGTTGAGCGCGATCCGGTCACGGGTGCGCAAAGTCTCAAGTTGCCATTGCCGCCGCCGGAGACGGTGCAAAGCATCGCCGACGTGCTGACTGCGTTGGCCAGCACCTTGAGGCGATCTGGCTCATGAACGTGGGGACACAGCAGCAGCGCGCCGACTTTTGAGCACGTACGAGCGCGTCGGCCCTTTGCCCTTCAAGGTGATCATGCCAAGGTCATCCAAAACGTAGAGCTCACGTAGCCGAAAGTACACCGGCTCACTGACGCTGATCGCGTTGGGCTGGCCGTTGGATTCAATTCGTTGCGCGGTATTGACCGAATCGCCCCAGAGGTCGTAGCACAGCCGTGAACTGCCGATCACACCGGCAATCACCGGACCAGTATGGATGCCTACCCGCACCGCCAGCTCAAAACCGGTGTGCGCCGACATGGTTTTGCATTTCTGCACAATCGCCAGCGCGAAGTCGGCCATGCGCTCGACCTGATGGTCGGTGGGCACCGGCGCACCGCAGATCGCCATGTAGGCGTCGCCGATGGTCTTGATTTTTTCAACACCGTGCGCCTGTGCCAGTTGATCAAACTTGCCAAATATCTCTTCCAGAACGTCCAACAGCTGGGTAGGTAGCAGGCGCGTAGAAAGCTCGGTAAAGCCGACGATGTCGGCAAACAGGATGGTCACCTCGCCATGCAACGCCACCGAGCGTTTGCCGTCTTTCAAAGACGTTGCGACCGACTCCGGAAACACGTTGTACAGCAGTTCATCGGCACGCTCACGTTGCAGGTCGATCGCTTTGCGATGGGTAAATTCTCGCAGCGCAGCAAGAAAAGTGAATTTTTCGATCACGATGCCCATCACGCATGCGGCAATGATGTTGCTGACCCAATGTGGATCGACGCCTGGAAATGCCAACCCCAGCCAGGCGATGAGTCCGACCGCTGATGACATGAACAGTGAAGGGTTGAAGCGCCCGGGCAGGGGACATGAGGCAGCAACGCCCAGCAGGCCAATAGCGTAGGTTGACAAATCTCCGGTGATGCCCGCCAGCACAGCGCTCGACCAGCAGCTCAACACCATGCCGGCACCAAGAAAGTAGCGCAGACGCAGGTCAGGCAAGCCTTGGTGGATCAACAAAAAACGGTAACTTGCCAAAAAAAACAGCGCCGACATGCGCCAGACAGAGAGTGCATCGACACCGTTGGCAAAGCCTTGGCTGCGCCATGCGTCCAAGAGCAACAGAATGACTTCAATGACCAACAATGTATTGGTCACAATCCGGACACGGCGCAGACCGGAATGCGACAGTTCCCGCTCAAACTCGCTACGCCAGTCGGCAGGGAATTCCGGGCTGGCGAAGGGGATTTGATTGGCAAGACGGATCATGCGGGAGGGCGGCGATGCGGCTGTGACACAGTATAGACGGCTGCCTTATAGCAGGCTTTGATAGCATTCGCGCCAGAGGATTTCAGGAAAATTGTTCATGAAGCGACAGCAATGTATGGTGACAGTCTATGTTGCCGGTCAACCATGACCGAAGGCCACAGCCTGACCGATGAGTACTGGATGCGCTTGGCTTTGGAACAGGCCCGGGCTGCTGCGGCAAGGGGCGAAGTCGCCGTCGGTGCAGTTGTGGTGCAAAACGGGGTGTTGGTCAGCGTCGGTCATAACGCGACGATTCTGGGAACTGACCCAAGCGCGCACGCCGAGATGGTCGCATTGCGGCGTGCCGCAGAAGCACTGGGCGACTATCGTTTGCCGGACTGCGAGCTTTTTGTCACGCTTGAACCCTGCGTGATGTGCGCCGGTACCGTGCTGCACACGCGTCTGAAGCGCCTGGTGTTTGGTACGCCCGACCCGAAAACCGGTGCAGCAGGTTCGGTGCTTGATATTTTCTCCAACCCGGCCTTGAATCACCACACCAAGGTACGCTCAGGGGTGCTGCGAACGGCTTGTGCAGACGTATTGCAGCAGTTTTTTGACGTGCAGCGCCGCGAGCAAGCCACTGTGCGCACGCAGTTGGGCAATGCTTTGCGCGAAGATGCGTTGCGCACACCCATGAAATTTTTTGAACATCTGTCAGCGCTTGCCGCCACGCCGTGTTGGATGCAAGACCTGCCCGCGTTGGCAGGGCTGCGGCTGCATTATCAAGACACCTTGGTGGGTGGTGAAAGCCATGCTACGGTGGCCTTGCACGGGCCAGGCGACTGGTGTGTGGTCTGGCGTCAAGAGCTGGCGCGTGCTCTGGCGCAAGGGCAACGCATGTTGTGCCCCGATTTGATTGGTTTTGGCCAGAGCGACAAACCCAAAAAAGTGTCGGTGCACAGTCTGGCCTGGCACGCCAGCTACCTCGCGCAATGGTTCAATCGTTTGGGGTTGGAGCATGTCACATTGCTGACGCCCGCAGTGATGCAGCCCCTGGTGCACGAGTTGCAACGCGCTGCAGGTCAACGCATCCAACAGGTGCAATTGCACGATCTGCCCCTGATCAGCGAGCAAGAGCGCAACTTGCCTTTCCCGGATAATGGCCACCGTGCAGCGCTGCGCGCTTTTACCAAACTGCTTGCATGAAAAAACACATTTATATTTATTCACCTTCGGGTGCGGTGCGCGACAAAGCTGCTTTTCGACGTGGCATCAGGCGCTTGACCGCGCTCGGGCACGAGGTGGAAGTGGACCCGGACGCGCTGAGCAGTTTCCAACGCTTTGCCGGCGACGATGCCGTGCGGCTGGCCGCCATCCACCGGGCCGCAGACAGCCGTGCCGATGTGGCCTTGGTATCGCGTGGGGGTTACGGCCTGACCCGGTTGCTGCCAGACATCAATTACAAAAAAGTAGCGCGTGCCATTGAACGGGGCACAGCGTTTGTCGGTATCAGTGACTTCACCGCTTTTCAAAATGCCGTGCTGGCCAAGACCGGCGCAGTCACCTGGGCTGGGCCTGCGTTGTGTGAGGGATTTGGAGTGGGGAGGGCACAAGGCAAGGCTATTGAACCCGACGACATCATGACAGCGTGCTTTGACGATCTGCTCAGCGGGCGGGGCGAGGGCACCGGCTGGCGTCTGCCACGCACGGCGCAGTCAGCTCACGTTGTTATTGCAGGCGCTACGCTATGGGGCGGCAATCTGACGCTGCTGGCGTCTTTGTTGGGCACGCCTTATTTCCCGGCTGTGCAGGGTGGCGTGCTGTTTCTGGAAGATGTGGCCGAGCATCCGTACCGCATAGAGCGCATGCTCACGCAGTTGTTGCTCAGTGGCGTATTGGCGCGACAAAAAGCGCTGCTGCTGGGGCAATTTACCGAATTCAAGCTGACCTCACATGACAAGGGCTTCAATCTGGCGCAGGTGGTGCAATGGCTTCGCAGTCACCTGAAAATACCTGTGTTGACCCAGTTGCCTTTCGGTCATGTCCAGACCAAGGTGTTGCTGCCGGTTGGTGCCAAGGTGGATTTGCAAATCCAGGATCGGGATGTATTGATGCTTTGGGGACATCTGTGACCCTTGTGTCCGATTGACATAAACTTGGCTCAATGAAAATTCTGTTTCTTCACCAGGCATGAGCGTGCTGACGACGGTCGTTTTTGCCGATCTTTTTGGCAGCACCAGTGTTTTTGAGTCGCTGGGAAACGCCAAGGCGACCGAAATCGTGACGCGGGCCACGTCTTGGGTGGCGCAACAATGCAAAGATCGTGGTGGCCGGGTGATCAAACTGTTGGGCGATGGTGTGTTGGTGGTTTTTGACGACAGCAAAAAAGCCGTTGATACGGTCATTGAGTTGCAGCGCGATTACCAATCCATCCTGGCGCAGATGCCTACCAATGCCTATATGCCCCTGCGCATTGGTGTCGCCCGGGGGGGGGTCGAGTTTGTCGATGACGACTGTTACGGAGATGCCGTCAATATTGCTTCCCGGTTGAGCGAATTGACCGGTGCGCATCAAATCTGGGTCAACCACGATGCCATTGAAAACGGCTTTAACCTGCCGGACAAGCGGTTCAGGTCGCTGGGATCGATTCATATCCGTGGTCGCGCCGAGTCTTGTGCGGTTTTTCAGGTGGAATGGCAAGAAGAACAGGATGCAGATGGCCTGACCATCCAGGCCGGATCGGAACATGGCAGTGAACTGGCCTCACTTGATGTGCTGGGTGTTCAGGTCAATCTGGCTTGGCGTGATGTAAAACGTGTCTTCCATGCGTTTGACCTTCCCATTCATATAGGCCGTTCCCGCCAAACAGAATTTATTGTTGACGACGTGCGTGTATCACGCAAACACCTGCGCATCGACTGGCGTAACGGTAGCGTGGTGATGGTGGACGTCAGCTCCTACGGCTGTTGGGTTCGATTTGCGGGCGGTGGCCGCGACTTGCTGCTGCGCCGCGAGGAGTGTGTTTTGCACGGCCAGGGTGAGATAGCGCTGGGGGCACCCTTCAGCGACCCGAGTGCGCCGGTTGTTCAATTTTCGGTGATGTGATCTGAAGACAGGTAGTGCCTTCTCTCAACGGATATACAACTTAACATAATGCACATCGTATGTATTAACAAATGAACCTTACCAAATCCCCTTGGGTTGGCGACCTCGGATGAACGCAGCAATGATGTCCGCAGAATCCAGTCGATTGCCACGTTGCGCAAAGTCAAATGCACTCAGCCCTTGCGAATTTTTAAGCGTCGGATCGGCCCCGGCCTCCAGCAACAGCTTGACTGCGCCAGCGGTTCCGTAATGTGCGGCCATCATCAGCGGCGTTGTGCCATTGGGCGACTCCGCATCAATGTAAGCATCGTGCTCCAGCAACAACTGCATCACTTGCAAATGTCCGTTGGTGGCGGCGTAATGCAGCGGTGCCCAGCCAGTCTTGTTGACGTCGGCATCACGCTCGATCAGCAATCGGCACAGTTCAAGTTGACCCGCCAGCGCGGCCAGCATCAACGGGCTTTCGTCGGCGCTGGTGCGTGCCTCAACCTTGGCTTTTGGTGCCGCCGCCAACACTTCAGCAGCCCGAAAAGCTTTGGCTTTGAGCGCCACCAACAGCCCATGCTGGCCCGCAGGATCGGGCGTATCGGGGTCAAAACCACGTTGCAGCAGTTGCGCAACCTGCTTTGCATCGTCTTGCTGCAAGGCTGCAAAAAAATCGTCGTATGAGCCTGCATTAACCAAAGAAATATAAGCAAATACAATAAGGTAAAAAACATTCTTAAAGTATTGCTGTAACTTCATTTTCAAACTTTTTCCGGTGCGACGACACCCGCAAACAGGGTATCGAAATTGCCACTGGTGCGTTGGGCAATGGTTTCAATCGGCAGCCCGTGCAGCTCGGCCAAGCGCTGCGCCACCAGCGGCACGTAGGCAGGGGTGTTGGTTTTGCCGCGGTAAGGCATGGGGGCCAGATACGGGCTGTCGGTTTCGATCAATACCCGATCAAGCGGAACCTTGGCCGCCACGTCGCGCACCGCTTGGGCATTTTTAAACGTCAGAATGCCAGAAAAAGAAATATAGAAACCGGCATCGAGCGCTGCCTGCGCCACTGCCCAGTCTTCAGAAAAACAATGAAAAACACCGCCTGCGCTGCCGCTGGAGCCGTTTTCGCCCTCCTCGCGTAGCACCTGCAAGGTGTCCGCTGGCGCATTGCGGGTGTGGATCACCAGCGGCTTGCCCAATTGGCGTGCGGCGCGAATATGTACCCGAAAGCGCTCGCGCTGCCACTGCATGTCGGCCGTGCTGCGACCATTCAAGCGGTAGTAGTCCAGCCCGGTTTCGCCGATACCTGCCACGCGCGGCAGGCTCCCCAGGCGCAGCAGGTCTTGCAAAGTGGCTTCTTGCACCCCTTCTTCATCCGGATGCACACCGACGGTGGCCCACAGGTTGTTGTGCGTCAATGCCAACCGGTGCACGGCGTGGAATTCTTCCAGCGTGGTACTGATGCACAACGCACGCCCGACGCGCGCCTGCGCCATGGCGGCCAAAATGTCATCCAGTCGGGACAACAGCTCAGGAAAATTCAGGTGGCAATGTGAATCTACAAACATCAGTGAAAACCGGCGTGAGCGCCGGGCGATCTGTCAGATGGTCCGGGTAGCGCGATCAGAACCCAGCGTGTCTTCAGTCTTGGTCGGGGTGGGGGCAGATGCGCTGTCAGGGTTCATGGCGCGGAGTTTAAAGCGATTTGCGCCTGGCTGACCAGCGCTTCTTGCAGCAAACCGGCGTTGAACGGGTGTTCCACGTTGCGTCTGATGTCTCGCAGACTCCTGGCCCAGTGCGTCAGGCTGTTCCAGGATCCGCCAGCAACCAGATCAACCGTATCGAAAAAGCGCGGTTGCGCCTGCGCCTTTAGCGCCATCTGGTCATGACAGAGCTTTTGCAGCGCGTCAACGGTTTGCGCTGCGCCCCAGTCCTTGAACACACCAACGTCGCCACGTTGGACTGCCTTGGGTAGCAGAGGCCACACGTTGGCGATCGGTGCCATGTGCAAGGCATCCGCCGGGCGTCCACCCGCTGCGCGCAACAGCACCTGTGCCTGATCTGCAGGCAGCCCCTGCTGCCGCAGCCACTGCAATGCTGCGCCGGGTTCGGGCCACACCATGGTGTGGCGCTGGCAGCGGCTAAGAACAGTGGGCAGCAACTGATGCTCGGCGTCGCTGGCCAGCACAAATTTCACGTCACCAGGGGGTTCTTCCAGCGTTTTGAGTAGTGCATTGGCGGTATAGACGTTCATGCGTTCAGCCGGAAACACCAGCACCGCCTTGCCACGCCCGCGCGCGCTGGTGCGCTGGGCAAACTCTACCGCGTCGCGCATCGCCTCAACGCGAATCTCTTGGCTGATCTTGCGTTTTTTGCTGTCGATCTCGGACTGCGCCTTTTCGCTCAGCGGCCAAGCGAGCGTCTGCATCACTGCCTCGGGCATCAACACGCATAAGTCCGCATGGGTACGCACATCCATGCTGTGGCAACTGGCGCAGTGGCCGCAGGCACCCTGCGGTGTGGGGCGCTCACACAGCCACGCGCTGGCCAGCGCCAGCGCAAGCTCGTACTGTCCCAAGCCCGATGGCCCAACCAACAGCCAGGCGTGACCGCGTTGCGCCAATAGCGCGCGTAACTGCTGGTCAATCCAGGGGGCGCGCGCAGCGTTGGGCGGGGTGGTCTGACTGCCTTTGGCTTCGTTCACGTCAACCACCCTTTGCACTGAAACGCCTGCAGCACGTCGTGCCAGACTGCATCGCGCGCTTGATCGGCATCAATGCGGGCAAACCGGTTGGGGTCGGCCTGCAAGCGCCGCAGGTAGCCGTCGCTGACACGCTGGAAAAAAGCCGCCGGTTGTGCTTCAAATTTATCCGCCACGCGCGTACCCGCCAGCCGTTGGGCAGCGATGCCAGGTGCCAGGTCAAACCAGACCGTCACATCGGGGTTACGAACAAAATCACCATCCAGCCCTTTCTGTGTCTGCACCAAGCGCTCCAGAAAAAAGAGCGTTTTCAGGTCAAATCCGCGCCCTGACCCTTGGTAGGCAAAGGTGGCGTCGGTAAAACGGTCGCACAAAACCACCTCGGCGCGCGCCAAGGCGGGCTCGATCACTTGTTGCACATGGTCGCGCCGGGCGGCAAACACCAGCAGCGCTTCGGTCATGGCGTCCATGGCGTCGCCCAGAATCATGGTACGCAGCTTTTCTGCCAGCGGCGTGCCACCGGGCTCCCGCGTGCACGTTACCACCCTGCCCTGCGCTTCAAAGGCGCGCGCCAGGGCGTCGATGTGGGTCGATTTGCCGGCCCCGTCGATGCCTTCAAAACTGATGAAAAGTCCTTGAATTGCCATAAGAAACTGGTCTATTGCTTGCGCTGAAACTGGTTGACCGCCCGATTGTGCGCGTCCAGCGTCTCGCTGAACTGGCTGCTGCCGTCGCCACGCGCCACAAAATACAGCGCCCGGCTGGTGGCCGGCTGCGCCGCAGCCAACAGCGACGCCTTGCCCGGCATGGCAATCGGCGTAGGCGGCAGCCCGGCGCGCGTGTAGGTATTCCACGGCGTGTCGGTTTGCAGGTCGCGTCGGCGCAGATTGCCGTCAAATTTCTCGCCCAGGCCGTAAATCACCGTCGGGTCGGTTTGCAGCAGCATACCCAGGCGCAAGCGGTTGGCAAAAACCGCCGCTACCATAGGGCGGTCGCTGGCGCGACCGGTTTCTTTTTCAATGATGCTGGCCAGTGTGAGCAAGTCGTCAGGCGTTTTCAGCGGCGAATTGGCCGCGCGCAGTTGCCAGGCCGCTTGCAGTTGGTGGTCCATCGCGCGCAGCGCACGCGAGAGCAAGGCCAGGTCGCTGCTGCCCTTGGTATAGGTGTAGGTGTCGGGGTAAAAGCGCCCTTCCGGGTGGAGCCCGGGGCGGCCCAATTTTTTCATGATCAAATCAGCCTCCAGCCCTTTTGCTGCATGCGTCAGCAGCTCTTCTTTTTGAAGTGATTGCAACACCTGTTTAAAGGTAAAACCCTCAACCAGGGTCACCGCGCGCAGCGCTTCATCACCACGCACCAGCTTGTTCAACAAGCTGTACGGCGTCACGTCCCCTTCCAGCTCATAGCTGCCTGCCTTGATCTGACGCGCCCGCCCCGACAACCTGAACCACCCATACAACAGCTGGGGCGACGTCTGCACCCCCGCGTTGACAACAAGCTGAGCCACGCCGCGCGCCGTGGTGCCTGGCTCAATGGACAGATCGGCAACTCGCCCCCCCAATTCCATAGGTTGCTGCACCCACCAAAAGGCCGCACCTGCCAGCGCCAGCGTCACCGCTACCATGAACCCGATCAGTTTGCGCACAACCCTGCTGCCTTCATAAAAACAAGCGTCAGATCATAATCGCGACCATGGAAAAACTTCAAAATGGCGTGGCCCGGCTGACACATCTGGGGCTGATCCGTGCACAAGGCGACGACGCCGCCAAATTTCTGCACAACCAATTGACCAACGACTTTTCCTTGCTGGGCCTGTCACAAGCCAGGCTGGCAGGTTTTTGCAACGCCAAAGGGCGTTTGCAAGCCAGCTTTATCGGTTTCAAGCGCAGCCCAACCGACATTCTGCTGCTGTGCAGCCAGGATATTCTGGCGGCGACCCTCAAACGCCTGAAGATGTTTGTGCTGCGTGCCAAGGTGGCGCTCAGCGACGCCAGCGACGCATTTGCCATCTACGGGCTGGCGGGTTCAGCCGTAAAGGATGCTACCAATAACAGAGCTGACAGCGCTTTACCTGCTTGGTCAAAAGTCGATTTTGACGATGTATCCGTGGTGCTGCTCTACCCTTCCGACAGCGTGCCACGCGCGCTGTGGATGGCGCAGGTAACTTGTCCAGCGCCAACGGGAACCCCGCTGTCGCCCGAACAGTGGGCGTGGGGCGAGGTGCGCAGTGGCATTGCAACCGTGACCCATGCTGTTTTTGAAGCGTTTGTGCCGCAAATGCTCAATTACGAATCTGTAGGTGGCGTGAACTTCAAAAAAGGTTGCTACCCCGGTCAAGAGGTGGTGGCGCGCAGCCAGTTCCGGGGCACGCTCAAGCGGCGCGCCTTCCTGGCGCACGCCGACGTGCCGCTGCAAGCAGGCGACGAGGTCTTTTTGCCCGCCCAGGGGGATCAACCCTGTGGCATCGTGGCGCAGGCCGCCGCCGCGCCTGCGGGTGGGTTCGATGCGATTGTGTCGATGCAAATCAGCGCCTTTGAAGCCGGCGGCGTGCGGCTAAATTCAGAGGGTGGCGCTGCGCTGACGTTGGCGCAACCGCCCTACCCTTTGCTGGCCGACGTTTGAGTTGCTGCGCTGGCGCGCATCTGGTCAGCCAGCGCCATGCGCAGCACATCAGAGTGTGCGTTGGAAATGGCATACATGGGTTGAACCCCGAAAATGCCAACCCATGTTACAAACCCGTCACAACCGACGCGTGCAGCCATGTTTTCATTTTTACCCGCCCCTGTGCTTGGCCTGATCGCGGCCACGCTGATGCTGCTCAACATCTTGTTCTGGGTGCCGATCCTGCTGGCGTTCTCTGTCATCAAACTACTGCTGCCCTTCAAGCGCGTTCGGCTGTGGATCGACCCGCTGCTGCTGCGCATTGCCGAAGCCTGGATTGCCGGCAACAGCGGCTGGATGCGGCTGACCCAAAAGCTCGACTGGGACGTCAGTGGCCTGGAGCAATTGAGCCCACGCCATTGGTACCTGGTGGTGTGCAACCATCAAAGCTGGGTTGACATTCTGGTGCTGCAACACGTGCTGAACCGACGCATTCCGCTGCTGAAATTTTTCTTGAAAAAAGAGCTGATCTGGGTGCCGATCATGGGGCTGGCCTGGTGGGCGCTGGAGTTTCCGTTCATGCGTCGGCGCAGCGAAGCCTATTTGCAGCAGCACCCCGAGGAGCGTGGCAAAGACGCCGCCGCCACCCGCGCCGCGTGCGAAAAATACGCGCTGATCCCCACCAGTGTGATGAATTTTCTGGAAGGCACGCGCTTTACCCGCACCAAGCACGCAAGGCAACAGTCGCCATACCAACACCTGCTCAAGCCCAAGGCCGGGGGCGTGACGCTGGCGCTGGACGCCATGGGCGAGCGCTTTACAGCGGTGCTGGACATCACAATCGTCTATCCGCAGGGCATCCCCACGTTCATGCAGTTTTTGCAGGGCCGTGTCCGCAAGGTCGTGGTGCGGGTGCGCGCGCTGCCGGTACCCCAGGCCAGCGCGGGAGCTGGTCAGACTCAAGAACAGGCACTGCGTGACACCTGCCAGCAATGGGTGAACCAACTGTGGGCCGACAAAGACGTCCTCATCGACCAGTTACTGAACGCGCGCCACCCGGGCTGACGCGCCTGCGGTTTAGCGCAGGTGCTTGGCCATCTTGGCGTTGAACATCTGCACGATGTCCAGTCGGCGCGGCCCGGCGACCAGCTCAAACGGCTCCCCGGCCGCAAGCGTGCCGGGCACCTCGACTGCCAGATAAAACCCGCAGCAGGCGTGCTGCGCCATCAGCCGCGCCGCCGTAGGCAAGCCAATGGCCGCAGTGAACTTGAAGCAAGGCTCGCGCGGCTGCGTCACGCGCAGCGCGCAATTGGCAAAGCGCAGTATGTCACCCACCCACACATCCCGTTCCAGCACACCGGCCAGCGTCAGGTTTTCACCCAGGCTACCCCAGGGCAATGCGTCGTCGATGCCGGTCAAGCCCGCAGCGGCGCGTTGCGCCTGCCAAAACGGGTAATGCTCTGACGGATAGGCGTACACCGCCTTGTCGAGCCCGCCGTGCACCGACGGGTCGGCCTGCTCGTCGCCTTGCAGGCCCAGCGGCTGCACAGGCACCTTGCCGGTCACTGCCTGCTTGTGAAAGGCGGTCAGAACGGCGCGGCCGTGGATGTTGACGCGGCGGGCCTGACCCACCTGAACGCTGAGTAACCGGGGCATGCTACGAGACTCTTTGCGGTTCGCTCAATCAGTTTTACGCGACCCTTTGGGCATCATTCGCAGTGGCACTACCGCAACCGAGCAATGCGATCCAACGGTAGACAAAAAGCGGAACCCCAAATCGGGGAGGGTTCATTGGGAAAATGTGGTTTTTTGGGGGGTGGAACTTCAGCTTAGTCGCGCCAGTCGCATCAGCAGGGCTGAAGTTTGATTTAACGCAAACGCAGCCTATTTAATGACAAAAACCCCCAAATGGGGGATGGACTCATTTCAGTTTGCGGGGTACAACCGACTCTGTGCCGTGTTGTGTGGAACTTGACGACCAACCCCGAATGTAGTAGCCGCACTTTGGTGCGCGGAACTGATTTTGAAATGGACCAAGTGGAAACACATCTGAAATGAATGCAGCATGCATGGCCTCACAAGTGTTGATTCAACAAGCCTTTCTCCATTGTCAGCCAAGGTTTGCCCGGGTCAAGTCCAAACCCAGCGGGTGGACTACGTCCCCCTTGACCCGGCAAATCGTGGCAGCGAGACGCCCTACACCCGCCGCAACAACTTTGCAACTTCTACACAAATTGTCGAAGGGCCGTACAGCCGCCACGTTCTGAAAAATGTGAAAGATGGCTTTTAAATTTCAGGTCAAATAAGGTTTTCGAATATGATAGTTTTTTCTCAGGCAGCTAGTTCTGAAAACAATGGTACTCACAACGGTTCGTTCTATCAGAGCATCAAAACAATAGTTTCCTTTGCTCAGAACGTCAGTAGCGCCTCCTCTCCTTTTAAGTCCGTCTCTTTTGCAGCAATTAAGGATGCGTATGTCAAAACTTCCTTTTTTATCAAGTCTATAATTTTCATCGTTCTGTTTGTTGTTGTGCATACAGTATTTATTTCTGTTGCACATGCTGCGGACGGGGCGACATTTGTCAGCGAAACCATTCCGGACGGAACAACCTACAACACAGGAACCGGATTCACCAAAAAGTGGACCATCAAAAACAGCGGTACCACTACTTGGAATTCAGGGTACAAACTGCGGTGGGTC
>Ga0172371_10006449_pt1 | contig 17078 bp, 16 predicted proteins | sample Lak12m_FD_114543 | JGI IMG/M metagenome (GOLD analysis project Ga0172371, IMG submission 114543) | Freshwater microbial communities from Kabuno Bay, South-Kivu, Congo - kab_022012_12m | ecosystem: Environmental > Aquatic > Freshwater > Lake | place: Democratic Republic of the Congo: South-Kivu...
AGAATTTTAATTCGTCGAACTCAGGTTATTTAACACTGGCAAGTGAAGAGTACAAACCAGACCAATTATCATCCGCTAAAGTCATTTATTTTGCTCTTACCGGCAAAAGTTTCGATGTATTTAATCAAACACCACCACAAGGAACCTCTGACAGAATATGCTTTATAGATCCATCAAGACGAAAAAACGTGCGCGATTTAACACCCCAATCAATAATTGCTCAAATAACTTTCAGTAGACTTAGACAGCCAAATTTAACAACAGGTCTTATAGATTGCTTAGATGAATGCAAATGTGAAAAAGTTAGCCGAATGAAACATCCAGAAATTAGAGCTGATTTTGAAAATGCTCTATGCAGAAAAGTTGAACAAACTTACCCAGACAAAACACAACCAATAACATACACAAGCATTGGCTCTGGAAGTCTTTTTCAAGATTTTATGATTTTGACAAAATTTGTAGACAACGGGTATTCAAAATTTAACGTAAATCTTATTGATAGTAATTACAAAACATTCATAACCCAATTTAAACAAAATCCTATGCAGGCGTATCCCATAAGGACTTTGGACGATGTTCCGTATGAAGTGCCACAAAAAACACCCACTACAAAAGATCCGAATATCCTTAACAACACTTTTGTTCAGTTTTTAAAATGGTTTCGTTTTCTGAAAGACTTCTACGCACCCAACTTGGAAATATTTATTAATATCTACTCAAGCCAGGAATCATACGAGCAGGACTGCCAAGCTGGGTTTAATAATTTTAGCAATGTTTTGGTAGTTGCAGACATAGATACAGAATACGATGAGTTTATTTTTTTAAGAAACGCCTACAACAAAGCGTTGTCTCCAAACGGGGTATATGGATTTTTGACTTACGAATATGAAGGCAACCCTCTATTAATACCTGGAAACTGCTGTTTTCAACTAGCATACGACAGGAAAATAATTCCCGCTGATCCAGCAAAAGTACATAATCAACAACTTTTTTCATCAGCATATATTGGAAATAAGCTAGGACGTCTTCCTAGGGTAAAAGTCGGCCTAATAGATTTAATATATTTCGAGATGTTCAGAATATTGAAAAAATTACCTACATTCTTTCAAACACCACAATTTAGCGAAGTACAATATGAATATCTTAAAAAAAATATTCCTGGTTATAGCGCACTAAATCCTGAAGCTTTATTGCAAACACCACCAGATGAAAGAGAATCAGCAGAATACCTACATCTGCTAAACCAGTTTATCAAGCTTTTGAAAATGGCAAGAATATTCCCTAACAACTTTCCAATCAGCTACAAACGACTACAAGCATTATGGATAGCCGGTCTTAAGTACGATCCAAATTTGCCGTAAAGATTTTTTAATTTAATATATAATGTCTTTTCGCTCAGCAATATTTGTAAAATTAATTCAATACATATGTGTTAAAAACCGTAACAAAATCAAGGTTTATTATGAAAAAAATATTTTTATTATTACTTGGATTATTACTTCATAAAAACTATTTGCCAGCCATGGAAGCTGCTAGACCAGAAATCATTAGCAACGTTTCAACTGCAAATATCAAAATGGACGACTTTGAAATGGAATTCAGGTATCCACTGCACAAAGCAACTTACAACGGCAACGTAAAGGAATGCTTAAGACTACTTAACGCAGGTTTGGATTTAAATGAAAAATGGCAAAATAAAACGCCCCTAAGAATAGCTTTTGAATATTCTAAATTCGAATGCTTCAAACTTCTTCTATCTCATGGAGCAGAAATCGAAGAACAAATGTTTTTTGCGGAACCCAAAACCCAAAATACAGAGGACATAAAAAATAAAAATTTAATCAAGTCTCTACTTATTATTTGCCATAGATTACTATGCAGCATATCCAACCCAGATGAGTTGAATAACTCAGAAATAATTGAAATGATTACAAAGCTTGGAAACTGTATAAATTTTTCTTTAAACGGAATTCGACCTCTAACAGCAGCAATTTTTCAACAACTATATTTCAACAGGCCAAGATGGGATATTATAAACGCACTAATATTCAATGGAGCAGATTTACGCTTATGTGATAGCTCTGGAATGAATGCGTTAGCCGTATTTTTTACTTTTGTTACAGAAAATAATTTTGGTCCAAACTTCCAAATATTCAGGTTACTCTTTCAAAATCGAAAAACATTAGCTGCTCTTAGTTTTAACAAAAAATCCGAAAGATCGGCCTTTAAAATGGCTCAGTACAGATGTCAAGAGATGCCCCCGCTAGAAGAATTTATGAGCGCTTTTTGTAGGCAAAATGGAATATCTTGGACCCCATAAATAGAAATTTTATAAACAAAAAATGTCCTCCTAAGTATTCAAGATAAGTATTTTCCTGGTGTGCAAATTATTGTATAGTATTTGCAACAATTTTTTTAACCACTTTAAAATAGGATTTTTATAATGAAATTCGCAAAAAACATTATCTTATTAGCTATGTTAGTCGGAACTATTGAAAGCCAAACATATGCTATGGGTAGCTTAGGTGAAGCAGGCCAAGCAATGGCTGATATATTTTTTTTAGCAAACCCTACAATAAACGCAACACAAGAACTTTTAAACGTCATAAAAACAGGTCGCAATTTATATTTAATCCCTACACTTATAAAAAACGGTGCTGACGTTTGTTGTTTAGATGAAGACAACAACACGCCTTTGCATTGGGCTGTATTAACAAACAATACGAAAGCAGCAGAATACTTAATAAAAGACTCAAGAATCGATGTAAATGCCAAAAATAAAAACCAAGAAAGCCCTTTAGACATAGCAATAAAATATCATAAAATGGGAATGGCAATGATACTTTTGGCACATCCAAACATACAGGATTGTGATGATACAGAAGTCACAATTTCTCCAAAGCAAAAAACTTGCACAATACTGTAGCGATTAGGATTCATTAAATGAAATTTGTTAAGCAGATCTTTTTTTTTACAACAATCATAATTCAAATTCCAATTTTTCAAACCCTAGCCATGGAAGCGTCATCTCAAATCCCTCAAACAATTGCTGACGATTCACAATCAGATAAAGAAATTGTCGATATTTTTGCACCAGCAAAACCCAATACGCCAACGAAAAAACTTTTAACCGCTGTCCGAATTGGCTCTAAAACTAGCTTAATTCCTAAATTTATAGAATTAGGTGCAAATCCTGCCTGCCTAGACGAAAACCAAGACACCCCTTTGCATTATGCCGCAGCAGAAGGAAACATAACCGCTATAAAAATTTTAACTCAAGATCCTAGAGTAAATGTAAATGCTGTAGACATTTTTGGAGATACACCACTGCATTCAGCAATCAGATGGGGACGCGATAATGCTGTTCAAGCATTACTTTCAAATCCCCAAATTAAGCTTGATATACCTAATATATTAGGCCTAACACCTTTACAAATGGCCTTCATATTTGGTAGAAACTATTCCGCCCAAATGATTCAAAGAGCCACCGAAATCTGTTTTTTATCAAATCCAAGCACAAACCTAACACAAGAACTTATTAATGCGATTAAGACTGGCGTTAAAGCCCACTTAATTCCTGATTTCATAGAACATGGAGCAAATGTAAATTATTTCGATGAAAACGGAAACACCCCTTTACACCTTGCAGCTGAAACAGGAGACCTGCCTACCGTAAATTGTTTATTAAACAATCCCAATGTTAACGTGAATGCTGAAAATATAGATCACAACACACCACTTCATTTAGCCGTACAAAACGGCCATCACGAAGTTGCCTCAGCTATAGCTGGCAATGCTAACGCGCTTGTTAATAAAAGAAATTCAAACGGAGAAACTCCTATCCAAATTGCGATCAGACAAGGAGATACCACCATAGTCTTTGCTTTATCTTTAATTCGAGAAGATTTAACACTAGATGACCTTTCAGAAGCAAATGAGATTCCGCAGCTTGAAACTCAACCAGACTCTGTAGTAATACTAAAACAACCACCGTATAAACGAAATAAAAAAAGCTGTTCATGCTCTGTTCAATAAATATTTATTACCTGATTCATGAAAGGTATTTGTATGAAACTTTTTAAAAAAATAATCTTATCGATTATTTTTGGATGCTTATTTGCAAACCAAACACAAGCCATGAATCCAAAAATAATCGAGGCATGGGGCGAAGAAAGTTTAACAGATTTACACGAAGAAGAATGCATCTTACACGTTCAAAATGCTATGACAGATTATGTAAAACATGATCCCTCTCTTAACAAACTAATAAATGTTTTAGATTTTTATAAAAATACAAATCAAGATTTTAAACAAATTCTTAGTCACAACAAAAAACTAGAAGCTCAAATTTTAATAAAAGCTCTCAGAGACTCAGATATTAATCCACAAATACTTTTATGGCGGCTTATCAAAACCGGCAAAAATGCTCAATTAATACCACTGCTTCTAGAAATAGGAGCTGATGTAAACTTAATTTCATTCGGATCGACACCTTTACACAGAGCTGTAGCACTTGGACACATAAACATAGTAATCGCCCTGCTAAAAACAGGTGCAAATCCATTTCAAAGAGACAGTTTTGGTCGTACACCAAAAGAGATAGTAGACGTAAACAAACATCCAAAAATATTTAAAATTTTAAACGAAGCTGAAAAAGATTGTTGTACTGGATGCGCAATTCAATAATAAGGAATTATTAAATGAAATTTCTTAAGCAAATATTTTTTTATGCAATAGTCTTAAGCCAAATCCAATTCAACAACACGCTTGCCATGGAAACACCGTCTCCAGGACCACAAGAAGAAGACCAGGAGGTTGCTGATATCTTTTTTTTATCAAAACCAAATATCGACCTAACACAAGAACTTTTAAATGTCATTAAAACTGGCCTAAACACTCACTTAATTCCTAAATTTATAGAACTTGGCGCAAACGTATGTTATTTAGATGAAGATGGAAACACACCGTTACACCTGGCCGCAGCAAAAGGTAATTCAATCGCAACATTTTTTTTAATAAAGGTACCAGCAGTCAATATCAATGCAATAAATTTCATAGGCGACACACCCCTTCATTTGGCTTCCGGAAATGGTCATGTAACCATTGTTAATGCGCTAATCGCAGCCAAGGCTCAAATTAATGTTGTAAATTCGCTCGGACAAACACCATTATTTCAAGCTTCTTCTAACGGCCACCTTGAAGTCGTTAAAACTTTAATTGCCGCACACGCAAATCTAGATATTTGTACTCCACTAGGAACAACTGCCTTAAGCCAAGCCAATGACAACGGGTATCCTGAGATAGTAGAAGCACTGAAAATTGCCGGCGTACATGAATAATTGACTGTTTATATAAACGAAAGGTTATCATATGAACCTTATTCAAAAATTACTCTTATCCGTTGTCATGGCCTGCTCTTTTGCACGCCTCACTAATGCGATGGAATGCCATGCTATGGCCGATGCTAAACTCATGGCAGCCGCAGCTCTACCCGTGCCAGAGCTTATAAGTCTGCCAAATAAAATAATTTGCAAAATTTTATACATAAAACTTAGCACAACTCACCATGCAGAAGAATTTGCAAAACTATATTTTCAACTACAAGGCACATGTCACAAGTTCGGAGAGGCTTTAACAGATGGCATGGTCACATTTGCTTTTTTATCTCTTCACCTACGTGACCCACTACACGAAGCCGCTGCTAACAATTTACGAAATGTTGTTCAAGAATTAATCGCTACTGGTGATGACGTAAACGCGAAAGACAACGATGGCCGCACACCTTTACACTATGCTTTTCGTAACGGCCATATGCACGTTGTTAATACTTTAATTGCTACATGTGCTGACGTAAACGCGAAAGACAACTGTGGCTGGACACCTTTACACTATGCTGCTTATGGCTGCAGACCCTTGCACCCTGTTCCTTATGGCCGCACACCCTTGCACCCTGCTTCTCTTCACTACCATATACACCGTATTAATGCTTTAATAGCTGCTGGTGCTGACGTAAACGCGGAAGACAACGATGGCCGCACACCCTTGCACACTACTTCTCTTTACACCGATATAAATGTTGTTATAGATGTTGTTAATGCTTTAATAGCTGCTGGTACTGACATAAACGCGAAAGACAATGATGGCCGCACACCCTTGCACACTGCCTCTTTTAGCGACGATATAGACGTTGTTAATGCTTTAATAGCCGCTGGTGCTGACGTAAACGCGAAAGACAACGATCGCTGTAGGCCTTTGCACTATGCTTCTTGGCATGGTCACATAGACGTTGTTAATGCTTTAATAACTGCTGGTGCTCCCGTAAACGCAAAAAACAAGCATAGCTGTAGGCCTTTGTACTATGCTTATCATAAAGGCCATATACGCGTTGTTAATGCTCTAAAAGCTGCAGGTGCATTGAGATAGCAGAAGTACTGAAAATTGCCGGCGCACATGAATAAAAGTAAAGCAAAAACACATAAATAAATTAACTACTTGCAATTGTTTTAATTCCAGGTATCATGATTACATATGTTTTTAACTGCACTAAAATATTGCACTTATTATAGGTTTTTAATTAACAATGTATTTTAAAGGACTTTTTATGAATTTTTTTAAATTTATATCACAAAAAACAGTGATTTTTACTTTGTCCGGGTTAATGTTTTTAACAGCAGCAAATGCAAATGTAATTTTAGAAAATCAAACCGGACGAGACCTTTCTGTTAGACTTAAAGCCAAAAACAGCCATGGCGAAAAATTTAGTTTCAAGCAAATACTAAGACAAGGTATTAATAATGTATCAGTGCCAGAAGACTCAAAAGTGATAAAGATCAGAGTTGATGCCATGAACATTTTAAACCAAAGTGAAATACTTAGATCCGATTTTAAAAACCTTTTGAAAACCGATCTTGTTTTTTCTGCATTGGCTAAAAAATCAGAGGCCCTCAAAGCCTATAAATCTACAATTCGTCCAACATTGCTAGCAGGAAGAGGTATAACAACTGGCAAACTCGAATCAAAAGCAGGACTCCCATCAGCAATATACATCATCCGCATTGCCGAAAACAAAAATGAGGCCGGACATTTATTTGAGATTATTCCGGGATAAAAAATACACTAAAAATTATTGAATTAATCTGGGGGCGCAAATTGCGCCCCTATTTCATTTTTTAGCGATTTTAAGGTAGATTAGTTGCCTGGTCAAAGTTTATAAACTCATAAACACAATGATTTAAAAATGAAAATTGCAGTTTTAGTTTCTGGTGGCGTGGACAGTTCGGTTGCATTAAGCCTGCTTAAAGAACAAGGTCACGACCTCACCGCTTTTTACCTAAAGATTTGGCTTGAAGATGAACTTGCATACCTAGGCAGCTGTCCATGGCAAGAAGACCTGGATTATGCTCAAAAGGTCTGTGATAAACTTCAGGTTCCGCTTCAGGTGGTTTCACTGCAAGAAGATTATTGGAATCGAGTCGTAAACTACACCATTTCCGAGGTCAAGCTTGGTCACACACCCAGCCCAGACGTCTTATGCAACCAATACATTAAATTTGGATGTTTTTTTGATAAAATCAATAAAACTGAGTTCGAAAAAGTCGCCACCGGCCACTATGCCCAAATTGAAGAAAAAAACGGTCTATTTTATCTTAAAAAAGCTGTCGACGAGTTCAAGGACCAAACTTACTTTTTATCACGTCTAAGCCAAGAACAGGTTTCAAAAGCATTATTCCCAATTGGACACCTAAAAAAATCACAGGTTCGTGAATTGGCCACAAAATTTGATCTACCAACCGCAACCCGCAAAGACAGCCAAGGAATTTGTTTTCTAGGAAAAATTAAATTTAGCGACTTCATAAAGCACCACTGCGGAACAAAAATCGGTAATTTAATTGAATTTGAAACCGGCAAAATTTTGGGACAACATGAAGGCTTTTGGTACTACACAGTAGGACAACGTAAGGGCGTTGGACTTTCTGGAGGGCCATGGTATGTTGTTAGCAAAGATATAGCCCAAAACATTGTTTACATCTCTAATCAATACCACACGCCAGAAAAATCACGGAATAGCTTCACCGTTTCAGGGCTACATTGGATAACCGAACCTCCGAAGTCACAAAATCTACAAGTTAAGGTTCGGCATGGCGAAGAGATTTATGAAAGTATCTTTGATTTGAAATCTTGTAAGGTAATGCTTGATGCAAATGACCAGGGACTTGCTCCTGGACAATTTGCTGTATTTTACGAAGAAAATTTTTGTTTAGGGAACGGGGTAATTTGTGAATAAGCCACATTTTAAAAATGGAAAATTTTATAACAACACCAACGACAATGTGTTAAAAAGATTAAAAAATTTATTTCACGTAACAGCAACATTGCTTTACGCAAAAATAACCAGAAAACGTAATAAACGTTTATTTTTTGGTGATACAAAATTACACGACTGGCTAGTACAAAACCCTTGCCTAAAAACAACCTCAGAAACACCTTCAATCACATGGATATGTCACTCAACATTTTTAATCCAAATTGGTGGCGTCAACATAATCACAGATCCTGTGTTTTTTAATGTTTCACCTTTTTTTGCAAGAATCGTAAAACCAACAATAGCTGTTCATAACTTACCCAAAATCGATTTTGTAATCATATCTCACAACCACCGTGATCACATGGATCGCAAAAGCTTATTAATGCTAAAAAAAGACAACCCCGTAATTCTTGTTCCACAAGGAAACGCTTCCTGGCTTGAAAAAAATGAATTTAAATTTATTGAACTATCCTGGTGGCAAGATATTGACTCTGAATTAAACACATCCGTAAAATTTAGCTTTTTGCCTGCCAGCCATTGGACAGGAAGAGGATTGCTGGACCTAAACAAATCTCTTTGGGGAAGTTGGATGATAACTCACAAAGATTTTAAGATTTATTTTGCAGGCGATACGGCTTATGATTCGCATTTTTCACTCATTGGTGAAAAACATTCAAATATTGATGTTGCACTGATGCCAATCGCACCAAACAATCCAAGAAAATTAATAAAGGATTCTCATATCGACGGCGAAGAAGCCGTTACAGGCTTTATAGAAATTAATGCAACAAACTTTATTCCTATGCATTGGGGAACTTTTAGAGGTGGCGCTGATAATTTTATTGAACCAATAAGTCTTTTAAAAAAGCACTGGCAAAATAAAATAAATCTCCTCTCTGAAAAGCACCTCCACATATTAAAATTTGGTGAGACAAAAACATTCGGAGATCAATGTTAGCACTGCTATTTTTCTTTTTAGATTTTTTATGTTTTGCATACTTTAAGCAATGGCTGGTTTCCAGTCTACTTATCTTCATCGCACATAAACAAAGCGTCTCACAAAACAATTACTATTCTTTTCAATATTTTTGGTTTCCAATAATACTTTTACTTTTCCAAGACTGTTTTTTGCACACCAGATTTGGACTAGCCCTGGTTTACCTTGTGCCAATGCTCTTAATTGCTTACTTTTTTAGACCACTTTTGTTTAACGCCCCAAAAACACTTCCGCTGGTCTTAATAATATTTGCAATTAGCACAGAAAGCATATTAGTTAATTGGCTTATATTGGGCAAAAATATCTCGGTGCTATCGACTATTATTAAAATTTTTACTAATATTGTTATAGAATATACGGTTCTTTTGGGCATGCGGGGCAATCGCCCTTTGGCTAAAATAATAGTCAGAGGGAGGAAAGTCTGGACTCCAAACAGGAAAGATGCCTCATGAGGCTTTAAACCAAGGTAGCAATACCGGTTTAGGGCGCAAATGAGGAGGGCGTAAGCTCATGGAAAGTGCCACAGAAAATAAACCACCAAAACAGGTAAAACCTTTTTGGTAAGGGTGAAACCGTGCGGTAAGAGCGCACGCATAGATACAGCAATGTATTTGTAGGGCAAACCCCATCTGGAGCAAGACAAAGTAAGCAGGATTAGTGCCTGTTGTATCGCCTGCGGGTATGTCGCAAAGATAGATGATTGCCGCCATCCAGCTTTTTTGCTAGGATGCGCACAGAATCCAGCTTATAAGCAAGCCCTTAAGATCCGATATTTTTAGGAGCAAATGATCAATGTATAAATCTATAAAAGAATATATAGCCACCGTTCTCTGGACAGTACCTTTCGCATGCTTTATTGTTGGGTACGCTTTTTGTTATTTTTTAGTACACAAAAGCGAAATCATCGTACCATCAACATTGGGTAAAAATATTCAAGAGGCTGCCGGCATATTGTCATCTAAAAACCTCGGCATGCGAATATTAGCAGAACGAGAAGATGCTCTTTTACCCGAAGGACTTGTGCTAGATCAAATACCAAAACCCGGTAGAACAATCAGGCCTAATCAACACGTTTTCGTTCTCGTCTCGAAACGAAATTCAAATAAAATAGCCCCAGATCTTTGTAATAAAAAAATAGGAGAAATATCAGAGTGGGCTAGGAAAAATAAAATTGATTTAAAAATAATTAACGTCAGCAGCCCACACCCTAAAGAAACATGTTTTGCTCAGTCTCCAAATCCAGGGTGCAAGGTTTCACGTAAAAAAGTTATAGTTTACATTTCGGGCGGACGCAAGACATTTCACATCATGCCTAAACTTGTAGGGCTTCAACTTGACGAAACCAAATCGTTACTAAAAAGCGTAAATGCTGAAGTCGATGTTGTAAAATCAAATGCTCCAGCAGCAGAAGATTCAAACGGCAAAATTTTAGATCAAAAGCCTATGGCTGGATCAATTGTAGACATAAGCAAACCACTTTATGTACAAGTTTTAATCTAACAAATTATTAATACGGTCAAAAAAAAGGAACGTTCACACGTTCCTTTTTTTATTCAAAACATTTTTTATATTTTTTATTTATCCATTTCAACTAAAGCCTCACCAACCTGATTCACCTTGCCTGCACCAATAGTTAAAAGCATGTCATCCGGCTGCAAAACCGCCTTGATTTCTTCTGTAATTTCAGAGTACGTAGGACGGTGGTAAATTTTCAAATCAGGCTTGATGGATTTAATTGCTTCAACAAGTTTTTCGCTTGTTATCCCAGGTATTGGTTGCTCGCTTGCAGGGTAAATGTCAGTGATGTAAAGCGTCTCAATGTTGTACTCATTGCTTGCATTTGCAAAAAGATCGACAAAATCATTCCAAAGCTTCTGTGTACGAGAAAAACGATGTGGTTGGAAAATAACATGTAATTTTCTCTTGGCTCTACGTTGAGCAACAACCAAGGTATGTTTAATTTCTGTTGGATGATGTCCGTAATCATCAAAAATTTCTGTGCCCTTGTAAGTACCCTTGAATTCAAATCTTCTTTCAACACCTTTAAATGACTCTAGAGCAGCTGCAATTTTTTCAAACGATAGTGAAACCTCTAGGCAAACCGAGATGGTGGCCAAAGAATTCAAGACATTGTGAATTCCAGGAATATTAACTTTTACGCGTCCAAGCAAAACTGGCTCGCTCGCCACACCCGTAACAAAAGCCTTATTATTGTAAACATCAAAAATAGAATAAGACGGTGCTAACTCTATAATTTTGCCCATAAAATCAGCCTTGTCTGATAAACCGTATTTAATTGTGCTAATGTGCGGCAAAGGTAAAATTGACTGAATATTTGGATCATCAATACACACAAAGGCCTTACCGTAAAAAGGTAATCGCGCCAAAAAATATTTGAAGGTTTTTTTTATGTCTTCGATATCTTTGTATGTATCCAGATGTTCCGCATCGATGTTTGTAACAACAGCCATTGTTGGATTTAGATACAACAATGATCTATCGCTTTCATCAGCCTCAGCAATTAGCAATGCACCCTTGCCAAGCTGAGCGTTGTTTGCAATATTTTTTAAAATTCCACCAACGATAACCGTTGGATTATTGTCTGTTTCAATTAACACATGTGAAATAAGTGAAGTTGTCGTTGTTTTTCCATGTGCACCAGAAACAGTTATGCTGTACTTTGAACGCATTATTTCGGCGAGCATAATGGCCCTAGGAATTACTGGAATACCACGCTCAAGTGCTGCAACAACTTCAGGATTGTCTTGTTGTACGGCTGAAGAATAAACCACAACCTCTGCATCCTTAACATGGTCTTTGTCATGTTTATGCATGATTGTACAACCAAGTGAACGTAAATGCTCAAGAGTTTTGCTTGTCTTAGCTTCATCACAACCAGAGACTTTATAGCCTTGCAGTCTTAATATTTCTGCAATGCCGCTCATACCAATTCCGCCAATTCCTATGAAGTGTATGTGCTCACACTTTTTATACATTTAAAAGGCCTTTTCAAGTTTTAAATTTTCCAAAACAACGAATGGCATTACTCTAGCGAATTTTACATAAATTTGAAATACTTTAATTAATTCGAATTGCAAACAAAATACTCCGTTTTTACTCAAACACCTTAAGCCGTAATCAAGCCGAACAAATAATTTGTCTAACTGCTCAACGTAGTTTCAAATTCATGCAAAAACCTTCTTATATTTTCAGCAGAATAACGAAACGGGCTTCCTTCCAAATCATCAGATCTTGTGATATTGGATAAAACTTCCAGATCATTGATTTGTTGATTTAAAATTGCTTTTGAAAACTGGGCACCCATCAAAAACAGTCGAAAAATATTTTCATACTCGATCTTTATACCTTTTAGAACGCTATATCTTTTTATTAAAAATAAAGAACTTATGCAATTGAGCTTATTTTGAATAAGCCCTGCCTCAAAAAGATGCTTAACCCATGAATAAAAACTTAAATTTGGATCCCTAGATAAACCAAAATCAAAATGCTCCACAACATGGCATGATAAAAAACAAAAAAGCATGTCATCTGGACATGCAAGTAAATCATTAAATATAGCTTTTAAGTTTTTAGGTTGATTCCTTCGACCACTAACTTCCCTAGGGGTATCAAGTACCGCTGAATCAAGTCTGAATAACTCAGCAGCCATAACAACCAACTCGATATCCAAAACCCGACAATCATAATTTAATGCACTTAAAGCTTCAATTTTAATTGCTTTTAAAATGTGTTTTCCGATATGAAAGATTTTTTTCCAATATTGTAATCTGTAATCTTCATCACATGAAAAAGCTTCTGCTAGCATTAATGAAGCCATAAATACCGTCGCAATATTATGCTCATCTATGCAAAAACCTTTTTGTTTAAGCTTATTTATAAATACCAGTGAATATAAAAAGATTATCGAACCTGTCCCATTTTCACCCACAAAAATAGGAACCATACAATCTAAAAAAAGCTTCAACCTTTGTTCAGAAACAGGCTCATGTAAAAAACATGAACCCAATAAAAAACCGCCGCTAGAAGTTGATGGCAACAAATAATGTTTTAGGTAAAGAAATATTGCATTACTTAAATGCTGTTTATTTTTATCAAAAACATCTACTAAATCATGCAAAATTTTTTCAAGTTCAACATTGTCTGAATTATTATCTAAAGACTCATTTATAAGCAAATCTATATAAAATGGCTGTCCAACCGGAAACGCAAGAGGATTAAAAAATTTATCAACAGATCCAATTGGTTGATATTCAGGACTTGGAAAATCTCTGCAAAAATGTTCTGACGATGAAGTGCCTGCTGAAAAGCCCGGGCTTGGGGGTTCAGACCGTACACTAAAATCATACAAATTGGGGCTAAACAATACAGCGCCACTTTCCATTCCAAGGCAAGCACCATCAATTAAAATTAACATCACACAGCCTAGTACAATGTTTTTATAAAATCTCATCTGCAAACCTTTCCATACAAAATTAATATTTTGTTTGAATAAGTAAAAGCCACCAAGGCTGCGCGCGAAGATAATATAAATATAAACTTAGTTTTTAGTTCACTCTAAAATTTTCTCTGGTTTTTTGTTTTAGATCAGGCTCTGAGATCATTCCAATCCAACGATCAATTTCTTTGCTATCTTTCAAAAAAATTATAGTTGGCACAGATGCAACATCTTCAGCGTTAAGCTTTCCTAAAACAACCGGCAGTTTAATGTCTTTGCTTGCTACGTTTATTTTTACAAAGCGTACTTTTCCATCAAACTCTTTAGCTACTTTTTCAAAAATTGGAGCCATCTTTTGACAAGGAATACACCAAGTTGAATAAAGATCCATCACAACAGGAATATCACTTTTTTTAACAAACTCTTCGAATTCCTCACCGTTTTTAATTTCCATAACTGCGTGGTGTTCGCCATGCTTCAAACTCATGGCCTTGCGAACTTCTTCTTTTTCTTCTTGAGGCATATCAATTTTAGATTCTGTGCCGACAAATCCAATTTCTTTCAATTCACGCTCAAGACTCAAAGCAGCCTTACATCCATCAGCGGCGGCAACTACAGCCTGTGAAATTGACCCACAAATATCACCTGCTGCATATACACCAGGTAATGATGTTTCTTGGTTTTTGCCTAACACAATAAAGCCTGAACGAGTAAGATCAAGTTGTCCTTTAAGCATCTCTGTGTTTGGCCTAGAACCGATAGCCAAAAATAAACCATCCAAATCAAATCTTCGTTTTACTCCATGTTGATTGTCCAAAAGATCTACGCCAACAACTTTTTTGCCATCACCGTAAATACGCTTAACTTCGGTATTGAAGAAAACTTTTACATTTGAACGCTTCAACACATTGTCCTTAACCGCAATATTTTTAGCTCTAAAAGAATTTTTTCGCACGAAAATATAAACTTCGCTAGCTAACCCCGAAAGATAATCCGCTTCAGTTACAGCACCATCACCACCGCCAACAATTCCAACGCGCTTACCTTTGTACAAAGCTCCATCACAAATTGCACAATTTGTAACACCTCTGCCCCAGTAACCATCCGCACCGGTTTCTCCAGAAATTCGTAGATAATTTGGTTCGTTGCCCATGGCAATAATGCAACAATGAACCTTGTGTTCGTATTCTTTTCCATTTTCAATGCCAACAGAATAAATGTGATAAGGCCTACTAGAAAAATCGACCTTTATAACTTTTTCGTTAAAAATTTTGACATTGCCACCGCTCATTGCCTGCTTACGCATTTTTTCCATAATTTTTACGCCAGGAATATTAACCTCTCCAGGCCAGTTGCGTACGGAATGAGACTGAGCTAATGCGCCGCCTGGTTTTTCACCCTGCAGCACAATAACAGGAACACCTGCTTGTGATAAATAAGTTGCCGACATTAAACCAGCCACACCACCGCCCAAAACGGCTACAGGCAAAGCCTCTTCATCAGCCAATATTGAATATGCTGAGTCTATTTTTTTAATAACAGTTACATTTTTTTTTGGCAGTAACTCAGAATGTTTTTCAGAAACCTGTGAACTAGGTTTTTGTTGATCAGTTTGCAAACAACCAAAGAGAAAAACTACGTTAACTAAAAGAATGGAGTAGATAATTTTTTTAGAAAGCATTTTGCCCTACCTTTCAATATAAAATGGGATTTATTATACCCATTAAGCATTAAAAATGTAGGGCAAAATTGCAAGTTAATTAATCCATGGTTTCGGGTTGAATAGCACCAGGAGTCTGGTCAATAGTAGGAATTGGTCCATAAACATTTTCTTTTTGTTTAACAGGCTCTGGCTGCCTGGCTGGCTCTGCTTGAGATGCACCTTCTGGCATTGGTATTTTTTTCAAAGCCTCGTGAACTTGATCAAGAGCTTCGCGTTGTTGTCTTTGTGGAGCCTTAACCGTAGCCATTTCATCTTCAATTTTTTCTAAGCGCGATTCAATGTTAGCCAATGTCTTTTTTAAACTTCGAACATCAGATTTCATAGAATTCATAGAAGATGTTATGGATTCTTTCAAAGCCTCGATATCATAATCTGATGTAGGTCGTTTTTCTTTGATATCACGACTCAAATTATCAATAGCTCTGTAGACTTTTTCAAATTCGGCACGAACATTGCCTTCAAGCTTATCAAGCTCTCTGACAACACCGTGACCACCGTCGCCCTTGTTGCTGCTTTGCGTCATAGCAGAGCCCATGACTCCGCCCAAAAGGCCTCCGCCTAAGCCACCGACAAAGGCGTCTCCGCCACCTCTTGCCAAAAGAGGAACACTGACAAAAACCCAAATCAGAACAATAAATATCTTTTTCATTATAAACTCCCCCTTCTCCATTTTTTTAAAAAACAATTAATTAATGATTGCCATCACGCTTGCGCAAGACTACAAATCCTAATGCTGCAAGACCTGCTAACAACAGCATGATAAATCCGATAAGTAAATAAACTGTTGTTGAACCCGCAGCTGATTCTTTTTGTTGTGCAATTAATTTTTGTTGCTCAAGCTGAGCCTTCATTTCGGTTTCTTTTTTATCCATTTCACGCTGAATTTGCTGCAATTTTTCTTGCTGCTGCTCACGACGCAACTGCTCAGTTTGATCTTGAGCACGACGTGCTTCTTCTTCAGCTCTACGAGAATGTTTTGAGTCGCTTGCTGCAGCGGAACCTATAAGAGTTCCAACCATAACACCGCCAAGACCGGCAGCAACAGCATCGCCACCATGACCAGCTTTAAGAGATGGTGCAACAACCAATGTAGCCAATAATCCTAAAATTACCTTATTCATAAGATCCCCCTACGTTTATATTAGTTTAAACCGATTCCCTAATTACAATTTCCCAATCAAATAGACTGAATTAATCATAAAAACATACTTACAAGTAGTCAATATTTTACAATTTTACTACCCAAAAAACAAAGGCCCTGGCAGCAATCATTTTTAGGTGCGGCGTAAAAATTATCGGATAACTCTTACCGCTCAATAAAACCCTTCGACAAGCTCAGGATGAGCGGTTTTTGTAAACAAGTTGCTTGTAATTAGTTATAAATAAAAGTAAAGAGTTGTAAATTGACTACTGTTGCAAGAGATAAAATACAGACAATCACCACTACGCATAAGATTAAACCCGCCGCTCGACCTGACTTATCATTACCCACATCTCTTTTCTCTAAAGATTTCATAGGCTTCAGTTATATCATTTAAACGACTGAGGCCTATCCATATGACTTTCAACCCAGGATCTTTGTCGCTTTTTCTCCCCA
>Ga0172371_10006452_pt1 | contig 17074 bp, 17 predicted proteins | sample Lak12m_FD_114543 | JGI IMG/M metagenome (GOLD analysis project Ga0172371, IMG submission 114543) | Freshwater microbial communities from Kabuno Bay, South-Kivu, Congo - kab_022012_12m | ecosystem: Environmental > Aquatic > Freshwater > Lake | place: Democratic Republic of the Congo: South-Kivu...
CAGGAACATCCGTGCTTACAAATGTATTGCAAGAAAGTGGAGATGCACAATTAATTGTAGGATTTTCAGTGTCATTTACAGTAACAGTAAAAGAGCAGGTAGAAACATTACCAAAAACATCAGTTGACTGATAAGTTTCAATGGAAGGTGTTCCTACAGAGAATGTTCCTCCGGTACCTATTCCTGAAACAAATTCAGTAAAAGAACTGAATTGTAAATTCATTACAAATCCCTGCGTTAATGAAAATGTCGCCAAATCTGCAAAGTCAGGAGCTCCGCAAGGAGATGATAATAAGTAAGATGGGGTAGCTTGTCCACTGTAGTTTGTGCCAAGGAAGAATGAATTTCCTGCTCCGGTACCATCCGGAATTGCTAATTCAAACACAATAACAGCACCGGCAGGTATCATAACATCCATCGGAACTGTCATCATACCATCATCCTGATCGGGTATTGATATCGCCTGTGTTGCAATAAGGGTAAGATTTGCTGCTGACATTGCTCCGGCAAGTGTATAGATATTGACTGTTCCGGGTTGAACACCTCCTGAACCGGCAAGAGCGTCATCCACACCGAATTGAACTGAAGTAAGATGAACTGCATTAACATAACCGAGAGCAGTCATATCAAATACGGTTGCCAGTCTGTTATCAAGAACAATTAAACCAGTATTACAAGCAATACCAGCTCCGTCAACTATTGACTGGTCAGCAGTATGAGCAAGCAAAAGAGGATCGCAGTTATCAACTCCTACAGGTTCTGTGTAATTTACAACCGCGCTGCATAATCCCGGATCGTTCCCTACTGTAACATCAGGGCAGGTAAGGACAGGAGGAGTTATATCTTCAAATGTAGTGGTCAGGGCAAAAGCTCCTGTTGCAGTACCAAAGCCATGAACCAATATATAATAAGTAGTGCCGTTAACAGATGCAAAGGTTAACTCAGATTGTAAAGAACAAAAATCATCATTTCCTGTTACACAGGAAAGAGAACCGCAAGGACCTGTATAAACCGAGATTTTAGAGTCGTAAGAAGTACCTGTACATAAACTTAAAGTTATATTACCTCCTGTTCCGGTAACTGTGTACCAAACACCAAGGTTTGTTGTCCCGGTACATACTGGAGCAGGATCATCATCTGATGCACCTACAGTTGTTCCTGAGGTAATTGTTGGCGTACATGAAAAAGGTATATTAATAGCATCTGTACACAAATCATTAACCGGAGGACATGCAATAGTCAGCGTATAATTACCAGTGTTTGTACTAAAACCTGTTATATATATATAATAAGTAACACCTAAAGTAGTTGCGCTTGTAATCTGAGATGTTAATCCCGGACCACTGTCATCATCACCAACCACACAAACTAAAGAACCACAAGGTCCGGTAAATAATCCCAGTTTGGTATCATAATCTGACCCACCTAATGAAAAGGTGATTGTTTGTCCTGTACCAACAAATGAATACCAAACACCAGGGGCGGTGCTTAAATCAAAAGTACAGGTTCCGGGATTATCAGTTGTAGTTGCAGAAACTGTTGATCCTAAAACCACATCACCACAACTTACAGCAATTGCACCTCCGCACAAATCGTTTGCAGGAGGTCCGGGGGCAATAGATGTTACCTCCATAGCTATACAAGTACTATTGGAAGCACAAGGCCATTCATCTATTAATACATTCATCACTCCGGTATAACCGGCAACAACTGTTATCTGAGATTGAAGACCACAAAAGTCATCGCTGTAACCCAACACAGTTGTACCTGCAGCATCATATACTGTAATCTGAGTATCAAACGCAGGATCTGAACAGGTAGAGAAAGTATAAGTGCCTCCTGTAACAACCGACAAAGTCATTAAGTCACCTCCCCAGAAACAACCGTCCGCCACATACGGCACACCATCATACACCGGAGTGTAATTAATGTAGAACGCATTATCAAACGCACACTGTGCCGAAGCATTGGATGTGGGTAATAACAATAAAAACAAACCTGCTAACAGTGCTGTGAAACATTTTTTTGTTGTGCTACAGCTTAATTGGTATAAGTTTTTCATAGAATATAATTTATAGTTTAAAGGGAATATTTCTGAATTAGTTATTGTGCTGAGCTATTCTGCTTTTGATTGACGTTTCTGTTCAGCAGCCTTTTTCTGTTCAGCATTCTGGGGGGTGCTGTTTACATTCAGCTTTTTATAGGCTTCAGGATTTTCAGATACCCACGCTTCTTTTGCTGCTTTTACATCTGTAATTCCTTTATAATTATAATAAGGCATACTTTCCATTCTTATTTGTTCTTCCGAGCGAGGTTGATTATCTTTCACCCAGGCTGCTTTAGCCTCTGCAGGATCTTTAATTCCTTTATAGTTTATATAAACTTCTTGGTTTTCCTTATTTGACAAAGCATAATTCTCTTCAGAATGATCTTTCAACCAAGCCTTTTTAGCCATTTCAAGGTCGCTGATACCTTTGTAATTATTATAAGGTACTGTTGAAGGATCTGTTACTCCAACCTGATTTCTAACTTCAGATTGTTTAACTTCCTTTTTTGTTCCCTGACTGTTAGTAAGACTTTGTGCAAAAACGGCAATGTTTGCAAAAATAAAAACGGCTGTCAAACAAATAACAGCCGCCATCATTTTAAAATTTTTGGTTGTGCAGGTTGTGTTGTTGGTGGGTAATTGTGATTTCATAATATTTGATTTTAAAGGGTTTTATACAACTATTCAAAAAAGACGAAAAGGGTAATAGAAACGATTAATCTGTTTAACAACGAGATTAATCACGGGGCGAAGATATAAAATAAAAAATATGACAAAAAACATTTTTTATAAAAATTCTTAATAAAAAATATCTTTTCAAGAATGATTTTAATCAGTTTTTGTATAAAAATCTATAAATTAATAAATTATGCAATAGCCAACATTAAAAAAACAAATAAATTGTTGATAAGTTTTTTTGCGACCTCAGCAATTAAATGAGTTAAGATAGTGTGGAATGATGATATTGGTAAATCCTTTTTCGTGTAATTTTTCTTTGAAACTTAATATCACTTCCTTGTTTCCGTGAACCAGAAAAAGTGTTTTTACATTCATTGCATCCTGGCAAGAGAGATACTGCATCATCTCCTTGTAATCACCATGCGCACTGAAGAAATCAAGTACACAAATGTCAGCCCTAACGTCAAACTTTTTACCGAATATACTTACTTCTTTTTCTCCTTTTATCAGTTTACCTGCTGTTGTGGAAGGTTCGCAGTATCCTATTATTAGTATGCAGTTGCGGGGATTTTCAATATTGTTTGCAATGTGATGTTTAATCCTTCCGGCTTCTGCCATTCCAGAAGCTGATATAATAATGCAGGGTTCTTTCAGTGAGTTGATGGCTTTGGAATCTTCAACCTTGCGCACATAGTGCAAATCATTAAAGCCAAAAGGTGAAGGATCTTTTTTGATGTATTCAATAACTTCGGGGCTGAAACTTTCGGGGTGCTTCGCCATAATATCCGTTGCATTGATGGCAAGCGGACTGTCAACAAACACTTTTATTTTCGGGAGCTTCCCTTCAAACTCCATTTGATTGAGCACATAAATAAGCTCCTGTGTTTTCCCGATGCTGAAAGCCGGAATAATCAGTTTTCCTTTTTTCATCACACAGGTTTCTTTCACCACCTGCAAAAGTTTCTCTTTTGTTTTTTCTGCTGATTCATGCAGACGGTTGCCATAAGTTGATTCGCAAATAATAATATCTGCCTTAGGAAAGGGTTCGGGCTGTTTAAGCAACCGGGTAACATAACGACCAATATCACCTGTAAAACAAAGTTGTTTTTTCTCGCTGCCTTCTTTTATAGTAAGGTTTACTGCAGCGCTTCCTAATATATGTCCCGCATCCGTAAAAAGCAATTCCACCTCATCATTTATTTTGAAAGACTGATTATAGGGTATGGTATGGAACAGATTAAATGACTGTTCAGCATCTTCTATATTATATAAAGGCTCAACCGGTACGGAAAGTTCATCTGCATGCAATTTATTATAATAAGCTGAATCATGCTCCTGGATGTAGGCGCTGTCCGTAAGCATAATGAAAGCAAGGTCGCGGGTAGCCGGGGTACAATATATTTTTCCGCGGAAACCAAGCTTTACAAGGCGGGGAATATTTCCGGAATGATCAATATGAGCATGTGACAGAATAAGACAATTAATATCTTTTGGTTCAAAAGGAAATTCCCGGTTCAGTTCATGGCTCTCTTTTCCTCTTCCCTGGAAAAGCCCACAATCAAGCAGTATCTTCTTTCCGTTATCAAGCGTTAATAAATGTTTACTACCTGTAACTGTTTCGGCTGCCCCGCAAAATTGTATATGCATACTTCAGATTTTGGGTGCAATGTTAAGGATAAAGTGGGAATGGGAGGAGGTAAAGGTATAGGGGTATAAGGTATAGGGGTATAGGGTATAGGGATATAAAGGTATAGGGGTATAAGGTATAAGGGAAGCGCCTTTATACCTTATACCCCTATACCCTATTCCTTCTTTTGCCCTATACCCTATTCCTCCTGGCTTAATCCCTTCTGCCCATATACTGCATGATGAAATACAGCAGTGTTGCAACTGAAGCAAGCGCAGCAACCACATAAGTTCCGGCAGCCCATTTAAGCGCGGTGGTAGCCTGTTGCTGTTCTTCACCTTTGGTTATTCTTGAAGTGTTCAGCCATACCAGTGCACGCTGGCTGGCATCAATTTCAACAGGAAGCGTTACAAGACTGAACAATGTTATTGCAGCCTGTAGAACGATGATAACAAGCAATGCCTGGTTATATAAATGAAACACCGCGCCAAAAAGAAACATGGCTATAAAAATATAATTCATCATCCGGTTGCTGAAGTTCACAACAGGTACAAGCGTAGAGCGCAGGTTCAGCCATGCATAAGCAGTTGCATGCTGCACAGCGTGTCCGCACTCGTGGGCAGCCACCGCAGCAGCAGAAATACTTTGCCCGTGATAAACATCATGGCTCAGGTTCACCGTTTTGTCAAGCGGATTATAATGGTCGGTAAGTTGCCCTTCCACTGAAATCACTCTCACATCAAAGATATTGTTATCACGCAGCATTTTTTCCGCTACTTCTTTTCCACTCAAACCGGATGAAAGCAGAACCTGTGAATACTTTTTAAATACACTTTTCAGTCTTCCGCTTACTATCATACCAACTACCATGAAGAAGATGATCATTACTAAATACAATGGGTCAAACATTTTTCTTTTTTTTTAAGGTTTACCCGTTGGACTATTCCCACGGGGTTAATAAAATTTTACTTCCGCTTATCAATTTATATGCCTGACAGATTTTGTCAGCACTACATAAGACAAAGTTGCATCTTTTCTGACAAATAATGTAATGGGTTAACATTTTTTAGTAATAATTCTTTACTTTCGGTCTTTTAAATGTTCTTTCACCAACACCTCCGGTTATGCAACTAAAACAATGTTATCTTTTCATTTTACCTCTGCTGTTCAGTGCCGTTGTATCAGCTCAAACGCTTACATTTTGCGATTATGTTTCTTCTGAAGGTGAATGTAGCGGTGAAGAAACAGCGTTTTATTCCGACTCCGCATCTATAGACGTTAAGGTAAAGATTACCATGACAGAGGCTGTAAATACTAACAGGGTTGACCTGAAAATATACAAAATGGTTGACAGTGTTGAAACCTATGATGCTACTATTCCTATTGATGTGCAAACAGACTGGGGATGGTTTTACAGGGGAGTTGTGTTTTACGAAGATGCCCAATACAAAATCTATGCTTACAAAGCTGATGGCACTTACCTCTGCTCAGGAACAATAGATATTTATCTCTGGTGGGATGATGAATGGTGGGATTACTAACATCCTGAGACATTCGCTTTAAGCCTGACAAATTGCCATAATCCATTTGCAGATTCTCATCCTTATATGTGATCATTTTTCTGCTGTCATTTTTTCAGCATTCGTTCCCTTCTGAAAAGACAATTAGTCATTTATTTCTTCGTTTTCAGCGATGGCACATTTGTTGAAAACCCTCTATGCGTCAGCAATAAATATTAACCTTATAATCTTATAAAAAATGACACTTGTAAAATTTAAAAGACCGGCAGGAAACGGATACATAACATCGCCCTTCTTCCCGGCAACAGTGAATGAACTGTTCGACAATCTCTTCGCTAACAACTGGAACACGGAAGAAAGAGCCAACTTTGTTCCGGCTACCAACATTGTTGAAAACGAAAAAGATTTCATCATTGAACTTTCCGCTCCGGGTTTCAATAAAACCGACATAAAAGTGGAAGTGGAAAAAGACATGCTGGTAATCAGCGGTGAACACAAAGAAGAAAAGAAAGAGGAGAAAGCTAACTACACGCGCAAAGAGTTTAATTACGGCTCATTTAAACGCAGCTTTTCTTTGCCCGAAAATGTGAACACCGACAATGTGGAAGCCAAATACGAAAACGGAATACTTAACATTGTGCTTCCGAAAAGAACGGAAGAAAAGGTGAAAGCGGTGAAAGAAGTGAAGGTTGGGTAAAGGGGAACTAACAAAGAAGTCCTGCCGGGAGGCAGGACTTTTTTGTTTGTTATAATTATGTCATGCCTTAGGCATTATTTTTCCTTTTCGTATTTCTGTTGTACTCGTAATATTCGCTACAGAGTTTAATCCGAACTCATCCTAAGAAGCAATGGTATTCATCTTCTTCTACAAGTTTGCAAAATTCTTTTACTGACTTTACTGTCGGCTTTGGTTTATAATTATGCCACTTCAAATCTGCCCGCATCCAAAAAACTTTCCAAAGATTTTTTGCTTTCACGAAAGTTGTTTTAGCAAAAGGATATTCTATTATTACTTCAGGTTTGTTCCATTGCGGTCTGATTTCGAATATAAAAATGCTTTGCCCTTGAATTTTATAAGACATATCAAGTTTATCCCTGATGTGTTCAGGCGGTCTGTTTCCCGCAATGAAATTTTCCATTGCTTCAATTACTTCCAATGTCTGTAAAGTTTCAATCGCCATTATTCTTTTCGTTTATCGTTAACATTATTTCTTTGAAACGGTGCTGAGAAAGCGAATTTAAAGCGATATAAATGTATTGAAAATCCTTAAGATCTCAGGTCTGGATAACATATCCCGACCAGCCGGGAGAAGCGAATGCCGTTGCCGATGTTAAAGTAATTAATATCGCGATGATTGAACTTTTGATTTTTGTTTGCATTTTATTTGAATTTAATGTTTAGCGAAATTGATTTTAAACTTTTATTAGCAACATCCGTTCCCCGGCACACATTTCAGCGGCTTCTCGGCATAAACAGTTATGCTGAATATACCCGTATTTCCTTTCTTATAATCAGCCAGTTCTTTTTCGTTCAGATAATTTTTCAGGATATCATCAGGCACTGTAATTCTTTTTTCTTTTTGTAAAGTAATATTCTGAAATCCATTTTTGGTAATCAAGCCCAAGTATTCTTCTTTTTGAATTGCACCCGAAATACATCCTGCATACATTTCAGCGTCTTGTTTTAAAGCTTGGGGAAGAATGCCAACGAGAACCACATCCGAAATGCTGAAATGCCCTCCCGGTTTTAATACGCGAGAAATCTCTTTGAAAACATTGTCTTTGTTGGGGACAAGGTTCAAAACGCAATTACTAATCACCACATCAGCTGCGTTAGCGGTTACAGGAATTTTTTCTATGTCTCCCATTCTGAATTCCACATTATTAAAGCCGAGCTTCTCAACGTTCTCTCTTGCTTTTTCAATCATTGCAGGCGTAAAATCAATTCCGATGACTTTGCCTGTTTCGCCTGTTTCGGCTCTTGCAACAAAGCAATCGTTGCCAGCACCCGAACCTAAGTCAATTACCGTATCTCCTTTTTTTATCTGCGCAAATTGGGTAGGCAAGCCGCAGCCCAGTCCTAAATCGGCATCGGTATTATATCCATTGAGCGCAGTGTAATCATCCGACATTATATTGTACACTTCGGAAGAACATCCTCCTGCACCGCAGCAGGAAGATTGATTGGTGGCTTTGTCCTGTAAAGCAATTTGAGAATATTTTTGCTTTACGATTTCTTTGATGTTATTTGATGTTTCCATATTGAATAGCTTATTTGTTTAACAACATTTATTTTTATTTTCTTCTAATCTCTTCGAAATCTTTGCAAAATAGTTTTGGAGTTTTTCTATGGCTGCATCGTCAATACAGTAGCAAATCGTATTGCCCTCAACGCTTCCCTTAATGAGTCCTGCGGTTTTAAGTTCTTTCAAATGCTGGGAAACTGTTGGTTGGGAAAGCGGAAGTTCATCTACAATGTCACCGCAAATGCAACTGTCAACTTTCATTAAATGTTCAACGATGGCAACTCTTGCTGGATGTCCTAATGCTTTAATGAGTGTAGCAATTGAGTTTTGTTTATCTGTAAAATGTTCAGTTTTGGTAGCTCCCATAATCTTGTTGTTTATTTTCAGATTGCAATATTACGATAAAGATTTTAATAAACAATGGTTTATCAAAAAAAGTTTTCCACAAAGTTTTTGCGGGCGGTTAGTACAAGAAAAACAGGGGCAAATCTTTTACCCAGGTTAAGCATTACAAAACCAACTTGTACGCTTATTTTTCCAAAAAAACGTTGTTGTAAACGCATTTTGCTTCCATTTAACGAAGTATTTTTTCAGAAACATCTCTGACAGAAGTATTTTTCAGCCTTCGTCTGATCGCTTTAAATTGACTTATATTTGTTAATGAAACGGGAGTACTTAGACGAACTGACGTTGATGCCTATTAACGTAATGCCTAAAAAAGAACATTCAACTCAGCCGGGGAATGGCAAGATGAAAAGCAAACGCCAATTAATTAAATTGGCTGATGTTCCAAGCGGAAATACAATTTCCGCTTAGCATACGTGAACATTTGGCTCACCGGGAGATTAGAAGCACAACTGTTCGTTAACCGACCCTGTTTGTTAGAAGCACAATGCTCTGATAACCGAACAAAGCCCTTAAAAAAATATTTCTTTTAATCTTACTGTTATGCGCAGCCAAATTATCTTTCTACATTAATTAACTCTTCATATCTCGCACCGTTACATCTAAAACATATTCCTGCCTGAACATGCTTGTATTCATGGAACCAACCAGCTCCTGAACATCTCGAACATGGAGTCATAAATTCACCAGTCGCATTTCCATGTTTGTCATAAACCGGAATTTTTTGTTTGCCGTGAACTTCTTCATGACATTTAAAGCAGAACGTTATGAGTGCTTCATCTGCATATTCCCAAGGTAGCTTTTCATATTGATAATATTTATGGTGAACATGCAATCCTTGCACAAGAATAAATTGGTCATCAGAACCCTTTACAGCAATAACGTAAAATTTTTTTCTTGTGACACAAACTTTACTTGTTTGACTATCGTCAACTCTATAATCATCTATCTTTCCGTCCCGACTATTTTTACTAACGGGTAAGCTATCTATTTTCTCTCCTGTCTCATTCAGTAGAACCATGAAAGGTCCGTTAGGGCCAACTATTTTTTTTATTTGTTTTGCTTGTTTTGATTTCGCATAATCAACTAATGTTGTCATCTCCTCGAAATTATCTTGGTCATCAATATTATAATAAGCACTAAACTCTATAGATGAACGGTCTCCTAATAGTTCTCTTCTTTTGGCATTTGAAATTAAATATGAACCAACAGGTCTTGAGTCTTCCAAAGAAAATACTTCAGGATTTAAACTTAAATTGTTAATAACAATTTTCCCTTCTTGGGTTCCCGCCAATAATTTCACATTATCACAGTTTTGACATAAGAAGTTATCACGAGATAAAATTACCTGTCTCCTTTCTTTCCATTCCTGAGAATTCAGAAGTTGAGCGTACGTAGATTGTTCCATATTTGCTTAAAGCTTTCCTCTATCAAGTAGCACTGCCGCCAATTGGTTGCGCATAACATTTAAATATACTCAACCCAAAAATTCTTTTGTAGCAGATTTACAGACAAATGTAAAAATATTTGTTTTTCTCCTCAAATGTACTCCATTTCCCTTTCCCACAAATCCCAACCCCCATTTGGCTTCTTACTAAAAGCAAAGCCATTAATCCCACCCCATCTTTCACCTCCATTAACCCAATCCCTTTAATAACATCTACCTGCCTTGTTCCATAGCTCCCATAAGTCCCTTCAATTCTCTCAATAATAACTCCCTTCCCCGGATTAACCATTTTCAGTTTCGCATTCCTGGTTTCAGCTTACGTTTTACCAACTTTCAGTTTCTCATAGCCTGTCTCACTTTTCGCATTCATCATATTTAGTTTCGTATTGCTGTTTTCAACTTTGGAACAGCCAATTTTCAGTTTTACATACTACATTTTCAATTTAGCATAGCTGATTTTCATTTACGTTTTCATCATTTTCAGTTTTACATTGACCATTTTCTGTTTCGCATTGATGATTTTCATTTACGTTTTCATCATTTTCAGTTTTACATTGACCATTTTCAGTTTCGCATTGATGGTTTTCATTTGCGTTTTCATCATTTTCAGTTTTACATTGACCATTTTCAATTTCGCATTGATAATTTTCATTTACGTTTTCATCATTTTCAGTTTTACATTGACCATTTTCAGTTTTACATTGATGATTTTCATTTACGTTTTCACTATTTTCAGTTTTACATACATCTCTTTCGCTTTTGCACAACTAAGCAAAATATTCTCAAAATCCCTGTCAACATTGGCATTGATGCCATTCCATCTCCAAATTCTTGCTGGTTAACTGCTCCCTCTGCCCTCTTTATGCACAAATCTATGTCCTATTTCAGGGGCTAGGAAATATCCCTTGTACTTCACAACAATCTAAAAAACTGCGTTAATGTAAATGATACCATTTGCTTTTATAAATCAGACCAAATAAATCTTTGTGTTCTAAGTGGCTTTGTAGAAATTCAAAATCATTAGACTGAAAAATATCAGCTATACCCCTTCCTTCATCTGCCGCTCAATGGAGCGGTTGGTGTTACCTTCTTTTTCCGGGATAAGCGACATGGCATATTCGCATAAGGCGGTGATGGTGAGGCTTGGATTTACGCCAAGGTTGCAGGGCATAACAGAGCCATCCAGCACATACATATTGGGATAACCATAGACTTCAAACCGGTCGTTCACCACTGCCTCGTCAATAGTTTTTCCCATCGGGCAACCTCCGAGTATATGGTCTGCGGTGGACATGCCGAACAAAACTTCGGTGATGGAATTGGCGGGTATTCCGCCAACTTTTTCGGCATACCTGCGGGTGATGTCCTGTGCAATTTCATTGTAGGAAGGCACTTTTTTGTTGCCTGCATTGGAAAAAGACATGCCTCTGAAAATACCTTTCTTATACTTTATTTCCATGAAACTTTCAGTGGTCTGCATCACCATGATGAGGATGGAATTATTCGCCCAGTCTTTGTTGAATAACATCCTGAGAAAAGACCAGGGATGCGCGATGATATTGCCGATGGCTTTTAATCCTCTCGGCACACCATTCCCTTTGCCTGTAAGCGGAGTGGCAAACATCTTCATGGCATCTGCCCTGTCAGAATACTTTACTATTTCAATGTGGGTATGTTTGTCGGGAGCAAAGATGGAAGTGATAGCCACCCCGTTGTTCAGTTTTTCTTTTGCCAATGTAACACCGCATATAGATTTGGAGTTGGTAAGAATGTTTTTGCCAAGTTTGTCAGACAATGCGGGCAGTGTTTTGTAATGGTATTTCTGCTCGAACAGAAGTTTCAGGCTGCCAAGCACACCGCCACTTATAATTAAACCCTTCGCTGTAAAAGTCTTTTTGTCGCGGTTAAAACCACCCGTACTTCTTTTGGTGTGAACAGTATATTTCTCTCCATCGAATTCAATTTTTGTGGCGATGGTTTCAGCATAAATCTTTACCCCGAACTTTTCTGCAAACCAGAGATAATTTTTATCAAGCGTGTTTTTTGCATTGTAACGGCAGCCTATCATGCAGCCCGCGCAATCGCGGCATCCTTTGCGCATGGGACCTTTACCACCAAAATAAGGGTCTGTTTCAACTTCCTTGTCACCGAAATAAACGCCCACATTCACACCCGAAAAAGTTTCTTCCTTGCCCAGGTCTGCCGCTATTTCTTTCAGGCGCATGTCTTCATTGCAGAACTTTGTGACAGGTACAGTGCCTAACATAAACTTTGCAGTATCATAAAACGGCATCAATGTTTTTTTCCAGTCGCGGAAGGATGACCACACCGGGTTTTCAAAAAAATCATCTGAAGGGATCATGTGGGTGTTGGCATAAATCAGGCTCCCCCCTCCTACCCCTATCCCGCTTAAAACAAAGGCGTTTTTATAGAACGACATGTTCTGAGGACCGTACCATCCGAGGGCTGGCGCCCACATATATTTGCTCATGCTGCGGTTGGTCTTTGGGAAATCCTTATCGCTGTATCGTTTCCCTTTTTCAAGCACAGCAACTGCATATCCTTTTTCGGCAAGCCGCATGGCAGAAACACTTCCCCCGAAACCGGAGCCGATAATTACATAATCAAGAATAGAATCAGTTTTCATTTTCTTCTTCTGATCAGTAAGGCAGTTGACCACTGCCAATGCTGTTTATAAAACTATTCCCTACTCTGTAACAGAAATCTTTACAGAAGCGGTTTTTCCGTTATTCATTTCCACACGTGCAAGGTAAGTTCCGGCAGGCAAACCGCTCAACTGAAGTTCAATCTTGCCATCAGTAATTTCTTTCCTGTTAAGTGTTTTATACATCACCTGTTTGCCTTGCAGGGTAAGCAATGAAACAGCTTCGGGTGTTAAAGCAGCATCGCTGAAACTGATTACAAAATTTCCTTTTCCCGGGTTGGGATAAACAGTTGCCATGCTGAGGCTGGTTGAAGCATCATTGATTCCCACCGCGCCAATGGTGAAAGGCTGCCCGGTTTCATAAGTTCCTGTCAGCGTATGGTCAATTGAATACGCTGTTATTTTCAACCATACTTCGGTGCCATAGCTGATACCAATGGCATCCCAGGCAACTTCTGTTTCTGTAATTCCGGTGGCAACTGAATTCCAGTTTTGTTTGTTATCCGTGCTGTATTCCACATCATACCATATTTCTCTTCCACCTTCCGGGTTGGCAAGTTCCCAGTCAACAAGACCGGGCGCCCAGCTTTGTCCGTCAGCCGGAACCACTGTATTCACAACAGGTACGGAATAGGAATGAAGCAGCTCGGCAAAGCCCATGCCTGTAACGGGTTGCCCGTCCACAGTTCCGCTGATGCTGGTTGTTCCTTCATAAAAACGGAAAGGCAATTGCACTTCGCTGTTAGAATAAAGCGTGGTGATGTTCAGGTCAATGTTATCATAAACAAAATGCCATTGCTGCGGATAAATGCGGGTGCTGTCGGGCATGTAAGCAAAGCTCTGACGATCGAACTGAAATTCATGCGTGTTCTTGTCAGTAGTTTCATCCACGTAAATGCTGGCAAGACGGTAAGTAGGCAACTGAGGTATCTGGTTCTGAGCGTTAAAAATATTCCAGATATTCAGGTCTGTTCCGTTGTCAAGCTGCACACAAAACCATTCATATTTCTCACCGTTGTTAGGATTGAATTGTCCCCACTGGCGGTCAATCCAGGCTGTTCCTGTTACGGGTTCGGTCACCCCGTCAATGGTCATGATACCGTTTACGCTGAGTAATGTCTGCGAATAATAATAAGTGTATCCTGTTGCTCCCTGGTAAAAGAACCCGGTGGTGTCAAGGATAAGCGGGCGTTTCAAAGCAACATAATCCAGTTCAATGGAACCGTTTGCCTGGGTAGCTGAAATGTGGTAATTGAAAGGGACTAACCCATTCACATCGCTGGTGGTTACCCAGCTTTCAGTACCTCCGGTGAAAAGATTTGCACCGATTTCGAGGTGGTCCTGCGCCATGGTGTTATAATTAACGGGCAATGTTTCCGCAAAGAATGTTTGTATAACATCGTCCGATAAATTAAAAATACGGAAACCGTCAAACCCGAATTGAGGGTAATAAAAATAAGTGAGCATATAACTGTAATCCTTGCCGGTATTGGTTCCGGTAACGTGACCGATGGTGTACCACCACTCCACCGGCTCGCCCGGATGATAACCTTCATCAGCAGGGAATGTGAGTTGCGTTCCGGGAGGAGCGTAAGGATATTGATTCCAACCCTGGGCAGAACAATTGATAATTGATAATTGATAATTGGCAATTAAAATAAGAAGTACTATTTTTTTCATGTCGGTGATTTTTTTGAGTGAAACAAATATAGAAACAAAATTGAAACGCAACTTTTTTCCGATATTGCGCTGAATTTTAACCGTTATGCTAAACAATATCATCAATTTTTTCCGTAACCGTCACGAAAGCATTCAGCGCATATTGCTGTTTGTTATCAGTGTGATAATTATTGTTGTGCTTCTTCCTGCCGAAGGAAAATTCAAATATGAATACCAGAAGGGAAAGCCCTGGAAACATGATAATTTAGTTGCACCTTACAGTTATTCCATTAAAAAATCGAAGGAGGAACTTGATGCGGAAACCGCTGCGGTGAGAAAAGATGAAAAGCTTTATTTCCGTGTTGATACAGTGGTTGTGCAGGATAAAATCAATGAATTCAGAAAAACGTTTACAGAAAAGGCTTCTACGAGCAAAGGCAAAGTTTACAGCGAAAAAAATCTCAGCCGCTGTCTTTCTGTTTTGGGCGAGATTTACAAAAAGGGCATTATTCAGTCAGGAGATGAACTGGAAGGAAAAACACCGGATTATACCATTCAGTTATTAGAAGGAAACGAAGCAGTTGAAATAAAATACGGTGACTTGTTTACCATCCAGTCGGCATATAACACCGCTCTTGAACGCTTAAAAGGATTGAATGAAAAGGAACGGGATGTTTTATCCGAACTGTTAGCCAATGCCATTACCCACAATGTTTTTTATGACAAGGAAACCACCGCCAGGTTTTTGCAGGAAGATTTAAACGCTGTTTCGCCCGACCGCGGTATGGTGGAAGAAGGAGTACTCATCATTGCCAGGGGCGACATAGTTGACAACGAAAAGTTTCAGAAACTTGAATCGCTGCGCACCGACTATGAAACGCAAGGAGGAGTAAGTTCAAAAATATACTTAGTCTATCTTGGTCATACTATTTTAGTCGGTCTTGCACTGCTGGTGCTTTATCTTTTCCTGGTCCTGTTCAGGAAACAGGTGGCGGCTGACAACCAGAAGGTGTTGTTTGTTTTAATGATAATACTGCTGATGGTAATTACGGCTAATATTATTAACAATATTCCCTCCCTCAGTGTATATATAGTTCCTTTTTGCCTGCTGCCGATTATTATCCGCACTTTTTTCGATACAAGAGCCGCGCTTTTCACACACCTTGTTACCACACTCATCACCGGGTATTTTGTTCCCAACGGTTACCAGTTTGTTTACCTGCAAATGATGGCAGGCATAATTTCAATCTTCAGCTTTGTGAATATGCAGAGGCGGGCGCAATTATTCATCAGCGCTGGTGTTGTTTTCATCACCTACTGCCTGGGGTATTTTGCAATAGCAATTATACAGGAAGGAAGTATTGCAGCTATCAATCAATTAAACTTTGTGTGGTTTGGAATAAGCGTACTGCTTACCCTATTCGCTTACCCGCTGATATTTGTTTTTGAAAAGATGTTCGGTTTTGTTTCAGAAGCTTCCCTGCTTGAACTGAGCAATACCAACGGGAAACTGCTGCGCGACCTGGCAGCAAAAGCTCCGGGAACATTCCAACATTCATTGCAGGTAGCTAACCTCACTGAAAGCGCTTTGTTCCAGGTTGGCGGCAATGTTTTGCTGGCAAGAACAGGAGCGCTGTATCATGATATAGGCAAAATGGATGCGCCCACTTATTTCATCGAGAACCAGGTGAGCGGTGTAAATCCGCATGACGAACTTTCTTTTGATGAGAGTGCGCGCATCATCATCAGCCATGTGATTAAAGGCATTGAGAAAGCAAAAAAAGCCAATATTCCTGACCAGGTAATTGATTTTATAAGGACGCATCATGGCACTACAATGGTGCAGTATTTTTACCGCTCTTACCTGAAAAACTTTCCTGAAGAAGAAGTGGATAAGCAGCTCTTTACTTATCCCGGTCCTATTCCTTTTTCAAAAGAAACCGCTGTGCTGATGATGGCTGACAGCGTGGAAGCTGCTTCGCGCAGCCTGAAAAGCTATACCACCGAAACCATTGATGCATTGGTGGAAGAAATCATCACCTACCAGGTGCAGCAAAACCAGTTTGTGAATACTGACATCACTTTACGCGACATCACGCTGATCAAAAAAATATTCAAGAAAAAACTGATGAATATTTATCATGTTAGGATTGAATATCCGAAATAAAGTTTAACCGCAAAGTTCGCAAAGGGAAAACCGCAAAGAACATAAAGAATGACTGAAAACGAATTGTCGAATAAGATTATTGGTTTGTCAATGGAAGTGCACTCTTCATTAGGTCCTGGCTTGCTGGAGAGCGCTTATAAAGAGTGTTTGTTCTATAAAATTAATGAGGCAGGGATTTATGTTGAAAAAGAAAAAGCAATGCCATTAATTTTTGATGACGTGAAATTAGATTGCGGATATAGAATTGATTTATTGGTTGAAGATAAGTTGGTAATAGAATTAAAAAGTGTTGAAGTTATAAATGACATACATCTTGCTCAAATATTAACCTATCTTAAGTTAGGAAATTACAAATTAGGGCTTCTCATGAATTTCAATGTTATCAGGCTAAAAGAAGGAATAAGGAGAGTAGTAAACGGACTTTGATCCTTTGCGCAACTCTGCGGCTCTGCTTTGCGTCCTTTGCGGTTTCTCCTTTAAAAACCTTTCCACTCTTTCAGTTCATTCAAACTGAAATGATAATTTACCACTACGCCTTTATGTTCGCCATCTACAACATCACCCTCACCTGATTTCCTGCGGAAACGCCTTTTATCTTTTTCCTTTTCATAAA
>Ga0172371_10006454_pt1 | contig 17070 bp, 11 predicted proteins | sample Lak12m_FD_114543 | JGI IMG/M metagenome (GOLD analysis project Ga0172371, IMG submission 114543) | Freshwater microbial communities from Kabuno Bay, South-Kivu, Congo - kab_022012_12m | ecosystem: Environmental > Aquatic > Freshwater > Lake | place: Democratic Republic of the Congo: South-Kivu...
GCGTTTATGGTGAAATCGCGCCGTTTGAGATCGTCTTCAATCCGTTTGGCAAAAACCACTTTGTCCGGATGCCGCTGGTCGGAGTAGCGGCTTTCCTGGCGAAAAGTGGTGATTTCCACTATGCCCGAGTTCAACTTAACGCCCACCGTCCCGAATTTGTTGTTATAGTAGCTGTCCGGAAAAAGTTTGATTATTTCTTCGGGCCGAGCGGAAGTGGCGATGTCCCAATCCACAATCTGGCGGCCTAAAAGCCAATCCCGCACCGGCCCGCCCACCAGATAGGCGGCGAACTCGGCTTCAACCAATTTTTGGCCGATTTCCATAATCGGTCCCGGCAGTGCCCCGGAAAATTTGTCTTTACCCATTGTTTGTGCTTATATAGATTGTATAGCAGAAGATTACGTAATTCGTAATTAGTAAATAGTAATTAGTAAATACGGGGCTATTGGATGACCCCTATTTACTATTTACTAATTACTATTTACTGAGTAAAATAATACAAATTAATTGAAGTCATAAAAAGATGAGAAGAAGCGATGTTACCGTGGGACTGGACATCGGGTCTAACCAGGTTCGCATGATCGTGGCCGCCAAAGAGGAGGAACGGTGGAGGGTGTTGGGAACCAGCAAAGTTCCCTGCAGCGGTCTGCGCAAAGGTATCGTGGTGGATATTGAGGAAACAACCAAATCAATCAATAAAGCGGCGGAAACGGCCGAAAGAATTGCGGGAGTGCCCATTGAAAAAGCCGTGGTGAACATTTCCGGCAGCCACGTGGCAGTGCAGCATTCCCGGGGAGTGGTGGCAGTGAGCCGGGCCGACGGGGAGGTCAGCCCGGAAGACGTGGAGCGGGTGCTGGCCGCCGCCCAGGCGATTATATCGCCGGAAAACGCCGCCAATCGGGAAATTATCCATGTTATTCCCCGCAGTTTCAGTTTGGATAACCAAGCCGATATCCGCGATCCGGTCGGCATGAACGGCATGCGATTGGAAGTGGACGCCTTGATTGTGACCGGTTCCATTCCCTTTATCCGTAACTTGAGCAAGTGTTTGAGCCAGGCCGGGATTGAAATTGAGGGCGTGGTTGCCACCCCGCTCGCCGCTGCCGAATCGGTGCTTAACCGCCGGCAGAAAGAGCTGGGGGTAGTAGTGATAGATATCGGAGTCGGCACCACTGACATTGCGGTTTATGAAGAAGACCAGCTGCTTTATTCTTCCACTTTGCCGGTAGGCGCCGGCCACATCACCAACGACATCGCCATCGGCCTAAAAACCTCGATTGACGTGGCCGAGAAGGTCAAACTAGAATACGGCGCCGCCATGGCCAAAGACGTTTCAACCAAGAAAGAAATCAATCTCTCCCGACTAAGTAAAAATGAGGAGGGCAGCATCAAAGCCAAAGAAATTGCCGAAATCATTGAGGCCCGGATGGAAGAAATTTTCACTTTGGTTAACAAAGAACTGCGAAAAATCAAGCGGGACGGCATGCTACCGGCCGGGGTGGTGCTCACCGGCGGCGGAGCGAAACTGCCCGGCATTGTGGACCTGGCCAAAAAAGAATTGCATTTGCCGGCCCAAATCGGCTTTCCGATACGGATGGAAGGGGTGGGCGACACCCTGGACGATCCTTCTTTCGCGGTGGCCACCGGCTTGGTGCTTTGGGAACAATTTGACCGCAGCCCGGGAGTGGCCAGCCGGATTGACCTAAGCGGGATTACCGAAAAAATCCCCGAAGTGATGAAGTCGGTGCACAAAATGAAAGACTGGTTCAAAACTTTCTTGCCATAATCAGGAGAATAGGGTAATAATAAATACGGCAATAGCTAATTACCGTATTATTTATTTGCGCCAATTTTAACTATGTTGACAATTATTACTTTTCGCGAGCCGGGATCGGAGGTTTTGTTCCGGCCGACCCAAAAAATTGAAGTTTTCGACGCGGAACTCCAGGATTTAGCTAAGAATATGGAGGAAGTTTTGATTTATCATGACGGCTTGGGTTTGGCCGCTCCCCAGGTGAACCGTCCCATCGCCCTTTGCGTGATCCGCGAGGGCAAAAAAGTCCACTATTTCTGCAATCCCAAAGTCACCCACTGCTCCGCGGAGCTGGAAAAAATGGAGGAAGGATGCCTGTCTTTCCCCAATATTTTTTTGGATGTGGTCAGGCCGCGCGAAGTGGAAGTGAGCTATCAAGACTTAACCGGCGCCGCCCAAAAAATAAAGGCGGCCGGCCTTTTGGCCAGAACCCTCCAGCATGAGATTGACCACTTGAACGGAATTTCGTTTATCGAACGCGCCTAAAGCTACAGGTGTTGGATTCTCCCGGTTTCTTCCAGCTTTTTCACCACGTCGGAAACCAACTGGGCTTTTTCGCGGTTGCAGATGAGAATCGCGTCTTGGGTGTCCACAATCACCAAATTTTTCACCCCGATGGTGGCGATCAGTTTGCTCCCGCCATAAACCAGCAGGTTTTTGCTGTCGAAATTAATGTGTTCGCCTTTGATAAAATTTTCTTTGCCGTTGAGGGTAAGGGCGTTTTTGAGAGCGGTCCAGCTGCCCACGTCGCTCCATTTCAATTTCAACGGGATGACCGCCACGTCCGGTTCGTTTTCCAAAATGGCGTAGTCGATGCTGATTTTGTCCATTTGGGGAAATTCCTTGTCCAAAACCGCGGGATACTTCTTGGTGCCCACCGCTTCGCTGACTCTCGCCAGCCGCCGGTAAATGTCCGGGTTGTATTTGCCAAACTTGTCAATAATGGTGCTGGTTTTCCACAAAAACATACCGCTGTTCCAGAAGAATTTGCCGGATTTTTGGTATTTTTTCGCGGTTTCATAGTCGGGCTTTTCCACGAAACGCTTAGCCAGCAGGATTTCCTCTTTGCCCTGTTTGGCGAGATGTTTCCCCTGCTCAATATAGCCATACCCGGTTTCCGGGGCAGTCGGTTTGATGCCGAAAGTAATTAAATATTGGGGATTATTGTTTAAGAAATCGTCGGCGGACCGGATGGCTTCCAGCAAAAGCTCGGGGTTCTCAATGAAATGATCCGCTGCAAAGACTCCCATGGTTTCATCGCCGCATCTTTTGCTGATAACCGCAGCCGCTAAAGCCACGCTGGGAGCGGTACTGCGGCCAACCGGTTCGGCTAAAACATTTTCTTCGGGAAATTCCAACAGCTCTTTTTCCACTTCCGGCACGTATTCCCGGTTGGTAACCACAAAAATGTTCTGGGGATCGGCAATCTGACGCATTCGCATGTAGGTTTCCTGAAGCATGGTCTTGCTCGAAGTGAGGCTCTGAAACTGCTTCGGCTTGCCCTGGCGGCTGACCGGCCAGAGCCGGGTGCCTTTCCCTCCGGCGAGAATGACAATTTTCATTATTATTAGTATTGAAGAATAAAAACAAATATTACAGCGAGCTTATTTTACTTTTTAATTTCGGCTTTTTCAACTTTAATTTTTCTTGCCGAAAACCACTCTTTACAAAGCTGTATTTATCGACATAAATTAAGGTAGACTATCGCTTCAATACAAAAACTTTAGCAATTTTATGTTAAAGCAGAAAATAATCATTTTTCCGGACATTCAAAGCTCGGCGCCTGGCGCCCGGAAGCCGCTGATTTTTTGGAAAAGAATCAAAAAAAACACCGAAAAGGAGCTGCATTTGGCGCTTCTGGTGGAAGGCCGCACCGACCAGGAAACCTACCAGCTGGGGAAGGATCTCTGGGAGATGATCAGCGCCTATGAAAATGAGTTGGTAATTAATAAAAACGGCTTGGCTAATCCCGAATTTGTCTGTGAGTCGATTCTCAAAATTGCCAACGAATATCTGGCTAACTTCTGTCACCGGACGCAGATTGACAACTGGAGTGATTTGGGAATCGTGATTTTGGTGGCCAATGAGAATTCGCTGTATTTTACACGGGTCGGCCGGCCCCGGTTAATCCTGTTCCGCGACAACCAAATCATTTTGGCCGATGAAAATCTGACCCATCCCCGTTCTCCCCAGTTTTCTCCGCCTTTTTCAGAACTAGCGGGGGGACTGCTCAATTTGGGTGACCGGATTTTGCTGCTTTCGGGAACAATAACCGAGGCTTTTTCTTGGGAAGAGGTCTATTCCTTGGCGGCCCATCCCAACACCACCCAAGCTTTTCATAACGTGGTGAGAAGCCTCGAGGTGGTTAGCCCTTCGATCAACAGCGCTTTCCTTTTTGGCGACGTGGTGGCGGAAAACATCGGAGAAGAAGTCTTCGCGGGACTTTTGAAAATGAGGCTGAAAGAGAACCGGGTGGGCGATTTATTCTTTCAAGAATTTGACCCGACTTTCCGGGAAACGCCTGCCGCTGCGCCAGCCGCCGGATTTGTCCCTTGGCGGGAAATCCTTGCCGTTTCCGGTGGAAGGCTGTTTTCCGGGTTGAAGTCCGTTGGCAGGATGATCGGTCTTCCTCTCAAACCGCTGGGCCGCAAAATCGGGGGGCTTTCCTCCACCCGCAAGGCAATCCTGGGAGCTTTGGTGATCATTATTCTGGCTTTCGCCACTTTGGTCCTTCGTTCTATCTCCCGGACCTCCGTGCCAAGCGGCACACCGGAGGCGGATTTACAAGCCCGTTATGACCAAGCAGCCAAGTTAAAAGACGACGCCAGCGACGCCCTGATATACCAGGATGAAGAAAAAGCCCGCCAAAGCCTGGCCCAAGCCGACAGCCTGTTGGAGCAAGTTTCCCAATCCGGCGACCTGGGTATAAAAGCTTTGAAACTGAAACAGGAAGTGGATGACCAGCTGGCCGCTTTGGACAAAGCCCAAAATTCCCAGGCCAGCAAAATCTGGTCCTTGGAAGACAGCCAAGACCAAATCAAGCGTTTGGCTTTGGAAAATAATGGAAATGTTTTCGTGCTCACCAACAAAGGGGGCTGGGACATCAAACCCGGAGAAAAACCGGCAACCCAAAATTTTTCCGGAACGGTCAGCGGCAGTTTCGGCTGGCTGGTGCCGACCCAGGGTGACGAATTATTTTTAGCGCCGAAAGACAAAAATTATTCCGCGATCAATCTGGCCGCGCGGACCATCAGTGAAAAGAAGGACCTGCCCGGAGAGGTAAATCCGGCTTCCAGCGCCGCCAGCTCCTACCAGTCATTTGTTTATTTCTACGACCCCGCGGAAAACCAAATCAAACAGTTTGTTTACGGCGGCGGAAACTTGACTTTCAAAACCAACTGGCTTAAGCAAGACTTAAAAGACGTGCTCAAAGATAATCCCGCGGTAAGCCTCGGCATTGACGGGAGCATCTTTATGGTGACGGAAAAAGGCGATCTGTTGAAGCTCTCCGGCGGGAAAAAATCCGCCTGGGACGCGGAAAAACCCGGCACGGCTTTCAAGGGGAACAAATTGATTCTAGAGACCAAACCGGAAGACGTGAACCTTTATTTGCTTGATCCGGACAACCAGCGAGTGGTGATTTTCGAGAAAGAAACCGGCAAATTAAAAGGCCAGATCCAAAACAGCGCCATTGCCAAGGCGGTTGACTTCCAAGTCAGCGAGAAAGAAAAAAACATATATTTTGCGGGCTTAAGCGATCTGTTCAAACTCTCGTTTACCCCTTGACCGGCGGTTTGTATTGCAAAAATCAGAAATTGAGGTATGCTGACATTACCGATAAATTCTAAACGGAATCATGAAATATCTTATCTCTTTATTCGAATGGGGAGAGCAAAGAGAGCTCTCTTCCGAGCTAACTTTACGGGTAAACGATGTGGTGATAGTTGATTTGGGTTTCGGAAAACACTTGGGCACCGTTTGTGCGATAAAAAAATCCGCTGAAGCCAAAGCGGGAGGGGCGGGGGAAGTGATTAGCGAGGGAAAAATCCTGCGTAAAGCCACCTCCCTGGAAAAAGACAAGGTCAGCCTCAATCAGGAAAAACGGGAGGAATTTCTGCGAAAGTGCCGGGAATTGGTGAGGAAATATAAACTGCCGATGAAATTGGTGGGGGTGGACTTGTCGATTGAAGGCGGGGGGATTATTTTTGGGTTTACCGCTGAAGAACGGATTGATTTTCGCAATTTGGTGAGGGAGCTGGCGGGGATTTTTCAGAAGTCGGTGCGCCTTCAGCAACTGGGTTCCCGGGATGAAGCCAAAATGAAAGGCGGAATCGGGCCTTGCGGCCGGCCATTGTGCTGCCTATCGGGGATAACCGCGATGCAAAGCATCTCCACCGAAATGGCCCGCCTGCAGCAAATCAGCCACCGGGGGAACGAAAGGTTGAGCGGCTGCTGCAACCGCTTAATGTGCTGTTTGGCTTTCGAGCAGGCGACTTATGAAAAAATGCGCTCTACGCTGCCCAACATAGGAGACAAAGTGAAGACGGCCGAGGGTCCCGGAGTCATTGACAACATCAAGATATTGTCCCAGGAAATCGGGGTGCGGCTGGACAAAGAGCCGGGAAAAGTTGTGTGGATGGGGGTGGATGAAATAAAATAATGTTGTTTAGTATTCTATGAAAGACGAAACAAAAAACGAAGATAGTGAGAAGGTGGTGAAGGTTTTGGGGGTCAATGTACACCCCTTGAGCAAAAAGGAGCTGCTAAAGAAAATTAATTATTTTCTCAAAGATAACCAGCAGCATTACATCGTCACCACCAACGCGGAATTTATTGTTTCCGCCAGCGGGGATGAAAAGTTCAAAAAGATCATCAACTTGGCGGATCTTTCAATCGCGGACGGAATAGGTCCTGTCTGGGCCAGCTATTTCCTGAACCGGCCGGTGGAAGTGTCCAACGCTTTCCCGATTAAGCAACAAAAAGCTTACCGCAAAAGAAAAATCCGCAACCAAACCTTTTTTACCTTGGCGCAGACTTTGGTTTATCCCAGATCAGTCCACAAAATAATCCCCGAACGCCTTTCGGGATCGGACATTATTCTGGATATTTGCATAATCTTAAGCGAAAACGACTATTCCCTTTACATCCTGGGAGGGGAAGGCGAAACGCCGGTGGCCGCCAAATTTACCCTGGAAAAAAGATTTCCCGACCTGATGATTTCCGGCCTAAAGGGCGGCTTTCCCAAAGACAGCGTACCGGACGAAGTGCTGGTCGAAGCCGTCAACAAAGCCAAGCCGGACGTTTTGTTTGTCGCTTTGGGCCACCCCCACCAGGAAAAATGGATTTTCCGCAACCTGGACAAGATGCCATCGGTGAAACTGGCCATTGGAGTGGGCGGCGCCTTGGATTTCTTGAGCGGCAAGCTGCAGCGCGCCCCGGAATTTATGCGCAAAATCAACAGCGAATGGCTGTTCCGTCTCATCCAGGAACCGCGCCGCTGGCCCCGCATCAAAACCGCCATTTATGAATTTCCCAAATTGGTCTACCGTGAAAAAATCTTCCGCTCCGAAAACCCCGAACCGGCCAAGAAAGAGGAGTAAAAACCTGACAGAGAAAACTAAAAAATTTCTAAATAAGATTTGAGCTCCGCGGGCGTAGCGCGCGGAGCTCATTGAATTGGTTTTTCTCACCCTTTCACAAAGAATGCGACGAGGGAAATGAAGAAGACCAACACGTGGAACCAGGGGCGAGGTTTCCCGAAAAAATTCAGTTGCTGGTTAATGATGATCCAAAAAGCCCGGCTGAACCAACCTGCGTCATCGAATCTAGCTTCGTTCCTCATCCTCCTTTCCCTGTCGGCCTGGTCATTGAACGCTCTGGACCAAGACCAGACTATCAAACTTAACAAGGCGATAATGGAAAATAAGAAGCTGGATACTGCAATCCAGACACGGCACATTCCGGCTATCCCCAGCAAACCATAAACGGCCAGATTATGGCTCCAGAAACTAAAAACCAAAACCGCGGCATTCATCCCGGTAAAAAAACTTATCACTCCCAGGATGAATATTATGATTGTTAGCCCCAACAATAGAATAATCCTCACAAGTTTGGGGAGAGCCCAAAATAATCCAACTTTTTTGTAATCGTCCCGAAAAACAGGATACTTGTCTTCCTTGAAAATTATAAGGTTCTTTTCGAACCAGGCTTTTAAGCTCATGCTTGCTTTCCTCCTTGATATATTTGAAGCTTTAAGCTTTGACTTTTTTAGCGGCTTTTTTGGCCGGTTTTTTGGCAGCCTTTTTGGCTTTCGGCTTCTTTTCTTTGACTTCTTCCACTTCGGCTTTTTCTTCCTTGGCGGCTTTGGCTTTTTTGACCTTCTTGGGCTTTTCTTCCTGGGTTTCTTTCTTTTCCGCTTCTTCCGCGCCTTGCCAAAGTTCGATATCAATTTCAAAGCCGGTCAGGCGGGAAGCCAACCGGACGTTTTGGCCGGATTTTCCGATTGCGATGCTTTGCTGGTCTTTGTCAACAAAAACCCGCGCGCGTTTGCTGCCCTCCTCGGCGTTTACGATTTCGATTTTCTTCACCTTGGCGGGTGAAATCGCCCGTTCCAAAAAATTTTCGGGGTCTTCGCTAAATTCCACGATGTCGATGCGCTCGCCGCGCAGCTCGTCGGTTACCGCCTGCACCCGGGTGCCGCGCTGGCCGATGCAGGAGCCGACCGGATCCACGCCTTCTTCCTTGCTCATCACGGCCACTTTGGCCCGCTGGCCCGGTTCGCGCACTACTTTTACCACTTCCACCGTCCCGGAGAAAATTTCCGGTACCTCAAGGCGAAATAACCCTTCCACCAAGCTTGGGTGGGAACGGGAAACAATCACCATGGAAGAGCGGGATTCGAAATCCACACGCAGGACGTAAACCTTCAAACGCTGGCCCTGGTCATAGCGTTCGCCGATCACCTGTTCCTTGCGAGGAAGCAAAGCAATGGTTTTTCCCAAGTCCACTTGCACCTGGACGCCTTCAATCCGTTGAACGGTTCCGGGGAGCACTTCACCGATTTTTTTATAATATTCGTCGTAGATAATTTCTTTTTCCACTTCTTTGATTTTTTGCAAGACCACCTGTTTGGCGGTTTGAGCGGCGATACGGCCGAAATCTTTGGGGGATTTCACCGGAATGGCCAGATATTCACCAATTTTGATTTTACTCGCAAATTTTTTCGCGTCCGGCAGAAGCATTTCCCGCTCGGGGCGGAAATAGGGCTTTTTATCCTCTTTTTGCTCCCGCTCTTCAAATTTTTCTTCTTCCCAAATTTTGGGTTTGCGGGTCTTGTCGATGACGCTTTTATCAAAATCCACCACCGGGAACTCTTTGGACCAGTCCCGTTCTTCTTTGTCAATCACCCGGAAAATCTCAAAGAATTTGGCATTGCCGGTTTGTTCGTCGAATTCCGCCCGGACAATGTGGCCTTTACGGTTGGTTTCTTTTTTATAGGCAGCCGAGAGGGCGCTCCCAATGACTTCGATCATAGTCTCCTTGGGAATGCCTTTTTCTTCGCAAATTTGGGCGATGGCCGCCCCCCATTCGCTAAGGTGGCCGGTTTGGGATTCGGAGTAGAATTGTTGGTCGTCGTTCATGGTGACGATTATTTAATATTTAGTGAAACGCAATTTGTAAGCAAAATAAAACCTCCGCGCGATTTACGGGAGGAATATTCATTCATTCAGCTAAACTATTTATAGCAAAGGAAATTAAATCTTACAAGAGGGCGGCTAGGCGGACACCGTCGCTTTGCGCTCCAAATTGCCCCAGCGCACCATTTTCCCTTTGATTGCCGACAAGGTGACTTTGATCGCCACATAATACATCAGCTGGCGGTAGAAAAAGCGCTGCAAAAACATCCAGAAGAGCAAGGTCCAGTCTTCTTTCCGCTCCAAAACAAAAGCGATGGCCGAGGTGAGAAAGTCAACCAAGAGGAAGAGCAAATAAAAATAAAACAGGTGTTGAAAGGCAAAAGTGGCGGAATAGTCAACCGGGTGGTGGTATTTTTGAAACAACACCCAGACCAATGAAACAACGATCGTGAGGTCCATGAAGGGCGAAATCAAGGGAAAGAAAATTTGGAAAATGAAAATGTTGGGGATAGCGAATAATCCCAACGCGCGGCAGCCGGGGCAATTCACGGCTTCTTTGTGCTTCCAGGCGGTTTGCAAAGTACCGTACATCCAGCGGAACCGTTGTTTGACAAACCCCTTTACGGTGTCCGGCGCCTCGGTGTAGGCAATCGCCCCGTCTTCATAGACCACTTTGTAACCCAGTCGGATGATGTAGAAAGTTAGATCGGCATCTTCCGCCAAGGTGCGGCTGGAAAACCCTCCGGCCGCAAGGACGGCTTTTCTCCTCCAGGCGCCCACCGAACCGGGCACCACCGTGATGCAGTTCATGACAGTGAAGGCCCGGCGGTCCAGGTTTTGGCTGGTGATATATTCGAGCGCTTGCCAGAAGGTCAATAAATTAATCCGGTTGCCTACCTTGGCGTTGCCGGCCACGGCGCCAACCTTGGGGTTATCGAAATTACGCACCAATTTCGAAATGGTATTTGGCTTGAAAACCGTGTCCGCGTCCAAGGTCACGACTATTTCGGCTTTTGTGTAGCTGATTCCGAGGTTCAGGGCGGAAGATTTTCCCCCGTTCGGTTTGGTGTAGACCCGAACCTGGGGATTCAATTGGAAGGCAGCCAAAGCGTTGCGGTAGGTGGAATCGGTACTGCCGTCATCCACCACGATTATTTCATAATAAGGATAGTCGGAAGCCAGAATGGCCCGGACGGTCCTTAGAATTACTTTTTCCTCATTATAGGCTGGGATTACCACAGCCACTTTGGGATGAAAATCTTTTCTCGAGAGGTAGCCTCGGTGCCGGTCACGAATTTTCTGCTCCAGCGCAAGAATCAAGATGAAAAGAAAACGGGCGATGCCCAGGAAAATGCCCACCGAAAAGGCAATCTTCAACAAGCCCAGCACCCAATTGATAAAAATGAAGGCCACATTGCTTAAATTGGATAAGACCTGCTCCCGGCCGGACACTTTTGGCATAATATCATCCGAAGAAACACCGGCCAAATTCGAAACGGTAACAAATTGATATCCCCGGCTTTGCAGCGCTTCGATTATTTTGGGAAGCGCCGCCATCGTTTGGGAGCGGTCTCCGCCGCTATCATGCAGCAGAATTACGTTTCCATCGTTCGCGTCCACTCCATCAACCACGTTATTAACAATATTACTAACGCCCGGCCGGCTCCAATCTTGGGGATCGATGTGCATCCCCACTGTATAATAGCCTAAATGGGTGGCCAAAACCAACGGTTTTACCTGTTCAGGCGTTTCCGGCTCGACGTCTTCGGCATAGGGCGGACGGAAAAGCAAGGTGCGGCGTCCGACCGTACTTTCCAAAAAACTTTGAACCGAGTTTAATTCCAGAGTGAAAGCTCTGTCCGATTCGGTGGAAATATCCGGGTGGCTGAAAGTGTGGCTGCCGATTTCGTTCCCATTTGACAGCATGTTTTTGATGATTTGGGGATTTTGAGTGGCGTTTATCCCGATAATAAAGAAAGTCGCCGGAACCTTGTATTTCTTAAGGATTGCAAGAATTTGAGGGGTGTAAACCGGGTCGGGACCGTCATCAAAAGTGATGGCAATTTTTTTCTTGTCGGTGGCTCCCCAGCGGTCAATGATATAAGGGGAAGGAAATTCAGTTATCGCCGATTGGGTTATCAGTCCGTTTTGATCGTCAAGAGCGACGTCGCGGTTTCCCGGGCTGGGACTGGCCACCACTTTCAAAATTTCGCCATGCCCTTCATAATCCACTTCGTAGCCGTATTTGAATGATTTCAATTGGTTGGCGGCATCCGCTCCCAGATTAGGCAGCGATGAGAACACTGGCCACACCGAAGGGTCTTCTGATCCCAATCGCCATAGGGCGTACCCCACAGGGTGGAATTGATTAGCGTCAACTATCTCATTAAAAACCGTAACCGCGTCCAGGAAATAAACGGTGTGCAGAACATCGTTGTCGTCATAATAAGTGTAGGTTTCATTTAGATTCGACGGGTCGAGAGTAATCTTTCCTTCAGACTCCTTGGCCGTTCTGACGGCGTCCTGAAAAGTGAAGGTATCTCCAGAAGTCTGGCCGGTTTCCCAGTCATAACCGTAGTTTCCTAGGGCGAGAACAAAGTTTCCTTTGGGAATTTGAGACACGGCCTTCTCCAACGCTTGGGTATACCAATTCTGGGAGGCCACCGGCCCCGCCTGGTCGTCAGCCGAATGCTCGTCGTAAGCCATCAGAGTCAGAAAGTCGCTGTTCTCGGACAAGGTTTTTAAGTCGAAAGAATCATCATCAATTGGCACGGAAACTGACAGCTCCAGATTAAGAGGGTGTAATTTAGCGTAAAGCTCCTTTACAAACAGGCTGAAATTGGGCTGGCTGCCCTCCGGAATATTTTCGTAGTCAATATTGATTCCGGAAAATTTGTTGTTTTGAATAAAAGTCAGAATATTGTTTTCGTTATTGGCCCTGGCGTTTGCGTCAGAGAGCATTTTGGCAAGTGCGTCTCCGTTCCAACTTTCGCTGTCGGAGTTATAATTATTAATTAAAGGAGATATTGATAAATTTGGCTTGCTGCTGTTGAGAAAGCCAATTGTTTCATTTTGACGGGTCTGGTCATCAACAATTATATTACCGTTCGAATCTGAAAGATGGAGCCATTCGGGAATCAATTCGTCCAAGCTGCCGTAGTTGGCCTTTAAGGAAGTCAGACTGGTGTCATCCCAATTCACGTAGAATCCGATAACTTTTGGCTTATAGTCTTTGGGGGCGGGATGCTCGGCAATGTTTGTATTTTTATTTTGAGCCAAATTGGGCGCCGGAACCTTCGCCGGTTGGAACTTGGTGTTTGGCTGGTAGGACAAAGGCCCGCCTTTATAATTGGGAGAGGGAGGGGCCAGATTCAAGACCGGCAGGTTTTCTTTGGTAAAGATATTATACAGAGTCGCGATAAAAGCCGCCGACAAAGCCAGACTGGTTATTGCCACAAATACTTTATAATATCGCTGGCGCTGGCGGGACGGGTCAAAAAAAATGGGAGATTCAGGTTGGTTGGGCATAAAATTGCCTTTGTTCTTAGTTGGTTATTATAGCCTTAAATATTGATTAACACAAGTTAAACAAGCTGTCCTCCCTTTTTAAAAAGGGAGGACAGCTTCAGTCCGTGCAGAAAAAAGAAATTTACTTCCAAAACACTCCTGAAGAGGTGATCACTTGGCTCCAAGGTCCGGCCGGGACATCGCCGGCGCTGATGAATTGCCAGTCCGTTTTGTCGACATCGTCGAGACCCAAATAATCCCTTACCGCCGGAGAAACGTCCAATCCGGCATGGTCATTCTCTTTGCTATTAGGTCCGGCGGTGCCAAAAACGTAATTCACGTCGTCTTCGCCGTAAGGTCCCGCGTCTTCCCACTGGGCGTAGGCGGTTTTACCGCTGTGAGTGATTTTAATCCATTGGTTCTTACACATTGACTCGCTGCTGCTCCAATTCTTGGAACCGGCCCAGGGAATCACTTGGGAGGCACTGGATTTCCGGTCGCCGTTGTCGTTGAAGTCATTGTAGGGCAGGGCGAAATAATAGGGATTTTCGTTCTTGCAATGACTGTCCCAGGCTTCGTCCCAGCAACTGGCGTGGTTGCTGATGTCGCCGTTGTCGGCACCCGCGTCTTCCCCTGCCCAGAAATAGGTGGTCGAGATGTTGGAGTGGACCGGATAGGAGCTGCTCCCGTTGCCGCTAAAACTTTGGGTGCTAGCAGAAGAAACTGTACTTTGGTTGGCTTGAGCTTTCTTCCATTTTTTTGTCGCTTTCTTATACTCTTTGTGAGTTACTTTTGGAAGGTACTTACGCCAATATTCCATGTCAATCCCATTTCTTTCCAGCATTTTCTGCCATTTGGTTTTGGCTTTAGCTTCCACGCTGGCAAGCTCCCTTTCACCGCTCTGGGTCGCCAAAAAGTAGTAACCGGCGATCAGCAGTGGAATGAGCAGCAGCCCGGCCAAGAAATAAGTTGATTTGTATTTTTGCATTTAGTTATTTAGGATTATTCTTGTTATTTATCTGTAAATGAACAGGAACATACCACGACACATCCCCGCCCGACTGCAAAATTTACAATTTACTCTTTATTTATGCTATTATTCGCCAATTTCAGGATACAAAACAAACAATTGTGCCCCATTGTAACATGACCCAAAAATGTGTCAAGAGTGATTTTTCGTAATCCGTGATCCGTATTTTATAAGCGGTTTTACAGGAATATAGCATGCTAAGTTCCTACCCCCTTGCCCTTTTCAATAAAACTTGCTAAAAAACCTAGATATCAACAAAGCACAAAGGAGGTTTTAACATAGTGGCATAAACGTACTGGCAAAAAAACTGTCGGAAGGAGAGTAAGATGACAAACATTAATGCAGATGGGACTGCGAAGTGCATCGTCGAAATGCCAGGTTTTGAGCCGTCAATCCTGCCGGAGTTGATAGGTGCTTTGCTAAAAATAGAGACACCGAAAGATGTCCTGCGGTCCGGGCTACCCCTTGAAATACAGCGATGGATTTTTAACAAGTTCCGGATCGATACTTTTGTCAATCTCGGCGGTGTTTCCATTGAACCGGAGTTCAAGAATTGTATAGACTCCGGGGCTATGCGAATAATTCCCGACGTATACAAATATAAGGTGGGGAAATTCGCTGAGGAAATCAGCAAGCACATAGAGTTCCTTGGTGAGGGGTCAAGGAACAACACAGATTGGCTTACCGCAGAAGAAGTTTTTTGGGATTCAATTGGGGGAATTATCAGACTGGTTCATGCTGCCCAACTCGTCACTATCTCGGAAGTTTACCAATCAGAAACGGGTAACGGAATGCCCAAGGCGATCACAGAATCCAGCCGGGATATCTTTAAAGAATTGGGTCGGATGGTCGAACATCTGAAATCCCTACCTTCAGACAGGTTAGCCAAACTCATCGAGGAAGCCGGGGAAAAAATGCCAGGTGATTTATACTTGCTTAATCTGATCCTTGGGAGAGGAGTATGGGAGGGGTTCCTCCTTTGGGCTAGGCCAAGGTTTTATACAGGACCCAGATATGGCATAAAATTGCCCAGTTACTACAAAGCAAACCTGGCCGATTGCCCATGAAACCAATAGTTTCCTGATGTCGTAGCTTGGACAGGGATCTTCGGATCGCTGTCCTTTTTTGTTGCTTGCAATTTGTAAGAACAAATTTGAGCGGGTAACGGGAGTCGGACCCGTCTTTCAACCTTGGGAAGGTCGTGTAATACCGATATACTATACCCGCATTGCTTTATTGCCACCATACTTTTTCTTTTTGTTTTGCGAAAGGTTTACAAAAAATGTGTTATACTTTCGTAAGTCCTAATTCGCGATACCAATATAAATGCCTTTCGCCCAAAAAGTCAGCCGCCAGCAAAACCAGGAGTTTGAGGAGATCGCCCTGCGCGATACCACCCGGCGTTTGAGCCGGGCTTCCGAGGAAGAGCAAGCCGCCATCCGGGCGGCCGGTTTGGGTTTGCCTTATCTCGATTTGAACATTTTTCCGGTAGGCACGGAAACCTTGAGCATCCTGCCGGAAGAAGTCGCGCGCTACGGCAAGCTGGCAGTAATCCAGAAGTCGGGACGGGATATCAAAGTGGGGGTCGCGAATCCCAACGATACCGCCACCACCGAAGTAGTCGACAAGCTGGAAGGTGAAGAAGGTTACCGCTGCAAAATTTACATAGTTTCCCGCACCAGTCTGGAGCGCACCTGGGAGCGCTACAAGCAATTTTCGCTTTCCTCGTCGCTGGAGGACATGATGCTGACTTTGTCGGGGAAGGACTTGGAGAAATTCGAAAAAGACATTAAGGAGTTGATGGACCTCAAGAAAAGAATCCGGGAATTGCCCACCACCGAGGTTTTAAATGTTATCATCGCCGGCGCCATCAAGCTCGACGCCAGCGACATCCACACCGAACCGCAGAAGGATGACGTGCGCATCCGCTACCGTTTGGATGGAGTGCTGCACGACATCGTCCACATTCCCTATAACTTTTATCCCTACGTTATTTCCCGCGTCAAGATGCTGGCCGGGCTGAAACTCAACATCCGCGACCGCTCGCAGGACGGCCGTTTTACCATCAAAACCAGCACTTCGGAAATCGACGTCCGCGTTTCGGTCCTGCCGGGCAACTACGGCGAAAACGTGGTGATGCGACTTTTAAACCAGGATGCGGTCGGGCTGAAGCTTGAGGATTTGGGACTGCGCGGCCGGCCTTTTGAGCAACTGCTCACCCAGCTGGCCAAGCCCAACGGAATGATCCTCAACACCGGACCCACCGGAAGCGGTAAAACCACCACTCTTTACGCTTGTATCACCCGGGTCAACACACCCGACACCAAAATAATCACGATTGAAGACCCGATTGAATACCGCCTGCCCGGAGTGGCCCAAACCCAAGTTCACAAAGAAAAAGGTTATGACTTCGCCAACGGCTTGCGGGCCATCGTCCGCCAAGACCCGGACGTGATCCTGGTTGGGGAAATCCGCGATGAGGAAACCGGCGATATTGCGGTGCACGCTTCGCTCACCGGCCACCTGGTGCTTTCGACTTTGCACACCAACAGCGCATCCGGCGCCATTCCGCGTTTGATTGACCTGGGCATCCGGCCGACCTTGATTACGCCCGCGATCAACGCTGTCATTGCCCAACGTTTGGTGCGGGTACTCTGTCCTTACTGCAAAGAAGAATATGTTCCCGCCAAAGAAACCTTGGAGAGCATGGGGCGCTTCCTTTCGATTATTTCTCCCAAAGCCGGAGTGGAAGTGCCGAAAAACATCAACACTTTGTTCCGGCCCAAAGGCTGCCCCAAATGCAAAGGACTCGGGTATAAAGGCCGCATTGGAATTTTTGAAATTTTTGAAATCAACAAGGACACGGAAAAACTGGTGCTCGACATGGCACCGGCTTCCGACTTGCTCGCCGCCGCCATGGAAAGCGGGATGATCACCATGCTGCAAGACGGAATCCTCAAAGCGGTGGAAGGCACCACTTCCATGGAAGAAGTCGAAAGGACCACCGGCACCGGCCAATACCTCCAAGAGATTTACGAAAAGATTATGGTCCAGCTGCTTTCGCTGCAACTTAAAGTTACCAC